>Ga0126373_10000358_pt1 | contig 30172 bp, 16 predicted proteins | sample PanSoiMetPlot_11_FD_92545 | JGI IMG/M metagenome (GOLD analysis project Ga0126373, IMG submission 92545) | Tropical forest soil microbial communities from Panama - MetaG Plot_11 | ecosystem: Environmental > Terrestrial > Soil > Tropical forest > Bulk soil | place: Panama | collected 2016-02-17 | reverse complement strand
TCCAGTGGACGATGAGAGGTGACGCCTGTCCCTGTGACCGAAGGATGTCCGGGTCTTGGTAGCCCCAGCCCGGAACGCGCTCTGGATTCTCCAGCAGGTCGAGCTCTTGGCGAAACATTGTCTGAATGAGAACCAAGGCGACCGCCTGCTGGTTCTGTTCAATGTCCTCAAGCAGTTTGGGATCAATGGCCCGCACCACGTCGTTCAGGAGAGCGCACACACGCGAATCCCCATCGAGCCCATTATGTAGGAACCGCAGTTGTGCACCCAAGGCCGCCAATGTTTCCACCGACACAGTCAAGCGCTGCAACACGGCCATCAAAGATTCGAAACTCATCGCCTGCCTCCGTATATGTGGATGTCAATGCCCGCGTTCATTATCTCCATTCTTGCTCAAAGCTGCGTGTTGCGCACAGGACGATACTCAGTACTCGATCCATTCTGTGAAGAGCCCAGCCAGCCCGACTTTCGCGATGCGTTTTCGTCGTAGCAGTCCGACCGTTGGACAATTCTTCCGTTCTCGACACCTACGATCGTTGAGCCTTGCAAGGAGATGGGGAATCGGTAGCTGATTAACACAGAGGCGTGCTACTGCAGCTTCGCGCACTCCGCTTTGAACCTGCTTCAGGATGGGGATGTCAGGATCGGCGTCTTTCCAGAGAGCAAGGAAATCCTGATCGCTCGTCTTAGCCTTGCTGGTGTCACCCTGCAATGGTGATTGAGTGGACGCTCACACGAACCACGAAGAGACTGAGAGGACACGGGAAACGTGAGGCCGCCAGGAGTAAGCGAAATGAAGTCGCATCAATCAAATTACGGTTCAGCATACTTATTTTCCAAATTGAGAAAGGAGCAGTTTTATGGCTAATGCAACCCTCCCTGCCGACGATCTCAAACGGCAGCTCGTGAAAGTCGATCCAGACGACCCGAATGTGCCCCACTTTGGTTTGGTTGGCGACACCTACACGGTGCTGCTTTCCGGGAAGGACAGCGACAGCCGGTATTGCTTGATTGATATGCATGTGCCGCCGGGCGGAGACCGCCTCCCCATCGCTACGACTTCGAAGAAACTTTCATTCTTCTCGATGGTGAAGTGGAGGCCACGTTTCAAGGAAAGAAATGGATTGTGTGAGCTGGGGAAACGATGCACATTCCGGCAAACGCTCCTCATCAATTTCATAACTCCTCATCGAAGCCAGCGAGGATGCTTTGCATCTGCTCGCCGGCACCCCAAGAGGAGTTCTTCAAAAAGTTGGGAACACCGGTTGCGACGGGTACCACTTCGCTTCCCAAAGTCGATGCAACGCAGGAAGCAGGGTTCATCAAGAAAGTAATTGAACTAGCTTCGCAGCCGAGGGAACTTGGCCGACTAAGGATCAGATTACAGTCCAGCAGGACGACGGTCGTGAGGCGTGGATTTGCACATGCACGGTGATGTCGATCCCATCGCCACCCGAACGACATGACAGCTGCTTGCTGAATCAATGGGAATGGCGGGGCCTGACTGGTGTAGTGCGCAGCCATACGTTACTCCTCGCAGGAATCATGACCTCCCTGGAAGTAAACGGAATGGGCGCACGATATCACAGACTCGCAGTGGTCAACCGAATGCAACGAAAATTCCAGCTTTTAAAACGTGCACGTTTTAGCCCATGCATGAGGCAGTCGAGTAGGAATGGCGGGAAAAATCATGTACTATATCCCCCTCTGTTTTTGAAGTGGCGCTCGATTCCGGCCACATGCAGGAGGTCGCCAATCAGCGAGTCGCCAATCAGCGAGTCGCCAATCTTCTGGGAAATTCTGCTGCAGTTGATTGACGAAGGCCAGATTGTGCCAGTAGTCGGCCGCGACCTTCTTACGCTCAAGGATGAGCGCGGGACTACGCTACTGTATCCGTATCTGGCGGAGAAGCTGGCAGCCACGCTTGAGGTCCCTGCGGACAACCTGCCGAAGGGCGAGGAGCTAAACGAAGTTGCCTGCCGATACATCAGCCGGGGCGATCGCATTGAGGATATTTATCCCGCGCTGAAGACAGTTGCCGCGCGGGCGGAAGCGAACCTGGCAATACCTGGGCCCCTGTTGAAGCTGGCTGAGATTTGTCCTTTGCGGCTGTTTGTCAGCACTACCTTCGACTCTTTTCTGGCGCGCGCGTTGAACCAGGTGCGGTATGGCGGCAAACCGATGACCAACATATTGGCTTGCTCGCCAACCGAGTTGCTGGACCTTCCACGGGAACTGAAGAGTTCCAGAGAGTTGACCGAAGCTGACCGGCCGTTTGTATTTCATCTCATGGGAAGGCTGTCGGCGACGCCCGCGTATGCGGTGACGCAGGAAGACTTTGTGGAATTCTTCCATGCGCTGCAGTCGGACACACACCGTCCAGCGCGGCTTTTTGATGAATTGAGCCGGCAATCGTTGCTGATCCTGGGCTGCAGATTTGGCGGCTGGCTGACGCGGTTCCTCATGCGAATGTCCAAAGGACAGCGCCTGTCGGCCGGGGGCAAGCACGATTACGTCGCGGACAGCGGGGTCAGTAGCGACGACAATTTTGTCGTCTTTTTGCGGAATTTCAGCCGGGCGACAAAGGTGTATCGCAGCGGAGATGTCTTGGAGTTCGTGGACGAACTGCACAAGCGGTGGAAGGAATTGCATCCGGCGACGATGACGAATGCGGCTCCAATCCCGCTGACTCCTGCGCCGGTGTCGCAACTGCAAGAGGGAGCGGTATTCTTAAGTTATGCGAGCGAGGACCGAGCGGCGGTGCAAAAGATTCGGACCGCATTGGAAGCTGCCGGCGTAGATGTTTTTTTCGATCGCGACGCTCTGCATGTCGGGGATGACTGGGAGGCCAAGCTACGGCGGGGTATTCGGCAGTGCTCGTTATTCGTACCCGTTATTTCGCGGCAGACGCTCAATCCCGAGCGGCGATTCTTCCGCGTGGAATGGAACCTGGCAGTTAAGGAAGCGGGAATGGCTTCATTCTCCCTAGAAGAGATGTTTCTCCTGCCCATCGTTATTGATGACACGACGCCAGAGCAGGCGGATGTTCCAGCGAAATTCCGAGACATTCAATGGAATTCTTTGCCGGGAGGAGAGACGACTCCAGAGTTCGTTTACCAGGTTCAGAAACTTTATCGCAAATATCAAAAATCGCGGGCGGCTGCTGTATGACTGCAGAGTATATCGAGAGAGTTTCTGCGCGGGCTGCAGAGATTGAAGTTCCGGCGCAGGTCCTTGGCACCGCGACGGTAAATGCGGAGAACCCGTGGCCGGGTCTGCTGGCCTTCCGCGAAGTCGATCAGGATTATTTTCAAGGTCGCAGAGCAGAAACAGAGGACCTGTTCCGGCTGGTTTCGCGAGAGCGGCTGATGGTGTTCTTCGGGCTGTCCGGACTGGGTAAGTCTTCTGTGCTGCAAGCTGGCTTGTTTCCGCTCTTGCGCCGTGTGAACATGCTTCCGGTATATATACGGCTTGATTTTGCGGCAGCGCAGCCGGATTTGGTTGGTCAGGTGAAGGCTGCCATTCTGCGGCAGGCTGAGCTGGCGGAGGTAGAAGCTCCCGCAAGCAACTCGGAGAGCTTATGGGAGTACCTTCATCGCGAGGAGAGCGATTTTTGGAATCGCCGGAACCGGCCGGTGATGCCGGTGATAGTTCTGGATCAATTCGAGGAAATTTTCACTTTGGGCCGCTCCAGTGGCGAGCGGGCCAAAGCAACAGAGGTTTTCTTTGGCCAGCTTGCGGATCTTGCCGAGGGGCGGGCGCCGGTGGCGCTGCGAACATGGCTTGATGACCATCCGCAAGAGGCGAAGAAATTTTCGTTTGCCCGCCATCACTACAAGATCCTGGTCAGCATTCGGGAAGATTTTCTTCCGGAGTTAGAGGTTTTGCGTGAGCGGATGCCCAGCATCGCCCTAAACCGTATGCGGCTGCAACGGATGAATGGTAGTTCCGCGCTGCAGGTGGTGGCGTATGCCGAAAACCTAATCGATGCCACCGTAGCGGAAAAGGTGGTGCGGTTTGTGGCTGCGGGACGAGATGGCGTTCCGCTGGAGAGCCAGGAGGTGGAGCCGGCACTTCTGAGCGTGGTTTGCCGCGAACTCAACAATAAGCGACGAGGTCTGGGCGAGCCGAAGATCACCGAAGGCCTGCTGGAAGGTAATCGGGGCCAGGTACTGACAGACTTCTACACGCGCACTATCGGCGACCTTCCCGTCGAAGTGCGGAACCTGATTGAAGAGCGGATGCTGACGGTTTCGGGATTCCGCGACAGTATTGCTCTGGAAAATGCTCTGAGCATGCCGCTGGTAACCCGATCCAGCATCGATCAATTGGTCGAGCGCAGGCTGTTACGGCGCGAAGAACGCGGCGGCGTGCAGCGGTTGGAGCTGAGTCATGATCTGTTGATTGGCGTGGTCCGAGCCAGCCGCGACCGCCGACATCGCGAGGAGGAAACGGAAAAGGCTCGCAAAGAACTGCTGGCGGAAGAAGAGCGCAAACGGAAGCTTCTTCGGGAGCAGCAGAAGGAAGAACAACGCAAGAGAGAGCTGCGAAAATGGCGATGGCTTGTGGCAGTGTTCGCACTGTTGATGCTGATGTTGTTCTTCGCGTACTTCGGGGCACAGCGCTTACGCCAGCAGGCTGAGACGGCAGCAGACGAGGCCAATAAGCAGCAACAGATCGCGAAGGCGGAACTCGACCGAATTCAAGATGGTCTGTTGATTCGGCAAGCTGCACTCTCTAGAGATAACACTAAGGTTGAAGCACTGATCCCCAAGTTTGGAAAGAACAATAGGGTCGAATTCATGGCGACCGCAACCGATCTCCACTACACAATCCCCGATGCTGTAGGTCACAGGGAAATCTATCGATTCGAGCTTTTCCCCAAGCCGGAAACGTTGCCGACGGGACAAAATGCGGTGGCGTTCATCACCTATCTGGCGGACCACCCGACATTTCAGAATACGCTGCTCACGGCGGGGCCGAACCGAGCTTTCCATGTCTCCTACATCGGATGGGGCTGCTTAAGCCGTATTGTTGCCCTGATTGAATACGCCGACCCGACCCAAGCACCGACGGTCACCAACTTCAACATGTGTCACCTGCTTGGCCATAGCTGGGACCCGACGGAAGAGTAGAATCTGGTTAAGTGGTTACGATGAACTACCCGTGCAGGTCCATCGGCCATCAATGGTTAATTCGCAGACCGGTGGCAAGCCACCCTTTCGTTCAAGTACCTGCACGAGAGACTGAACCATCGCAACGCCGCCGTGTGCGAAAATCGAGCACGCTCCAGTCGAGTGCATCGCCAGACCTGTATTGTTCCTTGCGTGCTTCATGGACTCGGAGCTTCACCATCTCGGCAACGCCTCTCGGAGTGTCCTCCGGCAGAGTTCGATTATCTGTTTTGCCCTTCTCACAAGGCGCGCCCGTGAATCGAAGCTCGTTCTCAAACCAATTACGGAGCAAGTCATCCCGTTTGCCATCCCCCTCCTGTCAGTGGCCCCAGCGGTGTCAACCGCAGAATGCGTATTTCGCAGAGACTTTGCTGCGGGCCTCATTCAATCTCTTGGGTGTTGCTCCAAATTGAGAGGCTGCCTTGCATACCTGCTAAGTAGTACATGTGAGTTCTATAATCAATCCTGAATCAGCGCCCCTAATTCTCCACTCACGCGAAGGATAATGAACGGCAGGGCTCGTCCTGAAAGCTCAGCCCGAAGCGCAGGGCTTTATCCATGAAGACATTGGCAATGCTTCCCAGAGCCGCACGAATAGCGTTCTACACCGCTAGGGCAATCCTCTCGTCTTCCTTAGCATAGCTGATAAAGACTTGCAGGGCCTGCGTTCTTGCCCGAAATTACTCTCATTTGCTCTCGGTTGCCATATTCACCTCCCGCGAACCGAAGGACGTTTTAGCTCTGCGGGGCGTGGCCCAACAGAACCGAAGCTGTCACAAAGCTTACTTCACGGGCAAGTGTTCACCTCGCAAGATCGTATGGGGGAAGTCAAACCGATCGGTTTCCAGCGACGCGCGGGAAATGCGCATTGCGTAGCGCAAGCAATTTAGTTACAGAATGTTTACCCTATTTAGAAATGTCTCCGTGATTAACTTATTAAAAATGTCCCTTTTCTGTTGTTAGTGTCGAGCAGAACATCGCAGTAGGACCGTGATCAGCAGGGTTCGGGGCGCGCGGAAAAGGGCGGCAAACTGAGCTCCTTCCATCCCGCCCACCGCTTGATAGAACCTCACCGTGCGCATCGGCCGGTCGGCACGCTTTCCGGCGAAATATTTCGCATGAGGATGGCCTCAGTGCGACGAGCTCCAACTCCATCGACCCCTAGCATCCCCACTTTGGCCTGCGTGTGTCGTGGGCGGCGAGAATTTACAGCGAATCTTCTCGATTTCTCGCGACTATCGTTTCCTACAGGATCGCGGACCTTGTATAACACCTCGCATAACACCTATGTTGAACATCGATAGAAATGTCCACTCTTCGCCGCTAGATAGAAATGCCTCCTAGGGAGCCTTCGTCAGCTGCCGCGGCGAACCACCCTCCCATTACACGGCCGAGTCCGACAGATTGAACCACTGCTGCAGCGATAGCGGATTCGCCAGCGCACGCCAAGGAAACCAGATCGGTCGGACAGTGGTGATGCATCTTGGTTGCAGAGAGCAGAATGGTTGGTGCGCGTATGATAACCTGAGTTCCAATCACAAGGCGCCAGGCAGACCGACTCATACCGTCAACCCGGGGAGGCGACGTGAAAAAGACAAGTCGTCCGAAACAATCAAATAACAAATCTAAGCGTACCTACGGCTGGAAGCCTGACGTTCCTGACCAGCGAGACATCCTGTATGGCGCCAAGCGGCCGGTTCCGGCCGCCCTTCCCGATGAAGTTGACTTGCGCCCATTATGCTCGCTAATCGAAGACCAGGGAAATCTCAACAGTTGCACGGGGAATGCGCTGGCCGGAGCGCTGGAGTTCCTGGAGAAGAAAGATAAGCTTCGTGGCGTGAACTTGAGCCGGCTATTCATCTACTACAACGAACGCGCGATGGAACACAACGTACAGTCAGACGACGGAGCATACATTCGCGATGGGATCAAGACACTGGTGAAGCAAGGGGTCTGCACCGAATCGAAATGGCCTTACGACGAGTCCAAATGGAAGGTGAAGCCGGACGCCGCTTGCTACCAGCAGGGACTCGAACATCAAATACTCTCCTATGCACGCCTTCAGACTGTGGACGAGATGCGGGCGTGCTTGGCGGAGGGCTATCCGTTTGTGTTTGGTTTCTCGGTATACGAGAGTTTCGAATCCGACGTAGTCGCTAAAAGCGGTGTACTGTCGATGCCCGGCCCTGACGAGCGGCAGGTCGGCGGACATGCTGTTCTGGCTGTGGGCTACGACAATACGCATAGGCGGTTCACCATTCGCAATTCCTGGGGGTCGAAGTGGGGCATTAAGGGTTACTTCACCATGCCGTACGAGTATCTTGGAAGTCGCGCCCTCTCGGATGATTTCTGGACGATTCGGCGTGGAGAGAAAATGTAAAAGTGTGTTCCTCGCCTGAAGTCTTGATACCACAGGCGAGTGATTCCACAGGAAAGTCTCATTCGCGCTTAGAGCCGCTATTTCTTTGGCCTCGGTACGTGGCCTCACGTTTTGTCGCCTCGGCTGACTGGTCAGCGACCGCCCGGCAGCTTGGAGAGCATCTCCGTCAGCCGGCCAGGGCATGTTGGATCGGCAATGTAACGCGTTGCATAATCCTCGGGATTGCGCCGTACGTACGCGTCGTACTCACTGCGCGTGAGGTTCCGATTCGCGATATCGCAGGCTAGCCGCCGCCACGTACCGAGGTCTAGATCCCAAACAATCGCTGTGGTGTCGTTGCTCCCCGACGCCACTGCGTTTCCGTTCGGGCTGAACGCGACGACATTTACTGTCTTCGTGTGACCACGGAAGACGAACTCGTCCGCCACCGTCACGGTCGTATCCTTGTTGGCCACGGCCCAATGCTTCAGACCTGCAGCTGTATTCAGTGCAGCGAGAGAGTCTGATGCGGCAGTGCGACTTTGCGTTCTCAACCATTCCGCCCGATTGGGCAAGACGTCAGGCATGACTCCAACGGCGAGAGCAATCCGCTGACCGGTCTTCGTGTACCAAGTGATTGACTGGCGATTGTCGTACACGGCGAGGAGACTTCGATCGTCATTCCGGAATTCCAGTTCGAGGCCAGCCCCATCCGCTTTGAGTGGGCCGCCTATTCGTTCATGTGTGTCCACCTTCCACGCACGATGGTTCCACCATCGCTTCCCGATGCGATGATGCTGCCAGTCGAGTCGAACACAAGAGCTCTGATGCGCGCCGTATTTCCAAGGAGGGCGTCACCAACCTGGGTGCCGCTACGCGCGTTCCACAAGGTCACTCGCGTGTCATCGCCAGCTGTCGCGAGCAGTTCGCCATTGGGGCTGAACGCAAGACTCCGAACGCCAGTCGAGGAACCCGAGAGCACCATTCCTGCGATTCTAGGCCGGTGTACATTCCACATGACAATGTGCCCGTCATCACCTGTCGATACCATCGATTCACTGTCGCCGCCGAACGCGAGAGCCCAGACTGCATTAAGATGTGCTACAAAAGGATCACCGATGCGCGTTCTTGTCTTCACATCCCATAACATGATCGAATGATCGGCGCTTCCGGAAGCCAGCATCGAACCGTCTCGGTTGAAGGCCAGTGCGTAGGTCGCATCCGCCGGGCCTATCAACGATGGACCCCGCCGCATACGCGTGCTCATATCCCACAGAATGATCTCGCCGTTGTCGTCTCCCGACGCCAGAGTCTTGCCGTCGCGGGGAAACGCCAGGCTCCACACACCGCTTGTGTGTCCCGCGAGTGGTGCGCCCAGCATCTTGTTATTCACAACATCCCAGAGTGTGACCGTCCCATCACTGCTACCTGATGCCAGCAGCCTGTTACCAGGTGCGAACGAAAGAGCCGCGACACGTTTACTGCGTCGGTCGAGGGTTATGCTAGCGTGTGTATTGTCGACGATGTTGAACACGCGAATGGTCCTGGTGTTGAATTCGACGGCGGCTACTTCCGAACCGTCTGACGAAAATGATGCAACATATGGATCCGCTATGCCGATATGGGATGATGGCGTGGCGAGACGGCCATTATTCACATCCCAAAGCAAGACTGTGTCCCGAATGAGTGCCGCCAGCTGTTTCCCGCTTGAGACGAACGACAGGCCGCTGACAGGTCCTTCCTGCAGCTGAGCGATCAACCGGTGCGTGCTCGTGTCCCACAACGTAAGTCCCTCGCTGCTGCCGGTTGCGAGGAGCCGTCCGTCAGGGCTGACGTCAGCTATGCGAATCGATGACGGCGCTCCGCCTTGAGGTCGGTCGAAGAAGAAGGAGCGCACAAAGCGTTGGCGTTGTAGCAGGTCGAGGAGGGTGCGACGCGTCTCCCGATTGTCGTCGAGGCGCGTAGCTTCGACGGCTAGCAGCAAGGCGAGATCGAATGCTTTCTGTGAAGTGGCCTGCGCGGCCAGCCTCCGGTACTCGCTCATGTGGAGTTGCCGTTCCGTCTCGATTCGTCTCTGTTCTGCGAGATTGCGTTGCTGAAGCGCAATACCCGCCGCGACTAACGCGGCGACCAGTAACGTTGTCAGAACGATGAGCGCTCCGCTTCGCCACAGGTTGAGGCGTCGATGCTGTCGAATATCTTCACCGATCAGATCGTCCTTGGGAACACCCCGCAACGGCGCGGCGAGTTCCGCGACGAGATCCCGCAAGCGGGGATCGGTCCCGATCACCGGCACGTTGGTATGGGTAAAGCGCGCGTCGACCCAACGTGGTTCTTTTGGGAACATGCCACGAAGACGTGGTGGCAGCGCATCGGTCTCGAGACTCCCGAAGTCACTAGCGACATGGTCCCAGACAATTCCACCTGCCGTCTGCACGATGAGCAGTCGGTTCATCGGTTTAACGCGACACCACAGATCGACCTCTTTCTCGACCCACTGCGATCGCGCTGATTCGGGCGAGGCCAAAAGGATGAACCAGTCGGATTCGATCAAGACTTGCTCGATGGTGGGCCACAGCGCGGGATTGGCCGACAGGCTCGCCTTGTCCTGAAAGATTCGCAACGATCGAACGGGGTTGGTCCAGCGAAACGGTCCCCATGGCGTCGCAAATCGCTGCAGTTCGTTGCGAAGCACGGCTACGAAGTGACCATCGGCTGCGTGGCTATACGAGATGAACGCGTCGTACTTCATAGTACAACCACAGATATCCCCTGCAGCAATACCATAATGCGCCTTCCTCGAAGGCGACTTCACGACTTCATCAAAAAAATGGCTGGCCGTGTTGCTGCATCACTTACGGGTGAGCGCCGAAGTACGTCTGTAGAAGCTTCATCCCGAAACGCCACTGTTGAATCACATTATAAGGGGCACACCTTTTGGAGTAGGTTGTCGTCGAGAGATGCTGCTCACTTGACAGATCTGAACTCCTTTCAGGAGTTGCCGAGCCTGGAACGGCGTAACAATATTCTCAACGATGCGTTTCTAAATGGGATGATAATTATCTACTCCTTGCAAAATGACGATGGTTCTGTCTGCTTGTCCAGCGGATGGCAGCAGGGTAGCTACATACCGTTACACTGTACCAAGGCTTATTGGCCCGAAGTCGGCTTGGAGGTCGTCAGTAAACATCAGATATCCTCCAGACCCACGTTGTCGTTCACAGCTTGGCCAACCGTCGTCCTTAATTCTTTCTAAAGCGCAAACGAGGTCCGGAGCAATACCAGCTAATGAATTCGTCGATGGTGTGACGGTACGATTCTTGCGAACTGGTAGCCCCGAGTGAATGAAGCACGGCACTCTTCGACTGTTCCAAATCGGGCAGTCGAAGCATAGTTTTGGCCTTGGCTTTGGGAACGTCTCGATGTATTGCGATGGACCATACTGGCGGCCTCCTTGGCCGTGGTCAATATGGTCCTTTGGACTGACGCTAAATGGTCGCCAAGCCCGTTTATGACCAAGGTTGTGCCAGGTTGGACTGCTCAGAGGCTGTAGCCCTAACACAATCCGCTCTGGCTCGATTCGGAGAGTTGTGTGGGACGTTACCCAGCGGAGAGTACGCAATAAGTGAATGCCCCCTGCGCCGTCAGTTTGGCATCTGCACCCAGTTCGAATGCTAAGAGTAGGTTATTGGGCTTTAGAAAGTCTGCGAGCGAAAAGCGCTTGACCAGGTCTGCGCCGTTGCCCACATTTTCCTGAAAGATCGACACAATACGGGCGTGTGCTCCCGCTTGAATAGCGATGGCCACAGGGGATACACCGGGGAGTGGAGTCGAGGACGCAGCCTATCACAAAAGATACCGAACCTAGCTCTACGTGCGCGGTTTTACGTTCGGCTACCGCATTCCAAGGTGTCTGGGCCGATGATTTATCTGTTATTTTTTTGATTTCCGATATATAATTTGTAACTCTTCCCCACAATACTTAACCATGTCCCCTCCGCGTTTCCAACACGGTTACGCGCACGATGTCTTTGTAAGCTACACTCACACGGACGACCAGCCAGATGCCGGCCGGCGCTGGGTTACGCAATTTACGAACGACTTCCGAGCCCGGCTGGAGATCGTCTCCGGACATACGGTGGACATTTGGCGGGATGAAGAGAAGCTGGACGCGGCGGACCGCTTCAACGATACGATCGCGCAGGCCGTTGGCGGATCTGCCGTGCTCGTCGTAGTGCTTTCGCCGAGCTACTTCAACTCCGAATATTGCCAGAAAGAGCGTGAGAGATTCTACGAGCAGGCAAGGCGAGACAGCAAAGAGTCGGTAGGGGGGAAGGCGCGGGTGGTGAAGGTGGCCAAGTTTCGGGTCGGCCTGGAACGATATCCGCAGGACCTTCGGCAACTTCTCGAGCATCGGTTTTACACAGAGATGCCGGGGTCCGCACTCTGCAAGGAATTCCATCTCTCCGACGACCCTGACATCCGGAAGCGGTACGACACCAAAATCGATGACGTGGCGCAAGAAGTTACAGGGTTGCTGGCCGCGCTCGAGCCGGCAGGTACAGCGGCCGACGCCAAGGGCTTGGTGTATCTGGCAGAGACAACTTCCGACGTCGAAACCCAGTGCGACAATCTTCGAAGGCACCTGCTTCAACTCGGCTACGACGTGCAACCGAAGACCGAGCTTCGTCTGCTACCTGCGCGGGAGATCCGGCAGTTCGTGACGGAAACTATCAGGAAATGCCGCCTCGCGGTTCACCCTGTCGGCGCGTATTACGGCTATGTCCCTGAAGGGGCAGAGGGGAAATCGATCGTCCAGATCCAACTGGAGCTTGCACGGGCCGACGTACGCAATGGCGACCTGGAACGCATCATCTGGGTCCCTGAGGGTCTGAACCCGACAGAAGTGGAAGACGTACAGAAAAAATTTCTGGAGAGGGTTCGCACGGAGTTTGCCGGACGCGGGTTTGAATTTCTGGAGCGTCCTTTCCGGGCGCTGGCCAGCCGCGTGGAAGATAGATTGAAAGCGCCCCCTCGCGAAGCGAATGGCGCCCAAATGCCTTCGGGCATCTATCTTGTATGCCACAACAGTGACCGCGCTTTGGCAAAGACCGTTCGATCCTTCCTGTTCAACCAGCGGCGCGAAGTGGAGTGGACTCCGGTGTCTCTCGGGTTGGCGGATCTCACAGGCAATCCGGAGCACGAGAAGCTTTTGTGTCGCAATCAAGTGCACCTGGTGCTCTATGGCGAAACTGACGAAGCTTGGATTCAGGACCGGATTCGCGAGCTGAACGCGAGCCGACAGGCCGGAACAGCGCCAGTTCAAGCGATTTACCTCGCGAATCCTCCTCGCCCGGACAAGGAAGAAATCCTGGTTCGTGACGTCGCACTGCTCGAAGGGTATTCGCCCGTTACGGTGGCGGACGCCCTGAGGCCATTGCTTGACCGACTGGGTTTGCCAGGCGGAATGCCGCCTCCAGCAGGTGGATCCAGCGCTGCCATACGTCTTTCGGGAGGTCTTTCGTGAGCTCTCCGATCGCCGTTCGCCCAGAAATTCCTTTCCTCGGGCTGCACTATTTCGATGAGGAAAACGAGACCATCTTCTTTGGCCGGGAGGAGCAGCTGCGCGATCTGCTCGCGAAACTGGCCGACTCGAGATTTGTGACGGTCATCGGAAGTTCCGGGAGCGGCAAGTCCTCCCTCGCACGAGCGGGACTGATTCCAGCCCTGCGTGCGGGATTTCTTGTCGCCGCCGGGCCCCACTGGCAGATCGTTAAGATCCGCCCAGGAAGTTCCCCCCTCGTCAATCTTGCGCAAGGCATGGAACATGTTTTCGGCGCCACGGGCGTTGAGGTTACTCTTCGCCGAGGTCCCTTAGGTCTGGTCGAGGCGGCCCTCCAGTCCGGGCTTGGGGAACACGAGAACCTGCTCATTATGGTGGACCAGTTCGAGGAGATCTTCCGTTATCAACGGGAAACGAAGAATCCCCAAGCAGCGGTTGAGGAGTCCTCTTCGTTTGTCAAGTTGCTTCTGGAAGCGACATCCAGAGTCGAACCTGCCATTTTTGTTCTGATCACGATGCGATCGGACTATCTCGGCGCATGCGCACAGTTCCGCGACCTGCCGGAACGAATCAACATCGGCCTATACCTGATTCCCCGGATGAGACGTGATCAACTGGAAGATGCGATCACCGGTCCAGCGGCAGTAGCGGGAGCAAGGTTCTCGCCGCCGTTGGTTCAGAAGCTTCTCAACGACGCTGGAGAAGATCCCGATCAGTTACCGGTGCTTCAGCATGCCCTGTTACGAGCCTGGCTGAACTGGAGGAGGGAGAACAATGAGTCACAGGAGATCGACTTCCGGCACTACGATGCGACCGGTGGCGTCCGCGAAGGCCTAGATAATCATGCCGAGGAGATTTACGGCAAGCTGGGCGAAGGGGACAAGAAAATCACGGAGATTTTGTTCAAGTGCTTGACCGAACGGGACCCATCGAACAATGACATTCGTCGCCCATGTATGCTTCGCGAAAGCGCGGCTGTCGCCAATGTGAGCCCGGACGATGTGCGAAGGGTCGCGGACGCATTTCGAGCACCGGGCGTTTCGTTTCTAACCCCTACGTCAGCGGTCCCATTGGCCGAGGACACAGTCCTCGACATTACCCACGAGAGTCTTCTTCGCAAGTGGAAACAGCTTCGCGGCTGGGTGGACGCCGAATCCAAGTCTGCCCAGCTGTACCGCCGAGTGGCGGACTCGGCAGAGCGGAATGCTGCTGGACGGGAAGGAGCATGGCGGGACCCCCAGTTGCAGTTCGCGTTGGACGAGCGGAAGGCAGCAGCCTGGAACAAGTCGTGGGCTCAACGCTACCGCGGAAACTTCGAACAGGCGATGGTTTTTCTGGATGACAGCCAGGCTCAGCGGGACAACGAGGAGCGTGAGCAAGCGGAACGTCAGCAAAGAGAGGTGGAGCAGGCACACGCTCTGGCTGAAGAACAGCGGAAACGCGCCGAGGAGCGGGCACGAGCAGCTCGACGCTCTCGCTGGTTGGCAGCTGCCGCCGGCATCTTGGCTCTGGCGGCACTGCTTGGGTCGCTCTTTGCCACGTACGAGGAAGAGAAGGCACGGAAGGCGTTGGCGGTAGCAGAGGAGGAAAGGAAGAGTGCATATACAGCCGAAGAGGATGCCGAGGACAACGAAGGTAAAGCCCAGTACGAGGAAAAGAAAGCGCAGGAGGCGTTGACGGTCGCAAAGCAGCAAAAGGCCCACGCCGAGCACGAAGCTCGCAGGAATTTGTCGCACGAACTGGCGGGCGCGTCCACGAACTTGACACCTCCCGATCCAGGTTTCAGCCTGTTGCTGGCGCTCGAAGCTGTGAAGATCAGTAGTGACAACGAAGAAACCGTAGAGAAGGAAGCGGAAGAGGCACTGCAGCGTGCTGTTCAATCCTCGCAAAAGCGGCGCTTCTCCTCAGGACATACCGGAACGGTTTTGGCAGCGGCCTTTAGCAGCGACGGGAAGCATTTGGCCACGGCGGGTTGGGATGGGACTGCACGACTGTGGGACCTCACCACTGGATTGTGCGTGCTAACCCTTACTGGTCATTCTGGTCCAGTCCACGCAGTTGCATTCGGTCCGGATGGAAAGCGCCTTGCCACCGCGGGCGAGGACAAAACTGTGAAGCTCTGGGACGTAGATTCAGGCAAAGAATTGCGAAGTCTTCCGGACTCTGGCCCCATTTTAGCGGTCTCGTTCAGTGGGAATGGGAAGTGGTTGGCGACGGGCAGCAAGGATGGATCCGCCAAGGTTTGGGATTTGGCCGGGTCGAGTGGAAATCCAATGACGTTCAGGGGGCATACTGACACCGTTTGGGCCGTCGCGTTTAGCCCAAACGGAAAATACCTTGCAACGGCAAGCCAGGATGGAGACGCGAGAATATGGAGTCTTGATTCTCCGGCAACCACGATTCCCACCTTCTCAGGAAAGCCAGACACTGCGGTATATGCGGTCGCGTTTAGTCAAAACGGCCAACATTTAGTTACTGCGGGTCAGGACAAGTTAATCAGGGTTTGGGATACCGCAGACCCGAAAAAGCCGCCCCTCGAGACCCCAAGCAATCACGTCGGATCAGTGCGGGCGGTTGCATTTAGCCCTGATGGAAAACACTTAGGCACCGCAGGCGAAGACTCTGTCGCAAGAATCTGGGATGTCTCTGGTTTAGATGGAAATGGCGTAACCCTCGGCAAAAGCTTTCCTCTTTCTGGTCATACCAATGTTGTGTACAGCATAGCCTTCAGTCCCGATGGGCTAAGAGTGGCTACGGCTAGCGCGGATTCGACCTCAAGAGTTTGGGACACACAGTTTGGTCAGGAACTACTTGAGCTGAGGGATTCGAGTGTCAAGGAGACAGTCTTGGCTATCAGTTCGGACGGAAAGCTGGTGGCAGCCGCTGGAAACGACAAGAGTGTGAGACTGTTTGACGGCGTTTCCGGCCTTGAGTTGTTTACAGTCTTGCCCAACTCAACTGCCGACAAAATCCGATTGGCCTTCAGTCCCGACAACCGATTTATGGTCGTCAGTACAGATAAGATTGCACGAGTATGGACGACACGAGACGGACGGGAGGTTCGACAGTTCCAAGTCGACGGGTTGCCCGCCGCCCTCGCTTTGAATAATGGCGGCACGCTCCTGGCCACGATGACAGCGAGGGTCCTACAGGTGCGGGAATCGGGTACACCGAACAGCCCAATCCTGAACACGACCTATTCCGCTTATAGCCCGGCTATCGCTTTCACCTCGGACGGGAGCAGCCTAGCTGCCACCACGAGGGACAAAGTTGTAACTGTTTGGGATCTTAAGTCACGAGCCCCACTGCCCCTCACTCACTCCGATATTGTCGCTACGCTGATTTTCAGTCCCGACGGGAAGCGCCTCGTTACTGCCAGTTCGGACACAGTGAGGTTCTGGGACATTAAGTCAGGAAACGAGTTGCACTCCATCCAAATCCAAGCATATGGCGTTTATCGGATGGCGTTGAGCCCCGATGGTTCCACGTTGGCTACTCTGTCTCGTCTTGGAACAGTGAAAGTATGGAAAGTGGGAAAAGCAGAAGAGGAGCTGAGCATTATCGCCGATGGGCTTCAAAAAGGGGGACGTCTGGGCTTCCATCCGGATGGGGATTTGATAACAGCGAGCAGTGACATGGTCGTGAGGGAATATCCCCTGACAATAGAGGAGCTTCTTGCGGATGCTCGGGCGCATGTTGAACGGCCTTGGACGATAGACGAGTGCCGACATTACTTGCACGGGCACCTCCAGAACGGGCATTGTCCCGTTCAGAATGAAGCCCTCTCTTACGTTGTGGAAGGTAACCACTTCTCAGTGCTTGGAGAATCAGGCGCCGCAACCGCGAGCTTCAAGAAAGCACGCGATATTGATCCGACGCTGCGCTCCGATGCTGCGGCACAGTTTAAGGAGCTATGGGCTGAGGCGTTGCTTGCGAGCGGACGGCGTTGGGCCTCAGTCGGTAATTGGGACGATGCGCAGAAAGACTTCCGGAGAGCTATTGCTCTGAATCCTGAGTTTAACTTTGACCCGGGCCAAGCTGCTCGGCATTTGGCTGTTCCTGCTCTAGTTGCGCGAGGACAGAATCTTGCCAGGGCTGGCGATCGAGACGGTGCGGTCTTGAGTTTACATCAAGCTACGGAATTTGATTCCGCCTTGAACCTTGACGCAGAAAAGGAAGCCGTTAATTTCGCGGTGGGTTTTTTGGTCGGCAAGGGCGTTACACAAGCAACTTTGGGTGACATTGATGGGGCCGTAAAATCCTTTCGAGAGGCCCAGAAGTTGGACCCTACTCCCAACCCTGATCGCACCAATAAGGAAGTCAACGCCTTACGCCAAGCCGCCGCGTCGCTCGCGAAATCGGGCGATTTAGACGGGACGATCAAGGCTCTCCTGGAAGCACGCGACTTTGACTCGAAACTGAACTTCGATCCAGAGACTGAGGCAAATCGGCTAATGGCCATTGCACTAGTTGCCAATGCGCGGGAACTTGTGAAACAAGACAATCAATTTGACGAGGCAACTGACGCCCTTAAAAAGGCCATCTCCGTATACTCGAAGTTTGAAACTCTCGACCCACATGGGGAAATTCGCGCGAATGCGTTGAACGCATTTTGTTGGCAAGCCAGCGTAAGAGGTCACGCTGACAAAGTAGTGAAAGGCGCTTGCGATGAGGCCGTAGCCTTGGCACCTGACAATGCGGACATTCGCGATAGCCGTGGCGTAGCAAGAGCTCTCACAAAGGACTTCAGCGGCGCAATCGATGATTTTCAGTATTTTATTGACCACGCCAATCGGCCTGACGACCTGAAGTCCCAGCGAAAACGCTATGTCGACGCCTTGCGAAAGGGCCAAGATCCCTTCAATCCGGCAGAACTGGCAACGTTGGTCAACCAATAAGAGATAATCTTGCCATTCGCTGCCGAGTGCGTTCAGTTGGCAGTGGAACAATTCTGCACCTTGCCGTGACAAGGGAAATATGGTGTCCAAGGCATATGATTTATGACGACAATCGCTCAGTTACTGGATGATTGGCAGTCGGGAACTCGAACAGTTGAACACCAAGGACGAGGCGGCCCATAAGTCGGCTTCGGAGACATAAGATGGAATAACAACAAAAACGCATTGGAGAAGGTAATTGGCTTTTCACGAATGCCTTGCCAGAGCTGCCACGACCACATCTCCGCTGGGAGCAAAGGTAATTGCCCGGTTTGACTGGAGGGATGGCTCTCTCCGCTCCCACACAGGTGGCTCCGAGTGCGGCGGCAAAGTCGAGATGAGAGGCGTCTCGGCTGGGGATATAGACCCCCCGCAGTTCCATGCTTTCAGCAGGGAGATGGCGAGGTGGCCCGAGGCGCCGAATCCGAAGAGTCCGACGTGATCGCCTCGACTGACCTCCGCAACCGCGCAAACTGCGATAGCCGATGATGCCCGCGCACAAGAGCGGCGCAGCTTGCAGATCATCGAGAGCGGCGGGCAAGGGAAAGACGAAGTCCTTGCCGGCGACGGCGTACTCTGCTGAAGCTGGGGAGCCGGATACAGCAGATTGAAGAAGAGCGGCAAAAGAGGGAATCGGAAAACGGGCAGAGTGGGAGCGGTTGGATTTGACGGGTGGGAAGGGTACGTCTCCGGGGACGTGGCAATCGGAATCGGCTGTGGCTTCGTTCGATGTTGTGGTGCGGGCGATGGAGCTTTCTCTGGCTCGACAGGGAAACAAGGTGTGGTTATCGGCGGAGGACTTTGCGGACTCGTATCAGAAGCTTACCGGACGGTCGCTTGAAAAAGGATTTATGTTTCAGGAAATTGTCCACATCATCGACTTCGTGGGAGTGAAGGCAAAGAAGTCGAAGCAGCGCTACGTGGCTTGTTCCTATCCACTGACGAATCTGGCCGAGGTTCCGGGACAACTCGTGCTGGGGCGTCCTGTGCTGGTGGGAATGAAGGTACAGAATTCCTGGTTAAGGCGCCTATTGCGAAAACGGAATTCGTGGACTTCCATGCGAAGGCTCAGTATGCGGGCGCGGCGATCGGAACGGTGCTAGGTTGGGATCCTCAGACACAGAACTTGAAAGTGCTGTCTCCATGGTCTAGCTGGGGCGAACGCGGGATGGCGACGTTTACCCGGGCGGCGGCGGACGGCGGACGCTTACCTGGACTTAAGCGGGATGTGCTCTATTGAGGCGGTCAGGATGCCCGAGAAGCCGTTCCCATGGAACCCTGAATAGGTTTATCGCCGGGCTCTGTTCTAGAAATTGATTGTTCAAGTGAGACGTATGAGAGCGTTCATTATTCGACCCTTCGGCACTCGGAAAGGGATTGATTTCGATAACGTCGAGAAGCAATTGATTGGTCCTGCCCTGGACAAGATCGGCGCGGAAGGCCGGACGACGGGCGAGATCGTGCAAGCGGGGAACATCCGTATTGATATGTTCCAGCAACTGCTGGTGGCCGACCTGGTGGTGGCGGATATTACGACCAACAATCCGAATGCGTTCTATGAGCTGGGGATTCGTCACGCACTGCAGGAGAAGCGGACGTTTCTCATTCGTGCGAAGCCGACGGCATCTCAAACTTTGACAATCGAGGCGGTGAAAGAAGCCGACGTCCCGTTCGATTTAAAGACAGACCGCTATTTCGAATATGATCCGGCGAATCCAGGGAGTTCATCGCCGCAGTTGAGCGAGGCACTGCGGCTCACGGCCGCGAGCGAACGGCAGGATAGCCCGGTGTTTCTCCTGCTGCCGAATCTGAAGTCGCAGGAAAGGGAGCGGTTTATTCCGGTTCCGCTCGGGTTCGGAGAAGAGGTGCAGAGGGCGGAGAAGGATAAAGATGCACGAAGACTCACGTTGCTCGGGCTGGAGGCGCTGGGATTTCCGTGGGAGCCGACAGGGTTAAGAGCTGTTGGACGTGCTTTGTTTTTGATTAAACGATATGAGGCTTCCAAGACCGCTTGGGAGAGCCTGCGCAAGCTGGACGACTTCGATCTGGAAGCCAATGTCAATTTGGGGAACATTTACCAGCGGCTGGGAGACCTTACCAGTTCTGATCAGGCACTGGAGCGCGCGTCGAAGCGGGCGGTCGAAGCCAAGGACCTGGCCGAGATTCACGGTCAATTAGGCCGTAATAAGAAGGATAGCTGGAAGCGATCGTGGGAAAATGCCGCGCAAAACGACAAACCGAGGATGGCGCTGGATTCTCCGCTACTGGTGGAGGCCTACCAGCAATACTTCACGGCTTACCGGCAGGATTTGAATAGCTATTATCCGGGGCTGAATGCGTTGGGGCTGGCGGTGGTTATCTTGGAGCTGGCGGCGAAGTTTCCGGATGTCTGGAATGCACAATTTGTAGATGAAGATGAGGCCGCGCAGAGTCTCAAGGAAATCAGCCGGAAGCGGGAGGAGATCGCGCACGCATTGCAGTTGCGCTTTGATTCGGTGGATAGTCCCGAGGCGTCTGCGAGCGACAAACAAGACCAGTGGCTGCTGAGCAGTGCAGGCGATCTTTCCATGTTCACCATGCCCACCGCCAAGCGCGCGCTTTATTTTTACAAGAAGGCGGCAGCCGCGCAGGGCGACTTTGTCCTGGATTCGGCGCGAAAACAATTGATGTTGTTTGCGGATTTGGGGGTGCTGCAATCGAACGTGAGCGAAGCGTTGAAAGTTTTGCCGGGAGATGCGGGAAGCCCGTCCGTCGCGCGCATTGAGCGGCTAGTGTTGTTTACGGGACACCGCATTGATGCAGCTGGACGCGAGAATCCGCGGTTCCCTGTAGCCAAAGAGGGGGTGGCGCGGAACGCTATCCGCGCGGCGCTCGAGGGAGAAAAGAACATCACGCACGGGTCGATGCTCGGAGTTGCCGGAGGCGCAAATGGCGGAGACCTGCTGTTCCTGGAATTGTGCGAAGAGTTGAATATTCCGACGCAGATGATGTTGGCGCTCCCGGAGGATCAGTTTGTGGAACAGAGTGTACAGGCGGGCGATGTCGCATGGGTGCATCGGTTCTATGCGCAACTGGAGAAGCATGCGCATGCGCCGGTGCTGAGCAAAACAGCGGAGCTGCCAAAATGGCTTCAATTCAAAAAAGGCTATGACGTCTGGCAGCGGAACAATTTATGGCTGCTGAGTGAGGCCTTATGCCGCACTCCGGCACACCTCACGCTGATTGCGCTATGGGATGGCAAGACGGGGGATGGGCCGGGAGGCACCGAACATATGGTCGCCCTGGCGCGGGAGCGCGGCGCGCGTATCCTCCACTTGAATACCAAGACACTGTTCGGGCTCTAGAGGTTTGGAACATCGATTAAGAGTATCGCTGCAGGCCCGCGTGTGCTCAATTCGTTTCATTCGAGGTCACTATGCCAAACCAGCCTGAGGTTTTGGACGATCGGTCCAGGCCTGATCATGGCTACAGGTAACTGCAGCGAGGAACTGACGTTCTGTAAGCCACTGGAACTTACCTACGACTCCTCCATCAAGAAAAGGGACAATCGATAGGCAGCCGCTTCCAAAGACGAACGCCTTTACTGAATGCGGGACGGCACTTAAACCAGCGGGTCGCACCTTACAGCACGGAGCAAGTGGACTTCTTCGTTTTTTATATCCGACCGGAAGATACCTGGTACATCGTCGCGGCGGGGGTCATCTATCTCTGTGTCAGTGTGCTGTTCTGTTCGCGCAACGGTCCAAAAGACGGGGTATATGGTGAGTACCGCGAGGCCTGGCATTTGATGCAGGCAGGAGCGCCAGCTCTCGCAAAGAGCGCGAGAGCTGGGGCACCGGCTTAGGCTACGGCTGCCGCGATTTTGGGTCGAAACAGCCCATCCAATTTCGTAGCGAGGTCACGGTCCTTGCGAATGTCGGCAATCCACATGGCCTGCTGATACATGGATTCGATCTCGCGCACCATGGGGTTGGCCTGAATCGCGTCGGCGTAAGCCGTGATGGCCGAGTCGTCGTTGCCCAGAATAAGAGACGCCTCTGCGTGAGTTGCTCTCCGCCAGAGGCGATTGTTGCCTTGCTCGGCATGGGCGAGAGCCTGCTGAGCCATTTCCTGTGCGCTGTTGGTGTTTCCGGCAGCAAATCTGAGGAAGGCGACATTGATGGCGTGGTAGTAGAGCTGGTCGGGCAGGTTCTTGGAAACTTCGAGGGCACCAGAATAGAGCTTCAGAGCGCGATCGTAGTCCTGCTTACGGCGCTCGACGATCCATCGGCGTTTAAACCTGCCGGCCAAAGTTCCCATCGCGTCGGTACGATCTTTACCGTTGGTCTCGAGGAGTTTAATGGCGTCGGCGCTGCGTCCGACGGCCTCATAGGCCAGAGCCAAGCGGACTAAGCCGGGCTCATCCAACTCGTCAACGTGACCTTCCAGGATCTGGATGGCTTTTCGGAAATCGCGCGATTCCACCGCAACGTTAGCGGAATTCCAGGGACCCGCGGGCGCCGCTTCGCCGAGCAGAGTTTTGGTGACAACCTGAAAGCCGAGGTGTTTCTGGTCCTGCGGTTTCACTATTTGAAGATGGTCACCAGGAATGACAGCACGACGGTCCTCGGGGAACACCTCCAGAGAAGAGGTAGCGGGCACGAATTCATCGCGTTCTCCGGCGACGGTCCAGAAAGTGAAGGGGAAGCCTGCGGCGAACATTGTCTGCCACCTTGCACGCAGATCTGTGACGAACGCACTGCCGTACTTCATGTCGCGCAATTGCCGTTTTAAGAAGGTGACCAAGGAGGTTTTCTTCAAGCCGTTGCTGGGTGTGCCGAATAAGAAAAGGTGGCTGATTTTCTGAGTGAAATCGGGATCGTCGACCAAAGCTCGTTGCACGACCAAGCCGCCCATGCTGTGTGCCAGGATGGCCAACGTCTGATACTTCTGCAATCCGAAACTCACGGTGGTGCGGAACAAGGTGGCGAGCTTATCGATGGGGGCATCGGCGCTCCAGATGCCCACTAAATCAGGGATCAAGGCGCTCGAGTAGCCGAGGCTGACGACATCCCAGCCTGACAGGTCGGTGCGCTGGATGAGAAAATCCGGAAAACTTCCCCAAGTGCCAGTGTTGCTTCCGGTAAAGCCGTGCAGAAAAACGATGCAGGCCTTTTGATTTTGAACGCGGTGCTCGATTACTTTCGGCTGAGCCAGATCAGATTTCATAAGCCACCTCACGAGTGCATAATTCCGACGTGTTTGAATCTAGGGACCGGTGCGGGAGACCGTAACACTGGCTCTCTCCAGCAACGCAGTTTCGACTTACTTCACCCAGGGTTGCAGTTGGTTCCGGCGCTGCCGCGCCTGAATAATAAGGTTGATGTTGTTCGCCGTCGTCTCCGGCTCCCAGGTCTCGCGAACGGCCAACGAGGGCATTGCTGAGAGCGGAGGAGGCGCGCTCTTCGTCGCTAGCAAGTAGCTCGAGTTCAAGCAGGGTGGCGTAGTCCCAGTAGTCCGGCTTTCCAGCAACTCTGCGGGAAACGGTGTACCGGACGACGGGCAGGATTTCCAGACGACGTGGGTCGGGAGGATCGCGCAATTCCATTAGCGTGATGGCATTGATGCCGGGATAGGCATCGCGCCAGTCGGCTTCGAAGCCGGAAAGATAGGCGGCGATGGCTTTTTCGAGCATGCCGCGAGCGAGCATTGTCTGGCCGGATTTGACGGCTTCGCTCCAGCGGTCTTTATAGACGCGGCCGAGGATGCCATAGGTTTCGCTGCTGGGACCGCGCTGCTGGAGCAGGTCCAACAAAATTGCTTCTGCGCGCTCTCCCTGCCGCATGCGGTTTAAAGCGAGGGCCAGCTGCTCCTGAACCATGACCGTGGCCGAAAGGGGTTTGGACATTTTGCCGACCAAAGCAACCATGTCAGACCATCCCTTTACGGAGCGATAGGAGAGGAACAGGTCGATGACGACGGCGCTTTCGGCCTGGCTGACATCGCCGAGGGAGGCTTCGACCTGGCGAACTGCTTCGAGTCCCAGGCGACGGGCGTTCGCGAGGCGCTCCTCGGCCGGCGTGGAAATTTCCACGCGATCGCGAAAGCTGTCGGTTTTCAAACATGCGATGTCGGGTGGCTGGAGTCCCTCGAGAAGTTCAAAGAGAGGACTATCGCCCTGCGCCTTTTGCTTGGCAACATAGAGGCGCGCGGTCAATTGGGCGCGATCGGATTCCGGATTCGTGGGCTTTCCCGAGGCGTCGATGGCGTAAGTCAAGCCGCGCAAAGGGGCAACATCGAAGGGCAGACGGCTGCCCCCGGCAAAAATCAGGACGGTGCTCCAGGGTCGAACGGCGTGGCGAATGCCCAGTTCATAAAACACGTTGGCGTTCGCCGTGGTGAGATCGGCGACCGCGTATTCACAAAGGACCAAACGCTCGAACATGCGCTTATGGATGATGCCGCCGCTCATTTCCTCGTCCGCACGCAAGGGTTCCAATTGAGCCGCGCGGATGGCGGGCGCAATGAGCTGCTGATAAACGGCATCGAAGTCGATGAGGAGGCCGGTGGCATCAGGCTTGGTGCCAAAGGGCATGAGAACGAAGCAAAGGGGCAGGGTCATGAAGGCACTTCCTCAAAAGAACGCCGGTTTGTCGACCGTCGCCAGTGGACTATGGCAGACTAGGGCAAGTCTTGTGGTAATCCCCCTCCAAATTTAGATCCTTCCATTCCTTCTGGGTCAAATTACGTGGAAGTAATTGGCAAGCTTGAGCGATCAGATCCTGCGGCTGCAGCGGCCACAGACGCACGGTACCGTCCTTGCTGGATGTGGCAAGCCAACGGTTGCGAGGACTGAAGGTGGCGTCAATAAGATCGTCATCATGTTCGAGCTTGCCGACAAGACGATCTGAGCTCGCCTCTTTAAGTTCCAGTGTTGAGCTGTAGCGGTTAAGATTAAAGTGCCATTGTCCATTAGGGCTGACCTCGTCGTTTATAGTGATTTCTTTCCACTTCTTGGAAACCTTGATCAACCCCTGAGCTCCTCCGTGGGAGGGACGGTCGGAAGGACCATCGCGGTCTTCCCGTCCAGTCTCTTCCCATGCCAGTTCTTTGCCGGTCGACAAACTCCACACTTGGCCTAGCCGAATATAGTGGTGTCCGTTTCCCGTCCGTTGTAAAAAAGTGGCAAGCAACTGCTCATCAGGACTTAAGGCATACCTGCTGAAATCACCTATGATGCGGGGCATCGTTTCACGCCATTTCCCTGTCTCGAAACATCGTACTTGAGTTGGTTCGAGGAGGAGCAATTTGCGACCATCTTGACTGAATCGTATCGTCACGCCGTCCTTACCGGAAAGAGAATACTGCACAATCGTCTTCCAGGAGTCTGCGTTAATCACGCGGACTGTCTCGTCGGCGCGAATTGCCAAATAGCGCCCGTTGGGACTAAACACAGGACGGCCGAGATCGCCTGCGAGGGGTAAAGAATGCGTCTCCTGACTTTTGCTGTCCCCAGACGTACCCAGAAACTCGTTAATACGGAGAATTCCATCCCCGTCCGTCGTCACGAGTTTCCGTTCGTCCGGGCTAAATGCAAGGCCAGTTACTCCCACGATAGGCAGGCGTACGGCTTCAGTACCCCTGGTGGTTGGCCAGAGCGCGATGGAACCGTTTTGCAAGCCGGCGGCCAAGAATTTACCATCTGGAGCGAACGCTACGGAACTAGAAGGCAGAAGCATTAGTCTGCTTAGTTCTTCCATTGGTCGGTCAAAGACTTGAATGATGCTATTGTTGTCTACAGCCGCGACATACTTATCGTCTTGGCTCAGAGAAACACCATAGGAGACACTGAAATCAGCGCCATTTACCTGGGGTTTGCCGAGGGTTTCAATTCCTCTCTCAGTCGACTGCAGAAGTAAGATGCGCTGGTCGCAGAGGGCTGCCAGGGACATATGATCGTTAAGGCTCAAGCTGCGGCACTTTTCTCCTTGACTCAACGGCAGCGGGCTTGGCTGCAAGAGATCGACGTCTGTAAGCCAGGCGCCGTATTGCTCGAAACGAAAATTAAAAACGCTACCGCCTGCGGACACTAACTTGTCAGCGAGAAAGGCGACTGCCTCTACGTTTTCCGTATCTTCACCCGTCGCAGCGACCGCCCATTGATTATCTGCCCGTTGAAAGATTTTCACTCCAGACCCTCTTAGCACGGCTGCCAGACGGGTGCCATCGGGGCTGAGAGCTAGTGATCGCACAAAGCCCCCCTGTGTATTCAGCTCTTGAACCAGTCCAGAGGTACCTGTATTCCATATGCGGATGGCACCCATTCCGCCGCCAGCAAGTAAGTGGCTGTCGTAACTAAAAGCAAGGCCGAACGCCGAGGGCGCGGTTCTGAAATCTGCGGCCAGCACCCTCTTCTCCATATGGTTGGCCAAATCCCAGAGGACAAACGTCCCATCTTCGCTGCCCGACGCCATCCAATGACCATCACGACTAAAGGCCACCGCTCTCACACTATGCTTATGACCTTGATAGAGTTTCGGTGCTACGGGAGTGAGGCGCAGCACCTGCGCGAGCGCTTTGCGACCTTCGAAGGTGGGCTGGTATCTCAGGGATTCAATCGCCAGGATGCCGCTCTGCACCATCCCATTGGCGGAAGGTGAAAATCTGCTCAACGCTTCAGCGCCAAGCCTCAGGCCCATCAGACGTCTGTGGTCAGCTTCGGCTTCGACCCTTTGTTTCTCCGCGGCAATCTTCTCCGCCTTGATAGCCGCTTGAGCATTTAGCTGCACCCGTGCCGCTTCGTCAGCGGCGGCTTTCTCCTGTGAGGCTATTGCCTGCACCTGCAAGGCCCGCCGTCTAGTTCTCCAAGCCCAAGGAAACACTGCGCCGACCAACAGAAAGATCAGCAATGACAATGCAAATAGCGCTCGCGTCTTGCGACGATCCCGTCGTTGTTGGCGCTCCTTCTCCGCTGCCAGCCTATCTCGTTCCTGCCGACTGGCCTCCAAAAATGACATTGCCTGATCATAGTCAGGGTGATAGCGGTGCGCCCATAGCTTGTTCCAGGAGTTCGCTTGCCGTTCGTTGAGGGCAAGCTGGAGTTGCGGATCTCCCAGGAGTCCCTCCTGTCGACAGCGTACCGTTCCGCCGATTCGGCCACACGGCGATACATCTTTCCTGACTTGGATTCGTCATCGACCCAATCGCGCAACTGTTTCCACTGGCGGATCAGGCTTTCGTGGCAGATATCGACGAGCGCGTCATTGTGAACTCTGTCTTCCGACACAATCAGGAACGAGCGCCCGTGTCCACAGAAGCGATCGATAATCTCCATGAGCTTTTGCGGCGAAGCTCCCGTAATGGTCTGGAGTTCACTCAACCGCGCGGGGCGGCGGATGCGGCGGTTTGCGGCATCGGTGTCGGTCAGAGCTTGAAACATCTGCCTGGTCACAAGCAGATCTTGGTCGCTCAATCCCTTGAGGGCAGCGGCGGCATCGCGAGAAAGGGCTTCCTGCATGGTGCCAATGGCCTGGTAATGAACAAGCTCAAGAGGGCCATAGCCGTTCTGCTGCCACTTTTCCCAGGTGCGCAGAAGAGCATGCTGCATGATGGGCAGTTGATCGGACTCATCTCCCGCATCGTTTAATACCCGGTCGAGCAATTGTGCGGTGATGGTCTGACGATAGAGATTCACGGGTCCCTCGATCGCTTCGCGGCGCTGCAGGCGGGTAAGACGAGGGACGAGATACTGGCTGCGATTCATGGCTTCCGGCAAGCCGTAAAAAGCGTCGCAATCTCCGAGGAAATCGGAGCGCATGGTAAATACGACATAGACCGGAACGTTGCGCTGCTCGGTGAGAGTGAGCAGGATGGAAACGAAGTCGGTGGCTTCATCGCGGCGCTCCCGGTGGGCAGTGCGCAAGCCGAGGCGAAAGAGTTCCTCGAACTGATCGATCACTATCAGAAAATTGGCATCAGCATTATCGAGCGCAGGACGCAGAGCCTCGAGGATCGCCTGCGCACCGCGGTCACGAATCTTCTGCACAAAACTGGAAACGGCAGCAGGATCATTGGAGTTAGAGACCGCCGCCAATATACCAGCGGCCAAGTTTGCGAGGGCCGCTTCCCCGGGAGTGATGGTGGCAGAGAACCAGCGATCTCGATCCTCGACGAGGAATCCGGCTTCCAGCTTGGGAATGAGGCCAGCTCGAACCAAGGATGACTTACCGGAGCCGGAACTGCCGATCACCGAGACAAAACGGGTGCCATGCAAGCGGTCGAGCAGTTCGACGGCTTGTTGCCGGCGGCCGAAGAAGAGCAGGCTCTCACCGGTGCGGAAGGGCCGCAAACCAACGAACGGTGCATCCGGTATGGATAGTAAGGTCACGGCAGTGGATTAAGTCATGCGCGCGAGCAATCGATTCATCGATTCAGCGTTGAATCCTTCGGTGTTGTCCATGAGCTCTACAGGAAGCCACTTAGGGCCGAGCTGCAGTTCGGCGCTGGTTTTGCGAGGAGGGGCGAGGTAGACTCCGCAAGCCTTCAAAGGACAACCTTCCGCAATAGCGATCTGCACCGCGGTGGCGAGCCGTTCGCGCACCCATTCCAGAGCTACGTTACCGAAGAAGATGATCAACAAGCTGACCTGCTTCAGCCGCTCCTGAAAAATTTTCAGATTTTTTCGAGGATCGTCTTCTTCGGGATTGATGTAAGGCTGGACGTGCCTCTCGAGCAGATACTGGCTTAGGGAATAAGCATAAGCCTGGTCTTTGAAGTGAGTATCGAGCAGCGCCGCGGGAACCAGGGCATCCTGGTGCGTGTTCGTAGAAGCCTTGAGGCTGTCGATCTTCTCCAAAATTTCGCGCACGATGGAACTGGAAGGACCGCGGATGAAATCGTACGCTCTCTGATGGCGGGAACCATTCTCAAGTTTATCGAGAAACTGGTTGTAAGCCGGATCTTCAATTGATTCACGATCCAGTTGCTGAGGGACCCAGATCAACGGCATCGAGCCATGCTGGATGGCGAGTTCAGACTGGGCCTGCGGGTAGCACAGCCCGGGCTTACCTTCAATTTCGCGGCCGGGAAATTCGCCGAGCAGATGAACCGAAAGGCGGCTCTTTGTCAGCTGCCCGATGACCTTCCGTTCGTGAGCACCGCCCTCGTAGGGAGGTGGAATATTGGAAACGACAGATATGCCCTCTTTCTGTTGCAACTCGTTGATCAAGCGCTTGCGGGCAGTACTGAGAGAGTCGGCGGTGTCGGCGACATAAACCGAAAAAAGATCTGTCGCTGGGTCAGGGCCTGAAGGAGCAGGATCGCGGGAGCGGGCCTTCATTCCTGAGAGGGTTTTGTCGATGGCATCGACTAACTTGCGCAGAGGCAATTCGAATGACTGATGGGAGGGATCGAGGGGATAACCGCAGTCTTCGTCGTTTTGCGCGTCATGAAATTCGAATCCGCTGGAGCGACCGTACTCTTCGGGCCATTTTGAATATGGGATGTTGTTCAGAAGTACGTTGAAAATTCTAAGGCGATCCTCGACCACAAGACCGTGAGCATCAAGCCGAGTTCTTTGCGAGAAACATTGGAGTTCGCGGCGGCAATAATCCGACTCGAGGTATCCGGTTGAAGTCAGCGCCAAGAACAAAGCTGAGCTTTCGACTCGGTTGCGAATGGTCGTATCGAAAAGCTGATTGCCATCGAGGGATGGATCTCTCCAAATCCTAACGGAATCTCTTTTGCCTTTGCGTTTCCAAAGGAGGATCTCGAGTTGACGATGAAATTGGGCGACCCAGCCTTCGGAGCGGCTCGATGCTGTAAGGTTGTCGACATGAGCGTAGCTAATGAAGATGTCGAACGCGAAATCGGAAAGATACGCCATTCAGGGTTCGCCGTTTTCCAGCAAAAGAAATATTTAGCGTGCTACCCGCGGGAAGGGGTCATTGCTCGAGGAGTTCGGAGCTATGCCCATTACAGGACACTCTCAACACTTACTCTTCCACCTTGCGGGGAAGAAGTGACTGAAGTCTGCACCCACCCGCATTGGTTGTCAAGTGCAAGTGACCGATTGTCGCCGCAACGTGAGAAGTTCCTCTCTTAGCAATTTAGAAAGTTCCGCTTTGCGCGTTTGTTATAGAGCATGGCGGAATCGACAGAG
>Ga0126373_10000357_pt1 | contig 30204 bp, 31 predicted proteins | sample PanSoiMetPlot_11_FD_92545 | JGI IMG/M metagenome (GOLD analysis project Ga0126373, IMG submission 92545) | Tropical forest soil microbial communities from Panama - MetaG Plot_11 | ecosystem: Environmental > Terrestrial > Soil > Tropical forest > Bulk soil | place: Panama | collected 2016-02-17 | reverse complement strand
TCGTGGAACGAGAGAGCCTTCCAGGAGAGAGACGCATCGTTGGTCTGGCTCCGGGTGGCTCCCGAATCCGATTCGGTCCGCTCCGACCCGCGCTTTGCGGATTTGCTCCACCGCATGAACTTTCCGAATGGCTAGAACAAGCACTCTTGATCGATCCCGGACGGTTGACAGGTAACCCAGAGATTGACTTCCGAATAGCCGACCATGCGCTCAGAGAGCGCTAGAGCTCTTCGGCAGAGATTTAACCATCTCCAGCATTGCGTGATGATAGTTCTCGTGCGCGAACTCACGCGCAATCTGCCAGCCCTGGCTGAAATAGAATTGCACGGCAACCGCATTCGACCGAACGACGCGAAGGCGGCACGTCTGGTGGCCACGAGCAGCGATCTCAGCTTCACCCTGCGCGAGCAATTTGCTTCCAATAGCTTGTCTACGGTGCTCGCGAAATACCCACAGGTCGCTAACCCACTCCTGGTTCGTTATGATCACGCCCACAATCTGCCACCCAAGCCAAGGGCCAATCCTCGTCTTCGAACTTCAGAGGAACAGAATTCGGAGCAAAAAGATCCTTAAATGTTTCATTCACCACTTTCTCTATCAGAGCCCGTACCGAGTCGTATTCGCTGGGTTGCGGCCGCCGGATAACCACTTCACTGGTCATCCACGCATTTTAGTTGAGCGACGCTGGCTTGCCTCGAAGTGGACCCTGATTAACGAGCAAAGCGGCATTCGTCCTGCCGGCCGCCACACGCGGGGCTTAAAATGACTATAGTCAATGGCTAAGCCGTGATTCTTCTCAGAGTTACACGAGGGCGCCACACCTCAAACACATCGCAATGACACCGCAATCACACGGCAACGCCAGGGAATAGAAAGCCGGTTCGTTGGGCGGCTTTGTGCTGGGTCAGAACGGAAGCAAACGTCGTGCAGACCGGAGAACCCGACCTTCTCACCTGCAACATCAACGTCTGCTCGATGAATTCTTGCATCATACCCACGTAAACCGCCCGCCTGCACTCTGACAGCCTGTCTGCCACAAACCACAGCAGGTCATAGTTCGGCACCAGGTACAGGAAGTGATCAACCGACACCTCTTGCTCAATCCGCTGGCGAATGTCGAGGTAGTGCCGCGCTGCCTTCGCCGTTCGCTCGTATTCCAGTGCGAACTTGCAGTCGCGTCCCGCAATACGAACCACCACGACCGCGTCGTAATATTTCCAATAGCCATGCGAAGTGAGATCGTTTCGGGAGCGAATCTCTGTTTCCGGCATCCAGTACACCAGCGATCCGGTGCGTTTCAGGGCCAGATGGATTTCGTTCAATTCCAACGAGTGGTGCACGAGTCTGTGCACACTATCCGATCTTCTTTGGAAGGACGAATGTGCGAACTGTTCGCCGCTGCCTGCTAATTCCAACGCTCCAGTTTCCGAAACCGAATAGACAGCTCCACGGTTGACGGACCGGCGGTCACGCCGTATGAGTAGGCCATGCTTCACCAACCGAAGAACTCGGTTGTTGAAGGCGTTGCGCGATGAGACGCAGTAGTCCAGCTTCAGGAATTCGAACAACTGGCTGTGTGTGATCAAGACGGAGTGTAAAACCTGGCGCAAGAGCGGGTAATCCCGGGTGAGACTTAACGCGATTGAGCCTTTGCAATATCGCATTCCATGTCTCCGTCATTCTACCGCGCGAAGCACAAGCCGCGCGACCCACTGCCGCAGTTGCGACCCTTCAAGCGTTAACTGGCCAAGGCTGCTTTGGATCCACCCACCCGTCGGCATGAGCAGCATCGTCTCCTGTTGGCTTGGGCATTCGCTAAACGAAAGAAGCCATGTGTCCACCGACCGCCAGCCTTCTGCTCCGACCGCCAATTGGCCCACCAAATCTGACCTCGCAATGACCAGAAAGCGATCGGGACGTACGCGCTCCTTCAGAAGTCGCCTGAACAGCAGTTTGTTGTAACCCATCCACACACAAGGTTCCGCGCATTCGAAGACGCGGTCGATCATTTGCGAAGGCTGGTTTGCATCAAAGCCACCCACTGCATCAAATCGTGCATAGCCACAGATCTTAGAGCGTTGACGCATGTCACCGTTCGCTACAACGCCAGTGGTGTTGTAGTAGACAGGCTGCGTGAACCCCTCGCTCTGGTGTGCCGGTTTGCCCAGCCTGTGTCGCCACACACTGCCGAATCCTGTGACTCCGACGAGCACTTCTTAGCCGCCTCTCAGCCTGCGATTGTTGTTTCGCTCGGCATGGAGTTGTTCCTGCAGATGGTTGATGTGAGCTACCAACTTGGCGTCGGCGCTACGGAAATCGGAAGACGGTTTCGCGCCTGTGGCGCCGGACCTGCGGCTCAGACCTTCCAGCCGAAGTGACATTTCCGCCAGGATCTCGGATTTCCGCCGCAGGTCCTCTCGTGCAATGTCGCGATCTCGTGCGGCTCGGTCCTTCTCCTCTGCCACGCGCATCAATTCGGTTCTCAACTGTTCAATCTCTGCACTCGTGGTGGCGACAGCCTCCCCGTGTTCCGCAGATTCGATTGCACGGTTGCAGCGCTCGATGTGCGTGTTGTACTTCTCGATCGCTTCCTTCGCAATGCGCCTCGAATAGGCATCCTGGTTGTAAATGTCGGCCATCATTTCGGCGGTAATCCACATCGCTCGCCGATGATCGATCGACAGCTTGGTGCAAATTACTGCAGCCATCAGCAGGCCTGCTGTTAGGCACAGGCTGTAGAGAAAGTATGGATTTTTGACGCGGTTCTCGAAGAACAACCGGCGCTCGCGTTCTAGCCATCTGCCGTAATCGACATTGTCTGGATTGAACTGCTTGAGCATGAACTCGTACCACGTGCCCGGGTGCTGATATGGCGGGTGGTGAGGGTCCTGCCCGGTCTGAGTTCGAGCGTCCGGTTGCGAAGATGTGTCTGACTGCCGTGCTGCCCAGGAGTTCAGTGGACTGACTAGCGTCAATCCGATCACCAGAACGACCAGCGTTGCCAGCCTGGAGTTCACATCCACCCTCTCGCGCGCCGGCGGCGACCGACCGCGACAAGTTCGGGCGTCTTGAATCGAAGGTTGGCGCCGACAGAGTCCTCCCGAGACTGGCGCAGGGTCGGATAAAGCTGGGGTGTAAACCGTGGCACCCTGGCATCTTCTGGAGCTCTCACGTGCAGCAATCCGTGCAGCGTGCCACGCGCATCATGCGTCATGAGGATCTCCATCTGCGCCTTTGGCAGATTCTTGATGTGCTCATCAAGCGCCCGCGTCTCCCTGTCCTCGCGATCGACCGCGCCTTCTGTTTGGGTATACGTTTCGAAACCAAAGAGTCTCCAGCGGTGCATCGACACGCTGCGGCGAGCGACGCGATGCTCCGCGGAGGCGCGCAGGAAGTAGCGTGTGGTCTCCTCATCTCGCGTACGAAGGATCATGGTGGTATTGGGAGCAGAGGAGACATCCTCTTTGAAACCCCGGTCGACTTGCATGAGCTGCGGCAAGGCCTGCATCGAGAAGAGAAACGCCGTATTGGTTCCACGTGCTGTCTGCAGGATTTGGGCGAAGTTGCGGTAGCCGAATGGCGCAAACTCGTCGAGCACCACGCTCAGGATCGGCCGGTTTGCGCGAAGCCTGTGCTCTTCACTTTCGTATCGCTTCCCAATAACCAGCTGCAGGTTCTGCAGAAGCATCTTTCCCAGCGATCGCATGGGCTCCGGGTTCTTGTTGATATTCAGCGAGACCACTAAGATGAGTTCCTGGTCGATCACGTCATCTAGGGACAACAGCTGTTCATAGGGACCCGTCAGGACACTGAGCTGATCGTCGAGAAAGGTCATGCATTCGTTCAGCAGTCCCTGGATCTTCTGGACCCGTTCCCGGTCCCGCAACGAAGTGTAGAGGTTCTTGATCGACATCTCGAAATTCAGCCGACGCTGCGTGGAAAGCGCCGAGTCCATTGCGATCCGTTTGCGCGCCTTCTCGACCTGTTCTTTCATAACCCGTTCGTCCATCGCCATGACCAAAACGTCGTAAAAATTGAACATCAGGCCGGTATAGAAAAGCACGCGGACGATGTCTGCTAAGTAATTGAGTTGATGTTTCGCGAAAAACTCTTTTCTCAAATTGAACGAGCCGAAGATCATGCTGACAACCGGCATGTACTCGTCATCGGAGCACTGAAACGGGTTGTAGCGGACGGAGAGATCTGGTCGCGCCGGGTTCAGCAACCTCAACTGATGCAATCGGCCGGCGCGGTGCACATGTGGCAGTAAATCGTGGAAAAACTCAAGATCGCCCTTGCCGTCAAAGATCACCATGGGTATGCGATGTGGTTCTTCGGGAGGACCGACAACGCGTGCAAGGTCTTGCGAGATGATGTTCCGTAAGAGAGTCGTTTTGCCGGTGCCGGTCATGCCCAGGACAATCGCTTGCATCACCCGTACGCGGTCGGGCCAATACCAAGGCTTGCCGTGGATGTCGTAGCCGAGGACAACGGATTCCCGGACCCATGCTTCTTTGGTGATTCGCTCATCGCGTTTCCGTGAGATCGCTATCGCCGGGTGTGGCCATTGCATTTCCCTTCGAGAGCGTCGCGTCAGCCACAGTACGACAGTTGTCGTGGCAGCAAAGACACCAATGCCAAGGTAGGTCCCGAGTTCCGCCAGTTGGCGACCTGTGAGGTAGTAGCGTTCGCGGGCAATGTACCAGGCGAACCAGCCTCCAAACATGAGGGCCACAACGAAAAGAATTTCCACGCTCTCCAGGAGAGGAGGGTGGTGGTTTTGATTCGCATAGGTTTCTCTCATCATGCCGCTCGATTCCCGAGGAGAAACACGACGCCTTGCACTGCAGCCAGGGCCATGGCCAAGCACCATAAGCGGACGAAAGCCCGTCGATTGTGCTGGATCTCGTCGCCTGTCCAGTCCGTGGGCCGAATTAACATGGCGATGACGCGATAAATAAGTACGAGAACGGCACCCAGCAACCAACCCTGTGGCAGGGCCAGTCCAGTCCATTGACCAGTGACGTTGAGCGGCCTGTCATGAGTGGCGGGCATAAATGGGTGGCTGCATATCCAGTAAACGGTTGCGCCTTCGAGGATGATGGCAAGCATCATCGCGACAAAAAAGGCGAACGCTTCAAGTCTGCGCAGCATAGTGCTTCCCGCTCGCCTAGTTCCAAAGGTTGAAATAGACAAACGCAGCGATCACCGTCAGCAAAGTGATCAAGAGAACAAGAAACCATCGTTGCGGCTTCCGGACAGATTGCCGTTCAAAGGGATTTTGAGATTCGAAGACATAGGATGCGACTGCCTTCCGGAACCACAGATCAGAGCGGCTGCGCAGGTAGCTTTTCAGCATGGTGTGAACATCTTTCGGCGTCACTTCGGTCATGGCCTACCGCACCAGAAAGGCCGTGATTTGCTCACGATCATCGTCTGCAAATTGAAAGCGGTATACCGTTGGCTCGGTGCTGGACGGCAGGCGCAGCGCGACAACACCGAGAGACTCTTCGCCTGGGGCGAGATGCGAAGACTGCACGTGGCCTTCGATCACCGCTATCGGTGTCTCCTGCTTTACCGTCAGGCGTGCGGCCTCGTGATCCCCTAGCTGAGCGTCCAAAAGGCCATAGAGAGATTGGGGGTACCGTGCTCCGGTCAGCGCATAGACCTGCGGGGTGGTAACGTCGTAGGCGCGGTTGCCATGGTTCCGGACAGCATACCGAATCAACACACCGCCATCTTTCTCGTACAGATCGTGAATGACGACTTCCACCTGTTTCTTTGACGGTTTTCGAGATTCGAGCCTCACCGGTTTTCCTGACAGCAGCACCTCGGCGGCTGAGGGCTGTGGCGGTGCGACACTCGTAGGCCTGGGCTGAGTGGCGTGAACAGCCATCTGATCTACTGCAAAGTCCATAGAAGCCACGGCACCGGCCGGCTCAAGCTCGTAGTTGAGTCGCTCAGAAGCCGTCCAGATGAATAGATTTGTGGAGGCCTCAGGCTCCGTCGGCTGTACGAAAATCTTATTTTCTCGCCACTCGATCTTGAATGACTGACTTCCTGTGGCGACCTGGATGACGGGTTCGCGGAGCTCAATGACGGTCAGATGATTGAGCGCCGTTTTCAAGTGGATAATCTCGCTGCGATCGCTTGTTTCACGTTCTATCTTTTGCCCAAGCAGCGGCATCGTAACGGCACTAATAATAATGAGGAGGCTCCAGAGCGGTTTCATAGGCCTCTTTCTCCTTTCTCCTGTGCGCAGGCGCACCAGTTCAGCAAGACCCAGGAGGCTTCGAGGCAAGCCCCCTGGGTGGTTTAGTTGGCTGTTTCCGGCACCGCAACCACCCCTTTCGGCACCTCGGGGCGTCGCCGTGTCTCGGGAAATGTGACAATTCCATCCCGTGCCTGGCTCCGGCCGGCCTCGATGGGAAACGGACGGACTCGCTCGATCACAATCGCCGAGCCTTGTGCGTCCCTTTCGCGAAATACCTCACCTTTGCTGGTCACTTGAGCCAGGAAGATCAGACGCTCGTGCAACTGACCATCACCGTTCGTGAAGTGGCTCACCAGGAAAATCCTGCCATCCTGGTCGATCTCCACTTCTCCATCGCAGAGGTTTGGAATCTCCACGGTGACCGGCCGGCCTCCGGTTCTCGCGGCAATTTGGTCGACGACTTCTTGCGGAAATGCGTAAAACACAATCGACCCTGTTCCAGGAACAAACTCATGTTCCGGGTCCGGTCGTCTGTCTCGACACACGATTGCATGCAAGGCAGACAAATAGGCCAGTCGTGTTCCGTTTTTGCCTTGAGCCCACATTCTCACCTGATCGATCAGGGCTCTCAGCTCTTCTCGTGAACGTTGTTCATAAGCTGCGAATGTCGCGGAAGCCTGGTTGCGTCGGAAGATCGCTTCCTTCCGAGCTTCGGGATCGTTCTTCTTCTCCTCAACCTCCGCATTCGCTCTTTCCAGTTGTTCCCATAGTTCGCGCCGCCGGCTCAGGGCTTGAGTGACGACGCTCCCGTAGTACTTGTTGACCGTGAAACACTCGGCGAAGATTTCCAGGGTAAATTCCGCACCTCCGATCAGGCCCCGGAAGTCGCTGAGTGGCGCCACGGCGGATTCTTCGAAATAGCGGCCCACTTCCTTACGGAGAAAGTTGTACAGCTTCCCGATCTTGTCGCGTTCGGTCACGGGAAGATGCTCGTCCATCTCCGCGATGCGCTGCTTTTGCTTGAGCCTGAGCCACGGCGCTTTCGCAACTTCATTTCGGATGCTGCGAATGATTTCCTGGTCGGGCTGGGTCCCATGCTTCAGGTGATCAAGCGCGTTCTGAAGCTGATCGACCAGTTCCCTTGCTAGGTCTTCCCTTCCGTTGGCCAGGCAGGAGGTTTTCAGATCGGTGATCGCGCCGATCTGGTTTCCCCGGGCCTGCATGGCAACTTGGGGCAAGTTCCACCAGGGACTCGGCGGCTTCGGAATCTTGTTCTTCTTCGCCGCATGCATTTCTTCGTAAAGGAACCGATCCTCGACGAAGCGGGGAAACTTGTCTCCTTCGAGCACACACACCTGGTCGAAATCGAAGTCCCCGCCATTGCGTGCGGCTGCTTCCGAATGCAGAGTTAAGGTACCTTTCAGTCGCAGTTGGTGATCTACTAGTGCTGCCACGTCGTCGTCCGGCAACTGGCAACCACGCCCGGTAAGGTCCGCGGCCAGCTGACAGCAGACTTCCTCAAGCGACAGGTTTTCAAACGGCAGCAGGTCTTCCTTCATCCGGATCGGATAGCGGACGATCAGGCCGTGGCGCGACGCCACACTTGCAATCGCTCGATCCTTGGGAATCCAGTCCGAACCGCAGAAGACTTTGCCGTCGTGTGACAGGAGGTAGCCATCGTCTGCCAATGCGAAGCCGGGAAGACGGAAGCCGCCACTTGTGCATAGCCGGTACGCCCATCGCGCCAACACCTTCTGCAGATGATGGTTCACGAATGGGTGCTTGAGCATGTAGCCCGTCCCGTCGGCAACTAAGGCGCCGTCCGCGACGGTGTATTCGCTCGAGGTGTAGTCAAGGTCTGGCTCTTCTCCCACCTCGAGTATGCGCTGAGCTTCCTGCGTGCCCAGAAGTTCGAAGAGTTCTGTGAAGTTGTTCTCTTCCCAGGCCTTCCGCAGCTTCTCGACCTGCCTGAGAGCGTACGGTTTGATCTCAAGCTCAATCGAGTCTTCCGGAGCGTGTTCGACCAGCGTGTAGCTGGATTGAAACTCCAGATCACGAGACACATCCCGGATCCCGACCAATACAGACCCGCGATAAGCGTGGGCCTGACGGTCACCCAAAACGGATCGGATCGTCCGCAACACTCCGCCTTGATATCTGGGCTTCACGGACGATCTTGGGAGGATGATGTCGGCCTCAAGTTGCTCGGCCAATGTATCCACCATGATCTTGAAGGAACCTTTCGCCTGCGTTTTGTCGAACGCCAGGCGGAATTGGTAGAAGTGGCGTGCCCGAAGAACTTTGTGACGGATCTTCAGCGTTGCTTGTTCTTCGAGCACCACTCCTTCTTCATTGTCCAGGTCGAAGCCTTCGTGACCATCGAAATGCGGTTGTTTCCGTTTCGCAAGAAGCTTCTTCATCTCATTGGCCAGAAGATCGTTGCGGTGCTTCGCCTGGAGGTTTTTAAACAGAGATTCCGAAATCCAGCCCCGGCAGTCATTCGTGCCGAGTTGACGGTCGTCCACAACCAGCAATCGGCACTCGGGTACTTCGATCAACACCTTGCACGAAGACACAAGAATCCCGAAATAGGTCATCGCCGCCTGCGGCGAAAAGCGAAACCTCTCCGCCAGTCGCTTCTCGTATCGAGATTCGACCGCGTAGAACTTACCTTTCTTCGCACTGCCGCTGGCTCCGACCAAGCTGTAGCGAACACCATCGAACGCGACCCGGGTAAGAGCCTGCTCAACAATCGCTTGCTGACAGGCGTCCAGGGGTTCGGTTGGTACGTCGACAGTCGCCACCCGGATGCCTGGACAGAATCCTTCGAGCAACGTGTTCGTGAGCTGTTCTTCCCGGCTGAGTTTCATGGTCTTCTTCGACAGGTGCCCGTCGCGATCCAGTTCGAGCGCGAGGACCGGCATCGTGCGTCGTTCTATCGTGTTTGGCATCTTTGATCTCCTTTTCTGTCAGGCAATGGGACAGAGAAGGAGGCTCGGATCCGCCTCTCGCTGCCCATTGCCGAAAAACGCTGAAATGACTTTTCGGTCGGGCAACGAAACGCCGGCCTCGACGAGTTGTTTTCTTTGTTTAGACCATATGTCCTGTTACTGGTTGCGAAGTCCCCACTGTTTGGGGGCGACGCACGCCGTTGAATGGGCGCTTAAGCTCGACCCAAAAAGCTCGAAGCCGGCGCAGTTTGAACCAGCACCACTCTCCCCATGTCCAGAGCATGCACAGCACACCGAGTACGAAGAGAGCTGTCGTCGCCGCCATCACCACATCACCGATGTTGAGCGGCGCATATTGAAGGCGCGTGCGAATCTGATCGAAGAATTGGTACCCAACGATCACACCGCCGAATTTGATCACGGCGTAGAGCCACGGTTTGAAGTGTGTCAGGAACCGTTGCCTCACCATTTCTCTTCCTCCTTTCTGTCTGGAACCAGAACAGATCGGAGGGCGCTGTACGGCTCTCGTCGCTGTCCTGGTCGAAAACGTTTCAGGTTCCCGGCCAGGTTCGCGAAGGAACCAGACCAGCACTCATCCACAATCAGCTTGTGGATCGCTCACTACAGACCAACGTCTGTCATGAAACCGCGTGCTATAAATGTCAACGCTCGGGTCGGCGCTCTACCCCGTTCCCTTCCTTGTGACTGCTTCTCGCTTCAGTTCGGGATTCTTCCCGGCAAAATTCGCGACCGGGCGCCACTCCTGGACGCCGTAGTACGTGACGCCTAACTTGAGCGCCTCAACCCGAGCTTCACCCTCACTCGCAAACTCCCGGCCCAACTCGAGTGAATTGCCATTCGTAGCGGACTTGCCCAGGAAGAAGCGCACGCTTAAGGCCCCTTCCTCATCAGCTGCCATGCGCGAGCGCCTCGGTGCTCTGGTGTCGGGCCGATTGCCGTCTTGGCTTGTTCTTTCGTCAGCAGCGGAGCTAAGCATGGTCGCCATGTTCGTCCTCGTATCCTTTTCATTTATCGAGTTCACTGCGTTGCAGGAGACCGTTGTCCCGTTCGCCGACCATCTGCTGTTCGGAGTAGTCCCCGACGAGAAGGCCGCTCGGGTTGAGTTCGGTGCGCCGGTCCTCCACTAGCCGGAGGTTGTACTGGCCAACGATCCGGTCCGTCACTTCGGTGCCGTTCTTGACCTTGTGAATCTCCTTCACGCCGAATACGACATAGCTCCAGGGAGCGTCTCTCGAGCGCTCGATCGAGCGAATCCGGAAATCCGAGATGATCTGATCCTGTTGGATCTTCCCGATCGTGTCGTTATCCCGCAGCTTGTTCATTGTTAACTTGCGGAGATTGGCCGTCATCATGTTCAGAGACTCGGCGAAATTCCGTGTCACCGAGTCGGGCGTATAGGAGAGGTAATGCTGCAGGAATCGGCGCAGAGCGGCGCGCCCCTCGAGATCGGTGGGAGCGGCTGAATCGGAAGTGCTCGTGGCAGCTTCAGCCGAGAGTGCACCGGCCAAGCGCGCCACCGGGTTTACTCCCAATCTCGCGCCCACAACATTTGCTTCACCTTCTTTATCCACGCGAATCACTGTTGGGGGCTGAATTCGGACGTAGATGGCGAACCCGAGGGAGGCGAGGGCGATGACACCGAACAACATCGCTGAATACATCGCGCGGTTCGCATAAGCCCGAAGCATGCCATCGTGCTCGTAGTATTTCGTGTACGCCAGAATCTCGGGGTTTGCGATCGATTTCTTATCCGTTTTCATTGCAATCAATCCATCACCATCAACCTGATCGATCTTTCTTAAACAGCCGCAACAGCACCGCTCGCGCCGATTTCGCCGACAGAACCGCCAATAGCACCTGAACTCTCTGTCAGGGTTGCCGGCGGCTTCGATTCAGAAAGCAAGCCTCCCCCACCTGAACCAGCATTTGGTCCCGCTCGGGTTCCACTTGGAGCCGGCCCACTGCCGGTAGGTGGGCCGGGCTCTGACATTGTTGGGGGAGGACCGGCTGAGGCAGTTTGTGAGGAAGAGGCTGAGGCCATGAAGGTCTTAGCTGCACCACTTGCATACAAGCTCGCCGCGGAAACCATGGCGGATACGGTGTTTCCTACCTCTCCGCGTACTATTCGACTTGCGATGAAAGGGATTAGCAGGATTGCGATTGAGAATAGGACACTCACGGCACCTAACAGTACCATTTGGCTCGATCCAACGAATGCATTGAGGACGCCATTTCCGTTCAAGACGGCATTCACGCTGTTCATCTGCAATGCCGTAATCAGTACCTGGAGAATCGCGTACAGCAAACCCCAGCTTTGAAACACCATGAGGTTCACGAAATACGTGCGCGAAAGCTGTCCCATTGCACGACTCGGCCACAGCGCCAGAACGAAAGGACCCACCAGATAAAGGATCGATCCATACATCGCGTAGGCGAGCGTGAACAGCGTATAGCTGACTGGGAGAATAATCAGACCGACGAGAATCAAAAGAACGTTCAACAACCCAGAGATCGCTCCCGTAACCAACGTCCAGAAGCTCGACAAACCCTGCTGACCGATATAGGCGCTAACCGAATTTAACCAACTCTGAATTACGTCGCCGATGCCGTTGGTGTTGTAAATAAAATCTGCGACGCTGTTGAACATTCCGCTCACGGATCGAAAGGCCGATTGGTAATTCAGGAACACGAGACCAAGAACGAGGTACTTGATGCCCGCCACACCGAGCGCGCGCACATCACCTCCATTGCTGTATGCCTCGTAGACGGCGTAGAGCAGGCTCAGAATCAGGATCACGCCTGCTATTTGCAGCACGGGACCAGTCACCCTCTGATCGATTCCGTTCAGTGCCGTCTGGAGTACTTGCTCAAAGTAAAAGCTCGGCATACACGTCCCCATCTCAGTTGTGCTGCAGCAGGTTCATCAACTGCTGTCGAAGGTTCGTGGTATTGGTTGCTCCCATCTTTATGTCTGCGCTTGAGTTCGCCAGGTCGATCGCGCGGAGACGCATCAGATCCGCGGTTGCGGCCTGGGTATAGGCATTGGCGCGAACCAGCCAAGCGTCCGCTTGCGCCTCAATAATCGGCGCACTTCCGGGAGCGGCGCTCTGAATGCTTTGGTTGATTTGGCTGGCTGCCTGCAGCTCCAAGTCGGAAAGGGCGTCGATCTCAATCGCTCTCTTCATGGCGTCCTGGGCGGCCGCGTCGGCCATGTCGATCATGTCTCGCACCTGTTGCGACGCATCTGTGGTGGTCGGAACCTGACCATAAAGCGCCGTATAGTTACTGGATGTTTGCCCGATCTGGTTGGCGTTTCGCGAAAGAAGATTCGCTTCGAGCTGCTGAGAATTGGGCAGAGTCGCACTGTTTACCCGAATGTGAGTCAGCGACTGAATCTGGTTAAAGACGCCCTGTAAGCCCGCAACAAGCGCACGGGCCTGATTGATGAGGTTCTGTGGCCAGATAACATTCCGTTCGAATTGCTGAATGGACTGATCCACCCCAAGGATCTGGTTCAGGCCACCGCCGATCACGTCCTGCAGAGCGCTCGAAATGCTCGCTAGACCTGCTGCCATGATGGCGCAACATGGATCAACGAACTGCGCTTTCGCGGGCCAGGGTGCCACTACAAGCAGGACAGCGCCGAGTACAGCGGCTCGGAGTTTGTGGCCCACTATCCAGCATTTTGTGGTCTTGAGCGCGTCTCGAAAGCATTTCAAGGCATTTCTCCGAAATCAGTTATGCTGCAGAAGATTCATCATCAGAGCGCGAAATTGCGTGGTGAAAGTTGCGCCCCGTTTCCGGAATCCGTTTTGGTGTGCAATATGTGCTGCCTCCTGGCGCAGTTCAGCCGCCAGCATCTTCTGCGTCAGAGCCTGGCTGAGAATGCTGGAAGCAACGGCTGAGGCGGTCATGAAGGGCGCGGAACCAGGCGCCGACTGACTGGCAGAGTTCTCTATGGCGTTCGCTGCCTGAAGTTCCAGGTCTGTCGCATTGTCCGATGCCTTTAGGGTCTTCAGGCTGTCGAGCGTCAGGGCATCGCCCATATCTGACATGTCTCGATCTTGCTGACTTGCATCCACGGAAGTCGGAATTGCCCCATAGGTATTTCCAAACGACTGGGTCAGCGAGTTGAAATTGTTGACCTGATGGTCCCGCATCACTCTTTCAAGCGACTGAGGAGTGGGTAGAGTGGCGCTGCTCAGGTTCATAGCGAGGATGCTCGCCATCAACGCGCTGTATTGCTGGATCATTTGCGTGACTTGTGTGCGCGCCTGGTTGATCAATTCGACCGGCCAGACGAAATTCTGGTAGAGCGCGTTCATTGCTGTTCTCGCCGTGTTGATTGCAGTCAGCGCATTCTTAAGCATTCCGTTGATCACGTTCAGCACGGCCTGAATCGCCTGGACCAAGCCGCCCTGTGCTTCTGCCAGTGGCGGCGCAATCAGCATGGTCGATACCAGGATTCCCGCAACTGTTACCGCTAACACTCGGCGGCTACTGTTCGCGGTCACCATGAACCACGTGAAGGTCACCGCAAAAAGAACGAATGTGACGTAGTGCATTTCAAAATCTCCCTGCGGGCTGTTGAACCGGCAACATGGAATTTCTTGGAAGCCTCTCGGGCTGAGTCGCGGGGCCTGCAACTGCACCCGAACGTTCCTCGGGCAGTGTTGTCACTTCCGCCAGTCCCTGGGGAAATCTCTTTGCAAGTTCCTGATAGTTCTCTAGCAATGGGCGGTCATAGTGCTCTTCGAGAAACCAACTCCGATATTTGCGCTCGCGCGGAAACGTCGTGCATATCCAGTAGGAGAGTGGCGTGGGAACGATGCGGATCGTTTGTGTTGTCTCCGCCTTCTCCCCGATCACCAGCAGCACCTCAGCACTGCGCCCTTTCCGAGGCGCGCCAAACTGCTTCACCTGACCGATGGCGACCGCGTTTAGGTACAGGTGAGTGTTCAGCGCACTCACGTCTCCCGGCTGCTGGCCGATAATCTTCGTACTGGCGTTTTTGAGAATGCCGGGCCCGTGCATCCGCGGTTGAGATTCCGTTCCAACGAAGTCCTCGACCGTCTGACTGATGCCCCACACGCTCGAATTCCGCTTGCGGGCGGTCCGGAACAGCTGGACGACTTCAGGCGCCAATGCCGCCGAATCCAGCAGAAACCAACATTCATCGAGCACCGTGATGCTCGGTTGCCCCGTCTTTCCGGTCGCTCGTGCCGACATTGCCGTCGCGATCAGCATGCTCATCGCAGTTTCCAGTCGGGCGTCGGAACTTAATCCCTCAACATTGAAGAACAGCCAATCGCTGTCCAGTCGCATCGTGGTCGGACGATCGAAGAGATTGGCGTAGATACCGCTCTCTCCCGTCCAGGAGCGCAGCTTGATTGCAGCGAGATGGGCTTCATCGATCGTGCGCTGTATCTTCTCGGCGTCGCGCCAGTTGGCTAGCTCCTCGCGAAGATCATTAAAGGTCGGGATCGGATTCGAGTAGCGGATTGCGCAGCGTTTGTAGACACGCGCGATCGCGTCCGTAAGGACATTGTCGAGCAGGGCTGTATCAGCTCCCGGACTGTCACCGATCATGTGGCGCGTCAGATTCTTCAGGAACGCAGTCTTATCGTTGCTGGGAGCGGTTTCTCCCGCCGGCAAGTCCCAGGGATTCAAGGTTTCCTTCCCATCGAGATCGACATTGATGACGCGTCCGCCCATCAATTCCACGAGGGGTTGGTAGGAATCGCCGCGCTCGAGGATTGATATAAGAGGCTTCGCACGAGCCATCATCAGAAGAAATTCCTGCGTCATAAATGTCTTCCCACCGCCGCTCTTGGCTATGATGAGCTGGTTGGCATCACCGAGCGACGGATCGAAAAGGGAGAACGGAATCAGTTGACGGTAAGGAGTCTCAAAGAGCATCAACGGAGAATTCGGCGTACCGCTCCAGGGCATTTCCACTGGGAGCAGGTCGGCGGCATGCAATGTCAACACGTCCAGTTCGCGTTTATTTGTCTCAGCCTGTCCCGGCAGGCCGGAGAAGAAGAAGCGCTTTTGAGCAAGCGTCTCCGCAATGCCGCGGGCCCCATTCATACGCGTGACGGCGTGTAAGACTCGCTGCCGGCGATCGGAAAGAACTCGCTCGGCCTGTTCGGCTTCGGCGCGATTGCGTGCGGGCCGCGAAGTCCGCACGGCAACCGCCAGGCTCATCTGGCACGACTTGAGCGAGCTCGAAATGAGCTCTTGTAGAACCTTGATGAGTTGGTGCTCCGCAACCTGGGCTTCAACGTTGAGCCGAAAGCCTCCGTGAATGTCTTTCTGTGCGGCAGTCATTTTCCGCAGCCGGCTTTTGTATTGCTTGACCGCCTTGGCCTGATCGGGAAGCACGACCTCTGCGTTGATCACGATCGGGAAGTCCGTCACGACCAATTCACGCAACACTCCGGGAAATGTGGCATCCGGGAGATCTTTCAAGCTGATGAAGGAGTAGAGCAGGCCACCGATTTTCAAGTATTCATCGAGTTCGTCTTCGATATTGACGTTTGCAAGTTGGCTGCGTGCGCTTTCGTAGAAGACGGAAGCTTCGGGCCGACAATATGGAACAACATCATTTCCGAGGGGGTGCAGGGCTCTTTTGATTTCAAGGAAGAGATCATTGCCCGACATGCGGGTGAGCTTCATTCCCGTGGACTGCAATGTGGACTCTACTCCCGCCATCAAACTGCGAAATTCGGCCAATAGGTCTTCGTGTTCGCGTCGGGTCCGCTCGATGCACTTGGCCGCCGACGGGCTGAAGCTTCCGCCACGCATTTTCTTCTTCCATTGGAGATCCGGAGACTGATGATGAATTCTTGGGTCCCAGATGAAATAGAAGTTCAGGAAATGGCGGAGGTAGAATCCGTCCTGGTCTTTCTTGAGCCATGAATCCAGGTGCCCACGGTCAAGGGCCTGTAGAACTCGGCTTGGGTTCTTCTGCTCCCGGTTGTAACGGGCGATCACGTCGCCGGTGCCCTCGGTGATTTCAAACCGAGCTTGCATCCGCAGCGAGCGCTCCGGGAGCGATCGAACCAGGGCCTCAAGCGACAGCTTGACGCGATTTCTTTCTTCATCGCTCGCATAGTAGGAATTGATTCCGCCCACCGCATAGCCAGCCACAAAGGAACCGTTCACCTGGACGAGCAAGTCGTCGACGATATCCCGCACTTTCAGTTGCTCGCACAAGGGCGGCTGCCCCAGTGACTTCGCATGTTGTAGAACTGTCAGTGGCATCGCGTCCTCAATCCCGCAGGTATTCCTTGGTTAACTTGCGATCGCGTTCGAGTGCCGAATAGACATGCGGCTTCGCGTGGAACAGGACCCAATCCAGCAGGTAGCCTCGTTGTTTGCCGTACTTGAACAGCATCAGAGCCGGAACGCTCAGAACTGGCACGAAATATTGCAGCAGCATGTTCATGGGCAACCCAAACATCTCCCGGTTGAGAAATCGTCCAGAAATGTTCATGATCACGGCTACAGCGAGAATGGCGAACAGGTCCTCCGCTTCGAGTCCGGCAAATGTCACTCGTGTGCGGAGATTCCTATAAATGGGGGTCACATCGAGTGCCATCTGGATTCACCTCACACCGCCGGTTCCTTGCACAACGAAGAACTCCGCCAGCCTCAGCAGTCCTGAGACCATGAGGCACAGTCCGGCCGCCAGGAAGTGACGCATCCACCCGCTCGTGGGGTGGATGTAAGAGAACATTCCCATTCGGAGAGCCCCGACTGCGACCTGAGCAGCTGCATAGACCGGCAGGATGACGTTCCCCACCCAGTTGATCATCGTGACGATTGCCATCCAGTAAACGTCAGGGTTGTTCCATGCCGCCTGCGATGCAAAGGTCTCCAGTGCCCGTGTGAGCCCAGAAACCATGAGGCACGCCAGAGCTCCATACATGGCGTGCGAAAACTCCAGTGCTTTTGAGAACTGGATGATCGCCATAATGATGAAAACCGCCGTGAGCGTCGGCATGATCACGTTTCCAACCCAGTTCGCGAGATTCAGGATCCCGTGATCGAACGACATTTGCGAGAGGTTCATATCGGGTCCTAGCTCATCATTGCCAGCACCAGTTGCCAGATTCCCGAAACGCAGAGCAGCGCTAGCGCCACGGCAATCAGGCGCATGAACGGCTTGCGTGTAGCGAAATTCAAGATCGCACCCACCAGGGCCAGCACGGCTGCGATGGGCATAATCGTCCCAACTAGATGGTTCCAGAGGCTGTCGAGAACATCCGCCGTGGCAAACTGCGTCTGTGTGTTGTAGCCCTGAATGAGCGTGAATATGCCTTGAATCCCGAGCAGGAACATCGCCGCGATGATCGATGGCAGTGGGTGTTCACCCGAGGCGCTGTCGAGAATTGCACGCAGAACGAAAAATGCTGCCAGCGTCGGCACGATTCGTCCCACTACAAACTTTGTGACGAACGAGGCAATGTCAGACTGAACGTTCGCAAGCCACGGCGTCCCAATTCCACCACCCGGAAGCGGAAGGGCGATTCCGAACGACGAAAACCATGTGAGCAGCGGCTGCAGAGTCAGAAACAGTACCGCCCAAAACATCCATTTGGTAAAGCCTCCTCCGATGACAAACGCCGTCGAGCCGTCGTGTCGTAGCGCGATACCCGCTAGCACCAGCGACACAAATGCCGCTGATGGTGCCAGCAGGAGGAGCAATGAGATGACATCGTTCAGCAGTTGCGGGGTTTGCATCGTCTCACTCTCTAAGCTCGTTTTCGAGTTGGGGGTTTTGGCAGGCAGGCCCTGTGGTATGCAGGAACCGCAAGGACTACCTGCCTCTTTTCCGTTTCGAAGATTTCGTCTATCTCACCCCGCCAGTTCCGTTGGTGATCCAGAACTCGATGAGCCGGGTGACACCGGAGATCGCCAACAATGCTGCGGCAGCGAAGAGCCAGCGTCCAAAGCCGCGCCCGGTCAGCCAGGACACGACTGCACCCAGCACAGCGCCGCCAGCCCCAACTGGTGCGATGACGTTGCCGACCCAGTTGATGAAGTTCAGGAACGCGCCTTCTGGTTGGGCTCCGGTTTGTCCCTGAACCGCGACGTTGGACGCCGGTGCCGATCCCAGATTCTGCGCCCACAAGAATTGCCCAATCAGAACGAGCACTAGAGCGATCATTGCGACTACAGTTTTGCCTCTTGTTTCGGGCTGAAATCTCATCGGCTCTATCCTCCTTTCTGCTCGTCATTCCCGCGCGTTCAAACTTGCGTGACGAACGAGCGACGCGACGGGAAGGTAGAGCGGAATCGAATATCTGTCAAACGAGAGAGAGGTCGATCGTGTACGAGAAATGAATCAGGAGGAAAGAAGGATAGAACACAGCAATATGAATTCAGCTGTGATGATCATTCACACTTTTGCACTACCCGATCCCGACTAACGCGGCGGGCGCATTTGAATCGTGCCAGTCATGTCCTTACGTATGGGTTTTGAAAACAGGATCAACAACAGTGAGATTGGCCAAGCCGCGCTCGTAAGGATTAGAACAACGGTGAGGAGTCGATCTCCCTCAGCGCCTGCGGCGAACCATACTGGTTTCCAAGTGATTACAACCCACACTGCGACTGTCAAGAGAGTGGAAACTGCAATTTTGGGGAGCTTTCTGCGAGATGAGGTACGCGTCTGAATCGGCGGATCCTGCCGAGAAATTCGAGCGGTGAGAATGGACCTAGTCGGACTCGTAGTTACCGTGAGCACCCAACGAAACAATCTCCGGATAATCGAAGTGCAGAAGCCAAACCAAGCTCCGAGAATCTTGCCTAGAGCTCCAGCACCGATGCAGTCCCACTTTAGCCAATCGAGCCAATCCAGCCAAGGCGGCATAAACGTAGCCATCCTTCTTCGGCTACTTTAGCCCATTTTTTGGTTAGAACGTAGAACTGACGGGGCTTAATGGATGATTACCTCGTTGGGGTCGATTTGGAGGGTCAGCAACGAGATCCCTTGTTGGCGTAGTGCTGCCCGCCTTCGCGCGACAAAAACATCGTCATAGGGCGTTTCCAGTGTTGCATCGAATACTTTCAGAATCTCTTCTAACTTTCTCAATTCACAGTCGAAATCTACATGCCGGTAACAGCCGGCACGTGTTGCGAGATAGCAATTCCCCTCATCGTCCAGATTCAAGTAGGTGCGAGTGATTCCGTGTTTGTAGAGGTTTATGCCATTCACGCGTCCCATGTACATAAAGCCCACACAGCGTTCTCGCCCTAACCGGCTTTCGAGAAGTTTCCAATTCGTTTCCATAGAGGTTCCGTTCTGTCATTGCGGCGCGGACACAGGCTGCGGTGTCTGCGAGTACATCTGATTCAACTCGCTCCTGAGCTGGATCAATTGCCGCAGTTCTTCAAGGGTTGGAGCTTTTCCCGCTGAGAGATTACCGTTACCCGCATCCGTCGGCCGGGCAGCTGGTCTCCCCGTCTCCTCGGAGGTCCCCTTTTCCACCAAAACATAGAAGCGAGTATTCCCCGGCACGATAACCACGATGCTCTGATTTGCCGAGATTGTATTTATCTCGTCCTGGCCAGCCATTCCGATGTTGTTTGCCATCTGCTCGCGAACAAGAGAATTCTCGGAGACCGGTCCATTGAAACCCGTTGTCCCCTGACCACCGACAACATAGGCCGCTATTGTCCCGACACCGGTCAGTGAGCGGACCAGGAAATTCTTCCCTCTGTTCCTCCCTGATACGTTCCCTTTGATCGGTCCGAATTTCAGATCCATCGCTGTGGCGGCGATCTTCTCAACGGTTCCTTCCGGCGTTTCCACTCGGTCAAATTGGAAGCCCACGAACCCGGAAGGACTCACACGGGAAACCTTCCCAAATACTCTTGAGCCCGCCGGAAGCACAATCTCTCCCTCACGCTCGTAGTTGTACTCGACGACAGCAATGACCGGAGCCGGCGCTGCCGAACTCACGGGCGCTTCAAGCCGAGCTACGAGTCTTGTTCCAGCAGGCAGAATGGCGGCCAGAGTGCCGTCTTCCTTGGGTGATCTCTCAAAAACAGGATTTGCGCTTTGGGCGGCCCGTACAAACACAATCGATGGCTTTTTCAGCTCGGTATCAGAGTCTCCGGATGGCGCCCGGGACGGATTCGGGATGGAGGCTGGCTGGGCAACCGCAGGGTCAGAGAAATCCACGTTCTTGAGGGCATACGCTTCCGAATTTGCTGGTCTGCCTGCAGGTGGCTTTCCGAGCGAGGCTGTGCCGTTTGGAGCCGCTTGGCGAAATTGATTGTATCGAGGAGAAGTTCCTCCTACGTCCTGTGGTGTCACCTGAGAACCCGAGCCGTTGTCGCCTTCGCGGACATCGGCATTGAGCATCGGCGTCACCGTCTTGGTCGGGTCGTTCTGTCCTTGTCCGGGTGTTTCTTTGCGGCCCAGACTCGGCGCTCCACGCGCTGTCTCGCCGGGCAACGGAGCGCGAGTTTTCGGACTGGAGAACATATCCAAGAAGATCAAAAGAAGGGCGATGGTCGCACCCGCAAGCAGCAGGAAAGATTTACTCTTATCGCGACTGAGCTCTCGACGGCTCGGAGTACCTTGCTGGTTACGGCGCGTTTTTTCCAGAAGGGCTCGAAAGGTCTGGAAGGAGCCTGGAGAGACCGGTTCTTCGGTCGCGGCCGCCTTTTCGCGCGAGTCGTCCGCCTCGGGACTCGTTACACCTGCGGTCTGTTTAGTTTCTGGTTCCTCGCGATCCATGATCTTCCTCCTGCCGAACTGAACTCACGCCAAACCCAATAGGCGCCAACGCTGGCCGGTCAACCGCACCGGACTCCGCCATCTGCAAGAAAAGCTGCTCGGTTGATTGCTTATAGGGCGGACGCTGAAACACCACGACTCCATCGGCACGGTCTCCGGTTCCGACTCGACGCCGGCTGAGCCGGAAATCCGCCACCGGCAGTTGCTCCGCGGTGGACCAGCGATCGTGCTTCACCAGTTTTCCTGTCCTGCTTTTGCCGCCAAGCTGGACTTGGGGAGGCATCAACAAGATCGCGTGCTTGCTGGTATTAACGACCGAGAACAGGACCGTTACTTGATCTCCGCCGTCAAGGATTTCACTGGCTCCAACCCGGAGCCGATCTCCTTTCACATTTTCTGTTTCGATCCGCTCTCCGTACAGTACAGGGAGTGGGGCCGTTTCCTGCCGACGAAGGAGATCATCCAGAGAGGCCGATTGTTTCAGAGTCGTTCCGGCGTGAACTCCCGTTGCTTCGGCCCCATTCAAGTTCAATGCAGTTGGCAGAAGCTGCGCCCCATTCTCGACATTGGCGTTAGCCGTACTCGCTGCCGGGCCGGATTTTTCGATGGTTGCAGTTTGTCCAATCAGGGGGAGCGGTACGACCTCTGGTTCGACCAAGAACCTGGCAGCTGGCTTATATTGCAGGAGAAAATCAACTCTTGATCCGCTAGCCACGCTACCACGGTTCACTAGCAAGAAGCTGAATTGGCGGCCGTGAATGGTCGATACGAGGAGGTTCGTCTCGGAATTTCGTTCCGTGAGCGCCTTCACGAGTACCAGTTCGGGTTCGCGCTCGGAATGCTCAACCTGAAACAGTGCCGGGTCGCCAACGGCGATCGAATTTACCGGCTCGGTCAACCGGATCGCTGATACAAAGTGCGGGCCGATCTCGACGACAGTGACCTTTCCATCGGCAGGTGGCTTCGTCCGCACTTGTGGACTGACCAGGACCTGCGCCTCAGGCGCGATTGTCATCGACACTAGCCAGCAAAGCACGATTGCGGATTTCGAGGCTTTCATTTTTCATCTCCATGCCCGTTTACGAGTGTCAGGTTCACGGGCCGCCTTCGCCTCTCGCGATAGCGTCTCGCTACGCGCTTCACGTAGCCCTGGACGTCTGCGGACGAATAATCGAGTCTCCGCCGAAAGATAGGATCTTCACCGACGTAATAGGCGGCTGTGACTAACCGAAGATCTCCTCCGAATTCGCGATTCAGCCATGCAAGATAGGCGACTCCTCCGCGAATGTTTTCGTCCGGGCGAAACCGATCGCGCACACCGAATCGCAGAGCAGTCTGTGGCATCAGCTGCATGAGCCCGACCGCGCCCTTCTCTGAGACCGCATACGGGTTCCAACCTGATTCTTCGTCAATGATTGCGATGACCAGGTCCAGCGGAACTCGATATATAGCCGCGTAATACGTGGCCCAACGAATGGAAAGAACACGAGTCTTTTGTTGACTAGGTGCAGACTGGGCCGTTAGCGTCCGCGTGGTAAAGGTGAGGAGAAGACATGCGAGGGTTGCGACTTTCATGCCCCGGCCTCCTCAACCGAAGCGGATGCCTTCGCCGGTCCTCTCCGGCTTGGCTCGTTGCTCGCCGAAAGCTCATCGCGATATCGCTTCGAATCCGCGACCAGCCCTTCAAAACCTGCGCGCAGCATCAGACGTTTACGGTCGGATTCAGTCTTAGCCAACAGCGGTAAGAGAAGATCCCGCTGCTCGTGTGCGATTTCCTCCATGCCCAGGATTTCGAGGGCTTGCGCGAGGTCGAGCATTTCCGCGATGGATGGAGGCTTTTCCATGTTCCATCCGCGGAGCGCATGAGCCAGTCCGGCGAGTTGTCCGCGGAGACGAGGGCTGTCTGTTCGGCTCCGGACGCTGAGAATTTCCGTTTCGCGCTCCACGGTCGGATAGTCGAAACGCAGGTAGAAGCAACGTCGGCGAAGAGGATCGCCAAGGCGCCTTTCTTCGTTCGAGCTGAGCACGACGAATGGAACCGTGATGGCAGTAATCGTCCCGAGCTTCGGCACGGTAACCTGCCATGCACTGAGGATCTCCAGCAATAGCGCTTCAAAACCTTGATCGACCTTGTCGAGTTCATCGACGAGCAGGACGCAGGGGTGATCTTTGTGGAGCAACGCGCGAATCAGGGGCCCCTCAGCAAAGAAGTCGAGAGTGTGTAGCCGTTGGCGAACCTCGTTCCAGTCTTTCGTAAGGCTTTGACCCTGAGTCTCCAGAAAGAGTTTCTGCAGGGACTCGTCGAACTTTCCAATCGCTTTCTCCTCGGAGATCCCGACATAGCACTGCAACCGCTCTACGACCGTTCCGGCAGCTTCGGCAATGGCGTAGGCAAGCTCAGTCTTGCCGCAGCCGGGAGGGCCCTCGATCAGCAGAGGTTTTTTCATGCGCGCGGCGAGATATACAACTGAGAGCGTCACCGGATCGACGATGTATCGGGCAGCCCGGAGTTTTTCGGACAGTTCCTCTTCCGACGCAAACACAGCGTTTCCCTTTCGGTCGTGAAGAGTACACCCGGAGCACTTCGACCACATCCAAGCGGGAACGGTGCAAAATGGAACCGCGAACCTGAGCCGCACTGTCTGCTCTAAAAATCATTGAATCGAGGTGGCCAAATGCCCTCGCCAGCTTCGATGTGAACATGATTCGGCTTTTTGGGCATTCGCGCTCTGGGTGGCGCCCCTTTTCCTATTGGTCTCGAACGTGAAAATTGCGGGCCGTACGCAAACTAAGTGGTGTCCCTTCTTGTCGGCCGTGCGTCTCTCCCGAGGTTCTCGGATGAGCAACAATTTTCTCCGCCGTACGCATCCTGGGTAGTGTCTGGGCTCGTGGAATCAGCTTCTTGGGTCTCACCCTTTATGCAATTCTCAAGCTCCGCTATCGCAGGCCCGTAATCAGGCCGCTGGGCTGGTTGGTCCCCAGCAAGATCTATATCGCCACATCCATTCTGGATGGTGTCATCGCGGCGCTGGCGATTACATATGTCACTCACACGCGGGGACTAGCGATGCCAACCATTCCTGCCAAGGACTTCTTCGTCCTCGGGTTCTTACCCGGCCCCGTACTCGAAGAATTGTATTTCGCGGATACCTCCTTGACACGGGCCCTGGGAAGCGGAGTATCCGTCCTTGCCGTTGCCATTCTGTTCGCTGCCTTTCATTCCCCCCGGAGACGTTGCACACTGGCTGTGGTTTACCGCGACTGGCCTGGCATACGGTTCCCTCCGTCTGGCATCCCAAACTACTACAGCGCCAGCAATTCTGCATATAACGTGTAATCTCACATTGTTTTTCACGTCCAGACTCAAATGACGAGATCGCGAGTCGCCGGCATGTTCGTTAATTCATCGGCCGAACGGATAAGCCTTGGTCGACATAAGAAGCTAAATTTGGTACAACTTAAAACGCTAATAATGGGACGACGCAATACGCTAAGTACAGGACAACGTAATACGCTAAAACTCGGCTATGGCAAAACCTTCAGAAAAGCTCGCGCAATCCCTGGAGATCCTGCACCGGCTCCAGAATGCCAACCGCGCAGCCGCCGTTCGCGCCCGCGACCTGAGCCGCACCCATCGCGAGCGGCTGCTGGCGAACGGTTTCCTGCGCGAGGTTATCAAAGGCTGGTACGTACCCAGCCGTCCCCACGAAGTGAAGGGCGAAAGCACGGCATGGTACGCCTCATTCTGGCGCTTTGCCGCCGTGTATCTTGAAACCCGCTTCGGCAAGAACTGGTCTCTTTCACCGGAACAATCCCTGTCTCTGCATGGCGGAAATTGGACAGTGCCCAGGCAGCTCGTCGTGCGCTCTCCCAAAGCGCGCAACAAGATCACGACTCTGCCGCATGGAACGTCGCTGCTCGACCTTCGTGCTTCGCTCCCCGCGCCCGAAGACCGGCAGAACATAGACGGGCTGCGCGCGTTCTCGCTCGAATCGGCCCTGATCCAGTGCTCGCCGCAGTATTTTTCAAGCCACGCGACAGATGCACGTGCGGCACTCGCGACCATACAAGACGTCTCAGGCGTGTTGCGAAAGCTGCTGGAAGGTGGACATAGCAAGATCGCGGGGCGGATCGCAGGTGCTTTCCGCAACAGCGGGCGAGGAAACTTTGCTGACGAGATTGTAAAGACCATGGCCTCGGCGGACTATTCCGTACGCGAGACCGATCCGTTCAACGATCGCCCTGCGCTCGTTCTGCCGACCCGCGAAGCGTCACCCTACGTAAATCGCATTGAGCTGCTCTGGCAAAAAATGCGCGGGCCCGTCATCGAACGGTTTCCGAGAGAGCCCGGACTGCCGCGTAACATTGATGCCTACATGAAGCGCGTCGGAGAAGCCTATGTGACCGATGCATATCACTCCCTGTCGATCGAAGGGTACCGCGTAAGCGCGGAGCTGATTCAGCGGGTGCGCAGCGGCAGATGGAATCCCGAAACGAACGAACAAGACCGCGAGCAGCGCAACGCCATGGCGGCGCGTGGATACTTTCAGGCATTTCAGGCGGTGCAGAAGAGCATCACAAAGGTGCTTACGCGCGAGAACCCTGGCGAGGTGGCCGAAGAGGATCACCGCACGTGGTACCGAGAGATGTTTGCGCCCAGTGTGACGGCAGGCATCCTCCAGGCCTCCGATCTCGCTGGCTATCGCAACGGGCAGGTCTACATCCGCCAATCAATGCATGTGCCACCGAACTGCGACGCGGTGAGGGACGCCATGCCGGCGTTCTTCGAACTGCTCGCAGAAGAACAGGATCCGGCTGCGCGTGTGGTACTCGGGCATTTTGTATTCGTGTACATCCATCCCTACATGGATGGAAACGGCAGGATCGGCCGGTTCCTGATGAACCTGATGATGGCGGCCGGCGGGTACCCTTGGACAGTGATACCTGTCGAGGAACGACAGACCTATATGGCGGCGCTGGAAAAGGCCAGCGTGGGCGAGGATATTGGGCCGTTTGCGAATTTCATCGCCGGTCTTGTCGAGCAACGGTTGGCCGGCGCACCCTTGCCGGAAGTTCCAAAGATTTCGAAGTGACGGCAATTGATTGACATAATTTAATGCGCCCGCTAAACAATTCACTGCGGGCGGAACCTGAATCAGGCGATGCATAACGAGATCACGAGATTATGAATGCCCTGAACGAAGTCCTTAAGCCATTGGAGGAATCGCGCATTTGCGGAGTAAAGCCCATTCTTTCCGAAAGGTGACCTCGCGCGTCCAGCGGCAGGCGCAGCAAAACACCGCTGAATTGGCGCGGCGCGTCCCCTGGCAGGTTCTCCTCGAATCACGGGACCAATATCTCGATTGGCAAGAGTTTTATCATTGGGCTCGCTCCATCATCGATGTCGAGCATGACGTTCCAGATTGGCTGGCCCGAAGCGTCGACCAAGCCTGTCCCGGATTTCTCGACGCTGACGAGAAATACCTGGCGAGGCATCCGAAAGAATCCATGCTGATAATGGTGCGGCTCGGCCAATGGATTGACGAACAGATGTTTGGGTTTGCCAAGCAGGGAGGATGGCTTCCCGCGATTACGTACTACGCCACACGGGACATCCGATTTCAGAAGGCGTCAGCTTGCTGGTCGGAATGTGTACGGAAGTGGCAGAAGGCCAGACCAATTCAATATCCTTCGTTCGAGGAATGGCGCCGTGAGGCAGCTCAATGCGATGAAACGGCGCACTTGTTGCCAGCTGTCCGGAAGGAGCGCGCGTGCTTCAGACTGGTCAGTCCGGAACGCCTGGCGCAAGCTGTTTCCAGTTTCATCGATTGGGAGGCACTTGCCTATTGGGCTCGACCCGCGCTCGAAGCCGGCAGTTCCCTTCCCGCCGAAGTTGCACATGGACTCGATTCCCGCTGTCCGGGATTTCTGGAATCGAAAGGGCGAGCCACGAACGAACGGTCATCCATCGACTGGAAAAATCTGATGCAGTGGATCGGCGAGCACTTTTTTCAGGAGGCCAAGGCGGCTGGGTGGTATGACGCGATCCTCATCTCGGCCCACAACCATCCACGAGCCATTCGCACAATGGAGTATTCCGACTACTGCGAAGAGATCTGGAGTTCTGGTTTGCCTGCACCCTATCCATCCTTTGCAGAGTGGCGGCGGAATGCCGATCGCTTCGTGGATCTGGAGAACTCGTGAGGAGCGCCGTTAGCACTGGCGAGAGGATCGAACTGTAAGATAGCTCTCCATTGCGTTCATTCGGAGAACACGCCCATTTGTGCCATTTCCACTCATTGATTTGAATCTAGACGATCCGCGAGACCGGTTGGGATTCCGGTCGACTTGGAACTTCCGAGAGATTCCGGTTCTTTGGAAAGACAGGTCCATTGCATATCTTCACGTGCTTGAAGAACACGTTGCCGCGCATTCGTCTTTGGCATTTTGAACACTGTCTTGTTACCAGGGCGTGCTTTTCCGCGGAAGGGACGGAGTCGACGCCGCGGTCTGTGGGCAGGCGCAAAGTGTAGCCCTCCGCAAGCCACTCTCGAACTTCATCACCCAGCAAAATCCCGTTGAGTTCCGAGCCACACTCTCTGCAGAAGTCCTGAAATGCTCTTTCGGTCACAAAGCCATCGACAATCTTCAGTTCGCCCTTTTCGATCCAGGTTTGCACCTGATCGATATTCACTCCCAGCAGCTTCGCTGCGCTACCCCAGGAATACGAACCCGGGCCCTTGTGCAGTTTCTTGCGGACAGCCTCGGTCACTTCATCGTGAGGAGCGGGGATTGCGGTTGCGACTCGACTCTCCCGGAGTTGCACCAGTGAACTCGCAGAGATGCGCGGATCTCTTACTCGAAGCGAGCCCGAGACAACAAAGCGGCGAAGCTTCGAAGGGCCTACATGCAGCAACTCCTGAAGGGCGCGGAAGGACCAACCGTCCTTTACCTTCACGCTGAGGCCGAGCATCTTGAGGCGGTACCGCACGGCGCCTTCGGAACGGCCCAAACGTTCTCCGATCTTGGCCGCAGTCTCATAGCCCGCCAACTCCCACAACTTCCGTTCCTCATAATCCGTCCAAGAGCGGGTCTTGTGATCCGAGGCCGGCTTTGTCCGCCAACCCTGCCGCCGCGCGAATCTCGATGGTGTATGGCTCGGCAGACCCGGATAGAGCCTGCGGATTGTCTTAATAGCCTCACTTTTCTTAAGGCCGCCCTCTTCATAACCTCTGCGGAGCAGGTCTTTGACTTCCTGTGGCCAATTACGTGGTGGGACATGGTTGCCATGGTTGCGTTCCCGGAGAAGCCGCAATCGCCTCCAGCACTCTCCGCGCGTGAAACCTGCTCGAAGCGAAAGTACTTTGTTTGTTGCCTCGCGAACGCCACGAGGCCCGTGCTTCATCCCTACCAGCAAAATTTGATCGATTTGCGGCAGCCAGGGAGAGGACAGCCTACCATTCACTTTGCCATTTGTTCCGCGACCATTTTCCATGAGCAGACCCCACTGCTGCACATCGTCTGCTTTGACTGCGTTCATGCTCGAAGCATGTGTTTCCCACGCGCGGGCGTGCGTATCTAGTCAAAATACAGCGACTGCTTGTCGTCTACGACCCTATGCCTCTCACATATGGCATACCGACCGGCGCAGACACACCAACACATTCACCTGAGAAACAGGCCGTACCTCAAAAACAATTAGTGACTGGGGTGGTTACTCCGGCGATTCATTCATTCACGTAACGAGCACGCTAGAAACTATCGAAGAGGCAACTGGACGGGGAGTAAGCCGCCATTGCATGCGGACTGCCGCCTGTCTGAGCTCTCTTGAAACTTGCACTTTCGAGGTCATGCACCCCACCTCTCCGCCATGCGCATGATAACAGCCGTGACGCGGCCCACAATTTCCGCGTCCATCGGATAGCGCACTCTTCGAACTTGCTGTCCTGATTGTGATGTGGGCACGAGAAACAGGCTGCTTCCATCGAGGTCGCACCAGCTGCAGGCGCAGCTGTCGCGGAGCTCGACAAAATAGATGGGACGGTCCGACTCATGCTGCCAGCCGCCTGCTTTTATTGCTTTCTGGCGGGAGTCGATCTGTACCAGAGACCCTGGGCGGAGCCAGGGGTACATCGTGCGGTCCTCAAGCCCCACAAATCCGATGACGGAGTTCCGAAGATCGATCTGCTGCAGCAAGCCGATCGGGATTTCTCCCCATTTGTCGAACATTCTGGAAAGCAGATTGGTCTGGTCCAGCCGCAAAGCGCCGCGCAGACCGATTGGCGCCAACACAGTTTGCCCCGGCACTTCATCTACCGGCCCGACCAAGTGCGTCTGGGGAAGACTTAGGGACATAAAGCCTCCATCCACATCGCGCAAGCCAAGTCCGAAAAAGGACAAGACCTCGTTCGGCTTCAGGTTGTAAATGCGAGCCAGGGTGTAAAGCTTGTAGACGTTACGGGGACGAAAGACTCCGTTTTCTACTTGAGTAAGCCATCCATGGGATATGCAGCAGTCGCGGTTATTCTCTCGCTGCGCAATCTCATGACTCAGGCGCTCTACCTGGCGCGTTGACAAACGAGTGCGGAGCCGCGCTGCTTTGAGCCGTATACCAGCATCCGGACTCGGTCTTGAGGCCAACATCGAATGGCCCTAAGGTGAGATGCGGAATGGTACGCCCAAAGCGGCTGGCTGTCCATCGGCGTGCACTCGTAGTCCTGAAACCCGAACGAGACCATGTCGGCTAGACTAACCTTCGTTGTGCGTATCTAGTGAAAAATCTAGTCCCTGGTCAGACTTCTGACCGCCCCGCCCTCTTGGGCCAGTCCTTGCAATCATCAAGCGGACCTAGTCTTTTGTTATCGGAACTCCCAAGGTGGTTCGGCCTCTGACCACTTAGTAGTTTCTTATGACTTCCGTCTCATGGTCGCGGTAGACGAGCGGTGCCCCTCCAACCGAAATCAGCAACGAGCGCGGAGATTGCAGACCGGATCAAGTCCATCCTGGAAACCCGAGACCTGACGCTCTACCAGGTCTGCCAGAAAGCGGAAGCGCGTTACGGACACGCTTCACCGTTCTGCCTCCCTCACAATCTCTATTACGGCGTCAAGCTCGGAACCTTTTGAACGGTTGAATTTCTACCTAGTGTAGTGCGTCATACAGAGTGACGTTTATGCAGGGCCCGGCGGGCGCGTTTGACCTTTTCCAAGATGTCGGAAGCGCGGGCCGTCCAGATGAAGGGTTTGGGATTCTCGTTGTGGCGG
>Ga0126373_10000356_pt1 | contig 30241 bp, 27 predicted proteins | sample PanSoiMetPlot_11_FD_92545 | JGI IMG/M metagenome (GOLD analysis project Ga0126373, IMG submission 92545) | Tropical forest soil microbial communities from Panama - MetaG Plot_11 | ecosystem: Environmental > Terrestrial > Soil > Tropical forest > Bulk soil | place: Panama | collected 2016-02-17 | reverse complement strand
TCGATTCATCTCATGACTACTCATGGCCGTCCTCTTCAACAGACCTCCTCTGGCTGGAGGTCTCAGTCTAAGGGGACATTTCTAAATAGTTCGCGAGGGGACATTATCATTAAGTTTCAACACGACAATCTGAGCGAGAAAGGAAAGCGGAATCACTAATTCTCACCCACTTCGCGACTAGAAATAGTGAATCCGCTCTGACTGCTATTGCTCATACGCGCCGACGTTGATCTGCCCGCTGCCGTTCACTCTCGGATTCCCGGCATAATCCAGCACGCCAACCGTGTTCACGCCAAGATTCGTACCGGCGTTGATCGCGGGGGAGCCAGAGGCGAGATCAAAGTTATATGGTGAAGTGGTGATGTTAACGTAAAGAGGATCTGCGAATTGGGAGTGGGTTTCCTGGCCCGAAGCGGTTTTGTAGGCAGAAAAACCAGTTAAAGACTTGGCCTGCCAATCGAACAATGCACCTGTCATGCCAGCCGTGTCGTAGTACGCGTTATCGTCCATCACGGCTGGGTTGGGGACGCTGCTTGTGAAATCGTATACCAGATATTTCGACGACAGCGTGTAATCGTCAAAGATATTGTTCTCTACCGTGTTGTTGGTGGCGTTGTACTGGATCTGGAATTCTCCCAGGCCGCTATTGCCGAATGTGCCGTCGTTCCATAGGGAGTTGTTGACAATGACGCAGTGGTCGGTGCCGCCCACGGTCTTTGAGTATCCGCCAAGGGAGAGTCCGACATAGAGCGAGTGGTAGATGATGTTGTTGCGGAAGATCACATAGCTTGAGGTGTGGCCGGAATGTTCGCTGGCCATCTCGCTAAGGTCGGAATCATGGATGAGGTTGCGTTCCACGATCACTCGCGTGCAGCCATCGCAGTAGTAAGCGTCGGCGCCAACCTGATTGTGGTAGACCGGATTGGTGGTGGAACTGATGTTGTAGATAGTGTTCTGGAAGACCCATCCGTCACGGGCCTGATCGTAGCTCACGCTCGGCGATACTCCTTCGAAGCCAATGTTGTCGAGGCCGATGTTGTCGCCGTCGTGAACCTTGTTGTTGGCCATCACCCAGTACTGGACGTTGCCATCGAACGAGACATTCTCGCTGCAGCCAGTCGTGTTGTGATCGATTTCATTTCCGGAGAGCGTGACGTTGTTAATTGACGCGGGCGCCTGCGTGCCGTACACGGCGACCGCCAAAGCGTTGGCAGCGTTGCAACTGCTCAGCGTCTGGGCGATGTTGTGGATGTGGTTGTTCAGGATCTCGATGTTGCTGCCGGCTCCCTCGAAATCGATGCCGACCGGAACCTTGCCCTTGCTTGAGCTGGAGAAGTTCCGGATTTCGAATCCCTGGATGATGATGTAGTTGAAGGTCCCTTCAAGACTGAACAGGCCTGTCTGGCCGCCGGCGGCGAGTCCAGTTCCGTCCACGATCGGCGATTCACCGGGATAATTCTGGAACGTGATGTATCCGGTCGTGGCGTTGCCGGAGGTTTTCATGGTGACGATTTCGTTGTAAGTGCCGGCCCGGACTTGGACGGCGTCTCCGGCCTTCACGGTGTTGGCGGCTTTCTGAATGGTGCGCCAGGGAGCGCTGAGAGTTCCGGCGTTGTTATCGTTGCCTGAAGTGGAAACGTAATAGGTCGTACCGGAGCGAGATGGCAGTTGGATGGTGATGGTGGCGGTTGCGGATTTTGTCGAGTCGGCCTGAGAGATCGCCGTCAGGGAGACCGACGCGGGACTCGGTACCGACGATGGAGCCAGAAAGATGGCTTCGTTCGATGTCCCCAACACGGTCGTCGAGATCAGACCGTTGGAAGCGCTTCCGCCAGCGACTCCGTTTACTTGCCAGGTAACGGCCGTGTTGCTGGAACCAGACACCGTAGCCGTAAGCGCCTGCGTGGCTGATGTCCCCAGAGTGATGCTGCTGGGTGAGATGGTGACGCTTACTTGCGCGGAGAGCGAAACAGCCAGAGACGCGATGGTAAGAAGCAGGGGCTTGATGCGGACATAACCGTGTTGTGGGCTCAATTCCACAAGAAGTGCGAAATTGCGGTTATCCATATTTTCCTCCTCGTGGATGTTGCAATGAGTGCCTTCGATAAGTTGCGAGGAGTATTACGGATTATTACGAGTACGTTCGTATGGATTCACATGAGATACCTGCGCCCACGGCTTGTCAAGGAGATTCCAAAGGCCGACAGCGCGCCAGCACGGCAGTTCGACTTTGGTCTGTCCCGGGTACTGAAAGACGATCTGTACGCCAGTCGGAGCGACGATGTATGCTTTCGCACATTTGAGCGCTGCAGGATCAGAGACGGGATCTAGTCCGCAACTGCGCCGCCATTCGCTCGGGCTGCCAGAACTTGTGTTTCACGGCATCACGCACATTGCCCCTGCCACCAATGTCGTGTTTACCTTCCCGATTATCGCGGCCAAGGCGGGGCCGGCAATGCCGATCTCCTTTCTGCTGACCACAATCGTCTGCCTGTTTATTGCAAACACCGTCGCCGAGTTCTCGCGCTACATGCCATCGAGCGGCGGATATTATTCGTTTGCTACGCGCGGCCTGGGGAGTCGCTGGGGTTTCATCGCCACCTGGAGTTATCTCATCTACGACCTCCTAGGTCCTGCGGCCTCGAGCGGCTTTCTTGGATACCTTCTTTCCGACACTCTCTACAGTGGGTTCGGAGTGCACATCGCCTGGTGGCTCATCGCCGTAGCGACTTTTTTCCTGATCTGGTTCTTCACTTACTACGGTGTGCAGCTTTCCTTGCACACTACGGCACTGCTCGGTGGCGCTGAGATGGTCATTATGCTGGGTTTGGCGATCACGTTTCTCATTCATCCAGGGCCATGTTCGAAGTACGCTGCGCCGCTGCGTCCTTCGTTGTCTCCGCATCATTGGCAAGGGATCCTCGCGGGGATGGTGTTTTCAGTACTGGCGCTCAGCGGTTTCGAAGCCCCCGCTCCGCTCGCTCAGGAAGCGCGCAGGCCGGGGAAGTTTGTGGCTTCAGCAGTTACGCTGTCGCTGCTGGCGATTGGTGTGTTTTATGTGTTCGCGTCGTATGCCAGCGCGATTGGCTGGGGAACGGGCAACATGGATGCTTTCGCTTCCGATGCGAATCCGTACTATGCACTCGGCCACAAACTGTGGGGAGCCGCGTGGTGGCTGGTTGTCCTCGCCATTACGAATAGCGCAGTGGGCGCTGGGCTGGCGTGCACTAACGCGGCCTCACGCGTGATGTACACGATGGGTCGGACAGGGACGCTACCCACAGCATTCGGCAGAATTCACCCAAAACACCAGACTCCGTCATTCGCAATCGGAGTCCTTCAGGTTTGCGGACTCGTGCCAGTTCTACTCGTGGGAGTGCTGCTGAAGCCCAGCGACATTTTTGGGTTTTTGGGGACCATCGCTACGCTGGCCGCGATCGTTTTGTATGCCATGGCGAATCTTGCTTTGACGGCTTATGTGCGTCGGGAGCTGCCCAAACAATTCAGCGTTTGGCGCCACGCGGTGATGCCCTGGATGGGTACGCTCGCGCTGGTGCCGGTGTTCTTCGTGACGGTGTATCCGGCGCCGGATTGGCCGGTCAATATCACGCCATATTTATTCGCAGTGCTACTTCTCGTCGGGGTTGCGTACATGTACTGGCTTCTGTCGCACGTGCCTGAGGCGCTTGGCCGGGGGGCAACGATGTTGGTGGGTAGTCCGCTCGACACGGCAGGAGATGTGGATTGGGACAAGACCGCGAGTTGAATTCTAGTGCGCGTGCATCTTATGAAGAAAAAGCGCCCCGAAGGGCGCGTATCGGCCAAGCAACTGCTAATCGCTCATCTTACCTAGCTTCTCGAAAAACCTGCAGATCGTTTCGATACCCCGATAGAAGTTCGGGATGTGGAACTTCTCGTTGGGAGCGTGCAGGTTGTCGTCGGGGAGGCCGAAGCCCATCATGACGCTAGGAATCTTCAGGACATCCTGGAAGTCAGTGACGATCGGAATCGATCCTCCGCTGCGGATGAAGACTGTGTCTTTCTTGAACGTGTCGTGTAAGGCTTCGGTAGCAGCCTCGATGTATTCGTTATCGGTGCTCACGACGCACGCCGGGCCTTTGCTCCAGATTTTCACCTTCGTCTCGATACCCTTGGGCGTGTTCTTCTTTACGAATGCGAGGTATTTCTTGAGGATGTCATCCGGATCCTGATTGGGTACGAGACGCATGGAGACCTTTGCCTTTGCCTTGGCGGGGATCACGGTTTTGGCGCCGTCGGCGACGAAACCTCCGGGCATGCCGTGCACTTCGAGTGTTGGACGCGCCCAGGTGCGATAGAGGACGGAAAATCCCGGCTCGCCGGTTAGCACTTTCGATCCGACTTCGGTTTTGCGGTAGTGCTCTTCGTTGAAGGGAAGGCGCTTCCAGGCTTTCAATTCTGCGGCTGTCGGAGCTTTTACACCTTTGTAGAAGCCCGGGATCAGGACCTTGCCCTTCGAGTCCTTCATTTTGCCGATCATCTCGATCAGGGCGAAGAAAGGATTGGGCGCGGCGCCTCCGTACATGCCGGAGTGGAGATCGGTCTTGGCGCCGTAGGCTTCAATCTCGGTGTAGACGAGACCGCGCAGGCCGACACAGAGAGTCGGGAGATCCGGTGCGAAGAGCTCGGTGTCGCAGACTAGCGCGAAATCGGCCTTCAGCTTGGCTTTCTGCTTGCGGATATATTCGGCGATCGATTCGCCGCCTACTTCTTCCTCACCTTCGAAGATGACTTTTACATTGATGGGCAGCTTTCCGCCACCAGTCTGCATGAGCGCTTCTAGCGCCTTTACCTCCATCCAGAGCTGGCCTTTATCGTCGACGGCGCCACGCGCGTAAACGTTGTTGTTGCGTTCCGTGGGCTCGAAGGGCGGAGAGTGCCACTCGTCGAGTGGCTCGGCGGGCTGGACGTCATAATGCGCATACATGAGGACGGTCGGCTTGCCGCTGGCGTGCAGCCAATCGGCATAGATAAGCGGGTGTCCCTTGGTCGGGATGACTTCAACGTTTTCCAAGCCGATGCGGCGCAGCTCGTTCGCCACATAGTCGGCCGCTTTCTTGATATCGGGCTTGTGTTCTTCAAGAGTGCTGACGCTGGGGATGCGAAGAAGATCTTTGAGTTCATTCAGGAAGCGCTGCTGATTACTGCGGGCAAAATCTACTGCGGGAGAGGCCATGGTGTGTCCTTTCTTATGGACGATCTGAATCTCGGCGGGCATCGCAGGAGTACGGGCCTGGACTCCGAGGAAACGAATCAGTATAGCGCGAGCAAAGGAAAAATCTCAGCGCACAGGATACAGAGGACGCTGGAGGAAGTGCGACTTAATCAAAACGGGACGCCGAGAACGGATCCAGGTCGTATCCGGGGTCGCGGCCTTGGATAACGTCCGTCATGATTTGCGCAGTGATCGGCGCCAGTAGAATGCCATCGCGGAAATGGCCCGTTGCTACGAAATAGCCGGGAACCTTGGTCGCACCGAGGATGGGGAGCGCGTCTGGGGTTCCGGGGCGCAGACCGGCCCAGTCTTCCAGAATCCTGGCATTGGCGAGTTTCGGAACCAGGTTTAGGGCCGCCCGGTGCAATCGCTGGATTGTGGCCGAATCGGTGCGCTTGTCGAAGCCGGCCTCTTCAACCGTGGCGCCGACAAGCAGTCGGCCGTCGCTGCGGGGAATCAGATACACGTCGGGTGTTCGGATGACGTGCTTGAGCAGAGTGCGCGGTTGCATGATCAGACAGAGCATCTGGCCCTTCACAGGGCGAGTGGGCAATCGAAGGGGAGAAATCTGGCCAGACCAGCAACCCGCACAATTTACAACCTTCGATGCGTGGAAAGATGTCTTGGTGGTGGTTACGCCAATCGCTCTTCCGTCCGACAGATTCACTGCAGTAACCGGATCGCCCGATGAGAAATCGATCCCGCGGAGCTTTGCAGCCTTCACCGTTGCGCTGCTGAGGGCACGAGGATCGATGCTCCGCTCTGTCAAAAAAAGTGCCGGACAGGCAATGGACAATGCAGGTTCCAATTCGGCGAGCGGGGCCGGCAGCATGCTCTCGGTTGTGAATCCGGGCCGTTCGAAAACGTGTTCCGGAAGAGGAAATACAATCGTTCCGGCGACCCGGAGATCAGGCGTGATTCCAGTTTCGACCTGCAACTCATGCGCAAACTCCGGGTACAACCGGGCACTGGCGATTGCCAGAGACTGAAGTGGAGCGGGAATTTCGGCGCTGCACTCCACCAGCATGCCCCCGGCGGCGTAAGATGCTTCGCGACCCGGCTCTCCGCGCTCGACCACCAGCACAGTGGCGCCACGCTTTCTCAGCGCGATGGCGAGCGACAGTCCGATGATGCCTCCGCCGATGAGGATGACGTCCCAGGTTTTCACCTCTGCAATTGTAAAAGAGCTATGCGGGAGCGCGGATAAAGATGACAGCGCTCGTTTAGCTGAATAAAATGAGTCGCATGAACAGGTATCTGGCTGGGGCGGCAGTGCTGCTGGTTATGCTTGCGACCGGAGTTCCCGGACTTGCGCAGAAAGATAAAGACGAAGGCCCGACCTCCTGGTTGTATTTCAGCGTGATTAAGGACGACAACGGAAAGCCAGTACGAAATGCTTCTGTGATATTGCATCCCGTCAATATGAAGGGAAAGCAGGAGCGGGGCGGACTGGAACTCAAAACCAGCCCGGAAGGGAAGTGCGATTTTGACGGAGTTCCTTATGGGATGCTGCGCGTGCAGGTTCTGGCGCATGGATTCCAAACCTATGGCCAAGACTTCGAAATTGAGAAGGCTAAGACTGAGATCACGATCAAATTGAAACGTCCGTCGGGACAGTTCTCGGTATATGAGGACCATCCGAATGACGCGAACGCCCCGCCAAAGCAGGATACGCCACCACAGGAGAAGGATAAGAAGCCGAACTAGAAGAATTGTGATTGGCGATTGCAGAATGCCGATTGGTTTAGCATCAATCGCCCATCAAAAATCGGCAATGGGACATTGATATTGCTATGGACTACCTACTGAAGACCGAGCCTTCCACCTATTCTTTCGGGGACCTGGAGCGTGAGAAGACGACCATTTGGGATGGCGTTTCAAACCCCGTTGCGGTGAAGAATCTTGCCCGCATGAAAGCTGGGGAGCGGCTGGTGATCTATCACACTGGCGATGAGAAGGCTGCCGTGGGCACCGCGACGGTGGTTTCTGTCGACGCGTCCGATCCGCGAAATCCACAGGTGAAGATCAAGGCAGGCAAACCGTTATCCAAACCCGTCACATTAGCCCAGGCCAAAGCAAGCGATACATTCTCGGAGTCCCCATTGGTGCGGCAAGGGCGATTGAGCGTCGTGCCGCTCAATGAGCGGCAATTCAAGTTTCTGACCGGCGAATAACAGCTTCGCTCCCCGCCTTCTGGACTTTGCCAAAAAGCGCTGATCCCCGCAGGACGCGAGGATCAGCTCCGGACACCGCTGAAGGCGAAGCTACAGCGCCGATAATCGCGGTCGGCAACGCTTTATGACACCGCTTTCTGGTCGCGGCGGATCAACGCCGAATCCAGGAAATATCCTAGGCCCAGCGTGAAGGGGATCGCGCCGAAAGCTGCGGCGACCATCGCATCCGGTTCATAACGGGCAACAATGGTGAAGGCCATCATGTAGCCGACTGCTCCGGCGACGAGCAGAATGCCATAGCGCCGCGATTTCGCCGATTCTGAGAGTTCGGCCTCGATGGGGAAATTGACGCCGCGCTGCATCGCGGCAAGGCGCTCCTCGCTGCGCAGTTTGCGCACGCGATAGAACGTGTACATGCCAATCGCGACCAGCGGCACCGCGAGAAACATGACAACTGCTGCAAAGCCGGTGAGTCCTTCCATATTCGTATCTCCTTCCGGGCGCTTGGCTCCGGATGCTTAGTTTCCGACCTGCTTTCTATCAGGAGATACGAGTCGGGCAGTGTTAATGTTCCCTGAAATTTGTCGGACCTTGAGTATTGAATTCTGGCTCAGGATTCGTGATGTCACGGCTCGAGAGTAAATCCGGATCGCAGAGGGCGAATCCTCAGCGATCGGGCCGTGCGTTTGGCTAGAGGGAGCGCAGGAAATTCGGCAAATCCTGCTTCTGCGATGCCCTTAGCCTGTTGTAGTTGACGATGACCTTGTTGGCCTCGGATCCGGTGCTGCTGTGAGCCTGGATCGCCTGGATGAGAGAGGTTGTGCGGCCGTCGTGCAGGAAGAATAGCCGCTTGCCGAGTCCCCAGAGTGGAGCCGTACGGAACTGGTCGCCTTTGGCCCCGCCCTGGCTAATGCCATCCATCAGGTCGGTCCCCATCCTGTGCAGAGCAAAATCAGAATACGGGTTGTAGGTGACGTTGGACATGCCGGTATAGGGCGATCGTCCGGTGGTGAGCGTTGGCGAATGGCACAGTGAGCAACCAATGGACGAGAACAGGGCCGCTCCGTTCTGCGTGGAAGTGGTGGGCACCGCTGGGGTGGGTGGCGCCGATAGGCGAGCAAACAGCGCGAAGTTCACAGCATCGCCCGACATTTCAGACGCAGTACCGGTGGTACCGCCACTCTCGCTTACGGTATGCGTTCTATCCTCAGGGGTAGCGTTAAATACGCAGCCCGGCACAGCGCTGCGCTGGTTCAGGAATAGCTCGTTCGCAACGCCCATCTCCACGTTGTATGCCTCTCCGGAAAAGATGAGCAGCGACTTTTTCTGCGCCTTCCGTGCGAAACACGTGATGGTGCCATTGTTGCCGCTCGTATTGAACGAGCCTGCGATCCCGAGCGCTGCCCGCGCCTTCGCTGTGGAGTTGAGGTTATCGATCAAGGCCTGATCGGGAGTCGCTTCGACAAGTCCCAGGCTGAAGACGGGTGTCGGAATGCGGAAGATGACGTTGTTTTGCGCCAGAGCAGTCGCAAAATCCGGTTGGCCCAGAATACGGCCCGGCGCATCCGAACGACCCTGGATCGTATAGAGATCGTGGACGCCCATCGGGTGTGCCGTTCGTGTTTTTGAGGAATCTTGCCTCGAGCATGGGCCCGTCCGCAGTAGCGAATGACGGGTCTGTATTGGTCGCCCCATCTAGGGTGGCGCGTGCAATCTGCGGATTCTGGACGGATTTCTGCGGGCTGCTTAGTCCGGGACTGCTGCCTCCCGGAGGAGGTTGCGCGTGGCACTGTGTACAACTATTGCCGTTGAAGGTGGGGCCAAGGCCTGAGCCCGATTCGCCGGCGATCGTGCCAAAGACGGAATCAATTTCCTGCGCCACTTGCAGAGCTTGACTGAACAGCGCTTGCTCGTTGCCATTCAAAGTTGGGAACGAACCGCCTGCAGCCGCAGATCCGGGACGCGGTCCCGGGTCGTTTTGCGCGGAGAGATCCAAACTCACAAGGAGAACTGCAGCAAGCCAGAAAGCGACAGTGGAGAGCTTTCGACATTTCTTGGACAACCTCCGGGGAATGGACACACGTGTGCCTTGGAGCGAGCGGCACAGTTTGCGAAGCGGCGCGGAGGCATATCCACTATTCGAATCAAGCTGCGAGCCGACCACAACGAACCGGTCCCGCGCCCCACCGCGAAGGGAACAGCGCTATGGGAGTGATGGGATCCCCAAATGGATTCTTATCCTCGAATGAGGAAAGACCGGGACAACATTGCGGGGAATCTAGACTTTGTACGAAAACGGTCAAGTGCACGAAAGTGCATCGCGCCTAGTAAATACAGCAGAGACTTGGTCGGAAACCAAACGGAGAATGGCTAAGTCTTGTACTCGCCTATCTGAATTCGTTGTGAAGATTTTGCTCTCTTCACAATTGAAAAGCTTCTCAGCAATTCGCCGGCTCATGAGAGTTGCTTGCGCAGTTCCCGGCGGAGAATTTTGCCCGACGCCGTCTTTGGGATGCCATCCACAAAGTGGATTTGACGCGGTTGTTTGTAGTGCGTGAGGCGATCTGCCACAAAGGAACAGAGCTCCTGCTGTAGCCGGGCATTTTCTGAGAATCCTTCACGCAAAGCGATGAAGGCAACGGGGATTTCACCAGCCTGATCGCATGGGCGTCCCACGACGCCGCACTCTTTCACGGCTGGATGCTCGAGCAGAACCGATTCGACCTCCGCAGGAGCTACAGCAAAGCCCTTGAACTTAATCATTTCTTTGCGGCGGTCCACGACGCGGTAGAAGCCTTCGCGGTCGCGGGTGACGATGTCACCGGACCAGTACCAGCCATCGCGCAAAACGGCGGCTGTGGCGGCGGGTTCTTTCCAGTAACCCAACATAAACTGCGGCCCACGCATGACCAGTTCTCCGGGCTTGCCGGACGGCGCTTCAGTCAGCTGATCAGGTGTTTCGGAAGGATCGATTTCCGAATGGAGCAGGACGCGACAGTCAGTTTGTGCGACGGGATGCCCGATGGTATCCGGGTGATAGAGGGCGGGATCAAGGAATCCAACATGTGTAACCGGCGAAGCCTCGGTCATGCCATATCCCTGGCACACGAGAATGTTTGTCAATGCAGTGAACCGCCGTGGAAGATCAGGGGCGAGCGGTGCTGCTCCTGATTTCACCCAGCGCACTCGATGCTCACGCGGAAACTGGCCCGCCTCCGCTGCCTGACACAGGGCGATGATCGCCGGAGGTACTAAAGGCATCATCGTGATCTCTTCCTGAACCATCAGGCTGGTCAGTTGCTGAACGTTGAAACGGGGCACGAGCACCAGCTTCGCGCCAAGCAGGAGCGCGGGATTCAGTATCACGTTCAGACCATAGATGTGATATAGCGGGAGGCAGCAGAGGATACGATCAGCCGCGCTCAGTTCCGCTACATTCGGGCCAAGTAATTGATAGATGTTGGCGACGAGATTGTAATGCGACAGCATGACTCCCTTGGGGAGTCCAGTAGTCCCGCTGGAGTAAGGCAGTGCTGCCAGAGTCTGAAGCGAAGATGCTTGCGGCTCCGGCATTCTTGCGGAGACAGCTTTGAGCAAGTTCTCGAACGGTTCGGTGCCTGGCGCCGCGTTTCGGATCGTGTAAATGCGCCGAAGGTTCGGCAATTCGCCGAGATTCATTCCTGCAATATTCGGTGCGTCGGTGATCAGCAGGACCGCTCCGGAGTTTTCCAGTTGATACCGGACTTCGCGTTCGCGATAAGTGGGGTTCAGGAGCGTCGGGATGGCTCCGGCGAGTTGGGCTGCATGAAAAGCCACGCAGAATTCCCAGCAGTTGAACAGAAAGATAGCAATCAAGTCGCCGGGTCTTACTCCAGTCGCGACGAGTCCACGGGCGAGACTTTCGACGGTGTCTCCGTACTCCGCGTATGTGAGCCGCTTCCCACAGGAACAATCGACAATCGCGGGTCTTGGTCCGTTTCGTTGGCAGGAGTCAAGGACCAACTGGTGAAGGAACTGATCGTGGGGCTCGGCGTAGAGTCGCGTCCGCAACATGCCAGGGAGGAATTTTAGCCGAAATCCGCGACCAGGTAAGAAGAAAAGTATTGCGAAGGGAAGGATGGTTTCGAATGCTAGAACCACAGAGTTCATCATGAACGGGCCGATTACATCCGGCGCCGAAAATCGTCGCCGATCTCCCACGTGCGCCACAGGGAAGACACAAGGTCCCTCGACAGCGTCTCGGAAGACAGTGATTGGCTAACCCTGGTCGTGCTTTCGAAAGAGAAAGTTCAGGCGGAAAGCTACGTTCTATGCTTCCGATGTGGTGTTGCGGAAACATAGTCTCCTCCGAAATCCACGGTATAAGTGCTGTACCAGAGCAATCCTTTCTGCCGCGGATCGAGGTGGAAGTTCAGGCGAACGCGCGTCGACTCGAGTGACAAAGAGATGTAGTGTTCGATCTTTTATGGTGAGCAACGAGTTTACCGTTCTCGACAGTCGTTGAAGTGGTTTGTTCAGTGACTGTAATTTTGCGCAGTCGGTGGAGACTGCTCCTGGGACGTGCCCCATGTAGAATCGACATGGCCTTGGAGTTGCTGATTGGCGCCATAAGTGCGCGAGAAGAGGGTGGAGCCGAGGACGATCCAAGCGATAGTGGTGCACACGAAAATCAAACCCAGGGCAAGAGTTTGGCGCAGCAAGATGCTCCTCCTGTGTTTTGGAAACGGCTGTCAAAAGTCTTGCCGGGAAGTGGCCGGAATCCGGCAATTGAAACAGCTAGAATTATCTTGGGATGCAGGCTTCCCGCGTTTCAGGCGGCACACGGGCGCGCAAAGCGGGCACGCTAACTGGCCAGCTTCCTGAGGAACTCCTGCTCATTCATGTGATACTTGAATGCTTTGCGGCCGTCGATGAAGACAACCGGAACTTCGTCGTTAAACTGCCGCCGAAGTTCGATATTGGCGTCGACGTCGATTTCGCACCACGTAAAACCGCCCCGGCGAGAAAGCTTGGCGAGGCTTTCCTTTACCACTTCACAAAGGTGGCACCCTTTTCGGGAGTACACGACGACGTTACGAGGCTCCTGCATGTCGGAGGATTCTAGTCCGGAGAGTGGAAGTTTTCCATAAGGAAATATGGCTTAACACAAGAATAACGTTATAGTAATCCGAAACGGCGACACCAATTGGACGGTAAAAATCCGACATGCACCTGTCCCCAAAACCACTGGCAGGGAAAACGGCACTGATCACCGGAGCGGCGCGGCGGCTGGGTCGCGCATCGGCACTGGCACTGGCCGAGTCGGGAGCCGATGTAGCCATCACGTTCCGCAATTCAGCGCGCGAGGCGCGGGAGACCGTTGTCGATCTGTGTGGACTGGGCGTTCGAGCCTTCGCCATTCCATGTGACGTGACGGACGAAGCCAGTGTTCGCGGCATGATGAAAGAAGCCGGGCGCGAATTAGGACGTATTGACATCCTGGTAAACAACGCGGCCAATTACGAGACTGCGGATTTCGAGAAACTTACGGTTCGGCAATGGGATGCAATTTTCGCGTCCAACACCCGCGCACCGTTCCTTGTCTCGCGCGAAGCCCTGAAATGGATGCGCCGGGACCGCGGTAAGAAAGCAGGGAAGTTTGAGGCAAAGATCATCCACATGGGATCGCTGGGCGGGCTACGCGCGTGGCCGACGCACGCACACTATTGTTCGTCGAAGGCGGCATTGCACATGCTGACCAGAGTGATGGCCAGGGCCTTGGCCCCAGAAATCGCCGTCAACGCCGTGGCACCCGGCATGATCGACTTGGGCGAGAAGTCCGCCGCTGCCTTTATGCGCCGCATGGCCAGACAAACGCCAATGCAGCGCAACGGGCGCGGGGACGAAGTTGCGGCCGCCGTGCTGTTCTTCGCAACCGCGCCGCAGTTCATTACCGGCCAGATTCTAGCCATCGATGGCGGTTTGGGGCTGTGAGCTCGATACTCGGCGGACAAGGTATATTGAGTCGAGATGAATCAGAAGAAACGAAAGTCTTCTTTACAGGCGCGTTCCTCGATTTCCGGAAAAACTGCCGCGAAAACCACGGCACGTATAGCCGTAGCCGTCATGGCCGCCGGCAAGGGGACTCGGCTCAAATCACAACTTCCTAAAGTTTTACATGAAGTTGGTGGCATGCCTCTGCTGGAGCACGTGATTCGAACGGCAACATGTCTGGTCCAGCCAAGCGATGTCCATGCCATCATCGGACACGAGGCCGAACGAGTGCGCGCGGCAATGGCGCATACGGGCATCAATTTCATCCTGCAGAGCGAACAGCGTGGCACAGGCCACGCCTTAATGGTCGCGCAAGAAGCGCTATCCGGTTACGACCACGTCATAGTTTTGTCTGGCGACGCCCCGATGATCAGTGTTGCGACCATCGCAAATTTGCGAGACTTTCATCTCGCGGAACAAGCCGCGATGACATTGCTGAGTGCGGAACTGGAGAATCCGACCGGATACGGCAGGATTCTTCGTAAGAGCTCAAAAAGCGCCGAGGTGCTCGGCATCGTGGAGGAAAAGTCCGCAAACCCGGCGCAGAAGAAACTTCGGGAAATCAACTCCGGCTTTTATGTTTTTGATGTCAAGGAGCTGTATTCGGGTATCCGCGAGCTTTCTACCGACAACCCGCATCAGGAGTACTACCTGACGGACATGGCGCGTGTCTTTCGAAACTCCAGGAAACGAGTAGTGGCGTGGAAAACGGGAACTCCCAGTGAAGTTTTAGGCGGCAATACGCGAGCCGAGTTGGCCGACATTGATCAGCAAATCAGGTTGGCCAAGTGCCGGCAACTGATGGCTGACGGCGTAACGATTTTCTTTCCGTCTACGTGTGTCATTGACGCAGACGTTGAAATCGCGCCCGACACCGTCATCGAACCGTATGTGCAACTGCTGGGGAAGACGAGAGTCGGTTCGAACACACGTATTCGTTCCTGCAGCGTGATACGCGATTCGCAGATCGGTAGCGGCGTTGTGGTCCGGCCGGGTTGCATCATGGAAGGTTCCGAGATTGCCTCGGGCGCGATTATCGGGCCTTATTCGCATTTGCGCCCCGGCAGCCACATCGGCGAAGGCGCGCATGTTGGGAATTTCGTTGAAACAAAGAAAATCAAGCTTGGCAAGGGGTCGAAAGCAAACCATTTGACCTATCTTGGTGACGCGGAGATCGGGGCGGGGGTCAATATCGGCGCAGGAACAATCACCTGTAACTACGACGGCGTGCACAAGCACAAAACCGTCATCGAGGATAGTGTCTTTGTCGGCAGTGATAGCACGCTCGTTGCTCCTGTAAGCATCGGGAAAGGTGCATACATCGGCGCGGCCTCGTGCATTACTGAAGATGTTCCCGAAGATGCTCTTGCCATCGGCCGCGGACGGCAAGTCGTGAAGGAAGCTTGGGCCCGCCAGAAACGGGATGAACAGAGGAAAGCGTAGGCCCTTTCGCTGTTAAGCATCCGGGCGGTTTTCGCGTTTAACATTTCCACCGCAGAAGACGTGAAAGCGAATGCGCCAAGGACCTGCAGAAAAGGAAAGAAACCGTTGGAACGGTGCCTTTTCGCTTCAGTTCGTAACTTCTTAGTGTGTCACTGCCGCGAACAAATCCGAGTGCATGAGAGACTGGAACTGTTGATCGTTTGCCTTGAAGCGCACCTGCACGTTCTGGCCGTCCGAGTCGACGCTGGTATTGTCCACTGCAATCTTCTCCGCCGGTGTGGCGCTGACTTTCTTGTAAAGCATGTAGCCCTTCAGGAGCGAAGAGACAGTTGCAGCGGTGGTTGAATCAGAAGTCACGACCGTCATATCGAAATTCACGCCGCTGTTGAAGTTCATCGCATAGCGTGAGCCGAGGAGCCGCTTTTTGATCGTGTCATAGTCGGCGATCTTGGAAGCATCCCCCATCGCCGAATGCAGGGCATTCTGTGTTCCCTGTTGATCCAGGATGCTCCAGACGGAAGCCGAATCTACGCTGGTCATCATGTCGGCCATGTTGCCGTTCGTATCGAGACCGAGAATCTGACCGTCCTTGGTGTCGAGCGCGGTGCGGATGGAGGTCGCGTCGCCGAACAGCAATGTGCTGTCATCGAGGAAGCTCATCACAAACCCGCCCTCCATGGGGTAGATCTCGTTATTGTTGTACTTCTTGGGGACATACTTCTGCAGCTTCATTTTCTTAAGCACAGCCTTCATGTTGAAGGGGCCAGCCGCGAGGCCGACCGTCTTGATGCCCTGCTTACCCGAGCGGAACGATGCGAAGGTGAGGGAGTCGACGTCCTTGTCGGTATCGAGGCCGATCGCCTTGAGCGCTGCCTCAAAATGCTTGATGTTGTCGGGCATCAACTGCTGCTTCAAAGCCATTGCAGTCGGCGAGTCTTTCAGGGAGCGATAGTCCACCGAGATCAACTGCAGCAGGTCGGCCGGAACGCAGGCGCGGGCCGAAGAGTTCAGGGGCATGGCGTAGGCCATGCTGGCGAGCAGGACTGAAGTTAGACAAATTTTGAAAAATCTCATAATGCCTCGAGTCAGAACAATGGCAGGATTACACACCCATGGTTGGATGCGCGATCCGACCCTGTCGTTAGTAGATCGAGTTATTCTATTTTACTTGCATCTGAACCCGCGAGAACCAAAGTACAACCACTATTGACCATCGGGGCGCGCCGCCCAGAAGTTTATCGAATGCGATGCCGTTGTGTGGTCAGTCGTCATCGGGATCGCCTGGCGGAGTTTTGTCGTTTAAGAAGTAGCTCGCGCTTAGCGGAGCGTTGATTGTGCGAAACACGAGCGGAGTCTGGGAAAAAATTGAAGCAGTCGAAAACATCGTCGGGAGAATACGCATCGGCCTAGCCGACCGGCGAGAGACCAAAGTTCTCCTCCAAAAACCGCAAAATGCTGCCGAAATCGTGGTCAACGTGAGAGATGTAGCCTGGTTTCGCATAGGAAGAGATCACAATCAAAGGCACTCGGAAACCATAGACATAGCCGGATCCCCGGCTGGTGCCATCATTGATCACCTGAGGTGGCGGCACATGGTCATACCATCCACCCCAGTCGTCCCAAGTCAAGATGATGGCGGTATTCGCCCAATAGGAACTGTTGCCGATGGCATTCACGATGGCGGCTACCCAGGAGGGTCCGCCCGTGGCGATCGGATTCCCTGCATGATCGGAATTCTTGCCCGCAGGAATCACCCAACTTACTGCTGGCAGTTGGCTATTGGCTATGTCGGTGAGAATCGGCGCGGGCTTCTGGGCGTTATAGATGATCACGTGGTTCACCCAATCGGAACCGATACACGCTGTTCCGTTCGGCGGCGGGGCATTCGGTCCGCACATGTGTTCGATGGCGTTGGGTGCTGTCCATATCGAATTCGCGCCAGGAGTGATCAGTTAGCGTTGGGTGATCTCCGCAAGGATAAGCCCTTCCCGATTCTTTACCCCAGGGATCGATGATGGAAACGAATGCCGCCGGATTGGCAGCACACCCGGCATAGGGAGCACCTCTGACCGGGCTATTTGGGTTCTCCGCGAAGAAAAGATTGCTGTCGCTGGTCGGCGCCGACGTACCCGAAATGATGAACTGATGTGCCGGAAAGCTGGGACCTTCATTCGTCTGGAACATACGATCGCCGAAGGTGTAGTGCTCGGCCATCTGGAAATAGGGCTGCACCTCGGAGGGATTCACGTAAAAAAACTGCGGGTTGGCCGGGCAAGAACGAAGGTAGCATGCGACCACAACCTGGTCAGCGCCATCCATCTTCCCGCCATCATACTGGGCGACAAAATCCCCATGGGCGTGCCCCAGGTCGTAGCCAATACCCAGCGAACCCGAACTCAATGGAATCGCCTGGCCCGAGGAGCCAAGGCCACTATTAGCAATGTCCGCCCGGCTGCGATCAGGACCGGTTCGTGAAAGAGGTTGTAGGTGTTCGGTTTTCTTGAAAGACAATCACGACATGCTGGATCTTGGAATCAACAAAAGGATTTGGGAAGGGATTGCCCTTGTTGCATCCATTTGCCCCGAGAAGAATGGCAGCACTAGTAGATCCCAAGACAAGCGGTGCAGAAGAACGCTCTTCGGCCCATGGGGGGTGAGACCTCGAGATACGGGATGGTTAGATCTGGAGAAGGAAACCCCGAGAAGGCCGAATTCTACTCGTCTGATGCAGAGGTCGATGGGGCTGGTCTATTGGGATTAGCCCTTGATTTGCGTCGTTCGTTGTCGGACCTGCGCGGCGAAAGCCTGATCTTTGATTGAGACCAAATTAATTTCTACGTTCGCCAGGGCACCGATCGTGGCCGCGCTGGCGAGAGCCGAAGAGGTGGTCAGGTCGGATTTCATATTGGGATTGGTAATCGGTTCGAGCGAGTGTGCAATTTGGGCAATCTGGTGCGCTTTTTCTGCCACACTGAGTGGGATGTTGGTTGCTTCCTTTAATGCACTCTCGATCTTGGATTCGCCAGACTGATCGTCAGGTGCGGCCTTGGCGGACTTATAGGCCTTCATCACGGAGTTGTAAGACTCAGCGTCGGCGTCGATTGCAGCTTTCAACGCCTCGCGCAAGTCCATTAGTTGAGCAATGGCTGCGCTGAGCTGAGACTCGAACTGCATATACGCCTTCTTGCCCCGGGACATCGAGGCGACCATGGTCGCCAGACCCGCCGCCATGGCACCCGCGGCGGCTGACGCGCTGCCTCCCCCGGGGGTGGGGGTTGGAGTCGCTAATTGCTCGATGAACGGTTCAACCCCTGCCCGCAGCCCTCCGACCGCCATCTTGCCGCCCCTGACCGCGGCCAACCGATTCTCGAGAATCAAGGATGAATCGAAGTTCTCAACCTGCAGGAACCATTCGGCGGCGTGTTCGAAAGCCTTCTTTGGGATCAGACCAACGATTTCGCTGGAGACTGGTATTACCCCATATCGGGCCGCTTCGCGCTTTACCAGTTCGAATACACGATGAATGGGCGTCTGCTCAAAGTCGGTAAGATTCATAGAAACCTGGGCCTGGCCGCGCACCAGGAATCCGGCGCCCTTGACAAAGCGCAACCCGCCACTGGAAAAGCGCACGGCTTTGGCGATTTTTTTGGCGATCTCCACGTCCGGAGTATTCAGGAAGACGTTGTAGGCGATCAGAAACTTGCGGGCACCCACTACTGTGGCGCCCGCGGTCGGATGCACTCGTGGTTCACCGATATCAGGCCTGCGTGCCGGGTTGGTTGCGATCTCGGCGCGAATGCCTTCGAATTGGCCCCGGCGGATGTTCTCCAGGCCTTGGCGGTCGGGAGTGCGTGCCGCGGATTCGTACAGATAAACGGGGATCTGGTAGCGCTTCCAGATCTCCTCACCAACGTGATTCGCGATCGCGACGCAGTCTTCGATGGTGACGCCCTCGAGCGGAATGAAAGGCACAACGTCGGTCGCCCCCATGCGGGGATGCGCGCCCGAGTGAACGTTCAGATCGATCAATTCGGCGGCCTTGCCCACTCCGCGAACCGCAGCTTCCTGAATGGCTTCGCGCTCTCCGACAAGCGTCATGACGCTACGGTTATGGTCGCCGTCCATCTCGCGGTCGAGGAGGTAGACGCCGGGTATCTTCATGGCGTCGATGATGGCGTCAACTTTGGATTTGTCACGGCCTTCAGAAAAATTCGGGACACATTCGACGAGCGTGGACATAACCGATGAGGATAATGGGCGCGAAAGACGAGCGCAACTTCAGGGGCACAATTTCGTGATGTAGCTGGCTATGTCTCCGCCGAAGCATCCTCATCCCCGCGTGCAGCGACGCTATGGGCTGAGACGTGGCAAGCAACATCTCTACGAAATGTTCAATGAGTGCCGAAGAATTTCCCAATCCCTAGCCGGACCTGTACCGTGTTAACTCCTGGATTGGGTGTGGCCAATCCCGCGTTGGAGATATGCATGTAGCGTAGTTCGACACTGACATTGTGCTTCGCGCCCAGAACGTGTATGCCCAGCGCGGCTTGATCCATGAAATTCACGGTGTTGGTTCCCGGCGGGATATCATGATTCGAGAACAAGACCCCGCCCGTGAGTTCGAGATATGGCGAAATCCGCCCATGACGTTGGAAGTTCCACTTCAGCCCCAGCGGATCGAACCCAATTCCGTAGGCGGTATTTGTGGGTTGAAAAGCAAGGAGTACCGGAATCGCATCGAGCGCGTATTCGAAGCGGCCGCGCAGGAAGCTTGGCAGGTGTGGCCCGGTGAGGATCCATCCGTAGCGCAGGCCAGCGTTGAAGATCCCAGTGTCGCCGCGGCCGCCGCTTACAGAATGCCCCCCGCCAGTCCAAATCTGGACCTCGTTTCCGCCCTTCTCCGGAGCGGCCTGCGCTGCGGCAATCACCGACCCTGCCAATAACAGGAGAGCCAGAAAAGATCGCATAACTTGGTCCTCTGAGTTGAAGTAGGGCGGAAGCGGAAGATGACCGATCACAATACAGGAATTGCTGCTGGAGCGACAACCGAAGGAATTGTCGATTTTATCGCCGGACTTGGCAGTAAAGATCTTGACCGCCGAGTGCAACAGAGAAAAACCGCCCAGAATTTCAGTTCTATTGGTGCTCTACCGATGAGTGTGTGAGCCGGCCACCGGGCGTTTGCGTCGCCAAATCCAGCACATCGTGCGCGGCGCGCGTGAAGTTATGCCGGGCGACACCAGCTTCTTCCAGATAGTTTCCCAGTACTGGAATCACCCCCATGGCTTCGATGGTGTCAAGATCGTTCACAATCTGGCAAGCGCCCTCTGTCGCATATTTCGCCTTCATTTCTTCCGAAGCGGGAGTGCGGTTGAGCAGGGCGTAGTCGAAAAGCTGGCCTTGCGCATGACGATTCAGTGCGTCGATGTGGTCTGCCGCACTCAGGTCCAGGCTCTCGTTGGCTTGAGTCATCAAGTTGCAAATGTAGACCTTAGTCGCCTTCGAATCGAGGATCGCCTGGGAAATCCCCTTTACCAGAAGATTTGGGATCAGGCTGGTGAATAGCGAACCCGGACCAATTGTGATCAGGTCGGCATGGGCAATGGCTTCCAGGGTCTGCGGCATGGGATCGACATGCGGCGGAACGAGAAACAATTCATGAATGCGGCCTTTGCTGGCGGTGATCTTCGTTTCCCCGCGGACGCGGGTGCCATCCTCCATTAAGGCTTCGAGTTCAATGCTGGAAGTCGTAGCGGGGTAGATGTGACCGCGTGTCAACAGGATCTCAGACGAGAGCCGGACCGCTTCGGAAAAATCGGACGTAAGAGACGTCAACGCTGCCAGAAACAGGTTGCCGAAGTTGTGCCCCTCGAGGCCGGATCCTTTATCAAAGCGGTGCCGGAAGAGCTTCGACAGCAGGGCCTCGTCTTCACTGAGGGCGACGATGCAGTTTCGGATGTCCCCGGGCGGAAGCATGTTGAATTCTTTCCGCAGCCGGCCGGAAGAACCTCCGTCGTCGCTGACGGTTACAACCGCCGAAAGGTCACAGATAACCGGGCCTGCGGCTGCCGTCGATAGAATCTCCGCGGGAGTGGCGACAAAGCGCTTCAGGCCCTTCAGCAGCGTCGAGAGGCCGGTGCCCCCGCCGATTGCAACGACGCGCAAATCTCGTGTCCGGGCGCTTTTCTCCCGTATGGCGCAGTCGGCGTCCTTGGTCTCCATCAGGAACTTCCTTGCACTCAGGCTAGATCGATTCCTCTTGGCCAATAGAATCGGTAGATTCCAGGTCAGCCCCGGGATCGGGATAGAGCAGTTCGGTAAACCGAGGGTCCTCGGCAAGGTTCTGGAAGTCCGAGTCATTTCGCGCCTGGAATCGCAGTTGCGGTTTCAAACGGAGAGCTGCATCGAGGTGCCGCAAGGAATCTTCGACGTGGCCAGTGAGACACTCGAGCGCTGCCAAACCGTAAACGACGTAGTCAGCCTGGGGATTCTGCTTGATCAACTTGTCCAGGTGCTCGCGCGCTGCAACGTAGTCCCCAACATTCATCAGCGAGACAGCATAGTCGAAGTGCTCTTCGGAAGTTTTGAACTGGCTTGCCGAAGGGCGGTCAAGGTGCTGGCTGCAGATGTTGAGATGTACTGTTGCCCGATCAATGAGTTCCTTGCTGGGGCCGGTAAGGACCTTTTGAAAATGCGGCTTGGCCTTATCGAATTTATGTTCCTGCATCGCGCGGAGGCCGGCTTCATAGCTTTGCAAGGCCTGTACGTAGCGCGGATCCTCTGTCACGGTTTTCTTGTTGGGGGCAGCTTTCTGAGCCATGTGCAAGACTCTTCCTGTGCTCTTAGTGATGGCGAACTCCTTACAAGTGCGCTTGTTGCCCGAGCAATCCAGTATCACTCAAAATGTGGGTAGAGGTCCAGTTAGTCACGAGTCCGGAACTGCGAGGCCCGAGCAAAACAGGCTTCTACATTCACGAGCATCGGTGTCTCGGGACCCAGAACTCAGGACTCGCGGTTAAACTAGTTGATCGCTGCGGCCGATTCCAGGTCAATCTGCTTCCAGTCACCCTTGATGATCCCGGCACGGATCTGTGCGGCCGTTTTGCCCTTCTGGTGCTGCTGGTAAGAGTAATAAAGCTCCTTCAAACACGTTGCGCACTGAGCCCCGTGCGTGTTCTCGAAGCAGCTGTGCAGGCTGTTGTGCCCCATCCGGTCACAGTAGCAATAGCAGGGCTGTTGATGGAGCACAGTGGGAATTTTCGCGGCCAACTCGTAGGCGTGGGCCTGATACGGGTACTGCGCGTCGGCACCCCAGAGATCGGATTTGCCAAGGATCGGCGGCAACTTGTGCCCTTTAGGTGGTGGTGCCGAATTGTAGGCCGGGACACCGCCCTCTTCCTGCGGAGACATCCATTGCGCGGAAACGCTTAGAGTCACTAAGAAAAGAAACACCACGGTGAGGCTGCGATAGACGATCTTGTTGCGAATCAAATCAGGCATCATTACATTTCCTCTTATATTTGCAGTATTGTAACCCGGAGTCTGCCAAAAAAAGCACCCCGACGTCATTCGCATTCCCCGCTACATCCCGCCCCGTGCGACCCTGAGTAGGCTTGAATGAGTGAGATCTTTCGCCAACTACGGCTTATGGACGGGTTGCGTCATTGACACATTGGACCGTGACCCCCGTCACAGACAACAGTGCCGTTTCGCACTGACAATGTTTCTACAAAAGCTCTCCCGCCTCCCGAAGAGCCAATCCCGCTGTTTGAGACGCACACCCTCCGAGGCGAGCCGGTCCACAAATCTTCCCCCGCGGACCAGACAGTTCCATACGAGCTTTTCTAAAGGAGCCAACTATGAGACGAGCCAGCATTTGGGCACCAGTTATCCTGACGTGTGCGGTGATCGCACCGCTGCTCACGATGAGCGGACCGCGTCTCCGCGGGCAAAGTCCTCAGGCAACGCAGCCTCCAACAAAAAAATCACTTAAAATCGTGGGCGTTGAGCACAGCCGACCGGACTCGGGAGCACAGATGTTCAAAGACTACTGCGCCGCCTGTCATGGAGCAGACGGAAGAGGCGATGGTCCGGCAGTTGTGTTTTTGAAGACGCCCCCGCCCAACCTGCGCATGATGGCTCAGCGCAACCATGGAAAATATCCCGCCCTGCTCGTGAATGTAATCTTGACCCTGGGACCGGATAGTACTCAGGCACATGGAGTCCTGGACATGCCGACATGGGGGCCGCTATTTCGTTCTTTGGATGGATCTAGAGAGGAAATGGTTTTTGAGCGCATCTACAATCTGGGCAAATTTATCGAGTCGATTCAAGAGAATTGAGTAGTTCGAAGAGAAATGCCGTTGCACAAGTACTACACCAAAGCCGCCCGAGATTGGGACGGCTTTTTCAGGCGTAATCATCCGACAATCGCTTGGGCCATACAGTTCCGTTCACACACATTAAGCGACCTTGTGCATCTTAGTGGCGGTGAGGTGCGCATGCATACACTTGTGCGCCGTGAATCGAACTCTAATTTCGGCTTCGGCGGTGATAGCTCCGGTGAAGATCGACTTGAATTGGGCGAGGCATCCTTCGCAGACACCCATAATCGGCGGAACGCGCTTGAGTAGCCTTAATTTCCTTTTCGCCATGATGTGACCTCCACAGAGGGCCAGAGGATTCGTGCTGGCGGCTAATTCCGTTTGGATGCTTCCAGTTGAGTTTATGGCTGTCGGGAGATTACAAACAGAACCCTTTCAATCGGCTTGTTTGGGTCCGGGCGAACCGCCGTCGCAAGCGATGCTTTTGTATCGTGGCTCATACTCCTCTTGCTCGTGCCACGATTCCAACGTGGGCGATTGAGCCCAGCCAGCCGGGCGAGGGAGTCCGCAATGCGTTCCACAGCCGTGACAAAGCGGTCCATTGTGTCGTCGTTGATGTTCTCGGCCAATGTGACTTTCACCGGGAGGCATCCATCGCCGGTGTAGAGTCCCATCGAGGGTTTGCCCGTTGCCAGCTTTTCGAGTCCTCTGCTATCCAGTCCAGGCTCTTCTCAAATGCCGCCGAGTCCGGAAACGTAGTTGATGTCATGCTGCATCGCTGAGCCACGCGTTAACCCACTTGTGTCCGGTGAGCAGGCAACCGAGCAGGCCAACCAAGGAGTGCAGAACAACCCGGATTTCACTGTCCGCGGAGAAGAGCACAAAGCGGGAAGTCTAGCAAGCAACCACGCTGTGTCAAAGCCAAGGCGACCCATAAGAGCCCCATGCCGTGTACATGCCGTTTGCACTGCGCAGCCGACTGCTGGACGAGACTGTAAATTTCAGGTCGGACGAAAAAAATTGCGCTAGTCTGTGCTAGTCAACCTGAAATTCCTCCAATCCTGCCAATTTTCCGTCCTTAAGAATCAGCTATTTCCAGTGTTTGCAATACGACTTTCTGTTTACAATAGGGCAGGCCATGGCAGAAAATTCGATAGCTCCCGGATCGGTTGGTGAAGAGGGGAGTCCCACTTCTCCGAGCGGGGCTGTAACGTCGCCACCGCTTCGAGTCGGTTCGGGATTCGGAGTTTGGCTACGCGACCTCATAATCTCTCTTGCCATCTCCGCCTTCATCATCATTTTTCTCTATCAACCGGTAAAAGTTGAGGGGACCAGCATGATGCCCTCACTCGTGGACCAGGAGCGGATCTTCGTCAATAAGTTCGTTTACCGGCTCGAGCCGATAGAACGTGGCGACATCGTGGTTTTTCGTTATCCTTACGATCCTTCGAAGAGCTACATCAAGCGCGTGATCGGGATGGCCGGAGATCGCATCCGGATCGATGGGGGACAGGTCTACGTAAATGGCGAGGCCTTGGATGAGAGTTACGTTCCCGCCGAGTACACGGATGCGCGAACCTTTCCTGAGGCAGTGGTTCCGGCGAATTCCTACTATGTCCTCGGCGATCACCGGTCGATGTCGGATGATAGTCGCAACTTTGGTCCCGTGAACCAGAGCTTCATCTATGGCAAGGCCGTATTCGGTTATTGGCCCGTGGATAAGCTGGGTCGCGTTCGCTAGCATCCGACCTTTTCCCCGGCACCCTGCAGAGACGTAGCAAGCTTACGTCTCTACGAATTGCGTTTGCTGCGGGGGATTTTTTTCCTCAGATTTTGTGCCTGAAAGTCGCTTCGGATCTTTCTCGCTGCGAAAATCCCTGTTAATATTCATAAAATCCACTCCTCGGAGCGAGAATGCAGGCTATCCTTGCGCTGGAAGACGGCAGAGTCTTCCGAGGCAAAGGCTACGGCGCCAAAGGCGAGTGTTACGGCGAAGTCGTTTTTAATACTTCCATCACCGGATATCAGGAAATCTTCACCGACCCTTCCTACTCCGGACAGATCGTCATTCTGACGAATCCAGAAATCGGAAATTACGGCACCAACCAGGAGGATAACGAGGCCACGCGCCCGTGGATCGAGGGGCTGATCGTGCGCGAGTTCTCGCGCGTGAGCTCGAACTGGCGATCGCAACAAGTAGCCGAAGAATATCTGGAGCAATTCAAGGTGCCGGTGCTGTCAGATGTTGATACGCGGGCGCTGGTGCGCCATCTGCGGGATCACGGTGTGATGCGTGGGGTGATTTCGACCATCGAGAGTGATCCCGAGAAACTGATCGCCAAAGCGAATTCGATTCCGAAGATGGATGGGACCGACCTCGCGAAGGAGGTCAGCACGAAGAGGCCGTATGTTTGGGAGGTTGGCGAGCGCTCGCACGAACCGGTTGCTGTGGTCGGAGTGAAAGACGAACCGCCACGCTTCCATGTGGTCGCGTACGATTTCGGTATCAAGCAGAATATTTTGCGCAAGTTGCGCGGTGAGGGATGTAAGGTCACGGTCGTTCCGGCGCAGACTCCAGCGGAAGACGTGCTGGCTTTAAAGCCGGACGGCGTCTTTCTCTCGAACGGTCCCGGCGATCCCGAACCTTGCTCATATGCGGTTGATTCGATTCGCAGGCTGATGGGACGGCAGCCGATTTTTGGTATCTGCTTGGGCCATCAGCTCACGGGGATCGCGTTGGGCGGCAAGACTTACAAGCTGAAGTTCGGCCACCACGGCGGGAATCATCCGGTGAAGCAGTTGAAAACCGGCAAGATCGAGATTACGGCGCACAACCACAACTTCGCCGTTGATCCCGACTCGCTGGCGCAGAGCGAGGTCGAGTTTACCCACATGAACCTGAACGACGAAACACTCGAAGGCCTGCGCCACCGGAATCTGCCGCTGTTCAGCGTGCAATATCACCCGGAAGCCGCGCCGGGCCCGCATGACTCGCATTATCTGTTCAAAGAGTTCACCAAGATGATGGAGGAGTGGAATAGGTGAAGGATTTTCGCGTCACGTTGATAGCCCTGTCATCCCGAGCGGAGAAGATCATGCGCGAGGCGGATGATCTTCGTAGTCGATCGACCTTGCGTTCGGCTGGGAGTAGCGATGCGTCAGGAGACACAAGGTCCCTCCACGCGCGAGTCGCTCGCTATGCGATCAATTCGCTTGGTCGGGATGACAGACTTTTGAACAGCGAGACGAACCGCTAAATGCCTAAACGCACCGACATCTCGAAAATCCTCGTACTTGGCTCCGGGCCCATTGTCATCGGCCAATCCGCCGAGTTCGACTACTCTGGCACGCAGGCTTGCAAGGCGCTTAAGTCTGAGGGCTTTGAAGTGGTGCTGGCGAACTCGAACCCGGCGACCATCATGACTGATCCCGAGTCGGCCGACCGCACTTACATCGAGCCGCTCACGCTCGAGTATCTCGAAGAGATTATCCGCATCGAGCGCGAGATGTCTCCTGGGGCCGGGTTCGCCGTGCTGCCCACCGTTGGCGGCCAGACCGCGCTAAATCTCGCCATCGAGCTTTCCGACGGCGGCGTGCTCGAGAAATATAACGTCCATCTCATCGGCGCGAATGTTGCCGCCATCAAGAAGGCCGAGGACAGGCTCTTCTTCAAAGATGCGATGCAGCGCATCGGCCTTGACGTTCCCAAGTCGGCGCTGGTCAACAACACAAAAGACGGCCTGGAGTTTGCCGGCAAAATCGGGTTTCCCGTGATTGTTCGTCCTTCCTTCACTCTCGGTGGAACTGGTGGTGGCATTGCGTATAACCGCGAGGAGCTCGGCGAGGTGCTTGCTCGCGGCCTCGACCTTTCACCCGTCCACGAAGCCTTGATCGAAGAGTCCGTCCTGGGCTGGAAAGAATACGAACTCGAGGTGATGCGCGATACCGCTGACAACGTCATCATCATCTGTTCGATCGAGAACTTCGATCCCATGGGCGTGCACACCGGCGACTCAATCACGGTTGCGCCAGCCCAGACGCTCACCGATCGCGAATACCAGGCCATGCGCGATGCCTCGATCGCGGTCATCCGCGAGATTGGGGTCGACACTGGCGGTTCGAACATTCAGTTCGGCGTGAATCCTGAGACTGGACGTATGGTTGTGATCGAGATGAACCCCCGCGTCTCGCGATCGTCGGCCCTCGCGTCGAAGGCAACCGGATTCCCCATCGCCAAGATCGCTGCGAAACTTGCTGTCGGCTACACCCTCGACGAAATCAAGAATGACATTACGCGCAAGACTCCGGCGTGCTTTGAACCGACGCTCGACTACGTCGTCGTAAAGATCCCGAAATGGCAGTTTGAAAAATTCCCTGGAGCTGACGACACGCTTGGTCCGCAGATGAAGTCGGTCGGCGAAGTTATGGCCATTGGTCGCACCTTCAAAGAAGCGCTGATGAAGGGTATTCGCTCGCTCGATACGGGCAAGAAAGTTGGCTCCGACAAGATCGAGCCCAAGATTCTCACTCAGCGCCTGGTCACGCCGCATCCCGAGCGCCTGAACTACATCCGGTATGCACTGCGCCAGGGACACACGGTCAAGCAGATCGCGAAGATGACCTCGATGGACCCCTGGTTTCTCTATCAACTCAAGGAGATCAACGACCAGCAGCTTGAATTGGAAAAACACCCGATGGAGTCCATCCCGCCAGACGTACTGCGTGAATCGAAGCGCATGGGCTTGTCCGACGGTCGCCTCGCCCAGGTATGGCGGCTTGAGACACAGGATAAGGTCCGGCACTTGCGCAAGAAACACGGAGTCATGCCGGTGTACAAGCGGGTCGACACCTGCGCCGCTGAGTTCGAAAGCTACACGCCGTATCTTTATTCGACCTACGAAGACGAAGACGAGGCCGTGCCCACCGACAAGAAGAAGGTCATCATTCTGGGCAGCGGGCCAAATCGCATCGGGCAGGGAATTGAGTTCGATTACTGCTGTTGTCATGCGTCCTTCGCGCTGCGCGATGACGGGTACGAGACGATCATGATCAACTGCAATCCTGAAACCGTCTCGACCGACTACGACACCAGCGACCGGCTGTACTTCGAGCCACTGACGTTTGAGGACGTATGGGCAATCTACCAGCACGAGACATCCAAGGGCGCGAACGTTGGCGTCATCGTGCAATTCGGCGGACAGACTCCGCTGAATCTGGCTCTTCCGTTGAAACAGGCGGGCGTAAAGATCGTCGGGACATCGCCTGAATCCATCGATCTGGCGGAAGACCGCAAGCAGTTCAACAAGCTGCTGGAGGATCTCGAGATACCGCAAGCACCGGGCGTGATGGCCACTTCGATTGAAGAGGCGGTCGAGGGTGCGAAGCGAATCGGCTTCCCCGTGCTGGTACGGCCCTCGTATGTGCTCGGCGGACGCGCCATGGTGATCGCCTATGACGAGCAATCGATCGTTCGTTACATGCAGGAAGCAGTCGAGTACTCACACGACCGTCCGGTGCTGATCGACCACTTCCTCGAAGATGCGATTGAAGTCGATGTCGACGCATTATCCGATGGCGAAGACGTTGTCATCGGCGGAATTATGCAGCACATCGAGGAAGCCGGCATCCACTCGGGGGATTCTTCCTGCGTACTGCCGGCGGTCGATATCCCCCAGCACCTGCTCCAGCGTATGCGCGAGTACACGTTCAAGCTGGCGAAGGCGCTGAAAGTTATCGGGCTGATGAATATTCAGTTCGCCATCCCACGACGAAATGGCAGCTCAGATAATGGGTCGGAAGGCGGGAAGGTATATGTTCTCGAGGTCAATCCGCGGGCTTCGCGGACAGTGCCGTATGTTTCCAAGGCCACCGGCATCCCGATGGCGAAGATCGCCGCCCGTTTGATGACCGGTCGCAGGCTGCGCGAATTCCTGCCAGAGTTCATTGAGCGCCGGGCCGATCTTGATACCGGAAATTATTACTACGTGAAGTCCCCAGTGTTTCCTTGGAGCAAGTTCCCTGGCGTTGATACGGTGCTCGGCCCGGAAATGAAATCGACTGGCGAAGTGATGGGTGTCGCTGATAATTTCGGCGAGGCGTTCGCCAAGGCCCAAGTTGCGGCGGGGCAGAAGTTGCCAACTCAGGGAGCGGTGTTCATCAGCGTGACCGATCACGACAAGCGTCAGGTCGCACCCCTCGCCCGCAAGTTCGTCGAGATGGGATTCAAGCTCGTGGCCACGGCCGGCACCGCCGACATAATCGAGGCCGCTGGGATGAATGTCGAGCGGGTCTACAAGGTCAAAGAAGGACGGCCCAACGTAGTGGACTTCATCAAGGGCCAACGCATTCAACTCGTCGTCAACACACCGACAGGGCAGGAGCCCTGGTTTGATGAGAAGGCAATCCGCAGAGCGGCAGTGATGGCACGTATTCCAACCATCACAACTCTGGCTGCGGCTCGCGCTGCGGCGGAGGGCATTGCAGCTCTGCAACGGGGAGAGGTGACCGTGCACGCGCTACAGCAGTTGCATGCGGAACGTGCTGTGCACAAATGAGGCTCGGCGTGGGCGTCGCGACGGCAGTCGCGAACTTACTCGGGCGTATTGCAGCAAATGATGCCTCCGGCGTTGAGCCAGCAATTCTGGATCTGAGATCGATCGAATGCCGGTATGACACGGTTCCCGACAACGTCGGTAGATCGTTTGTTGACGCTTCTGAGAAGTGCAAGCTCTACGCTTCACCTTTCGCCGCATATCTCGTGAATTTCTACGAGTTTGAGGCGCCCAACCTTGGTGCTCGTCAGAAATCGCTACGTCCAGGTTTCCTCGTCGCGGCGATCGCTTGGTACATGTACACAGCAGGCAAGCCGTGGTGGAACTTCGTGAGGGCGACTGTTTGAAGTAGACTTACAGGCATGCTCCTGCACGGGATTTTTCCGCCGATCACCACGCCCTTCTATCCCGACGGCAACGTTTACTACAAAAAGCTCGAAGCTAATGTCGAGCGCTATTCGC
>Ga0126373_10000355_pt1 | contig 30258 bp, 30 predicted proteins | sample PanSoiMetPlot_11_FD_92545 | JGI IMG/M metagenome (GOLD analysis project Ga0126373, IMG submission 92545) | Tropical forest soil microbial communities from Panama - MetaG Plot_11 | ecosystem: Environmental > Terrestrial > Soil > Tropical forest > Bulk soil | place: Panama | collected 2016-02-17 | reverse complement strand
TGCACGTACGGCTTGACCGGCTCCAGCTCGATCGTCAGTGACAACGTGTAACCCAGCGTGCCGTACGAGTTCGGGAAGCCGCGGTATAGCGCAGCGTGCTCATTGTCCGGAGTGGCGGTCACGACTTGGCCGTCGCCGGTGAGGATCTCCATCGCCAGGACCGACTCGTGCGGCATGCCGCTCCGCAGAGACGTTGACTCGATGCCAAGGCCGGAGACAGCGCCGCCGAGCGTTATGGTCTTGAGCTGAGGCACGACAAGCGGCATGAGTCCGTGCCTCAAGGTGGCGGCTGCGAGGTGCTCATAGGTCGTCATGCCGCCGACCACGGCTGTCTTCGCGTCCGGGTCGACGCAGATCACGCGCGCGAACTGTGAGACATCAAGGCCGTTGCGCCCGCTGGCGGCGTCGGCGCGGAACCTGAACAGGTTCGACGTGCTCTTCGCCAAGCGGATCTGGCTGCCCTCCGGCATCGCCGAGTACGCCCGCTGGATGGCGGCTACTGCCTCCCGGTGCCGCTCCTGCGGTGAGCCCCGCCGGACCACCGTACTGACGTCGGTCACAAAGTCTCCCTAGTCGGACCTAGTCGGGCCCCGTCATACAGTTGCATTCCGCGAGACAACAACCCCGGAATCTCCCCGTCATACCCTGGGACTGCGTCATGGGCAAGGTTTACCCAGAGCTGGACGAACGGCTCAGGGAGTTTATCGCCAGGCAATCCGTCTTCTTTGTGGCCACCGCTCCGTGCTTGACCAGTGACGGGGAAGGCGGTCACATCAACCTTTCTCCCAAGGGCTACCGGGACACCTTCGCGGTCCTAGGTCCGCGGTCGGTGGCGTATCTCGACCTCACCGGCAGCGGTGCCGAGACGATCGCGCACCTGCGCCAGAATGGCCAGATAACGATCATGTTCTGCTCATTTGATCACGCCACGAAGATCCTGCGCCTCTATGGGACCGGCGCGGTCGTACTGCCGGGCGACGCGCGGTGGCACAAGCTGGCCGAGCACTTCCCAAGGACTGCTCGCGGGGTACCGGCCGGCGCGGAGCGATCGATCATCGTTGTCGACATCCACCGGATCGCTGACTCGTGCGGATACGCGGTACCCGTCATGGAGCTGACGGAGGAGCGTGACGTACTGGATCGTTGGGCAGAAAAGAAGTCTGCCGACGACCTCGAGGCCTACCGCGCCGAAAAGAACGCCCTGAGCATCGACGGCTTGCCGGCCCTCGGCGCCACCGAGCTATCGAATACACCGGGCTAACGCCGGGCCGCCAGTGAGGCACGGCACCGGTAGAGATCTCGCATGAGGCTGATCTCGGCGCCGTGGTGCACTTGCTCGTTGATAAGCGTCGCGAAGATCCGGTGCACCGGCCATTGCTCGCCCCAGTTAGTGAGGACAAGGCGGTCGAGGTCTGCGTCGGTGAGCGCGTGGAGCTCATTCAGCAGCGGCTCGTGGCTGGCAAACAGCCAGTCTGTCGCTTCGGCCGCGTCTCCAGGTAGCTCAAGATCAAATGTTAGTGACGCCGACCCAAACGCGTAGTCCCAGTACAAGTAGTTGACGCCAGCGATGTGCAGGGTGCGCCAGGCGATCGTGGTGAACGGCGCGGGCTGCGGAGGAGACGGGTCGTAGTCAAGCACCCACTCTCCAGCGCCGTCCGTGCTGACGCCACGGTCCTGCGACCGGCGATGGACCGTCCAGCAGCCGCCGACCGGCTCCCAGAAGAATTCCTCCTCGCTGACCTCGTCAAGTACCCGCCGCACTGTCTCGCACGAGGTGCTGAACGCGGTCCGAAGCAAGTCGATGCCGGTCGTCATGTCTGCCAAGTCTGGCCCTCTCTTACAGTTGGCTGATGCGAATTGCGCTGATCAACTCCGGCATCGGCCTGTTGGCCGCGGGCGCCGCCCTGCACCGCATGCGGCCAGACGCCGATCTGGTCCTGGCCTTCGACCCCGACGGTATGCCCTGGGGCCCCCGGACGCCGGAGGGGATCGCGGAGCGGGCCCTCCTGTGCGCAAGGGCCGCCGCCCGATACGAGCCGGACGTGCTCGTTATGGCGTGCAACACCGGTTCGGTCCACGCGCTGGAGCCGCTGCGGGCCGAGTTCGAGCCGCGTATTCCCGTCATCGGAACGGTCCCCGCCATCAAGCCCGCGGCTGCCGCCCACCAGAACGTCGCCATCTGGGCCACCGTCGCTACCACCTCGAGTGCCTACCAGCGCCAGCTCATCGCCGAGTTCGGCGGCTCGGCGAAGGTCACCGCCGTCGCCTGCCCTGGTCTGGCTGACGGCATCGACGCTGGCGACGAACCGGTGACGGCAGCCGCCATAGCCGCCGCGGCCGAGCAAACGCCGGCGGGCTGTGAGGCCATCGTGCTCGGCTGTACCGAGTACGAGCTGGCGGCCGAGCGGATTAGCCTGGCCGTCCCTGGCGCCGTGACGTTCGGCTCGGCCAGCGCGGTTGCCGCCCAAGCCCTTCGCCGTATACCGACTGGCGACCGGGGCGTGGACGGCGCCCCGCGAGGTGCTCACGCCACGGACCATCCGCACGCCACGAACCATCCGCACGCCACGAACCACCATGGCCCTACCGTTCGCGTTCTACTCAGCGGTCGCCTGGCCCCCTTGCCGCCGGCTGCCCTCGGCTACCCGGAGGGCCGACTCCTCGCTCCGATGGTCGTGGCCGACGACCTTGAGCCGATGGCTGGAGCCGGGTCAACCCTCATCCCCTAGCTTCGAACGGCCGATCTCGACCGGCCAGACTTCGACCGGCCCGACTTCGACCGGCCCGACTCCGACCGGCCAGATTCTGACCGGCGCCGTGCCCGCGAGACGCGCCTCCGGCCGGATGCCCGCCGCTGTTGTGTCTCAGTGATGGTTGCAGATAGCTTCGGTGTATAGCTCGCGGCCACCGCAGCCGGGCTCATGGGCATCCGGGCGGCCGACGGCGGTAGCGCCGCCTGCACTGCGCTGTCGAGCAAGTGGGCCATCGAATAATCGGGATCCGCGGCCAACGCTCGCTCGATGGCGATGGTCGCCAGGGCGCCGTTGCCACACTGCCAGGCAGTGAACGCGAGCAGCGACGCTGGCGCGGGCGCGAACTCCACGGCAGCGCTCCGCACGATGTCGGTCCACAGCCGACATTGGGCCCCGCCGTGCGTCGGATCCATGCGGGCCCAGGCGTCATCCCGTACGCGCAAGTCGGCAAGCAAGACAGCCAGCCACGCGAGGTGCTCGACGCTCTCGATGGAACCGCCGCCGCGGTAGTGGCGGATGGCGCGCTGAACCTCCCGGCGACCGGTCCGCGTCGCCCGGAGCTCCGGTACGCGGTCGCCCGCCGCCTCGCCATAGTCCACCAGCTCCGATAGGCGCAGCTGGGCTGCCAGCGTCGCCCGGCGGATGCGATCCGCCGATCCGGCTCGCCGTTGAACTGTGCGGACAAGAGCTTCGCGATCAGGATGTGCCGAAAGACCAGCGTTGGTGAGCGCTGCGGCCGCGGGATGCGAACCCGGGTCGTAGGAGCGGCCTTCGAGCGGACAGCAGCATGCATCGTCGCACAGCATGGACCAGTACCGGCCGGAGTCGGCGCGCAGCACTTCGTGCACGTCAACTCCGTTGCCGATCAAATGCCTGGCGGTGCTAGCGACAACTGGCGCGACGAGTTCTTCGGGGCCGTAGCCCACCAGCAACGCCGCCGAAATGCGCTCGCGGCCCAGGACATAGCAGGCATGCTGCGCGATGTCGTCGGCGATCTCGTAATCGACTGGGTCGGGCAGGTCATAGCGGAACGTGACGACGACCCTGTTCTGAGGGCCGAGGCCAAGCACGACCAGGCTCCGGCTCGGATAGAAGCCGAGCATGTGCGGGACAACCGCCAGGACTGCATCCGGCGTGCCAGCTCGGAGCTGCACCTTGCCAGCTAGCCCAGCCGACTGCGCCGAGGTTGTCAGAAATGTATGCGGGGCGCTGCCACCCGCCGGCTCGTCGTTCGTCATGGAGCCAGCATGAATTCCGCGAGGCCCGCGAGCCGACGGCGAGCGAGCCCAGTGGACGATCGGCGCGCGATGCACAGGTGCATCGGAAACCGCGTTGACACGACGGCACTGCCGCCGGGCTACTTCACATTCCAGATCCGCACGTAGGCCACGTCCATCGAGGCCGGCTGGCCGGGCTGGTCTCCCTGCTGGCCCGAGGTCATATCGAAGATCACGTTCATCGGCGAGTTCTGAACGAACGAGCCGGAGATCGTCTTGACCAACGTGCCGTCGTAATAGACATCGAACCTGTGCGCCGTCCAGACGACAGTGACCACATGCCAGCCCGGCGTGGCCGTTACGGGGTCGGAGGCGGTGTTCGCCGGCGAGCGTACCGATGAAGGATCTGGCCCATTGGCGTTGTAGTGATAGGTAACCTTCAGGCCGCCGCCCAGACCTTCGGCTGCGTCGAGTTCGCCACCGTAGGGCCAGGCGAGGCTGCCTGACCATCCCGAGCTAAGCCAGAACGCAGGCCAGTCCGCGATCTTGGCATGTGCAGCTGCAGGAAAGTTGATCTTTGCCTCGAAGATGCCGCTGGTGTACGTGTCAGGGCTGATGACCGCTGCTCCATTGTTGGCCGCGCCATCGGTGGAAAGGTGCAGTTGCGCATTGGACCATGTGATCGCGCCCTGGCCGTTGCAGATGTTATAGCTCAGCGGATTCCATGCGGCGGCGATCTCATCGCCGGTCAGGTCGGCGCGCAACCGACCGACCTGAGCCACTGGGACGCCGGAAGGCATGACACTAGGCTGCGCTGCGAGCGAAGCGTTGATCTCGTTCCAAGCCCGAGCACCGGGGTCCGCCGCTCCAGCGATCGCCATGGCAACGGCGGCAGTCACAACAGCGGTGAGCGTACGTGGCGACTTAGCTTTGATCATGAGAACGCGACTGTCATGGCGAAATGCAACATAACATGCACGACGCCGCGGTCAGGAAGACGGCCGACGGCGACGGGCCGTCATGCGTGACGGTCCCGGACCGGCAGATTGTAACGTTTTCGGCAGCTTCACTCCTGGTGAAGCGATCAGTCAGGGCGCACACTAGTGCCATGCACAGCCATCCCGCCCGCGTCGTTGAGCACCACGCCGACTGGGCGAAGATTGCGCGGCTGGAGCTTGGGCTTTATGGCGAGACCTTCCATCACGTAGCACCCGGCTGCAACTGCCGCGAGTGCATGAAGCGCCGCGCTGAGTGGGATCGGCAGCTACATGAGCAAACGGTCCAGGGCTGGGAGATGCGGTACGGCTCCTAAGCTGACCTGCGCGCGCTCGTCCGCACCCAGGCAGGGAGATATGACCCTGACGATCTTGCATGGGTGCGGGATCGCCGGGCCCATAGCCCCGGTGATCCCGCACTCATGAATGAGCTTGCCGCCGAATGCGACTGAGCTGTCGCAACCGGCCCCGACCGCCGGACGTCCAAGTGGCGTGCGCCGACCCTTAATCGTGCTGCTCGTGGCCTTCGCCATCGCGGGATGCAGCGCGGGCAGGTCCGATGGCGGCACAGTCCTAGGAAGCTTCATACAGGTCGGCGGCCCTGGGATCCTTGTGCAGGGACGCACGGTAACACCTGAGGTGCCCTTGCCTGGCCAAGTGGTAGCGCGGAGCCGAGCAGGCCCCGTTTTCACCGTCACCGTAGGCAGGAGCGGCCACTTCCGGATGCTCCTGCCGCCGGGAACCTATCAGCTGACCGGATACAGCCCCATGTACCCGGGACCATGCCCCGGCGAGAGTGGCATCAAAGTCAGCACCGCCAAGCACGTCACGCGCGTCAACGTCATCTGCGTCGCGTCATAGGTCCTCGGCCGAGATCCTCGTCACAGCTGTTTGGTGAAGAAGACGCGGCGCAACTCACCTGCCGCGTCCCGGTGCGTTTCGACGTAACCACGGCGCTGGTAAAGCGCCTGGTTTTCAGTCATGGCCACGTTCGTATAGAGCCTGATCTCCGGCAAACCAAGCGCGCGGGCTTGAGCCTCGGCGAAGGCGAGCAACCCCGTTCCGATGCCAAGACCATGCATCGACGGGAGCACGGCGACGTTCTCCAGGAGGATGTAACCAGGCTTGGCAATGAGCACAATCAGGCCGACGGCGTGCGTAGGAGTCGCATGGTCGGCGCTGTTCTCGCGGACGCTCGCCAGATAGACCTCACCGCGAGCGACGGCGCCGGCGTAATCGGCGGTAGCGGGCGGGGGCACGAAGCCCATTCGCGGAACGTACGGGAGGTAAGCCGCTGTGGCAATGGACTCCAGATCGGGCACGTCCGCGGCGACCGCCGACCGGACGCTCACAAAGCCAGCCCGGCTGGGCCAGCCGCGCTCCATCAGAGCGCGATGCCGAGCAGCGCGTCGACGGCATTCTGCACAAGAGGCCCGGAGCCCTTAGCCCTACCAGCTAGCGCCGCCTCGGCCCACGCATCGACGACCGCGATGGCGCCCGGCGTATCCAGATCGTCGGCCATGCGCTCCCGGATCGCCGTCAGCACGCGCATGCCAGCGTCGCCGCCCGCCTCGTTCCCGCCGTTATTCGCCTCGGGCGTGCTCGCTGCGACGGCGGCTCGCCACCTGGCGAGACGCTGGGTCGCGACGATGAGGGAATCGGCGGTCCAGTCCCAGTCGGCCCGGTAGTGGTGCGCGATGATCGCCAAGCGGATAGCCATCGGGTCGTTGCCCTCCGCCAGCAGTTGCGAGACAAAGACCAGGTTGCCGCGCGACTTCGACATCTTCTCGCCGTCGAGCCCAACCATCCCGGCGTGCGCGTAGTGCCGCGCGAACGGGGCCTCGCCGGTACCATCCAGGGCCACGCGCGCGTGCGAGGCGCTCATCTCATGGTGCGGGAAGATCAGGTCCCGCCCGCCTGCCTGGACGTCGAACGTCCGGCCCAGGTAGTGCGTAGCGATGGCCGCGCACTCGACGTGCCAGCCCGGGCGACCACGGCCAAAGTCCGACGGCCACGACGGTTCGCCGGGCCGTTCGGCGACCCAGACCATCGGGTCCAGCGGATCCTTCTTGCCACTGCGGCCGGGATCGCCGCCGTTCTCGGCCGCCAACCGGATCATGGTGTCGGTGTCCAGGCCGGACACCGAGCCGAAGGCCCTGTCCGCCCCCCGCGAGAAGTAGACGTCGCCCTCGATCTCATACAGTGAGCCGCGATCCGCCAGCGTCCGGTTCATGTCCTCGATCAGCGGCATCGCCTCAACGGCGCCGATATAGCGGTCGGGCGGGAGCACGCGCAAGGCGGTCATGTCGGACCGGTACAGCGCGATCTCGCGCGCGGCGAGCTCGCGCCAGTCCTCCCCGTCCCGCCTTGCACGCTCGAGCAGCGGGTCGTCGACGTCGGTGACGTTCTGGACGTAGGTGACCAGCTTTCCCGCATCGCGCCAGATCCGAACTAGCAAGTCCCAGGCCAGGAACGTGGCCGCGTGTCCGAGGTGGGTCGCATCGTACGGGGTGATACCGCAGGCATACAGGGTGGCCGTGTCGCCAGGCGCAGCCGCGGCCGGCGCGCGGCTTGCAGTGTCAAAGATCATGGGCTGCTGGCCCGATCCCGGCAGGTCGGGTACGTCAGGTTCGGCCCATGAATCCATGGGCGCCAGATTATCGCCCGACGGCACTGCCAGCGGATCGGCCTATTTCGAACGCGTGCGCCAGCGCGATGAGCCGTGGCTCACTCCAGGCTGGCCCCAGGAAGGAGATTCCTACGGGCAGGCCGCTGACGAGACCGCCGGGCACCGAGATGGACGGGTAGCCGGACACCGCCGCCGGACCGGACGTGCCCCAGCCGTGGTAGTCCCCGAGCACGTGATCAGTGAGCCAGGCCGGGTGCCCGGTGAGCGCGATCACCGCATCGATGTTGAAATCGGCGAACGCTGCGTCGAGTCCATCCCGAGCGATCCGGGTGGCGGCCGATCGTGCCTCCCGATAGTCGGCCTCGCGCAAGTCGCCGCTAGTCGCCTGCGCCTGCACGAACAGTTCCTGGCCGAAGTGGCTGAGTACCTCGGCCGCGTTCTGGTCGTTGAACTCGATGAGACCTGCCAGGTCCGCGGGATGGTCGCCGCCGAGCCCGGCGAGGTAGGCGTTGATGTCGTGCTTGAACTCATGGGTCAGGGCCGCGAACTCCGGGTCACCCATCTTGTCAATATCGGCGAGGTCGACCGGGTCGATGATCTGGGCACCGTGCTGGCGCATCAACTCCACGGCGGTCTCGAGCACGGCGATAGTCGCTCCATCAGCAGGCGCGGAACCGGCCCGCCACACACCCAGCCGCGCGCCGTCAAGCGCCGCGGAGTCGAGGAAGGCGGCGTAGTCGGTCGCGTGGCCGGCCGCCGGCTCGGTGGCCGGATCCGCTGAGTCCGCTCCCGCGATGGCGGCCAGCAGCAGCGCAGCGTCCGCGACTGTCCTGGTCATGGGTCCAGCGGTGTCCTGGGCGGCCGAGATCGGCACGATGCCGGCGCGGCTGACCAGGCCGAGTGTCGGCTTGAGGCCGACCACGCCGCAGGCACTGGCCGGGGAGACGATCGATCCGTCGGTCTCGGTGCCGATCGCCAGCGGCGCCAGCCCGGCCGCGATGGCAACGGCGGATCCTGAACTCGAGCCCGACGGGCTGCGGCCGACCCCGTGCGGGTTGACCGTCTGGCCACCCAGCGTGGACAGACCGCTGCTTGACGGCCGAGAGCGGAAATTAGCCCACTCTGACAGGTTCGCCTTGCCGAGGATCACTGCTCCAGCCGAGCGCAGTTGCGACACGAGAAACGCGTCGGTCGCCGCTGCGCGCAGAAGCGCGGGCGAGCCGGCCGTCGCCGGTTGCCCGGCGGTTGACACGTTGTCCTTGACGAGCACGCCGATTCCGTCCAGCGGACCGCGAGTAACACCGGCCGCCCGGCGCGCGTCGCTCGCGGTCGCTTCCGCGTGCGCGTCCGCGCTCACTGTGATCACCGCGCGCAGGCCCGGGTTCAGCCGCTCGATCCTGTCTAGGTAGAACGCGGCCAGCTCGGCGGCGGTCACTGTGCCGGCGGCCAGAGCCTGGCCGAGCGCTTGCGCAGTCGCATCACCGGCTCTAATGCCAGTTCTGCCTATGTTCTGCGCCAGTGATTCGGTCAAAGACATGGTGGACAGAATAGGGGCGTTGATGATTCGTCATCCGGGGGGAATGACAATGCGTTCGTCAACGCTTGCGCTACCTCTGCTGGCCGCTTTCGCCGTCGCAGGATGCTCCAGCAGCAGCCCGGCAAGTACCGGCGGTGCGCCGCTCCAGTCTTCGTACGTGCATGTGGTTCAGCACGTGCTGCCATCTGTCGTGCAAATAGCGACGAATAACTCGACCGGCTCGGGCGTCGTCTACGACAGCAACGGTGACGTGGTCACCAACGCGCACGTGATCGCCTCGGCCACGAGCGTGAAGGTGGTCGACTCGGTCGGGAACAAGACACTGCGGGCCAAGATCATCGGCCAGTTCGCTCCCGACGACCTGGCCGTGATCAGAGTTGAAAGCGACGCCAGCAGCCTGAAGCCCGCCACGTTCGGAAATTCGAGCGATGCACAGATCGGCCAGATCGTTCTCGCCATGGGCAACCCGCTTGGCCTCAGCGATAGCGTGACGCAGGGCATCATCTCCGCCACCGGCAGGACCGTCGGGGGTGGCGAGCCCAATGGCGGCACAGCGCTGATCACCGCCGCGATCCAGACCAGCGCGGCCATCAACCCCGGCAACAGCGGCGGCGCTCTGGTCAACCTGCGAGGTCAGGTGATCGGCATACCGACGCTGGCAGCCACGCTCCCGGGTCAGGGCGGTCTCGCGCCGGGCATCGGGTTCGCGATACCCAGCAACACCGTGAAGAACATCGCCAATCAGCTGATCAAGACCGGCAAGGTGACCAAATCCGACCGCGCCACCCTGGGCATAACCGCGCAGACAGCTGCTAGCGAAGCCGGCACGCCAGCGGGCGTGGCGGTGCTCGCGGTGAACAGCGGCGGTACGGCGGCCAGGGCCGGCGTGCGCGCCGGGGACATCATCGTCGGAATCAACAACCTCAGCGTCAACAGCGTTGAGCAACTCGAGAGCGCACTGGCGCAGCTGCCGCCCGGCACGACCGTGAAGATCAAGTACACCAGGGGCTCAAGCAAGGTCCGCGAGGGCAGAGCGAAGCTGGACAGCCTCGGCAGCTAACCCGCTTAGACTCGGCGGGGTGACGATGCACATTGGCAAGCTGACCGCGGTTCCTGCGCTTGAACGGCCAGACTTGCTCGGGCCTCCGGTCGCGGCCACGCTGAGCGAGCTGGCGGGCAAGCTGGAGGTCAACGACGTCGGCGTGGCTGAGATCGATCCGGAGCTGGCGGACACCGCGGCGTTCTGCGAGCGCTACGACGTATCGCCGGCCGAGTCAGCCAACTGCGTCGTGGTCGCGGGGCGCCGCGACGGCGCCACGCGGATGGCCGCATGCATGATCCTCGCCACCACGAGGGCGGACGTGAACGGCCTCGTCAAGCGGGAACTCGATGTTCGCAAGGCCTCGTTCGCGCTGATGGAGACGGCGGTGGCGCTGACCGGGATGGAATACGGCGGCATCACGCCGATCGGGCTGCCCGCCGACTGGCCGATCTTCGTGGACGACGCTGTCGCTTCGACCTCGCGCGTAGTCATCGGCAGTGGCGTGCGGCGGTCGAAGCTCACGCTTCCTGGCGCCTTGCTAGCCAGCCTGCCTGGCACGGTGGTGCTCTCGGGGCTCGGGCGCTGACGCGACCGATCGGGCCTAAGGCAGCCAGGACACCTTGCCGACGAGCGCCGCGTAGCCCACGAACGTCACGGCGTCGATGAGCGAGTGGGCGATGATCAGCGGCGTCACCCTGCCCCACCGGCGATAGAGCACACCGAAGATGATGCCCATGGCGGCGTTCCCGAGGAAGGCGCCGACGCCCTGGTAGAGGTGGTAGGAGCCGCGCAGGATGGCCGCGGCCAGGATCGCCTTCCAGGGTGTCCAGCCCAGCTGGTCGAGCCGCCGCAGCAGGTACCCGATCACCAGGATCTCTTCGAGAATGCCATCGTGGGCCGCGCTGAGCAGCAGCACCGGGATCCGCCACCAAACATGGGGCAGTGACTCGGGCACGATGTTCAGGCTGACGCCGAGCTGGAATGCGGCGACGTAAAGGCCGAGCCCGGCGCCGCCGATCACCGCCGCAACGACCGCGCCACGGACGATGTCGCGGACCGGCTGGCTCGCGTCCAGACCGATGTCCGATGGTCGCTCTCCCGATCTGGCCATCAGGTAGAGCACGAGCAGCACCGGCGTCAGAGCCTCGGCGATGCCCACGAGCTGCAGTACGAGGTCGAAGTAGGGATGCGGCGACAGCGACCCGACGAGCAGGGCGTGCTGGCTGCTGAGTGACCGCTTGCTGAGCAGCGATCCGATGAGACTGAGCAGCGCGTTCAGGCCGCTCGCGCCCAGCGAGACAGCGAAGACCGCGATGATCTCCCACCGCAGGTAATTCGGCGGCGGCAAGCTCAGCGTGGCGCGCTCGGCCGACTCACCCGGCGGCGCATCATCACGGGCGGTCACCGTAGGACTGTAGCGGGTGATTCCGGTTACAAGAGCAGGGCGGTGAGCCGCTGCCAGGCGAGCTCGGCCCCAGAGACCAAGCAGCCGTCGACCACCGCGTCGGTCCCTAGGGCGCTGACGCGGACATCCGGCATCACGGGCGCGAGCTTGCCCAGTTCGGTAGCGACCGCGCCCGCGAACCCAGGCGCCTGGCCTATGCCGCCGCCGAGTACGACGAGCTCAGGATCGACAACTGTCACAATCGCGCACACCGCCCGGGCGACGAGCGCCGCCTCGTCCGCGACGACCGCGATCGCGCGCTCATCTCCGGCTGCTGCGGCCTCGAAGACCCGCCGGGCAGATACCGCGCCGCGCATCCCGTTCCGCCGGGCGGCACGCACGATACCGGCCGCGGAGCCGGCCGCCTCCAGGGTGCCACGACGCCTCGCGTCCTCGGGATCCGAGCCCTGGCCTGCGGAGATAGGCATGAACGCGATCTCACCGGCCACGCCATGGACACCGCGATGCAGGTTTCCCTCGATCACGAGGCCCATGCCGATGCCGGTCCCGATCCAGACGAACGTGAACGTGCGGACCGAACGCCCGTGGCCGTGCTCGCGCTCGGCCAGGGCCGCGGCGTCGACGTCGTTCTCGACGACAAGCTGTTCGCCGAACGCCGCTCGCAGCTCGGCCTGTACCGTCGGCTTGCCCCAGCCAGCCAGCTCTCCCGCCAGCGCAATCGCGTTGTGACCCGGGTCGTAGACGCCCGGACTGCCGATCACCGTCTGGGTGATCCCTGACCTTGTGACGCCTGCCTCCGCGCACAACTCATCGGCCAGCCTGATCAGCTCGGCGACGCGGCCGCTAGCGCTCGACGCCCTGATCCGCAGCGCGGACCGCGCGATCACGTCGCCCGTTAGGTCGGCGACGGCACCACGCAGGTACTGGTGACCGATGTCCAGGCCCAGCACGTAGCCCGCCTCGGGCCGGATTTCGTAGAGCACGGCCGACCTGCCGGGGACACCGGTACGCTGCCCGGCCTCCTGCACCAGTCCCGAACGTTCGACGTTGGCCAGGGCGAGTGACACCGTCGGCTTCGACAAGCCGGACACGCGCGCGAGTTCGGCTCGCGAGCAGCGGCCGAGCCTGCGGATGTGCTCGAGCAGGAGCTGCTCGTTCAGTGCGCGCAACAGCTGCGGCCGGGCAGCCTGGCCGGTGCGGTGCTGCACTGGCGGCACGAGGACGCCAACGTCGGCGACACCCTCTTGCTCCGTCGACTGGGCGGATGTCGTCACGGCCACTCTCTTATCCTTTCGCACCGGATCGCGGGCGGTGCAAGGCCCGCCGTTGCTGCCACGATGCACGGCCAGATCAGCGCAATCGAAGCGAGACCAAACCGTGCTTGACCATGCTTGTCGCACGCCACATAGTTAGGATACTGTCCTAACTAACTTTCCGGAATCATCTCCATCAGGATGTCCATGCAGACTCCCCCCGTCGTACTTGGCATCGACTTCGGCGGCACGAAGATCGCGGTCGCGGTCTGCGATCTCGCTGGCAACAAGATTGCCTCGGTCGTCGTCGACAGCCGTGGCGAGCGCGGTGCCCGCGTCAGCTTCGACCACGGGGTGCGGACAGCCAAGGCCTTGCTCGCCGAGAGCGCCGACGGCGCCGACCTGGCGGCCGTCGGCGTGGCGACATTCGGCATTCCGTTCGATGACCGCGTCGAGCTAGCACCCGCCATCAGTGACTGGGGCGCGCTGGAGCTCGGCCGCGAGCTCCGCGCGGCCTTTCCCGGCACAACAGTCGAGCTGGCAACCGATGCCAAGGCCGCGGCCCAGGCCGAGGCGCGCTGGGGATCGCTCGCTGGCGCCGACCCGGCGGTCTACCTGAATCTCGGCACGGGTCTCGCGGCCGCGATCGTGATCGGCGGGCGAGTGTTGGCCGGCCGGGACGGCGCGGCCGGGGAGATCGGCTACAACCTGCGCGACGTAGCAGACGTCGGGCGGTCCGACGGCCAGCGGATCATGCTCGAAGACATGGTGAGCGGCATGGCGTTGCAGCGTCGGGCCAGTCGCGCTGGCCGTCACCTCACTGCCGCGGACGTCTTCGACCGGCTTGACGACGAGGCCGACCTCGATGACCTGATCACCGCCTTCGTCGACGAGCTGGCTTTCCACCTCGTGAACCTCGCCATCCTGGTCAACCCCGCCAAGATCGCGGTCGGCGGCGGCATGAGCAGGTCCTGGGACCGGATTCAGCCGCGACTGGCTGAAGCTCTGCGCGCTAGCGTGCCCTACCCGCCTGATCTAGTCCTCGCCCATTTTCCGCACGACGCACCACTACTCGGCGCTGTCGCCCTCGCCGTCGACAACGCCACCGGGACTCCCCAACGACAACCGGTGCCCGCTCTGGACGGCTCCCGCCCAGACGGTCAGCCCGGGTCCGTCGCCGGGTCAGTCACCAGTTCCGACAAGGCACCCACCCCAACTGGTATCGGCAATTTGCCATGAACATGTACGATTCGAAACCCCCATGCCACCCCGGCTCGGGCCTCCGACGCCGGCGCGGCAACAAGCTTGCAGGCGGCCGCTTGCAGCAATCTCCCGGCGCCTACCTCGCCGCAGACGTCCGGGCCGTCCGGGGCGCTGACGTCCCATCCACGATGCTCAAGGAAGGACTACGGTCGTGAGACGCAATAGAACTCTCGCGCTCGCCGCGGCGGTTACCGTCGCAGGTCTGGTCGCGGCGGGCTGTAGCAGCAGCAGCTCGGGTGGCGGCGGCACCGCCACCACCAGCAAGCCGCTGATCATCAGCGACGTCACCGGCGCGAACTGGAACTGCCAGTTCAACCCGCTCAGTACCAGCTGGCCGGAAGGCGGCCCCAGCGAGACGGGGGTCATATACGAGCCGCTGATGTTCGTGAACGCACTGCAGACGGGCACCCAGGCCAGCGCCGGGATTCACCCGTGGCTAGCTTCCAGCTACAGCTGGAACTCCAGTCTGACCGCGCTCACCTTCACGATCCGCACGGGCGTCAAGTGGAACGACGGCGTTGCGATGACGCCTGCGGACGTCGCGTACTCGTTCAATGTTCTGAAGGAGAACGGCGCGCTGGACCTGCAGTCGCTGTGGAAGGCCGAGGGCGGGCCGCTCACGAGCGTCACAACCGCTGGCAACACGGTGACCCTCAACTTCGACGCGCCGTCGCCGACGTACTTCTACTATGCGGCCGACAGGCAGCCCATCATCCCCGAGCACATCTGGTCGAAGATAGCGCCGTCCAAGATGCCGACCTACCCGGACACCAACCCGGTCGGCACCGGCGCTTACGTGGTCGGGAGCTGCAGTTCGACCAACCTGATTTACAAGGCCAACCCGCACTACTGGCAGCCAGGTAAGCCCGCCGTCAAGGAAGTGGAGTGGCCTGCCTACCTCGACAACACCACGGGCAACAACTGCCTGATCAACGGCCAGTGCCAGTGGGGCGGCCAGTACATCCCCAACATCGCCCAGACCTACCTGGCCAAGAACCCCGGCGCGTACCACAACTGGGCCCCGGCGATCACGTCGGTGACCATAGCCTTCAATCTGGCGCTGAAGAACAGCCCGCTGGATAACGTCTTGGTCCGGCAGGCGATAGCGTTGGCGATCAACCGGAACGAGGTCGGCGCCATCGGCGAGACCGGCAGTGAAACGGGTACCCCCCAGGACGGCATCGCCGGCTCGTTCCGGACCGGCGGCTGGGTGAACCAGGCGCAGGCTAACTCCTACTACAACGACTACGCCTTCAACCCAACACAAGCCGGGAAGCTCCTTGACCAGGCGGGCTACACCAAGATGGTCGGTGGCGTCCGCGAGAACAGCGCTGGCCAGAAGCTCTCGTTCACGCTACTGAACAACGGCGGTTACTCGGACTGGGTGGCTGACGGCTCCGTCATTGTCCAGCAACTAGGGAAGGTCGGCATTCAGATCACGCCTCGCAACGAGAGCGGGAACGCGTGGAGTTCCGACATGAGCCTGGGCCACTTCGAACTCGGCATTCAGGACCAGATTGGCGGTCCCGGCCCTGAATACGAGCTGCGCCAGTGGCTCTTCTCCGGGAACAGCGCCCCAGTAGGCAAGGCCGCGTCGACCAACTTCGGGCGGTACAGCAACGCGGCGACGGACGCTCTGTTCAACCAGTACGGCATGACAAATGACCTGGCTACGCAGCAGGCCATCGTGTCCAAGCTGGAGAAGGTCCTGCTCTCGGACGTGCCGATCATTCCCGTCCTCGGGGCCGTCTCCTGGGATCAGTACAACAGCGCCCAGTTCACTGGGTGGCCGACGGCGGCGGACCCGTACGCGCAGGGCCAGACCATCTATCCCGACTGGGGCTGGGACCTGCTCAACATCAAGCCCGCGTCCTAACCAGAACCCGCAATAAGTGGTGGCAGCGGTATCGACACAGGTACCGCTGCCACCACGCCCACCGTGTCACGCAATACCGCGCCAGACGTAACCGAGGACGAGGACGGAAGGCCGCGTACGACCATGAGATTCATCATCCGCCGCGCGGGCTTCTTCTTGCTCACGCTGTGGGCCGCCCTCTCGCTGAACTTCTTCCTGCCGCGGATCATGCCCGGCAATCCCATGAACAACATCATCTCCAAGCTGCACAACGTGACGCCCTCCGAAGAACTGGCGATTGAGCACTCGCTGGGCATCAACAACAAGGCGAGCATCTGGCAGCAGTACCTGACCTACCTGGGCCACACAGTCCAGGGCAACCTCGGGCTCTCCTACGGGAATGGCGGCGAGCCCGTCAGTCAGCTCATCAGGCAAGCCCTGCCGTACACGCTCGGCCTCATCGGCATTACCACCATCCTCGCCTTCATCATCGGCACCGCCATCGGCGCCATCGCCGGGTGGCGCCGGGGTAGCCGCTTCGACAGCGCGTTGCCCCCGCTGTTCGTCTTCACTACTGCCATCCCGTTCTTCTGGGTCGGCATGATGCTGATACTCATCTTCTCCTCGGTTCTCGGAGTCCTGCCTTCCTACGGCGCCTTCCCCCTCGGCGTCACGCCCTCGTTCAGCCTGAGCTTCATCGGCCAACTCCTGCAATACGCGATCTTGCCTGCGCTGACATTGCTGATCACGGGCATCGGCGGCTGGGTCCTGACCATGCGCAACACCATGGTGACCACGCTGACCGAGGACTATGTGCGGATGGCGCGCGCGAAGGGCCTCTCCTCCTCGAGGATCATGGTCAGCTACGCGGCGCGAAACGCCGTCCTGCCGAACCTGACAGGTTTCGCCATGTCGCTCGGATTCGTCGTCAGTGGCGCGATCCTGGTCGAGTACGTCTTTAACTACCCAGGTGTCGGGAACATGCTGCTGACCGCCGTGAACAACGTCGACTACCCCCTCATGCAAGGGCTCTTCCTGATCATCACGGTCTGTGTGCTGGTTGCGATCCTTCTCTCCGACGTCGCCACGGCGATCCTCGACCCACGGACCAGGACGGCGGGGTAATCATGGCAATTCCCGTCACCACGACCGGACTTCCCGAAGCGACCATCGACATCAGCGCGCCGGGTCGCCGGAGCGCGCTGCACCGCATCACGAAGGCGATCCGGACCAACCGGAAAGCCACCATCGGTGTCGTCCTCATGGCGATCTTCATCTTCGTGGCGCTCTTCCCGGGCCTCCTCGCGCATCAGGACCCCAATGCGATCACTACTCATGTCTTCGCTCACCCCTCAGCCGCCCACTGGCTGGGTACGGACAACCTCGGCCGGGACGTCTACGCCCAGGTGATCAACGGCACCCGCAACGTGCTGATCCTCGCCGTCGCGGTGGGCCTCCTCACCACCGCTTTGGCGATGCTGATCGGCGTTGCGGCTGCCTACCTCGGCGGACTGTGGGACAGCGTGCTGAACTTCGTCACCGACGTGCTGCTGGTTATCCCGATCTTCCCGTTGCTGATCATCATCGCGGCCTACCTTCCCAACGCCGGCAACAACGTCCTCATCCTGGTCCTGACGTTCACCGGGTGGTCCTACACCGCCCGGCAACTCCGGTCCCAGGCACAATCCCTGCGCAGCCGGGACTTCCTGCTGGCAGCGCGCGTGCGGGGCGAGAGGTCCCTGTACGTCATCATCGTGGAGATCTTGCCCACCATGACGTCGCTGCTGCTGGCCAGCTTCTTGAACAACGCCCTCTACGCCGTTCTGGCCGGGTCCGGCCTGCAGTTCATCGGCCTTGGCAACTCCAGCAACGTGAGCTGGGGCACCACGCTCTACTGGGCGCAGCAGAACAACGCACTCGGCACCGGGCTCTACGCGTGGGCGGTCGTGCCTGGGGCGTGCATCGCCCTGCTGGGCGCAGCGTTCGCCTTTATCAACTACGCCTTCGACGAGATCGGCAACCCGGCCCTGCGCCCGCTGACCGCAGCGAAGGTCCGCAAGGCCGCCGAGGCTAGCACCAGGAGGAGGCTTGCCAGCAATGGCGCACGCGCTCGCTGACGACCAGTACGGTCTTGTCAGGCCCCACCGACCGGAACCCGTGCTCGAGATCCGGGATCTTTCGGTCGAGTACGTGCTGGAGAGCGGCATCGTCGGCGCGGTCGAGAATGTCAGCTTCGATGTGGCACCGGGTGAGTTCCTGGCCATCGTTGGCGAGTCGGGCTGCGGGAAATCGACCCTGCTCTTCGGCATCACGCAGCTGCTCAACCCACCCGCCGAGATCAGCAGCGGCAGCGTGGCGTTCCACGGCACCGACCTGGTTCAGCTGACCGAGCGCCAGCTGGCTGTGGTCCGCTGGAAGGACATGTCCGTTGTCATGCAGAGCGCCATGAACGCGCTCAACCCAGTCCAGTCCATTGGTGCGCAGTTCAGGGACGCCATGCGCGCCCACGGCAAAACGTCGAAAGCGGAGATCCACGAGCGCTCGGTCGACGTGCTCAAGATGGTGGGCATCGACCCGGTCCATCTCAAGAGCTATCCGCATCAACTTTCCGGAGGCATGCGGCAGCGGTCGATGATCGCCATGGCGATGCTGTTTACGCCTGAGCTAATCATCATGGACGAGCCAACGTCGGCGCTGGACGTCGTGGCGCAGCGCTCGCTGATGGCCCAGATCAAGGATCTGCAGCAGGAATTCCACTTCGCGGTCATTTTCGTAACACACGACATGTCACTCGTCCGACACTTTTCCGACCGGCTGATGGTCATGTACGCCGGTCAGGTGTCCGAGCTCGGACCCACTCGGCAACTCTTCAACCACCCACACCACCCCTACACGGTCGGGCTCATGGACGCCTTCCCCTCCATCCGGGGGCCGCGGGTGCAGCTGACCGGCATTCCCGGCAGGCCGCCCGACCTAGCCAGGCCGCCGGCGGGCTGCCGATTCTCGCCCCGGTGCCCCAAGGTCATGCCGCGGTGCGAGACCGACCCACCCCCCGAGTACCAGGTGGACGGCACCTCTGTGCGCTGCTTCCTGTACGACGCGCGGGAGGTTCTCAGTGGCTGAGCTGCAGACACAGCCCGGGCCCCAACCCGTCGGGTCCGGGCCGGAGCCGCTGCTGCGCGTGGACCGGATGAGCCGGCACTTCAAGATCGGCAACGCCCTGTCCCGCCACACCCTGCACGCGGTCGATGACATGAGCTTCTCAGTGGGCGAGCGCGAGATCGTCGCTATAGCCGGAGAGAGCGGCAGCGGCAAAAGCACCGTGGCCCGGGTCCTGGCCAAGATCTACAAGCCCACCACTGGGGAGGTCTACTTCCAGGGCAAGCCGCTGTCGGCGTTCCGGTCGCGACAGGCCAAGCTCCGTTACAGCGGCCTGGTTCCCATGGTGTTTCAGGACCCGTTTGCCTCCATGAACCCCGTCTTCCGGGTCTCTCACGGGGTGATGCGGGCGCTGAAGCTGCACCGCCCCGAGCTAACCAATGAGCAGCGGTTCGCCGAGGCGGCGAGGGTCTTCGACGCCGTGGGGCTCAACCCGGGCGCCGAGGTGCTGCAGCGTTACCCGCACGAGCTCAGTGGCGGGCAGCGGCAGCGTGTCGGGTTCGCGCAGGCGCTAGCGATGCGACCCAAGCTGATCCTTGCCGACGAACCTGTGTCGATGCTGGATGTGTCCATCCGCATCGGCCTGCTCAACGTGATGGCCAAGCTGCGCGACGAAGAAGGCGTGTCCATCCTCTACATCACGCACGACCTGGCCAGCGCCCGCTACGTCGCCGACCGGCTCATCGTCATGTACGCCGGGCACCTCGTGGAGACCGGCCCGGCCGAGGAAGTGCTCAGCAACCCCCGGCACCCGTACACTCAGCTGCTGCTGTCCGCGGTGCCCGACCCCAAGGCGGAACTGAACGTCGGAGCGGAAACCGACCGCGGCGAGCCGCCCAGAGTCATCAATCCGACACCGGGCTGCCGGTTCCGCTGGCGCTGCCCGCTGGCCATCGCCATCTGCCACGAGGTGACCCCGCAGCTCGCAGAGCTCGCTCCCGCTCACAGCGCCGCTTGCCATGTGGCGCAGTCCGGCGCAGAAGTGAAGGCGTTCTGATTATGAAACTCGCGGTAGTTGGCGGCGGCTCGACGTATACCCCGGAGCTGGTCGACGGCATCGCGCGGCTGACCGGGGACATCAAGATCGACGAATTGGTGCTCGTCGATCCGGATGCCGAGCGGCTATCGGTGGTCGGCCCGTTCTCGGCCCGGATCATGGCGCGGTACGGCCACCCGGCAACCGTCTCGTGGACTGACGACCTGGACGCTGCCGTCGACGGCGCGAGCGCTGTGCTCATCCAGCTCCGCGTCGGCGGACAGGCCACCCGCCACCGGGATGAGACGTGGCCCTTGGAGTGCGGCTGCATTGGTCAGGAGACCACCGGGGCTGGCGGCTTCGCCAAGGCGTTGCGGACTGTTCCTGTCGTGCTGGACGTGGCCGAGCGAGTCAGGTCGCGCGCAGCCGCCGATGCCTGGATCATCGACTTCACCAACCCGGTCGGCATCGTCACCAGGGCGCTACTGGACGCGGGGCACCGGGCCATCGGCCTGTGCAACGTCGCCATCGGCTACCAGCGCCTCTTCGCGTCGCTGCTGGACGTAGCGCCGGAGGCTGTCGCGCTCGACCACGTCGGACTGAACCACCTGACCTGGGAGCGGGCCGCGCTGGTCGATGGCCGGGACCGGCTGCCGCAGTTGCTCGCCGCGCACGGCGAAGAGATCGCCGGGCACACTGGGCTGCCGCTCGCGGTGACCCGCGAGGTAGGCGCGGTGCCGTCGTACTACCTGCGCTATTTCTGGGCTCACGACGCCGTCGTCGAAGAAGAGCGAGGCCGGGAGACCAGGGCTCAGGCTGTGGCCGAGATCGAGCGGAAACTCCTGGCCATGTACGCCGACACGACCCTGGACACCAAGCCCGAGTTGCTCACCCACCGCGGCGGAGCCTTCTACTCGGAGGCGGCGGTTGCCCTGCTGGCGTCGCTCGTCGGTGACATAGGCGACCGGCAGGTGGTCAACGTCCGCAATAACGGCACGCTGCCGTTCCTGTCCGACGAAGCGGTCATCGAGGTGTCGGCGACCATCGGATCGAGTGGGGCAGCGCCTGTTCCCGTGGCACCCGTCAGCCCGCTGATGAGCGGCCTGATCGCGCACGTCTCCGCGTACGAGGAGCTCGCACTGAAGGCTGCGCTGCACGGCGGCCGGGACCGCGTCGCGGCGGCGCTGCTCGCGCACCCGTTGGTAGGGCAGTGGGACCTGGCCCAGGGCCTGACTGACCGATTGCTTGCGGAGAACGCAGCCTTCCTTCCGTGGGCGGTAGGCCCGTGACCGAAGCCCCGGCGGCGGTACTCGCCATCGACGGCGGCAACAGCAAGACCGACGTGGCGCTCGTTGCCGCCGACGGCGCCTTGCTGGCGACGGTGCGCGGAGGGCCCTCCAACCATCAGGTCATCGGCACCGAACGCGCCACCAAGGAACTCACGACGCTCGTCCGCGATGTGGCCGAGTTGGCTGGTATCGCGGCCGATGGACCAGTCGCGCAGCACACGTCCGCGTGCCTGGCCGGGGCCGACCTGCCTGTCGAGGAAGCCGAGCTGAACCGGCGTGTGCAGTCGCTCGGCTGGTCCAACACGAGCGCAGTGGTCAACGACACGTTCGCCGTGCTCCGCGCCGGCCTGCCAGATGACGGGCCGCACTGGGGCATCGGAATCGTCTGTGGCGCGGGCATCAACGGCGTCGGCGTGGCGCCGGACGGGCGGACGACGAGGTTCCTGTCCCTCGGGGAGCTCAGCGGCGACTGGGGCGGCGGCGGGGAACTCGGCCCGCAGGCGCTGTGGTGGGCCGCGCGCGCCGAAGACGGTCGGGGACCGGAGACCGAGTTGCGCACGGCCGTCGCGGCGCACTTTGGCCTGAACCGCGTCCAGGACGTCGTCATCGGCATGCATCTCGGCACGATTGACTACTCCGCGCGCCATGAGCTGGTCCCGCTGCTCTTCGCGGTCGCGGACCGCGGAGACGAGGTCGCACGGGACATCGTGCTGCGGCAAGCCACGGAGATCTGCGTGATGATTACCGTGGCGGCCCGGCGGCTTGACTTGCTGGAGACGCGGGGGGTGCCGGTCGTCCTGGGCGGCAGCCTCCTGACGGCGCACGATCCGGTACTGAGCCGCGCGATATCCGACGATCTGGCCGCGGCCATGCCGGGCGCCGAGATTCGCGTCGTCGACGTCCCGCCAGTGGTCGGCGCCGCCCTCCTGGGGCTCGATCGGGTCGGGGCCCCGGCCGCGGCAGCAGCGCGGCTGCGCGAGTACGCCGACGTCACCTGGGAGCACCCCAGCGCAGCTCGGCGTCGCTACCCTTGGCTGGGGCGCGACGCCGGTTGGATACAGCGGACCGGTCAGGTCGCGCCGCCAAGCAAGTAACACGCGATGGCCGTGGCGGACGCCGCGTTCAGGGAGTCAACGCCACGGCTCATTGGGATCCGCACGCGCTCATCGGCCGCCGCCAGCCAGCGGCCGGACAAGCCGTCACCCTCACCACCTATGAGCAGCGCGACCTTGTCCGCACGGCCGGGCCGGACGGTGCTGATCGAGATCGCCGCCGGGTCGGGCGTCAGCGCCAGCAGCCGGAACCCAGCCGCCCGCACCTCAGCCAGGCCGCCGCGCCAGTCGGCCATCCGGGCGTACGGCACCGCGAGGACAGCGCCCATCGACACCTTGACCGCCCGTCGATACAGCGGATCGGCACAGCGCGGGGCCAGTACTACGCAGTCGAAGCCGAGCGCGGCCACGCAGCGGAACACCGCGCCGACGTTCGCGTGGTCAACGATGTCCTCCAGGATGACGATCCGGCGCGCGCCGGCCAGCACCGTCGTTACCGTCGGTAGCGGGAGTCGCTGCATAGCCGCCAGCGCCCCACGGTGGACGCGGTAGCCAGTGAGTTGCTCAACGGCCGCTGCCGGGAGCACGTAGAGCGGTGCATCGCTATCAGCCGCCAAGTCGGCCACCGTGGCCAGCTTGTCGGCCGCGGCGAGGAACGAGCGCACTGGGTAGCCTGCGGCCATCGCCCGCCTGATGACCTTCGTGCCCTCGGCAATGAACAGGCCGTGGGCCGCCTCGAGGCTCCGGCGCAGATGTACGTCGGTCAGCCGCACGTAATCCGCCAGCCGCGGGTCGCTGGCGTCGCAGACGGTTACCTGAGCAACCACAGTCCCATTCTGGTCGGAACAACGGCGGCCGACCGCTCCCAACGGCATGACAACCCTGCAAAGTCAGCCGATCTGTCGCATGAAGTCCGATATAGTCAGCGCTGGCCAGATCAGCTGGCCACAGGCTGTCCAGCGCAAAGGACGTAGGCGTGGCACTACGCGCGGCAGGACCGGGCGGTGGCCGGCGCGCGCGCATCCGGCGGATCGGGACCGTCAAGCTGGTCCTGATCGCGGTGGCGATCTCAGCCGTCTGCATGGTCTCGTTGACCGCCCAGGCAGTGATCAACGGCGCATCGTGCTCTCACTCGCCGGTCGTGATCAATGTAGCTGCGAGCGCTGATATCACGCCCGCTGTCCAGTCCGTGGCCCGCTCCTTCGACAGCCACAACTTCATCGCCGACGGCCATTGCGCGGAGGTACAGGTCACTCCGGGTGACTCGGCCGCCGAAGCCGGGCAGATCGACGGGCAGGCATCGCTGCATGGTGCGACCGCCATCGACGCCTGGATCCCGGACTCCAGCCTGTGGGTCGACGTGGCCCGGAGCTACCCGGTGGGCGCGCAGAATGTGCAGCCGACCGGCAAAAGCGTCGCGCGTTCCCCGCTGTTGCTGGTGACGACTCCAGCGGTGGCTGCGAGCACGCACATCTTCGACACGCAGCCCGGCTGGAGCACGTTGCTGCCATCGGCCTATGGCGGGCCACCCGCCAGCCTGGGCCTGGCCGTCGACCTGCCTGACCCGAACGACAGCTCGGCAGGGCTCGCCACGCTGATCGAGGTGAGCCGCCAGCTAGGCGCCAGTGCGGGGGCCAGGTCCGCGTTCACTAAGTTCGTCCTCGGCGTCGCCTCAACGGAGAGCTTCAACTCGACGGCTGCGCTCGCGCAGTTCGCCGCCAGCACCGGGTATCCCTACTATCGCCATGCGCTGACCGTCGCCAGCGAACAGGCAGTGCTGGCCTATGACCGGACCAATCCGAAAGCGCCGCTGGATGCCAAGTACCCCGAAGGCACCTCGGCGGCGCTCGGCAGCCCTCAGCTGGACTACCCGTACGTGCTCACCACGTCGATCCCGGCGCGGCTGCAGGCAGCTACCGAGTTCGGCAATTACCTGCAGACCAGCTACGCGGGGTCGGTCATCCGCTACTACGGGTTCCGCTCGTCCGACGGCGTGCCGGACGCGATGCCGAAATTCGCTGGTCTCGGCTCGCAGTCTCTGCAACTGGCCCTTGCGGTGAGCCCCGGTGAAGCCGCCTCAAGCCTCCAGCTCTGGCAGCGCCTCGGGCTCGGCTCCCGCGACCTCGTCTTGACAGACGTCTCCGCCGCGATGAACCAGCCGGCCGGCAGCGGGACGCAGACGGTGATGCAGTTGCTCAACCAGACGTCGTCGCTAGGGCTTGCCCTGTTCCCAGACAGCACCAGCATGGGTCTGTGGGAGATGGGGAAGTCCCACTCGGCGGCGTCGCCGTACACCGAGCTGGTTGGGATCGGGCCGCTGCCGGCCGATTATGGCGTCATCAGCAGGCGTTCCCAGCTCCAGCAGATCAACGAGACCCTGACCGCGGGGAACGGGCTCCTTGCGCTGCACGACGCCATTCTCGCCGCGTACAAGACAATGACGCGGACGTACGCGCCGAACTACGTCAATGCCGTGCTGGTACTCACGTCGGGCGTCGACAACGCGCCCGGCGACATGCCGCTCAGCAAGCTGCTGACGCAGCTACGTGGCCTGTATAACTCCAGCCGCAAGGTCGAACTGGTGCTGCTCATGTTCGGCCAGAACGGCAACTTTACGGCCATCCAGCAGATCGCCAACGCCACGAACGGCGTCGCCTACCACGTCAGCAACCCGGCCGAGGTGGGCAGAATCTTCATCGAAGCCGTCTCGCAGCGACTCTGCAACCAGGGTTGCGTCGCACCATAACCGGGCGCGACTTAACCGCGAATATTTCACCTCAGGCGTGTGAACCTGCCGCCCGGGTACCGCGTCCTACTAGTGAGGCCCGGCGAGAGCGGGGCGCCGGGCCTCACTTCACGCCTCTCGGCCCCAGCCCTTCCCAGGCCTGGGGCCTCAGTGTCTTCAGGCGACCGTGTCGAGCATTTGGTGCGCACGAGCAATCAGGATCGGAACGGCCGGGCCTTCGCGTTCGAATCCCTCCCCCACTGTCTGGTGCAGCAAGTACCGCGCGTGGATGCCCTCCAGCACGACCGCGAGCTTGAAGTAGCCGAACGCTATGTAATAACCGATCCCGCTGACGTCACGGCCGGTAAGCTCCGCGTACCTCGCAGCGAACTGGTCGCGCGTGCAGAAGCCCGGTAGTGCCGTCACGGTGGCACCGACGTTCAGGTCTGGAAACGCCTCGCCGCCGTTGGCCCAATACGACAGCGTGAGCCCGAGGTCTGCGAGCGGGTCCCCGAGCGTGGACATCTCCCAGTCCACGACGGCCGCAATTGACGCCGGCGCAGTCAGGCGGACCAGCGTGTTATCAAGCCGGAAGTCGCCGTGGACGAGCGTTCCCTCGGCGGATTCGGGCAGCCCGGCCGCCAGCCGCGCCACCAGCTCGGCGTACCCGGGCATCTCCCTCGTGTTCGACAGCTCCCACTGGCGCTGCCAGCGCGACAGCTGCCGGGCGAGGTAGCCGTCGGGTCGGCCGAAGTCGGCCAGCCCAACTGCCGTGTAGTCGATGCCGTGGATGGTGGCCATCATGGAGGCCAGCAGGTCAGATAGCTCGGCGGCCTGATCAGCCGAGAGGATCTCGCCGTCCTGCATGGTGCGCAGCACCAGGCCGTCGACGAACCGCATCAGGTAGAACGGCGCGCCGATGACGTCGGCGTCCCGGCAGTTCGCGAGTGGCTGCGGCACCGGTACGGCCGTCCCGCTGAGCGCGGACAGCACCCGGAACTCGCGGTTCATGTCGTGCGCGGTCGGCAGGACGTGGCCGAGCGGCGGCCGGCGGAGGACAACCTGACCGCTGTCGAGGTCCAGCCGGTAGGTCAGATTGGACCGGCCGCCCGCGATCAGCTGCACCCCCCGCAGCTCGCCGAGATCGGCGAGACCGGCCCCGGCCATCCACTTAGCCAAGCTGACCGGATCCTCGACACCGGGAACGCCAGGCACTCGCTGGATACCGCCGGGAACCTCTGTGCCGCTTGTCACCATTCACCTCGTCGTCCGGGCGGTCACGCGGCCGCGTGACCCATCGCGCTAGCGGCAATGATCCCTTATCGGCGCCGTTAGGCACAGGGGGGATTGGCGTTGCACCGGTACCGTATGCACCATGACTGCGGATCGCCCCCTGTCCTCAACCCCCCGGACAACCCTGCACCGACTACGGGAACGGGGTCGAGTCGATCGCAGTGAGCTAAATGCGGTTCTGAATGCAGGAATCGTGTGCCACCTTGGCGTGGTCATCGACGGCATGCCTGTCGTGCTGCCCACCGGATACGGACGGATCGGGCAGACCCTGTACCTGCATGGCTCGTCCGCGAACCGGTCCCTGCTGATGGCCGACGGCCAGGATGTCTGCGTCACTGTGACGCTGCTCGACGGGCTCGTCTGTGCCCGGGCGGTGTTCCACCACTCAATGAACTACCGCAGCGCGGTGATCTTCGGCGCCGCCCGGCTCGTGACCGACGCCGACGAGAAGCTCGCCGCGTTGCGGGCGGTGACCGATCACCTCGTGCCGGGCCGCTGGGATCACGTCAGGGAGCCGACGCGCAAGGAGCTGGCCGCCACGGCCGTGATCGCCCTCCCGCTGGAAGAAGCCTCAGTCAAAGTCCGCGCCGGCGGCCCGACGGACGACCCGGAGGACTACAACTCCGGCATCTGGGCCGGCGTCCTGCCCGCGGCGCTGGCCTTCGGCCCCGCCGCGCCGGACCCAGCCATGGCCGGTGACATAGCGGTCCCCGAGCACATCAGCGCGCTAGCCGGCCGGGTCCGCGGGGCAGCGCCGGGCAGCCCCACAGCTGGTCACTGACGTGCTGCGATCACCTAGGCTGGGTCAATGACTGACCGGCTCGTCTGGATCGACTGCGAGATGACCGGGCTTGATCTGACGAAAGATGAACTCGTCGAGATCGCCTGCATTGTCACCGACGGTGAGCTCAACGCCCTTGACGATGGCGTTGACGTGCTGATCAAGCCGTCGGCGGAGGCGCTGGACGGCATGGCCGAGGTGGTCAGGGAGATGCACACGACCTCGGGCCTGCTCGCCGAACTGCCGGACGGCGTCAACCTCGACGAAGCGCAGGACCTCGTGCTGACCTATGTCCGCCAGCACGTCCCCGAGTCGCGCAAGGTCCCGCTGTGCGGGAACTCCATCGCCACCGATCGGTCCTTCCTGGCCAGGGATATGCCAGAGCTGGACTCCTTCCTCCACTACCGCATGGTGGACGTGTCCAGCATCAAGGAGCTTGCCCGGCGCTGGTACCCGCGGACGTACTTCGCCAGCCCGGAGAAGCACGGCGGGCACCGGGCGCTGGCCGACATCCGGGAGAGCATCCGCGAGCTGCGTTATTACCGCGAGGCCGTGTTTGTCCCCCAGCCTGGCCCGGACACGGCAACTGCACGCCAGATCGCCGCTCGATTCGCGGCCGGGGAAGAGGGCGAGGGACAATCGGGTTCTGCCGGGTGACTCGCGACCGGTATGCTTCGTAGGCCGCTACGGCACGAGAGTGCGCGGCGGCGATGGTGGGCGTAGCTCAGTTGGTTAGAGCGCCAGGTTGTGGTCCTGGATGTCGTGGGTTCGAATCCCATCGCTCACCCGAAGAAGCTGCAGTTGAAACCCAGCTTTCGTACTCAGTTGCGGGTCGCGACCATGGCTGGCTGCTAAACCGGGGAGCGAAGCGGGTGCCGCAGGACTGCGGGCCACATTGGCTGACCAGGAATAACGGTCATCCCTTCCCAGATCTGCCTGGGTCGGGACCCCGGACGGTGGCCCGGACGTAACGCTGCACTCTGACCCGTCAGGCTATTGCGCCCGACCCTCGCGCGCAGCAACTCTGCCACGTCTTCACCCTGACTTGGCTAATTTAGTGCGCGCACCTGAGTTCCGGTGGATTCGGCAGCCGGCATGGCCGAGGTCGTAGCGCGGGCTTCGCTGCGTCGAGCGGTTCAGTTGACTGAGCTGGAACTGGTCAAGGAACCGTGTCGCATAGACGGCCGACGCCCACCCGGACAACCGCGCTGCGTCGCCCGACAGCGAACACCAGCGGCACGCACGCGGATGTCGACCGCAGGTACAAACCGCCGACGTAGGCGTCCCATGTTCCGGGACCAGCCGGGCAGCCGGTCGTCAGGAGCGCTCCGGGCAACCGGAGAGTGCTAACGATCCCGACGTCCACGCCCCAGGTAATGGCCGCCCGGTTCCGCCAGGCTTTGGGCACGGTGATCGTCACTGCCTGGTGGCTGGCCCAGATCCAGAGCCCGTGCTTCTGCCAGTAGCGCCACAATCCCTCGTGAACGGGGACAGTCGGCCGCAGGAAATTACGGCCGAGCGAGATGATACCGAGCACGATCTTGCCGCCCGGAGAGGAGGGCTCGTTGCCCACTGGCAGCTGGCACCCCTCAGCGGCGGCCACCACGGGCCGCTGTGTCGCCGGATGCGATCCGGTAGCCGACGAGCCCGTGCTTGCGGTGCAGGCCGCGAACAGAACCGCGCCGGCTAACGCTGCAGCCGGGCGCAGCCAACGACAGATGGCGGTCGCCGTCGGCCAATGCATATTGCATCACCGTCTTCACCGACGCATATACGGGGAGACGGCGCTATTCTACGCCCCGGTTTAGTGCGTAAATCCACTCGCCAGGAGCCAGGAACGTGCAGGTCAACACGATGAGCCAGCCGAGAATCCATGATCGTGGGCCAAGTCGGATCTGACCCACCAGGCCGAAGGCGCCCCACCGTCGCCAGCGCAGCAACTCTGCCAAGTCTTCATCATCGACGGCGCGCAACTCGTGGATATCTGAGGCTACCCCGACAGTCACACGGCACTCACCCGCGCGTGAAGAACCCCGCAGACCTGGCAGGGGGCCGTGCCGATCAATGATCGGCAACCTGGCTATCCACGAACGAATCCGGAGCCATTGCGTGCTTGACTTCCATGCTCAATCGTCACCATTCTTGTTGCATGCTCGACAATGAAGTTCCGGTAGGCGCAACGACCTACCAATCGGTGGAGCGGGTGCTTGCCCTACTGACCAGTTTTGACGAGGCCCATGTCGAGCTTGGTGTCACCGAAATGGCAGACCTGCTCGGCGTACACAAGTCGACAGCGTCGCGGCTTGCCGCCATGCTGGAGCGCGCCGGGCTGCTGGCCAGGTACGGCCGCCGCTACCGGCTGGGCCTTGAGGCGATCCGGCTCGGGACGCTGGCGCTGCACAGCTTCGACCTGATCGCGTCGATGCAGCCAGCCATGGAGAAACTGTCGCGGCGCACCGGCGAGACCATCAACCTGGCGGTGCCCGATGGCGCTGACATCCTGAATGTGGCCGAGGTGCCGAGCACCTTCATCTTGAGCTGCACCGGCGGCTGGATCGGCCGCCGTACTAAGCCGCATGCGGTAGCCAACGGCAAGGTGCTGCTCGCCTACGGCGCCATTTCCCGGCCGCACAAGCTCGACCGCTACACCGAGCACACGATCACTTCACTCGCCAAACTTGAGGCTGAGCTGGAAGCGGTTCGAGTTAATGGCTATGCGACAGCTGTCGCGGAGCTTGAGGACGGCCTGGTCGCCGTCGCCGCGCCCGTCTTCGACGGCGTGGGCCGCTGCGTCGCCGCCTTGTCCATTTCTGGGCCGGCCTACCGGATGGGCCCGGAAACACTGCCCGATCTGGGCAGGCTGTGCGCTGCCGGATGAGCCGGTATCCGCCGTAGCCCTTCGAACATGCCGCCAACGAAGGACCTGAGGTCGCAATGCAGAGCGCACTGGAAATATCGCGCAAGGCGAGCCTGAAGCCGATCGCCGACATCGCCGAGGAGATCGGGATCCCGCCATGGCTAGTCCGGCCTTATG
>Ga0126373_10000354_pt1 | contig 30300 bp, 23 predicted proteins | sample PanSoiMetPlot_11_FD_92545 | JGI IMG/M metagenome (GOLD analysis project Ga0126373, IMG submission 92545) | Tropical forest soil microbial communities from Panama - MetaG Plot_11 | ecosystem: Environmental > Terrestrial > Soil > Tropical forest > Bulk soil | place: Panama | collected 2016-02-17 | reverse complement strand
GATAAAAACGTCTCCTTTAAGTACTACGGCGATCAGTTTAACGCGTATCTTACCGACAAGTACCAGCTGAACTATGGGGCAGTCGGGCCGACCAGCGATCAGTACTGCAACATCTGCAACTTTTTCCAGTACTCCACCTCCATCATGACCAATGCGGCGGTCCGCACCGCTCACCTGAAAAACACGACCGACCTTTACAGGGATATCGCGAATGGTACGCTGCCGGCGGTTTCCTTCGTCAAGCCCAGCGGCTGGGTTGATGGCCATCCCGCTTCATCGAAGCTTAACCTGTTCGAGGGCTTCGTCAAGAAGATCGTCGATGCCGTGCAGGCCAACCCAAGCTTGTGGGCAAGCACGGCAATTTTCATCACCTTTGACGAGGGCGGCGGCTACTACGACTCGGGTTACATCCAAGCGCTCGATTTCTTCGGCGGTGGTACCGTATACCGATGCTGGTGGTCTCGCCTTTTTCAACAGGCGGCCACATTTCCCGCGTCTACGGCGATCACGTGTCCATCGTAAAGTTCATCGAATTCAACTGGAGCGTGGCGCCCATCACAAATCGGAGCCGAGACAATCTGCCGAATCCATCGACCAGTGCGGGCAACCCCTACGTCCCGAATAACCGCCCCGCCATCGGAGATCTGACCGATTTGTTCAACTTCTCACCAGCACCTTGAGCTTGCGAGGAAGGGAGCCAGCCTCTTGGCCGGAGTGCAGGTTCCCTTCCTAATTGCCCGTCTGGCCCGGAACTTCAGCTACTGGCCAACCGCAGGCGTCCTCACGGTCGACACTTGCGGGCCATTGTTCAGCCAATCTGTCGCGTCAGAATCGCAGATTCTGGAAGGCCACGCGCAATCGCCAGAGCCGATCAGGCTGGCCAGGAATTAACACGATTCCACCGTGGTTGAATTCGAGTGCTCTCGCTCCCTCGGGAAGGCCCCGAACGTCTCCAGCTGGCGGTGAACGGTCCGCGCGAGGCAGAAGAAGCCTGGCCGGCAGAGAAATACCACCACGCGTTCGCAGGTAGCATCTTCCGAGGCAATTTTGTACACGAATGAGGCAAGACAACGCACTTTTATCGTTGGGAGAAAACTGATGGCCAGAATCATCGTCGAACCCGCGGCCAGTGGTTACGACCTGTCCGACAGTTTCGTGAAGGCGCTGAAGTTGCTCAGTGAGAACGGGATCAGGCCGCAATCGGGTACTAAGCTAGTCCCAAAATACGCGGTCATAGTCGTGGAAGGCCCTGTCAAGGTCGTTGAGCATCTGCGTACGGAAAATATTCCTGCCTCCGTCGAGCGATAGGGCCTTCCGTACCATGCCAATTTCGTTCACCTTTCGACCGAATTAGTGAGGAGGAGTTCGATGTCACTCTATCTCGACGAGATCTTCTTGAACGTCACCAGCAAAGAAAGCTTTAAAAGTGCGTATCAACTTATTGAGAACGCGATGAAGAATGGCTTTCCGCCGGGTGTCACGCTGAAGGCTGGTCCCTGGGCCTCGAACGAAGAGGCTAAGATCGTGCTCGTACTTGATATCCAAGACCATGAGCTCACGTTCCGTCCGTTCAGCGACGCAATCGCGCGCGGCATGGTGACCAAACGAAAACTGAGTCCTATCGTTGATTGGACGACGCTCAGCAAGACAGTCGCCGAGATGTAAGGCTGGGGCCACTCAAGCGGTGCGCCAGTGATCTGCGAGCTGCGTTCCGAATCCCCGCGCAGATCCAGAAACATGCTCGGCGTCGGTCACCAACGGGACAGTTGAAAGGGGGCAGTGCGTCGATAAGGTGGATGCCAGATCGGCGCGTCGCACCCCCGGCTTGAGCGCCTCAAACGCTCAACCTCGTTGGGCTAGCCCACCCAATCCCAGCTTCATGGCGGTGAGACCGGTTCGGCAACGAGACGGGCCGTCATTGGATGCGACTCGTAGCGAACTAGAACATCCAGGAAGTGTTTGTCCGCCATTGCGGCTGCAACCTTCTGAGCCATGTCCGGAGCCGGCTCCACTCGAACCTTGTCGAACCTGTGGCCAGCAATCTTCACCTGCACATATGGACTTGTAACGTTCTTCTGAACTCGCTCGAAGGACCGATCACCCAGCCGCACGTATAGCTTTCCGTCGATAACGACCAGCCAGAGCCTCGACCAGTGTTCGCCCTCTTTGGCCCCGACAGTCATTACCTCTAGGGTGCTCTCATCCTGGAATGCGTTCGGGTTCCATCCCGGAGCGAGATTGCCCGCAGCACAAACTCCACTCATCAACCCGAACCAAACGCCCAGCAAAACCACAATCGTGTAAAACTTAAATGTAATCCTCATACGCTCATGCCCCGCCCAGACCGTGGCGGAATCCGATAGAGAAGGGTTCGTCTTCCTCGCAACAAAGGAGCCTGCTGGCTGCAGACGCCAAGCAGGCGAATTATTACATCTTCAGGCGCGCGCGATCGTGTGCTGCCCTGAAGTCGAGCAAAGGCCCTTTGGGAACGATGCCGGTGGGGTTAATGGTTGTATGACTCATATAGTAGTGGCGCTTGATCTGTACGAGGTTGACGGTCTCCGCCACACCGGGCTTCTGATAGAGTTCGCGCGTGTAGTTCCAGAGATTTGGATAGTCAACGAGCCGCCGCAGATTGCATTTGAAATGGCCGTAGTAAACTGAATCGAAGCGGACCAGGGTGGTGAACAAACGCCAGTCGGCTTCCGTAAGCTCGCTACCCGCGAGGTAGGGCTGGCTTGCGAGCTGTGTTTCGATTCGATCAAGTGCGGTGAACAGCGCGTCGAAGGCGCTCTCATAGGCTGCCTGGGCGGTAGCGAAGCCGCACTTGTAGACTCCATTATTCACGTTGTCATAGACATAGGCGTTTATCTCGTCGACCCGGGTACGCAGGTGAGCGGGAAGAAAATCGATGTCCCGACTTCCCCACTCGTCGAAGGCGCTGTTCAGCATCCTGATAATCTCAGCGGATTCGTTGTTGACGATCGTGTTGCGGTGTTTGTCCCACAATACCGGGACCGTGACCCGTCCCGTGTAGTCGGAGCGGGCCAATCGATACACCTCGTAGAGATAGCGGACCCCGTTCGCACTGTCGGATGTTGACCCCGGATAGAGGGACCCGTCGGGAGCCATGAACGTCCACCCATTGCTTGCCATGATGGGATCAACCACCGACGTCGAGATCACTTGCTCGAGTCGCTTGAGCTTGCGGAAAATCAGGGTTCGATGCGCCCACGGGCAGGCCAGCGACACGTATAGATGATAGCGTCCCGGCTCGGCTTTGAACCCGCCCGAGCCGGTCGGGCCAGGGTCGCCCGTAGGGGTTACCCAGTTCCGAAATGCAGCGTCGCCACGCACGAAACGACCCTCGGTCTTACTCGTGTCGTACCAGCTATCGTGCCACTCACCATTTATCAGCAGTCCCATAACTCACCTCCCCGGCTCACCCGCTCCAGATGATCAGGGCGTCCCCGAGCGCGTAAAACCGACCTGGTCCTATCGCCGAAAAAGCCTTTTCCCCTGCGAGAGAAACCCGGTGCGTCTGCAAGAGAAAAATCATTGGAATTTCTTACGAAAGAATGCGCAGACCTCAGGCGTCCCATTTCTGGCTGTGATCGCGAGTGCTGATTCAAATCCTGACGCTTTCAAAATTGAAGCACGACGGTTTAGGCTGCCGCAATCTTTGAAAGCGCAACGTCAAGATGTTCAAGAAGTACAGGGAGTCTACGATAGGACTCCAGCTGCGCAGCCAGATCGACATTTTCAGACCATTCGCGGGTTGTTAAATCGCGGGCCACGTGCGTGAATTCACTGCTTGATTGCCCTGAGGGCACGAGGGATCCGTCCGGCGAAGGGACCGACTCGAGCAGATCAATTTTCGATTCCAGGACATGCAATATTCCCTTTCCAGCGCAGAGCAGCGCGCGAGCTCGTCGCGGAGCAGAGTTGCCTCCGCTCCCGACACGCGCGCACGCGCTATGAGCTGAAAACGATATGCGATCCGGATGAGGGTAGCTGCGGCACTTACTCCATTGGTTGAATTCACCTAGCCGCGTTGGCCTTCAAGTTTCGCCTGATCCGCGAAATTGAGGACTTCAAGCAGGTCTGTACCTAGATGCCGCTCTATGGCGGCGCTCTGTGTCTCGGTGAGGGTTCCGTCGGCAACTCCCTTCGCGAAATCGACCGTGGTGCGGATCATTTTAGCGAGACTCGCAACCAGTTTGTCACTGGCATATTCCGGCCATAAGAACAAAAACACGAATCCGGTTGTGAGAATGCCCAGCACGATACCCCAGAAGCGCCACAGGGGTTTATAAATGTCTGAGCTTGGCCCTAGCCCGACATAACAGATCAGAAAGATGATACCGGTTTGAATGCCGCATAGTTCAACCAGTCGCTGCTCTGCGCTACGTAAGTAGAGAAAAAGGTCACCGCGAATATCGCGACCAGATATGCAGGTAGCGAGTCAAAGTTCTCCGACACAAGCAACACTGCCCCGAGCGTCGCAAGCCCGCCCATCACGCATCCGACCAGGCGCAGGATGGTCTTGCGCAGGACCGCGCCATATTGGTTGGGTTGACCGGCGACCACGATGCTCCAAAGGATGGTCTGCAGGTCGGCCCTTTGTGTGGTCAACCCGACCTGGAGCCCCAAAACTATTGTGACTCCAAACTTTACACTGAAACGAAATCTGTCCGAATTGAAAAATTGCTGCCCGCCGGTATCTTCTCCCCCGGCTTCCTCGAGAGCGATCCCAGCGAAAAGCGGCGTGACCAGCAGATTTTCGATCCCGTCCAGAGCGTCCACAAAACCGGCAAAATTCGACGGCCCAAAATCCGTCGACGTATCCTGCCCCGGCAAAATTTGCCTACTGACCTCTTTCAGGTCTTGGATCAACCCGCGCAAATGAGGTGGGATTCCCTCTGCTGGATTGGAACCCGGGATGCCCGCGAGCAAGTCCTCGGCCCGTCTCGCGAGAGCCGCGTCGACGCCGCTCAAAACCATCCTGAGTTGGTCTCGATGTGTTCGTCTGACTTCATCTGATACCGGTTCCTCAGCGAGCACCGCGAGACGCTCCACTTCCAGAAAGACCCGCTCGGCGCTGACCGCTGCGTCGACTAAACTAGCAAGATGCTCCGGAGTCGGCTTCGCGTGTTCCTTGATCGACTCCAGTAGCGCCAGGTGTTATGCCAGCCGCGACGCAAGTTGTGCAGTCGGCAACGGCGCGGAGTGCGGATCGAGATAACGTTGGCCGACCATTTCGAGTCGCTTTCGGGATCGTTCGAAGTCGGCAGCGACGGACTCCAATAGCCTTGGTTCCGCCGGGGACGGCCAGATCCAGCTGTCGACTGCGACCATCACCAAAGTCGCGGCCAAAATCCCGTCGAATGTGTAGGTCGAGCCCCAGCCGATCTGATCCGGCTCAAAAATCGCGACATACACCGTCGTGATGGTTCCCACTGCCACCAGCGCGAGGATCAGAAAGAGTCGCGTGTTGGACAGCAGGTAGGCCACGGTCGTGAACACGACAAACAGGAAAGCGATAATGAGCCCCGGATAGTCCAATAGCTTGCCGGTTATCGGCACGATGGCTGCCTGCATTATCGCGGCGGAGACAATCGTGAGGCCTCCTTCAAACAGTCCGAAAGAAATTCCAGGTTGTCCAAGTCGGAAGGCAAACAGCGCCCCGAACGGGCCGACTATCTGTAGTGTGGCGGCACACCCCGTAGTAACGGTGGCTTTGAGTGCGGTTCGCGCAGCTTCGACAAACCGCCGGCGAGTCGGTGCCAGCTCCTTGGCCAGGAACGCTACGGCAGATACGGGACTAGTTGCCCCTTACCGTGACCACAGCCGTTTGGCCCATGCGAAACGGATGGTTGGCATCGGCCTGCTTAAGGTTGATTCGAACGGGAAAGCGTTGATTCAGTCGCACCCAGTTGAGCGTTTCTTCGACATTTGGGAGGCCGCCGACGGTAGCACCGTTGGCTTGATAGAGTCCCCAGCCGATCCCTTCGACCTCTCCATCGAAAAGCTTCCCCGGGTAGCTCAGCAGCGACACGTCCGCGCGCATTCCGGGACGGATTCGACCTAGCAGGTCTTCTCTGAAATATGCGAGCACGTACCAATTGCGGTCGTCAATCAGAGTAAGCACCGGCTGGCCGACATTGGCATACTGCCCCTCGGCAATGTTCAGGTTGGTCACGTAGCCATCGAATGGCGCACGCACGAAGCAGTAATCGTAGTTGAGCTGCGCGTCCTCAATCGCTTCCTGAGCCGCACGAATTCGCTGATTGACATCGCCCAAAACGCCCAAAGCGTCCTGCGCCTTCTGCAGATCAGAAGTTGCGGCCGCTACGCCCGCTTGCGCGGCTTTGAGCTTGTTGTGCGCCTCGGTCACCTCGTTGTCGGTGACGAAATCGCGCTCGCGCAACGGGACGATGCGGTCGAGATATTGTTTGACATTCGCCGCATCTGCCCTGCGCTGGACCAGCTGGGCCTGCGCGGCCCTGATCGTGTCATGCAGCGTTTTGATCTCGATCTCGGTCAAGTGCAGCCTGGTCCGCGCCGTATCCAGCGCAAGTTTGTACGGACGCGGATCGACTACGAACAAAAGTTCGCCCTTTTTTACTCGCTGGTCGTCCTTGATGGGTAGTTGAATGATTTGGCCACTGACGTGGGCCGCCATCGACGCGGTGTCAGCGTGAACGTAGGCGTCATCCGTCCGCGGGTTTGCAAAATACACTCGATAGACGAACCATCCCAGCACCAAGGCCGCGAGAACCAGAACACCGCTCAACGTTCGCCCGAGGGCTCGGATCCACGGGGGCCGTCTGGATGGCGTTTTGCCTGCCTGCGCCATAGGAACCTTTAGCGTTTCACCTCCCAACCAGCAGCCAGCAGAGGAAGGCGACCGCCAGCGCAAGACAGGAGTAGATAAGAGTTCGGGGCATCATCCACTGGTCGAGTCGGATGGCCACAAACAATGGCCGCAAAGATAGCGCGGTCGCGGCTCCTACCAAAAGACACAATGTCCATACGGGGAAATTCGCCCCGGCCACGCTGATGACCGGACTGCACGCTGCCAAGACGGGCGGGGCTGCCAGACCGACCCACAGTTCAATTGGGGGTCGAGAATTCACGGTACTGGCGCACTCGAGGCAGGCGCGCCGCCGACTGCGTGAACCAGAGCAGACGACGAGATCAACAGGCTGGCCTTGGTTTGGATGAGCGTGTAGCGCGCCCCCATCAGATCGCGCTCTGCGCCGATCAGATCGGTGATGGTTGCAAGCCCGCGCCGGTGGCTTTCCAGGTTCGCGCTGTAGGATTCCTGCGATGCGGCGACCAATGCCTGCGAAGCCTCGTATTTTTTCCTCGCCGAGCGAAAATCGTAGTACGCTGTCCACACAGCTGTACTCGCGTTGAGCTGTACCGATCTCAACTCGGCGCGGGCCGCGTCGCGCTCGGCGATGGCAGTTTGCAGGGCATAGTAACGGTCGAATCCGGTGAATAGGTCCCAGCGGAGAGTCAGATTCGCGCCATAAAACGGTTGATTCAGATTCTGGGTAGGTCCTCCGTTGACCGTGTAGCTCCAAATGACCTGTCCGTAATTCCCCCCGATTTCGACTTCGGGGTAGTACTCCGCCCTCGCGCGTGCGATCGCGGCGTCACCGGCGCGCACGGCGGCAATTTGTGCACCTATATCCGGACGCCGCTTGAGGGCGTCGGTCATGAGCATCTCGACATCGTCACCCAAAGTTTGCGGAATGTGGTCCACTTCGTGGCCGGGGATTTTGATGGGCGCGTTTGCGGCAACTCCGACGACCAGACGCAGATTCGCTTCGGCATCATGGACCATGGACTTGGCGTTTTCGAGATCGTAGACCGCCTGCGCTTGGACCTGCTTGGCTAGGAGGACTTGCGGCCGGGTCGCGAGTCCCACGCGGTGGCGCTCCTGAATGGCGTCGACACTCGTGCTGGCCAGCTTGAGGTTGGACTCGGCGGCGCTAACGCTCGCGCTCGCCGCCAAGAGAACGTAGTAAGCTTTTTCGACCTCGAACACGACGTCCTGTATAGCGCGATTGAAAGCGAAATTGGCGGCGATTAGCTGCTCTCGCGCGCCTCGCTCGGCCGCTCGGCTTCGGCCGAAGTCGAGCAGATCGTAACTAACCTTGATCTGCGGCAGGAAAGCTTCATTGCGAATTACCAAGGTTTCTCCAGGAAACTGAATCGGCAGCTTGAGATAGCCGCCCTCGGCTTCCGCAGCAACCTTGGGGTAGTCGTTGGAATTCGACCGCCCGTATTGGGCTGCAGCCGCTCGTGCCTGATACCACGCTCGCCTAGTTTGAGGATTGGAACGTAGTGCGACATCGACGAGCGTTGGTAGGTCGTATTCGTTACCCGCCAGCGAGGGTTGAGCCGGTACCAAGTTCAGCCTCCGCAGCTCCTCGAGGCTCGATGTGGTCTCGTTGGCGCTAGCGACAGAGACTGGTGCAATCCACACCCGGGCTGGATCGTCAGACGGAGCAACGTCTCTACCAGAATTGAAATGGATCGGTCCGCAAGCAATGAGAAGCGCGGGAGCAACCCCCAAAATCACGAGCAAGCAGAGGCTCGCTTGAGTTTCCGCCATTGGTCTCGTCCAACAGGCATTGCGCTGCGTCATGATCCTTCCCCTGTCTGTTAGAGTTCACAGCCAGAATCAGTTGCCGAGACAGCAAGTGTGGGTCGGAGCGTACCCGGGCCTGCTTCGACGCCTTTTGCACTGCACATACGATTCGTAGTTCTGGCGCGATATTCAGCTCCCTTCGGACGACCGCAGGATACCCGCCGAGAGATTTCCACGCACCTCGCAGCTCCGGCTCCGTCAGGCCAGCATCAGGATTTTGCAGACAGATGCTCACGCTCGGAGCAGCCGCGGGCCGAAGCCCGGTGCAGGATGCGATAGCGGCCCGCGGCAGATTGAAGAATTTCAAAAAGTTGCAGATTACAGCACCCGCAGGTCGCGCCCCGGCCGCGATGCGAATACACGTCGAGCTGCGGACCCGTGTCTTAGGAACATTGCGATCTTTCTGGAGTGCCTTTTGACTTGGCACGGATTGACGCAAATGGTGTGAGGCCTGGTGAACGTGCGTGCTACACGCGCTTATCACTGAATCACGAGTGACCCGGGCTCGGTCTGGCTCGATCGGGAGACTGGTTTTCTCTTCCGTCGTCGAAACTGCTCACCATCCTTGTGCCATACTGTGTCGTCACAGTTTAAAACCTCCTAATCCTCACGGCGGTGCGCAGACGAATCGCGAGTTTTTTCGCTAATTTGCGAAAACTCGGGATCTCCATAAAACACTACCACGGGGAATTCCCGTCCTGTTACCTGAAGATTCTAGCTTTTCATCGCGGGGAATGGCGTTTGCATAGGTCGTCGGGCATAATGACCAGTTTGAATACCCCGCAAAGTGCTACGTCTCAAGCATGCACGCCGGAACAGGGGGCCAGCTTGGCGTATACATCAACCATGTTCGCTCAATCTTCATTGGCACAACGAAATCTGAAGCCCGATCCGCACGGGGACCGCAGTCTAACTCTGGTTGGAACTACGCGCGAGCCTGGAAAAGTAGCCTTGCGCGTGGACGCCCTGAGCAAGCGCTATGGAGACATGGATGCCGTTTCGGGCGTGAGCTTTGACGTTCGTCAGGGTGAGATCTTTGGGTTGCTCGGAGTAAATGGAGCTGGCAAGACGACCCTGATCTCAATGCTTGCCACCGAGCGCGCCCCATCAGCTGGAGACGCGCTGCTATTGGGTCGCAGCATACGCAGCGAACGGCGCGCGGTTCGTCGCATGATTGGCGTGGCGCCGCAAGATCTCGCGCTCTACCCAATGCTTACCGGGGCCGAGAATCTTCGTTTCTTCGGTCGCATCTACGACATCGAGAGGGCGGAACTCGCAAGCCGTGTCGAGCAACTTCTCGATTTCGTCGGCTTGCAAGAACGTGGCAACGATCGGGTCGCGACTTACTCGGGCGGCATGAAGCGCCGGCTGAACCTGGCAGTCGCGCTGGTGCATCGGCCAAAACTCATTTTGCTCGACGAGCCAACGGCGGGTGTCGATCCGCAATCACGCGACGACATTCTTAACCTCGTTCGCCGCCTCCGCGATGATGGCAATGCCATCCTATATACGACGCACTACATGGAGGAGGCAGAAGCGCTTTGCGATCGGCTGTGTTTTCTCAACCAGGGCAAGGTTGTGGCAGTCGGGACCCAAGATGCACTCCTTCGCAATCTGGAGTTTTCGGAAGTCATAGAGTTGAAGGGCCTATCGCCCCGCGTAGATCTTTCCTCGATTCGCGCGCTCGGCGGAATCTGCCATGTCGAACGCCACGACGGACTCGTGCGCTTGTTCGTACGACGCGCTGCGGATCTGCTCGGACCGTTGCAGAGAATCATCAGTCGTGACAAATCCGTGCGTCTCAGGATTGCGCCGATTAGTCTTGAAAATTTGTTCCTTCATTTGACGGGGGGAGAGGCCCGCGAATAATGCGAAGACTCTCCGGAGTCTTGGCGGTCTGGCCGGTGCGGCGCAAAATAGAAACCCCCGCGGCGAGGGATAAGGCTTGAAGACGCTGGCCGTGATGCTTAAGGACCTTCGGCTCATCGCCCGCGACCACTTCGGGCTCATTGCGCTGCTGGGCGTCCCGATCGTCGTGATAATGGTCATCGCCTCGGCCACCCAATCGGGAGACGGCAGCAAGAGTATCGTTTTCCCAGTCGTCAACGAGGATAAGGGTCCAGTTGCAACCGCGCTGATTCAGGCGTTTCGCAAGCATCTGGACGTCCGTGAAGTCTCCAGTACGACGGCCCATCAACTGGTCGCCGATTCAAACGCCGCACCCGCAGCACTAGTTCTCCCTCCCGAACTGAGCAAGCGTTACCTGGCGCAAAAGCCTTCCACCGTCGAACTACTGACCGATCCTGCGCAGTGGCAGGAGCTCCAGGCTATCAAGGTGGTGATGCTGCTCGCCGATCGTGAGACCGCGTCGCTAGGCGATCCCTTGGGCCAGGAGTTACTGACGGTGCGCGAGCGCAGCATCACGGGCGATGCTCTATCGTTCTCTTCGCTGGAGCAGAACATCCCGGGCTTCAGTCTGATGTTCGTACTCCTGACCTTGATCTTTAGCGTAACGCTCGCGTTGCGCGAGGAAGAGGTTTGGAACACAAGCACCCGACTTTCCATCGCGCCGCTGGCACCGGCCTCGCTGCTAGGAGGTAAGCTTCTCGCGCGGTTGATTGTTGGGACCGCCCAGTTGCTGTTGCTCCTGCTGTTTGGCCACCTCGTCTATGGACTAAGGCTCGGGCATTCATCGGTCGCGATCATTGCCGTTGCGACCGCAGCGGTTGCGTCGATGACCGGTTTTGCGGCCGTGGTGGCGGCTTTTGTGCGCACGCGTGAGCAGGCGATTCCGGTCGGGCTGGCCGTGTCGTTCGTACTGGCCTCGCTGGGCGGGCTGTTCTGGCCGCTTTACTCGCTACCTCGAACCATACAGACCATCGCGCAAGGGCTGATGACGACCTGGTCGATGTCCGCCATCCAGGACGTCATGTTGAGGGGGCGGACCCTTACCGGGGTCTCAACCGAGCTGCTGGTGCTTGTCAGCTACGCGCTCATCTCTTTTCTCATCGCGCTACGCCTCTTCCGTTACAACGGTGAGGCGCGTGCCTGATGGGTAGGCCAACAAGAAAGCACGGCTAGGTTCCGCGTTTTTCCCTCCTCGTTGTGGAGGTTGACCCGATCCGCAAATGAGCCCGCTAGCCGAGGCCTCCCGTGCGGTTTCGAACTCCGTTGGAAACGTCGCACCCTCCGCCAGAGGAGGAAGCTACTGGTGGCCAAGCCGACGATCGCGCTCAAGCCGAGACTTGTCCACCGTCGGCGTCATTCTCGCGCGCAGAAGGTTACGACTCTTTTAATTTGAATTTCCGGGATCGGCTTAAAACAAATCGATTGAGACACTGAGTTCGTATTCCGAAGACACGACCAATGGCGTCTCGACTCATGAGCCTTGCGAGCATGGTGGCGGCTCGCTTTGACTAAACGATTTCAGCTTACCCCAAGCGCCCGCTCGACCACCGATGGAGAACTGTTAAACTTAGGGCTTCTCACCATCGAGAATCAGAGAGATGGCTTCAGCCTAGGGAATAGTGGTCGAGCGCATGTTCCCGTTGTGGTTCACCCCCACGTCGTTTGCGAGGGGAACATCGGTCAGAAACTGCCCACACGAGCTTCGCGTCGATCTTCAGAACGTCATCAATCGGCAGTGACCTTACTGACCACCGATTTGGAGGAAGCGATGCCATGAGTGAAACGTTGCCAGTCGTTTACCTCGCAAGACACGGTGAGACGGCATGGACTCTCTCGGGTCAGCATACCGGTTCGACCGATCTCCCGCTCACCGACCAGGGCGAACGCAACGCACGTCAGCTTGGACAGGAGCTGCGAGGACGTCAGTTCGCGCGCATATTCACAAGTCCGTTGCGGCGCGCGGCCCGGACCTGTGAACTTGCCGGCTTCGGCGCCCAATCTGAAATGGATCGCGATCTTGTAGAATGGAACTATGGCGAATACGAAGGTCTCCGGACCGCGGAGATCCATGCCAAGCGCCCCGGCTGGCAGATCTTTCGGGATGGTTGCCCCGGAGGGGAATCGCCTGCCCAGGTTGGGGCCCGGGCTGATCGCGTGGTTGAACGCGTGCGTGCCATCCAGCGGGAAGTTCTGCTTTTTTCAAGCGGACACTTTCTCCGGGTCTTGACCGCTCGTTGGCTCGGACTTGAGCCTCAGGCCGGCGAATATTTTCTACTGAGCACCGCCAGTTTGAGCGCGCTTAGCTACGAGCACGATCTGTCCCGACCTGCGATCCAGCTCTGGAATGACCTGCATCATTTAAAGGAAAACCATAACACGTAACCCGACCCGACGATTCCTCGAGCAAAGATTCGCAAGGTTCAACAGCGAGGTAAAGAATTCCGCGTAGCGGAAAGAAATGCGTTGTTCACCCAAGGCGGCCGGGTCTGACGGGATATCGCAACTAACACAATACTGATTCGGGACCTACGAGGTTCGCTGCAGAGGAGGCATTTAACGAGCGTCATCTCCTGTTCGACAGGATTGCACCAGGTGCTTCCTATGCGGGGGCTACTACATGCATTTGGCTGACTGAGGTGTCAGCGAAAGCCGACCGAAAGCGCATCGAACTATACACAAACGAAAAGGGCTCAGTGCGCGGAGTCCGGGCGAGCACTCAGTGATCGTGCGGTTGCTGGAGAATCGTCCTGAGTTGGCAGCGTTCCAAATTGCTTTACCAGGAGTGCGCGCCCACCGATTGCCTAGTGGCAGACTGCCCCTCTCAGGGGGACTGACTATGGCAGTCAAATCAGTCACTGATGTATGATTAACGCCTCCAGTTGTTCGGTCACGAGTTGATTCACACTCGGTGCGGTCGTATGCACCAGCTCGTGTCCCCAAGCAATGGCGGAATGTGGCAGCGCAACCACAGTCTTACGGGCCGAGCCCGAGAGGATACCACCTGAATTCGAGGAGCGCTCAGCTCGGTTTGAGATGTGATGGACATTTTCGGTCGAGTGGAGATGGTTTTCGGAAGAAGGCTGCCAAAAGATCCTAATATCATCAGATGGGCCACGGCTTGGTGATCGGCGGATGAGGCAAATTCAAGAAATGGCGCTCCTGATTCCCTTGGTGGTCGGCTCTGTCACTATTGCGGCGACCATCATTATCCACGCTCTTGCTCTTAACACGACGGTAAGGTTCGTTCACCGCGAAAGAGTTCGTGGCCGTGCTGGCAAGCGCTTCTGGATTGACTATCCGATCGTCGTGCTGGTGATCTCGTTGGCTCTGGTTGCTCACGTGCTGGAAATGGCCATATGGGGGATTTTGTTCATGGGCTGCGGCGAATTCCAACTTTTCAGCGCCGCCTTTTACCACTCGGCCGTTAACTATACGACCCTGGGCTACGGAGATGTAGTGATGTCGCCAGCATGGAGGTTGCTCGGTCCGCTCGAGGCGGTAGACGGTATGCTGATGTTTGGAGTTTCAACCGCAATGATTTTTGCCGTCATACAACGTCTGCTTGAGTCCAGGTATCTGCTCCTACGGGCCTGAGCGGCGAACCAATTTCTCGCGGTTTGCTTACTTGGGGTATCTTCGAGATCCGGCCAGACGTGTTTGGCCGCCGGGCGTGCAAGGATCGGCTCGAAGGAAAGCGATAGCGCCTGAGCCTATTTATTGTCACCACCCGTGTGCGAGTTACAAGTTGTCCCAATTCGCCCTGACCGGGCATTTCCCAAGGAGAACCTCTCGTCTCCAATTCAGCTGCTTGGCACGGCGAAGCAAGCACCTGCGCGAGATAGGCCAGAATTGAAAGTCAGGTTCGCAGTGTCGCTCTCCAACGACCTACGTGCATTGGGTCGCGAAGCTGCTTCCCTTCCGAAGTCGCAAGGACCCGGCGTCGACAGATGGTATTAACCAGGATTATCGGGGAATTGGTTTTTACGGCTTTCCAACCACATCTCAATTGAAGCACGATTGAAGCGCCAATCGCCCCCGACTTTAAAAGCCGGGAGTTCGCCCCTCTTGGCCAACTTGTAGACGGTCGTCGGATGAATTCTCAAATACTTCGCCAATTCCAAAGCGGTCAGTACTTGGCTTTTGGACGGCTTACTTACCTTCATTTTCACTTCTAGCGCTCGAGGACTGCGCGCTCGAAGGCCGCTCCACTTATGCAATGAGTTGTATTAGCGTGATTTGGTTTAAGAGTCAATATTTCTAATGTTAGTTCTAAAATGACTAATAGTAGATGCACCGAGATTCGGACTGATAGGTCCTTTTTTACGGCTCAATTGGTCAATGTCTCATTCACTTTGATAAGCCGTACTGTTACGGCAACCTATGGTCTGAAAGAAACCCGCGGATTCGTGACTGAATCACATGCGAGGTTGACCGCGACCAGCTCCGTTTCGAAAAGAGCAGGCCGTACGATCAAGCCCAACTATATTTTCCGCTCGGGAGACGGATAGGGACGAGCAGGCGTTGGCACTCTATCGTTTTCGGTATACGCCGCGCCGCATTTGGACCCGTTCGTGAACTGCATCATAGCCCAAATGCTTCTTATAGCCTCGAAAGAATGCGTTCTCCAGGTGAGATAGGGTCTGAATGGTACCGCCAAACAGGTTTTCAATCATCGCCCGACAGAACTGCTTTGCGTCTTCGCGGGGCATATCGAAATCAGCTGCCTCGCGACCGACGGCTGCCATGATGTAGGATTGCTTTGTCTCGGTTTCGCTGTGGAACCCTCTGAGCTGTTCCGGCTTAATTGCCACTTCGAGTATCTCCCCAGATTTAAACAAGGCGGAAGTCCCTGGCGAGCGTTTTTTCGCCTATTATTTGGCTGCTGCCCGTAATTTTCCGAAGATTCAAAACCCCACCGCTTGGGTTCACCTGGAAGCCCTCAACGCAAATCTTGTCGCAGCCGTAGCCCAGCTCACGGATGTGCGCCGGTGTTCGCGGTTCTCCCCGGGCTTTCCTGGGGAATACAACCCACCGGTCCAGAGCATCGGTGCCTAGTACTTTGCTGGAAAAATTGCACAGCCCCCAGGGAAGCCTCCTCTCGGTCAAAGCACACGTTGCAACCGGAGCGTAATTACGCGCACCATCGTGATGTCGTTTCAGACAGCCGCACCCATCTCACCAAAACGCACGCTCCCTTTCATAGGTGGCGGTTGATTTGCTGCGCGCACAGCTAGGCCACGGTCGCGCTTGCCGACCTATTCTCAACCGTGGACTCGATGCGGCGGCCCCTCTCGAAATATCGGTATAGAAGGTACAAATCGAAAATAATTACGACCCCCCAGATGCTGTAGGCTGCTGACCAGCTAAGCAGACGCAATTCGAGAAAAGTCCGCGCCAGCCCGAATCCAACGATCCACGCATCAAAACTCATGCAGACGCGGCGGAAGGTCTCGTTCGGAATATGTCGGATCAAGTAAGTGCCAAGCGGAAGTCCAAGCAGAACCGCGGGAGCGATAGGCACGACCAGGTGAAAGCTTCGCGAGCTGAAAAGCCCCATAGCCCAGTAAACAAGTGCGGTCATGACGGTTTCGACCACACGCACAGTTCCGAGCGCAGCGCGAAACTCCTGCTTGTCCACGCCCTGGTTGTTGAACATCAAGGCGAGCGGAGGTCCGGAGATGGTAGTCGTCGAGTATAAGACTCCTACCCCGTACCCGAGTGGCAATCCGGCGGCCCGTTCGGAGCGTATCGGGCGCCGATAGCCGGCCGCCTGCGAGAGAATGAGCGGGAGCAGCACGATGTAAGTCCACAGCTTGAGCACTCCGGGGTTCGCCCTGCTCAGCAAATAGCTTCCGGTCAGTACCCCCGGAATGAGACCGATTACAATTGGAATCGCGCGCTTGCGCGCTGCCGCGAGGCGCTCGCGATTGAGCGCAACCACCCACGAATTTATCCCGAGCTCAACCAGGACCAGGGCCGGGCTAAGAACCCTGTTCGGGAAGAAGAGAAGTGCGAGCGGTACGGTCAGAGACGAGAAACCGTAGCCAATCGCGCCGTTGACCGTCGCTGCGAAAAGCGTGACGACGAACAGCACCAGTAGGGAGCTCTCAATGCTCGACATCCACCGATAGATAACTGAACCAATAGACTAAGTCAAATAAGAGTCCCTCTTACGCAGGAGCGGAGGTCGGCAGAACTGCGTGGTTTAGATGAAGCGCGGGAGGGCTCCACACAGGCAACTTTGAGAATGTGTCCGGCCTGTCCTCGCCGACGAACCACCCAAGCTCGGGTCCTTGTCTGCTGTGCACAGACCGCAGACCCGGATTGACCGAAGAACGCTCCGCCACCTTATTCGTTGAGGGCCATCTCCTCGGATACGCGTCTCACCGGTCGAAAAAAACGGACGAAGCGGGTCGCCCCTTTTCTAACGGAGCCCTCCAAGACCAGTAACTCCTCTGCGCGCCCGCGCACATCCAACGGTGCGCGGAAAAATCGCGCCCCTGACCACGCGCTCCCCACGCATTCAGGTCCGACGGTCGTTTCTCCCGAAAAGTGGGCTCAGAATAGGGCTTTTGCGCGGCTGGATTTCGCGCCACGGTTCGAGTCTTATTACCGAAAAGGGGCGGCGAAGCTGGCTCGATACCAGTATCTTGACCCTGTGCCTTGCCCCAAGCATATTTCCCTCCCCGACCGCGACCGCGGACCGGAGCGACCGTTCTTGTAGCAATCGACGTGCGTATGGCCAGTATCGCCGGAACAGAGCTCGGCACCGCGCCGCCCCCATCCGGTTGGCTCAGTCAGCTTAGAAGACTTCTTTCCCGTGAGCTGGCTCCGAACTCCCGAAAGCTGCGCAGCGCCCTTCGACTGACCACCATCGGGACGGTTGGCGCCGGACTCATCGCGAGTTCGCACATCCATAGCGAGGTCGGCACGTACATCGTGTGGCTCCTGGTGGGCGCCGGGCCCATGATGTCCCTTCGCACCGCGCTGACTTTTCTGGTCGCGGAGGCGGCGTGCCTGACGGGCTCGGTGATGATGGCCCGGGCGCTGGCGGAAACGCCCTGGCTGATGCTTGGTTTTCTGTTCCTCGTGTTTTCATTTTCGACCTACCTGGGAACGCTCTGGAAACTGGGGGCTCCCCTTCTGCTCATCGAGGTCGTCTGCCTGGACACCTTCTATGGCGTCGTGTTTGCGCCTGAGCAAATCGGCTGGGACGCTGCCAACGCATTCGGCGGAAGCGTCATCGCTTTCGGCGTGATGGTTCTGTTCGACAACTGGCTGTGGCCAGACGCCGGCGAAAGCATCCTGATGAAGGCGCTGGGAGCCAGTGTCGCGAGGACTCGGGTGCGATTTCTCGAAGCGACAGGTTTTTACCTCGGCCATGAGAGAGCGCGACGTCCGCCGCTCCCTCCACCGACTTCCGACCTCCCCGCCCATCTGACACTTCTCGATCAAGCGCTGGCTGAAGGCCTGTCGGCCCACCGCCGCGCCATTCTGTTGGCTGCTATCACCCGCGCGACCCGCATCGCTCTCGAAGTGGATCGTTTGATCTTCGCGGTACGCCACGCCGTGCGGGGACAAATTCAAGCCATGGTGCGGCCGGAGCTTGAATTGGCGGTGGAAGCGATTGCAAACGCTTTGGACGATTTCGCCAGAGTTCTGCCGGGCGAGATTCCGGTTGGCGTCGACAACCCCCCTCCAGCCTCTGCAGCGCGCGCGCGGACGGCGATAGACGCGCTGAGCGCGCGTATCCTCCAGGTCAGACCCATCTATCTCCACACCGCCAGTTCGGCGGAGGTCGAAAACTTCGCGTCATTTACCGATTCGCTGGCGACCCTGACCAGGCTCATCGAGCGCCTGCTCGATGAGCCTCCCCATGTGCCCGACGCTCCGACCGCCAGGCCCGCTCCCCGATTAGCCAACCCCCCGGATCAGGCAGCGATTCGTTACTCCCTGAAGGTCGGGCTAGCCGTCGTGGTAGGCTACACCATCGGCATTGTCGCGCATCGCCCCGACCTGTCGACCATCCTGACTACCGTTCTGATAACCGCGCTACCTACCTATGGCGCGTCACTGCGCAAGATGATCCTGCGGATCATCGGCTCGACCATCGGCGGAGTGGTTTCGCTTCTAGCCATTGTTATTGTCTCGCCGAATTTCGAAACCCTTCCCGCCTACATGATCGCAGTCTTCACTGTCTTCTACATCTCCGGATACTCCTCGCTCAGCAGCGGACGAATCGCCTATGCAGGAAAGCAGATAGGCACCACCTTCGCGCTAGTGTTCGCCGGGTTGAGTCCCTCCCTCGATATCTATGAGCCACTTTGGCGCATCTGGAGCATTTTGCTGGGCACCCTTGTAACGGGAACTATCGATTTCGTTGTATGGCCGGAATATGCGGGTGATTCGTTGTTGCCGAGGCTGCGTGCAGTTGTGCGCGATACTCTTGCGTTGACGCCCGGCGGTGCTGCTGCCGCCACAGAAGACGGGATCCAGCAAGCAAACTCGAATACGATGCGCCTACTGGGCGAAATTCTTGGGGTTGCGGAGGATGCGCAGCTCGAGGGCCGAACCTCTCTGGTTGATCACAACGCGATCGTTGAATCGGCCAGCTTTCTGCGGCGCATCGCGAACCGGTTGTCCTACATAGCGAACGGACGCATTGTCGCACCTTCGCCTAGACTCGATCCCTCAACGGAGACGGCGCGCACCGAGGCTCTTGCGGCGGTTCGCCGCCAACTGCAGTCATGGCTCGACCTCCTGAGTGGTCCCGACGCACTTAGCAGCGAGGCAGCTCAGACCATCGCTCAAATGCACTCCAGCGACGATATCGCGGGCCCTGTGAAACAGTTCGCCCTACGACTGGAGGAGGACGAATTCCATCGAATTCAATTCTGGACGACCGACCAGCGGCGGATGGTACTTGCAGAACTGCAATCCATGCGGCGCCTCGAATTCCTGATGCCCGAGTTGAATCGATCGCTCGCTCAGGTTCCTGGCGCGGCGTCGACATCCGCCGCTTCGATTCGGCAACGCCAGAGCGCGGGACCGCTACCTGTTCGACCCGAATGATCAAAGAGCCTCGCGCTGTTCAGTAGGAGACTCTCTAAATCTCAGTATTCTTTCCGTGGGTGAAGCCGAGGCCCTCGACCTGGACGAAGTGATGGGGAAAGTGTCGCCTCAGCCATCGCAGGACTAGACGTGTGCCTATGGCAAGCGCTTCGCTGCGACGACGTCCAGCACATTTCAAGCGCCTGTGAGTATCGCTCCGCGTGTGCGCCACTTCATCGCGAACCGCATGGACTTCGATGCCCTGGCACTCCACAGCACTCCTCAAACCCGGAAGGGACTTTCGTGCTTGTCGATACCCGCCAAAAAAGGCAAATTCACCGGAACGCTCGCGCTACTGGGGAGGTGAATATGAATAGCAGCGATAACCACTCCGACCCCACCCTTTTTGAGACTTCCCACTTCTCAATTCCTCGTTCACTAAGCAGGTTCTCGCGCCGCGAGTTCGTGGTCGCCAGCCTTGCCACTGGATTCGCGCTCTCCGTCCTGCCGGTCTCGGCCGAAACGATTACGACCGATTCCAACGGGCTGGTAGCGGGCGAAGTAAAGGTTCCTGTCCAGGGCGGTGACATTCCCGCCTATCGCGCGATGCCCGCCGCCGGGGGGCCGTTCCCAACCATTCTGGTCGTGCACGAAATCTTCGGCGTCCACGAGCACATCCAAGATATCTGCCGCCGCTTCGCCAAGCTCGGGTACTTCGCGGTTGCACCCTATCTCTATGCGCGCGAGGGGGACGTCGCGGGCAAGACCAACATGCAGGAGATTCTTCCGATAGTGCGCAAGGTACCGGAGAGGCAAGTCTCCTCAGACCTCGACGCAACCGTGACCTGGGCCAAAAATACCGGCAAGGCGGACACCTCGCGCCTCGGTATTACCGGGTTTTGCTGGGGCGGACGTCAGGTCTGGCTGTACGCCGTGCACAATCCTGACCTGAAAGCAGGAGTCGCGTGGTACGGGCCACTGCAATTTCCGAAATCGGACAACGCTCCCAGCAATCCCAGCGATGAGGTTGCAAAGATGAATGCGCCGGTGCTCGGACTCTATGGCGGCGCCGACCAGAGCATTCCACTTTCACAGATCGAAGCGATGCGGGCCGCGATCAAGGCGGCGGGCAAATCATCCGAGATCGTCGTCTATCCCGACACGCCGCATGCTTTCAACGCGGATTATCGCCCCAGCTACCGGCCCAAGGAAGCCAAGGACGGATGGGCGCGAATGCTGGAATGGTTCAAGAAAAACGGTGTGGCATGAGTGGCTGGATGCTTTGAACTCAGGGTCGCCGACCAGTTTCGAGAACTAGCCTCGCGGGTCCAGTCAGGCAACATGAAACCAGGCGTCGAGAGGGCTGGTCACGTAACGGCTCAACTCGCGAGTGGTACGCAGCATGGCCCGCAGGCGCGCAGCACTCTTTGGTCGATCATAATCGAAGAAGATGTCCTCAGCGATATAAGGTCCACAGCTATATAAGAAGATGGCCGCCGCTTTGAAGAGAACGGCGCGGTTCTGCCGAGCGGGACAGCGCAGACGGTTAAATCGCCCGATCTCAACTCATCTGACGGCCACGCGAGAAAGAATCAGCCCGCCGTGTTCGGCCTTCTTAAATACATGAGCAACCGATCGCGCACCGCAAAGGTATGTACATCGACCTGACTGGCTCGCTGGAAGTTCTCCAGGAAATATTGGTCAAAACTTCACTTGTCCCTGCTTCGCAATAGTTGAGCAAGACGCTAGGATTCGGATGGGAGGAAGTGACTATGGCCGCATCGGCAACGATGGGAATATTCGAAAAGGCCCGTGAGCGTCGGGGATGGATTCTCGCCCTGGGCATAGGGCTCATCGTGCTGGGTTTTGTCGCGCTGGGCGACACCGCGCTGGTAACGCTTATGTCAGTGGCGGTGCTGGGATGGATCTTGATTTTCAGCGCGATTTTCCACGCAGTGAACTGGTTTCGCGGGCGCGAAGACCGAAGCTACATGCATCTGCTAGGCTTTGTACTTGACCTGGTCGTCGGCGTAATCCTGATCAGCAATCCCGCCGTTGGTGCGCTCACATTGACTCTGGTCTTGGCGGTATTCCTGTTGGTCGGCGGATTGATGCGACTCTTCGATGCGATCGCTTCACACGCACCACGGCGCGGCTGGATGATCCTGGACGGCGCGGTCTCCGTCTTGCTTGGAGTATTGCTTTGGATTCACTGGCCGGTATCGGCCCTGTGGTTCATCGGGTTCGCGATCGGTGTCGGGCTTATCTTCCGCGGATGGTCGTGGGTGATGCTCGCGCTCTGGTTGCGCCATCCGCAGAAAGTGGCAACGGCAGCCTGAGGCTACCCCCGGGGTCGTCGGTTATGCAGGAGTTTGGCTCGCTTTAGTAGGACAGACTCTATCCGGTGCGCAAAGGCGCGTCGTCCACGCCCGAATCACTCCGGCGGCGAAAGAAAGGGGCTCGCAGCCTACTGGTCTCTAGGAAGCTGTCGATGCCCCCCAGAGCTGGGCACTGGCAAGCTTCGCCCCTTCCGTCAAAGCCGCGAGCTTCGCCCATTGAACCTCCTCGTGCACGCGCGCCCAATTCCAGCCCTGCGAAAAGCCGCAATCGGTCCCGGCTATCACGTTCTCCCGTCCCACTAGACGGGCAAAGTTCGTGAGGCGCCACGCGACCAGTTCCGGATGCTCCACAATGTTGGTCGAGTGAGTGATCACCCCGGGAATGAGTATTTTGCCCTGGGGCAATTTCACTGTTTCCCAGACGCGCCACTCGTGCTCATGGCGAGGGTTGGCGGCCTCTATGCAATAGGCTTGCGCGTTCACTTTCAGCACCAGGTCAACGATGTCCCGGAGCGGGATGTCCCAGGTGTGCGGAGCGTTCTGACTGCCCCAGCAAATGTGATATCGCACACGGTCCGGAGAGATGCCGCGCAGGGCATGGTTCAACGCATCCTGACACATCGCCGCCCATTTCCGGTATTTCTGCAGGTCCTGTCCTGGCGCGCCCGCCACGTACATCATCGGCAGAATCGCGTCATCCACCTGTAGCAACAAACCCGCGTCGACAATCTTCTGGTATTCCTCGTGCAAGGCGTCGGCGGTGGCGAACAGATACTCCTCTTCGGTCTTGTAATGGCGGTTCATTCCGGGAAACGAACAGCTGCACGGGGCGACCACGGGCAAGAACGCCTCTGTAAACTTGTGACTCGAGGCCAGGACCTCCTTAAAGTTCTTGATGTCGCGCTCGACTGCGGCGTGACCACGATATTTGACCGGGCCGGTACAGGCAAAAAACCGGATAATGTTCGCGTTGTCGGGTTTCTTGCCCGAGGGAAGATCGGGCATCCAGGCGGTGGTTTCAATCTTGTTGTAGGCCCGCTGGAAGCCGCGGAATTGCTCGTTGCGGAGATTGAACCAGTCCGACTGGGGTTCGGTGGTGGGCTCAAGTCCCGTGAATCGTTCCCACACGTAGCCCATCCAACTGCTCTTGCCCAATTCGCCATCGCTCGGAACGTCGATTCCGACCTCGCTCTGCTTCTGCACTACCTCCCGGACGCCCTTGCGCAGATCGCTCACAAATGCGTCGCGGTCGAATGACTCGCCGATCGCTTCCGCGCGCATCGCATCGATTATTGCCGGCGTTTTCACGAGGCTTCCGACATGGGTAGTTAGAATTCGGCTACTGCTGCGCTGCATTTCGACTCACCTCCAACCGGACTTGCAGGGTAAGCAGGTCTAAGGCGACCTTTCCAATCGCGGCTCATCGGAGTCTCGCCCGAAGGCAGGCTCAGTTCAATCCGCGGCATCGGGTCGGTCTTCTCCACCTGAGCGCAGAAGCTGAAGTCGTACTGCGGCTCCCTGGAACAATCGCGTAAACTCCGTCACCGCTCCAGAAATTTGCAGTCGTCCACGGATGATGGGAGGTGCAAGTTGCGACGGGGGTACTCGGGCCCAGCGAGCAAGAAGTCCTTCCATTGACAGTGCGGGAGTGCTTTTGCGAATTGTTGGCCGCGCCATTGGTTTTTCGGTCGAACAGTGCGACAGTTTCGCTGCACCCGGAGAAAGTTGCGCGCCGGGTCGAAGGACCAGGCGGCGCGGGCTTTTGATTGTCGAGACCGCGCAGCCGGAGCCCCAATATGAAGTTGCTGACGTTTCAGGCGGGTAGTGAAGCTCATGTCGGAGTGGCCTTTACGGATCGCATCATCGACCTGACCCGCGCGTTACGCTTCACTCACCCGGATCTACGATGCAGCGACTCCCTGTTAGCCATCATTCAGGCCGGAATCGACATTGACCAGATCGGTGAGGATAGCATCGAACGGCTCAGCCAGGCTCGCAAACTGGCCGACTACACGGTTACAGCTCCGAAATGGCGGCCCCCCATTCCGCGTCCGCCAAAAATCCTTGCCCTCGCGCTGAACTCCCGCGGGCACCTCGAAGAGAGCAAGCTGAATTTTTTCGATGAACCAATAATCTTCGCCAAGTATGCGTGCAACCTGGTTGCGCACGAAGCCAACATAGAGCTACCCCCCTTCCCCCAGGTGGTCGACGAAGAGCACGAGCTGGCTCTGGTAGTCTCGCGTGACTGCCGTCACCTTCGGCCCTCACAGGCACGCGACTACATTTTCGGTTACACGATTTGCAACGACGTCTCCGCCCGCGACCGGCAACGCGAGCGGCTTAAGATGGGACAGCCCTACAGCTACGCGAAGAATTTTGCGAGCTTTTGCCCGATGGGCCCGTGGATAGTTACCAGCCGGGAACTTCCGGACCCCCGCGACCTGAAGGTTCAGGTCCGGGTTAATGGCGAGGTGCGACGTACGGGCACTACCGCCGATATGATCTTTGATCCTTTCGAAGTGCTGAGCTATTGCTCCGACTATACCGTCATGGAAGCTGGCGATGTAATCTCGCTCGGTACCTACGCGGGCAACAAACGGCTAGCCGCGGGCGACGTGGTCGAACTGGAGACGGAACGCATCGGCGTGTTACGCAATCGCGTGGTCGCGGCGGGCGCGCCCTGGCCCAATTTCGCCACGGAGACTCCAACCGGACCGCTGGTCAAAGAAAACCCCTAGAGGTTGTACCTTTCAGGAGGCTTTGCCATGTCGACACCTTCGATTTCGCGACTCGGGCACATAGGCATTCACGTCCTTGATCTGGAAAAGCAGAAGGCTTTCTATCGCGACATTCTCGGCTTGACGGTCAGCGATGAGGACCCGGAACTGGGAATGGTCTTCATGAGTTCGCGTCCCGATGACGAACATCACGAACTCCTGCTCTGCCGCGGACGTAACGTGGACGGCCATGCGCGAGTGGTGCAGCAAGTCTCGTTCCGCTGCAACACGCTCGAGGATGTGGTCGGCTTTTATCGCCGTTTCAAGGAGCACGGCGTCAAACTCGACATGATCATTTCGCATGGCAATGCCATAGGCGTTTACGGTTTCGATCCTGAGGGCAATCGCTTCGAGGTTTATTGGAACACGGGGCTCAAGGCGAAACAGCCATACGGCCAACTGATAGATCTGGAGGAACCCATCCCGGACCTGCTCAAGAAGCTTGCCGAATCGGTCGAAAAATACGGCAAGACCGGCTTCATCGATCGCACGCGACGATCCTCGCAGGATTCTCCCGTCCCCCCGGTTGAGAAATAGCCATCGTCACAAGACGCCAAAAAACAACGAGGAACAACGCCAAGGGTGGTGCGCGCCAGGTCGGCGCATGATGAATTCCCGAAGCTCCGAGATTTTCGCGAGTCAAATCGAATTCGTCGCCGTTCACACGGCCTAGATGCGGCCTGCGGCACGCAACACGAACAGCGCATCCACCGTCACCCACTCGTTCATCCGGCTCTTTCCACTCCCGCCCCAATCGACCCGCTCGTGGGAGCCGTGCACTGAGTCGGGACCGCTGGTTGCCGCAAGAGTGTAGAAGCGACCTTCCGCCGGCCAACCGCCATTTGGCAGCTCCTTTCGCTCGAGGAGATCGAGAGCGTCGCCACAACGCATATCTTTGACGAGCCCCATTTCCGCCATGGCCTTCAGTCCCCCCAGGACGTCGTAGTGCCAGTACAAAGGGTAGTGCAACATGCGAAAATTTGGATGGATCACTTTTCCGTCCGAGCGTCGTTTGAACAACCGCCGAGACAGAAACACTTCGGAGGCTTGTAGCGCGGCTTCGCGTACCCTGCGGTCGCCAGTTAGTACTCCGTAGGCCGCAAGACCACGCATCGGCAGCAGCGTTTCCATGAACGATGAAGTATCCGCCTTGGGATTTCGATCACAATTCCATCCACCGTCCGGCCACTGCCAATGAAGCAGACGTTCGGCCAAACATTGCCTGCCCTCTTCTACGAGATCGAGTGCGGTCAAGGAATAGAGCGTATTACCTTGTTGCGAAGCGCATCGGCGATGCCGTCCTCGAATAATGGGAACGCCTTCGACGCTTCGATGCTTGGGAACGGCGCTTTTCGATTCGAACTCTTTGTAGAAGGAAGGGCTCAGCCAGTGCCGGAGAACCTCATGGCACATCGGGAGCAGGGACTCGTCGCGTGGCGGGTAGTCAATCTCGGCCAGGGCGGCTAACACCCAATGTGCGCCTCGATACTTCGCGTATACCTTTGGTTCCTGCGCAGATCCACGTTCGCTCCGCGCGAGCAGAGCCTTGACGCGCGGCGAGACTCGGATTTCGTTATGAAGTTCTCTGGTATTAGTCGCATGAGGATCTTCTCCCAGAACACGGACCAGCACCTTCCAGCGGATCGAAGGCTCGTCGCTATCCAGCAGCGTGTCGATCACGCGACTTCGGCTTTGTTTCATGACTTCGCTCCTCGCTTGACTGCGCCTCCGCGGTGGGAAACCAATCCCCACCGAAGGACCTCTATCCGCACCTCGCCAACCGCGGCAAACGAAGCAAGCTGGCGCTGGTTGCCGCCGGGCAAATGTGTGCTGCGCGACTACTTTACTTGCATCAGCTTCGCTCTCCTGACTCGATAGAGGCACTGCCGGGAAAGCCCAGGAGGCGGAAATGGAACGAGACCTCTATCGCGCCCTTTATCAAATCAACACGCGCGTGCGTCTGACCGAACTGTCTCGCAGCTTGGGCCGGCGCGCGACCCTGGACGACATCCCCGATTCCGAGCTCGATCGTCTGGCCCAGATGGGGTTTGATTGGGTTTGGTTCCTTAGCGTCTGGCAAACCGGTCAGGCTGGCCAGCGAATCTCGCGCTCCAATCCGGAATGGCGCAAGGAATTTCAAGAAACCCTGCCCGACCTCAGAGATGAGGACATTGGCGGTTCGGGTTTCGCAATCACGGGTTATAGGGTTCATGACCAGCTGGGAGGTAACGCCGCCCTCCTCCGCCTGCGCGAGCGGCTTCAAAAGCACGGACTGCGGTTGATGCTGGATTTTGTTCCGAATCATACCGGCCTTGATCATCCCTGGGTGGAGGAGCGCCCCGACTATTACGTCCGTGGCACCGAGATTGACCTGGCGCGGGAACCCAGTAACTACACGCGAGTTAAACGAGTCGGCGGCGACCTGGTCCTTGCGCACGGGCGCGATCCCTACTTCCCCGGCTGGCCGGACACGCTGCAGTTGAACTACGGCAATCCCGCGACCCAGGAAGCAATGATGGCTGCGCTTTTCGAAATCGCCGCGTTGTGCGACGGCGTGCGCTGCGACATGGCCATGCTGGTGTTGCCGGAGGTGTTTCAGCGGACCTGGGGCATAACGGCCCGACCTTTCTGGCCGCAGGCTACACGACGAGTGCGGGAACGGGTGGCAGATTTCTGCTTTATGGCAGAAGTCTATTGGGACTTGGAGTGGACCCTACAGCAGCAGGGTTTCGACTACACCTACGACAAGCGGCTGTACGATCGGCTTCGCTCTGGTCAGGCGCGGCCGGTGCGCGAGCACCTTTACGCCGGGCTTGACTATCAGAACAAGCTGGCCCGGTTTCTGGAAAACCACGACGAACCACGTGCGGCGGCTACCTTTGTGCCCGCCGTTCACGAGGCTGCAGCGGCGATCACATTTTTCTCTCCCGGACTGCGGTTTTTTCACCAGGGCCAATTGGAAGGGCACCAACGCCGCGTCTCGCCTCACTTGGTGCGAGCCCCCGAAGAACCCGTGGACCAAGGCTTAAAACAGTTTTACGACCGCCTCCTCGGTGTGCTGCGAGAACCGGCCCTGCGAGCCGGCAAGTGGCAAATGCCGGAGTGTGTTTCCGCTTGGGAGGGTAATTGGACTTGGGATTGTTTCCTGGCTTTCGCCTGGCAAGGGCTTGACGGTGTCCGGTGGCTGATAACGGTGAACTATGCGCCCAACCAGAGTCAGTGCTATGTTCGCCTCCCATTTGCTGAACTCGCCGGTAGTCAATGGCGGTTCCAGGACCATATGACGAATGTCGCTTACGTCCGAGATGGCAACGATCTGAGAGCGCGCGGATTCTATCAGGACGTACCGGCATGGAACGTTTCCGCGTTCTCAATCAACAGGAACTGAATCGGTCGGCCACTGGGGTTGATCGTAGCTGGTTTACTGACTGCCGAACCACTTGTCGTAGATCTGCCGGTAGGTACCGTTCTCGCGCCGTCTTGCCAGCAGATCCCCCGCCAAGTCTTCCCCCGCAAGTCTTAGCTACCAATAGCACTTGTGTCCGTCGCCGATTTGGCGAAAATTTTTTACGTCTACACTGCCATTCGGTAGACCACCCCACGTACCGCGATTTCCCTGGGGTCGAAAAAACCTCGGCGGCCAGACGAGGTGCGAACGAAGCATGACCGCTTCGCAAAAAGAATCTTTTTCTTGACGTGACTCGCCGGACGGCCGAACTCGAGCCGACCTAAGCCGCCGATCGTAGAGTGCTCAGGTGTCGAACTTCAGCACCTTGCGCGCGTTGTCCCGCAGAAAGCGCGGCCAGACGTTGTCCTTGAAAGGCACGGACTTCATGTCGGTCATGATCCGCTCAAGCGAGAGGCCCATCGGGAAATAGCCGGCATAGATAATCTTGTCCGCGCCGCGCGTGTTCGCATAGCGAATGATGGCTTCCGGGTAATGCTTGGGCGCGAAGGCGGAGGTCGAATAGTAGAGGTTGGGCCATTTCAGCATCAGCTTGACGGCAAGGTCTTCCCACGGCTCACAGCCATGACGGGTCACGAAGACCAATTCGGGAAAGTCATACATTACTTGATCGATCAGACGAACCTCCTGTGGCCACATTGGGAATCTTGGCCCCGGTACGCCGGCGCACGCGAAGATGGGGACGCCCAACTCAACACACTTGGCGTAGATTGGATACATCAAGGGGTCGGCAATGCCGACCTGGGGATTGAAGCCGGCGTTAAACGCACCGAAAGCGCGCACACCATGTGTTTCGTGCTGCCGGACCATGGAGCGGATACCGTCCATACCCCGGTTGGGATCCACGCTTCCCATGGGAATGAAGCGCCCCGGATGGTCTCTCAGCGCTTTTGTTGCGACTTCTCCGCCAACCCCAATCAGGCCCATCTCAATTCCGAACCGGTCCATCTCGTGCAAAGTGACCGAAATCGGATCTTTCGATCCATACAACTCTTTCGGCACATTCTTGAACATGTATTCGACAGGAAAATCAAACTTCGCCGAAGGATCTTTGAGCTGTGCCCGGATAAAGTCGTACGCTTTGAAGTCCTCCGCCGGAAAACCGATCATAGTATCGATTATCCCGATGTTGACCGGCATGCCCATGGTTCAGGAAGCCTCCTGAAGAGCATCCCGGAAGAGGTAGCAAGCACTGTCACGAGGGATTTCTTCCCGCGGCAGAGGCGTTTCGAGTTGCGCGGGCGTTGGGCCAATTTCGGCGGCTCTGAGCTTCAACTTGTCCAAGTCGAAATTGTAGAGCGCTGCGGCGTTCAGCCCCAGGACCTTTCGGCGGCGCGCGTCCAACATGTCGCCGAACGTCAAGCGCAAGGATTGAAGCGTGTAGGGGAAGGTACCCTCATAGTGCGGATAGTCGTTACCCCACAAAACGTGATCCTCGCCGATATCGTCGATACCGGCGAGATCGGCTTTGCTCGGGAAGCTTGCGCCGTAGTAGCAGCTCCGCTTTGCATAAACGCTAGGCGCCTCTTTGAGGGGAGATTCCATCCCCTTATAGTTCATCTCGCCGAGAGAGCCCGACTTCAGGCTGTAGTAAGCACGGTCGCACTGCTTGAGGATCGCTGGAACCCAGTAGCAGCCCGACTCAGTCAGTATGTGCTTGAGCTTCGGGAATTTCTCGTACACGCCACTCATCAGCAGGTGCCTGAAACCGGCCTGGCCGTAATAGGCCACGTCCTGGATCCAGATCGATTCAGCCACAGCACCTTCACCATAATCCGGCAGTCCTTGTCCGCTATGCTGGTTCATAACCAGGCCATGGTCCTGGATGGCGGCAAATACCGAGTCCCACGCCTTATGATAGAGCGGTTTGAGCCAGTAAGCGTCCGGGGGGATAAGCGGCAGAAGGACACCACCCCGCAGATCCGACTTGGCGATGAACTCGATGTCTTTGATCGCTTCCTCGAGGTCATTGGGCAGGATGAGTCCAATGCCGGCACGCCGCACTGGGTCCTCAGCACAGAAGTCCTTCAGCCAGCGATTGTGGGCACGGATGCCGGCCAAGCAGCGCTGATAGTCCTCGGGTTTCGGTGGATG
>Ga0126373_10000353_pt1 | contig 30417 bp, 23 predicted proteins | sample PanSoiMetPlot_11_FD_92545 | JGI IMG/M metagenome (GOLD analysis project Ga0126373, IMG submission 92545) | Tropical forest soil microbial communities from Panama - MetaG Plot_11 | ecosystem: Environmental > Terrestrial > Soil > Tropical forest > Bulk soil | place: Panama | collected 2016-02-17 | reverse complement strand
CTTTGCTTGGAAATCCCGCACACACCGCGGGATTCCCACTTTCCCACAGCTTCGGCTGCTGCTATATACATGACGAACCGTTTATGGAATAAACGGGGACACTTTTATTGAAACGAAAGAGGGGACATTTCTAAAGCACTACGACACCGCTCCTGGAGCTGATCTTTACGCGTGAGTAAAATCGTGGCAGAATACGCGTCCACGATGCAGGCTAAACCAGTAGTGGCGTTCCTTCTATTGCTTGTTCTTTGCGGATGGGCGCAGGAGCCGGGATTCTATGGAGGCAATGCCAGCGGCTCACGCTTCTCGTCGCTCCAGCAAATTAACCGTCAGAATGTCGGCAACCTGAAGCGCGCATGGACGTATCACACCGGCGAAGTGAATCGCGCCAACGAAACCGACCGGCATCATATTGCGCCATTTGAAACGACCCCGGTAGTTGTGGATGGAATGCTATATCTCTCAACCCCCTCGAACCGAATAATCGCACTGGATGCGGAAACGGGAAAGGAGATTTGGCGCTTCGATCCGCAGGCAGATCGCACGGAGCGGATATTTTTTCAGCACCGTGGAGTTGCGTACTGGCAGAACGAAAAAGGTGATGACCGCCGGATTCTATACGGCACGTTCGACGGACGCCTGATCTGCTTGGACGCTATAACCGGGAAACTCTGTCGGGGCTTTGGTACCGATGGTGCGATTAACCTCCGCGTGGGAGTCGCAGACGAATTCCCGAAGGCAGAGTATGCCGTGACCTCGCCGCCCGCGATTTACAAAGACTTGGCAATCCTGGGGGCTGCGGTTCCGGAATATCCCTCTAAAGGACCAAGCGGAGCGGTTCGCGCGTTTGATATTCGTACGGGAAAGCTGGTGTGGACATTTCACACCATCCCCGGGCCTGGAGAAGCAGGACACGAGACTTGGGCAAAAGAAGAATGGAAGGGCCGAACGGGAGTAAACGTGTGGTCGACCATGAGTGTCGACATAGATCGCGATTTGGTCTTCCTGCCGATCGGCTCGCCGTCGTATGACTTTTATGGAGCTGATCGCAAAGGTCAGGATTTATTTGGCAACTCGCTAGTGGCGCTGCAGGCCTCGACAGGCGGACTGGTGTGGTACTTCCAAATAGTGCACCACGACCTTTGGGATTACGACATGCCAGCACAACCGACGCTGATCACGGTGCGCCGCAATGGCGAATCAGTCCCAGCGGTTGCCCAGGTTACGAAAATGGGATTTGTGTTCATTTTCGATCGCGTTACGGGAAAGCCGTTGTATCCAGTGGAGGAGCGCCGAGTTCCGGAAAGTAATGTGCCGGGCGAGGCGGCTTGGCCGACGCAGCCATTTCCGAGCAAGCCGCCCGCTCTGGTGCGACAAAACTTGAATGAAACAGACATCACGAAAGTTACACCGGAGTCCAACCGCTATTGCGCGGAACTGTTTCATTCGCTTGAGACTCGAGGCATGTACACGCCTTATGGCCTTAAACAGACGCTAGTCATGCCGGGAACGCTGGGAGGGGCAACGTGGTCGGGGGGATCGTTTGATTCCGAATTGGGATATTTATTCGTGAACGTCAACGAGTTGGGCTCCGTGGGCGCGATGGAGCCACAGCCAGCAGGTGCGCCCCTTGCGTACCGGCGTAACTCGAAAGAAGGCGAATATGCCCGGTTCTGGGACCAGAACCAGTGGCCATGCCAAAAGCCTCCATGGGGGACGTTAAATGCAGTCGATGTGAATAAAGGTGAGATCGTTTGGAAAGTGCCCCTTGGTCTAGTCGCCGGGATCGAGGGGGAAACGGGCTCGCCAAATCTTGGGGGAACGGTCGCGACAGCGGGTGGGCTGATATTCGTCGGAGCCACGGCAGATAGTCGCTTTCGGGCTTTTGATTCGCGCACCGGAAAGGAACTATGGGTAGTGGAGTTGCCCGCCAGCGCGTACGCTGCGCCAGTTACCTATATGGGAAAGAAGAGCGGCAAACAATTCGTAGCAATTGCCGCAGGAGGGGGAGGCTATTTCCAAGGTAAAACATCCGACGAAGTTGTGGCGTTTACTTTGCCGGAATAGCGGGTAAGTCAGCTTGTGAGACGTTCATCGGCGTCGCGACTCAATGTGAAATAAATGGGATGAAGGGCGGCGGGAGATTATGGCGCTTGTCCATCGACCTCCTACCACAACTTAAGATTAAGCCGTCTTCTTGGACGCGTTCACTCTCCCATCTCGCCTCCCCGCCGTTGCATCCTTCCTTCGCGCGTCTCCTGCTGCCCCCTCAACGGCCACACTCATCCGACATAGCCACCGAATCAGCAGAGCATGCTGGGTTGTTCCGCGAAAGGGCTCCCTGACGAGGGAACTTCTGGGCGTCCGCCCGGGATGGACAAGATCGCGGAGAGACCCTCGATAACAACCAGCTCATTCTGGACTGAGTACGAAGGCCCCGGAAACTATCGAGCGGCTACCTCGGTCTAAAAGGATGCCTCTTAGCAGTCTCCCAGTCACAACAATCCATACTGGGAACACGTACGTGTGAATGCTGACCGCGCCAGACTCCTTGCTCACGAATCGCGCAGGAGAATCCCCCGGAAGCGCATTCGCAATATTCTCGAAGCTGCGAAAAGGCCCGGTGGCGCACGGAACACAGAAAATTGCGGCCTGAGTGGGCTTGAAGCGCGCTTTCTCATCAGCCGTGGATCTGGTACAAGAGGATCGGTTCCGACACAAGGTCGCACAGGAAATGGCACGCTTGTTCTCGGAGGTCGATCTGCTACTGGTGCCTTCGTTGCGCGACGACATGCTTGTGATCACCAACGCCACCGGGCATCCATCGTTGACCTTGCGGGCGGGTATTGTGGAAGTGTCGGAGGCGCGCAGCGATTGGGCGCCTGATCTGCAGCATCCAATGCCAAAGCTTTCGCCACCGCGACGTGTGCCGCACGGCGTGACGCTGATCGGGCAACGGTTCGATGAGGGGACGATGGGTAGCGCGGGGATGGCGCGGGAGAGAATCTTTCGCGTTGCCGAGGAGAAACCGCCGGGATTTTAGTCGCCTGCTCGCGCTGTTCCCGCCAGAGTTCGGTTGAGGCCGGGAGCAACCGGCCCTTCGGGAAAGCTCGTCGGTATATTGTATATTTAATGCCGTTGGCGCCGGGGAAGTTCGCCTGACCAAAACTCGTCTGGCTCGCAAGTCCTTCGCGTTTGGATTACGCACGATCCGTTCAACCGTACTTCTAAGCACGTTTTCGAGGGGAGGTGCTCTCTCCATGCAGCGTCAGCCGATAGTGGCGGTACCAGTGTGCTCGGAAAAGCAGGCGTTTCTCAGCCAATGCAAAGGGATCTGAAAACAAGTTAGGAGGCCCGAATGGGCAACCAGATATCGAGACGGGACATGCTGAAAAACGTCGGGGTGGCAGGCGCCGCTGGAGCCTTGCTGACAGGTCCCGGCTCGACGCTGCTCGCGGCACGTGCGCAGAGTTCCACGCAGGAGCCGCAGTCAGATCCGCAGCTCGCACAATCCTCGGTGGAACTGCTCAAGCAGCACGAAGACTACACCACCGTGGTGGAAGGGGGCGAGATGGTGGTGCACTTCGACCGGCGTTACGGCTCGATCTCAAGCATTACGCGCAAGAACGATCCCCTCGAGACCAACTACATCGGGAACGAGATCAATACTCCGGGGGTGGATCCCTCCGATTCCCGATGGACCGGCGATGTCGTCTCGACGGTCTGGGAGCTCTCCAACGACGAGTGGGGGCCGCGCGCCCGCCTGGGTCAAAACGATGTGTTCCGCATGTCGGGCAGATGGAGAAGGGAGTTGACGGGCAAGTCAAGCGATACGCGCCGCGTCCGCTTTGGCGACAACGCCGTGAATGTCAGCTATGAGGGCGCGTCCTCAAATGAGCAGGGGATCGGCAGCTACTCTCTGACGATGAATTACAGGGCGGGGCCAGGTAGCTCGCTGCTCTGGGATATTGAGATCGCAAACACTACCGGCAAGACGCTGGAAATCGGCGAACTGGGATTGCCGCTCATGGTGAATGACGACTATGAGGAACTCTACATTCAGCACGGCTCGGAAACCAAGCTGAGTACCGTAAACAACGTTGATTTTGGAAAAACCCCGCTGCGCCAGAAACTGATCCACGAGCAAAAGGTGCTGGCCCATTCCTTCATCGCGGGCCACAGTTCCTACGTTTTGCTGCAACGGCCGCTGGGGGACGCTCCTTTTCTTCTGGTTCACCCCACCATGGACACGAGTTTCGAGTGCGCTTACAAAGAACCGGATTTACCATTTACGGCACACGTCCTGGGAGGTCAGGGGCCGGACATTCTTGCCATTCATTCCTGGGCGACAAAAAATCTGCGCAGATGGACGTCGAAACCATGGGTCAATGGCCACACTTCGCTGATTTTGCAGCCCGGCGAAAAGAGGAAATTCCAGGTTCGCTTTGCGTTCATCCCCAGCTACGAAGCGATTCGCGACGAGTTGTACGCAGCGGGGAATCTTGGAATCCGCGTTCTGCCGTCGATGGTGGTTCAGGAGGATACCGACGTCCTGGTCGAGGTGAAGACCAGGCCGGAGATCGATCGCATCGACCTGCTGTCGGACAACATCATCCTCAAAGAAAAGAAGAGGAATGGTGACAAGGTCCTGCTCACGCTGTCGTTCAACGGCAGAGGCCAGAAGAGCCTTAAGCTGAACTACGGCGGCAACCGCTGGACGAATCTTCACTTCTACTGCATTGAGGATATCCAAGGACTGCTTAATGCGCGCGGCCGTTTCGTCGTGGATCGTCAGTTCTACGCTAATCCGCAGGATCCCTACCATCGTCATCACAGTTTCGTTCCCTTCGACTATCGCATCGGCAGCATTTTTCTGGATTCTGATGAGGTCTGGGAAGTCGGTGGCAGCGACGAATCGGGATTCTCCGAGCCCCTGTTTTTGGCGGAGAAGAATGTCTATCTGCCGTCCAAAAAAGAAGTTGAGGTGCTTGAGACCTACGTCGCTGATTGTCTGTTCAAGTACATCCAGAATCCGGCGACCTATGAGGTCCGCGCTTCGCTTTATTGGAAAGACCGATATCCCTCGAACGGATGGGGTGCATGGACGAAGGAACGCTCCGCGGCTACCTTTCGCTCCTACAACTATGTTCACCCGGCCAACATTTATCACGCGCTCTACCGCATCGGTAAAAACTACGGGCTGCTCTCACGCAAAACGCCCAACGAGTATTTGCGGATGTCGTACCAAACCTGCATGAAATGGTTCGCGACCGGTCCCTGGCGCCACGTGGGCCTGATGGAGGGCTCGAATGCCATCCATATTCTGCATGACATTCAGAAGGAGGGTTGGAAGCAGGAATACGACAATTTGCGACAGCAGATGTCGGAGTGCAATGACGAATTCCTGCGTGATCCTTACCCTTACAGTTCAGAACTGGTGATTGACCAGACTGCGCATGAGCAGGTTTATTTCTTTACCCGCTTTTTCGGGAATCCGGCGAAAAATGAAAAGACCATCCAGGTGCTCAAGGCGCTGCGTGGCGGCAATCAGCCGGTGTGGTTCCGCTACGGCAACGACAAGCGCAGAGATGTGTGTTGCTGGTACAACGCCTCCTTGAACGGCCTGGCTCTGCTGAAGGCGTACGAAGATCACGGAGATCAGGACGCACTGATCAAGGGATACGCGGGCGTCATGAGCGTGATGGCTAATGTTGTTCCCGATGGGATGGGCTACAACTTTTTCATCTGCACGCCGGGCGTTTATGATCACGAACCGCCGAGAACATTCGAGAGCGGCTCGGGGCTATGGGGATTTTTGCAGTCTTCCAAATCGTATGTCGTGAAGGACCCTTCATTCGGTGAGGTCGGCTTTGGCTGCAGTGTCGAAGCCACGGACCGCGACCTGACGGTGCTTCCAAACGACGGCTTGCAAAAGCGGCTACGCTTCGTCGAAGCCGCAATTGATGTGGAGGTTATGCCGGGGCAAATCAAGAGAGCGAGACTCGCCCGCGGAAAGCCAAAACTCTCACTCGAACTGTCGGATCCCTCAGGTCTGGCAAAGAAGGCCAGTGTTTCGGTGGACGGATTGCCCGCCGGGAGCTACAAGCTCTCGCATGGGAAATCTTCGCGCCGGGTCACGGTGAACGGGAATTTTAGTATCGATGTACCGATGGCGGATGCACGCCAGATTGAAATCGAACAGGTGTAGTGTTCATACCTAGCGTCGCAGAGGTTCTGCCCATGGAGATGTCTACACGCTAGTGCGGATTCGCTGTCATTGAAGCACGGTGCCCCGTGATCGTCTCCCAATAATCAATCCACTGACGGCGAATACCATTCGCCCTCTCGATCAATTCAGGGCTGGGGGCCCTCCCGTGCCCGACCATTATCACGATGCCAGTGTTGAACTTACGCTGTGAATGGTCCACATCAGGCGAACGCGGCCCTTCTACCGCAACCACGTCCTTGATGGTTACCTTGGTTCGATCGGCTGTGAAAATCGGGTGCCCGTTCGTGTCTTTACCGACAGGCACGAGGTTTCTGAGAATGAAAAAGTCCGGCACCTCGGCAGCGGAGATCAAACCCATCAGGTAGAGATCAAGATAGGAGTACCCTGTCGCCGGCACGTAATAATCGTCGTCGAGCTGCGTGAACGTGCCATCGAGATTGTCCTGCCAGACACTCCCTCCCATTGCGGAAGCCTCGGTAGGCCGCTGATAAGGAAACGCAGCCGGAGCTTGTAATCCTCGCGCCCAGTGGACGGGACCGAGCGGAACGGTTTCGCCCATCACTCTCGCGGAAACAAATGCCGACCAGCGATGGCCCATCTCATGTCCAATCTGCGACATGGCGTAGTTGTACGGGAGTAATTGATGGTCGGGAGAGCGCTCCTCGAGTTGATGGGAGTAATAAGTGATGTCGTGATCGCTCCCGAGGGGTGCGTTTGCGGGCGGTCGCTCCTGCATTTGATTTGAGTTGACGTACACCGGCTGAACGTACTCCCACTGGAACTTGCCCTTGGTGCAGTAGTTCTCGAGATCGTGCTCTGGAGCGCCAATGCCGGTGACGTTCCCACCCACCGGGCCATCGCTTGGAGTACCGGCCTCCTGATTGTCGATGCGAAAATCGGAGTAGTAAGCGAGGAAATCAAACTGGTCGCCGAGTGTTTTTAGAACGGTACAGGAAAGATCCTGAGGCTTGGGGAGCGTCAAATAGTGGAATGCTTCGTAGACTACGCCGAAAGGACCATCCTTGTGCGTTAGCGAAGACAGGTGAACTTCGGGGCTTCGCATTCCGGACAAACGGACAACATGTGGCAACAAGTGTGAGCCGGGATCGCTCTTTCGCGGCGCATTGGCCTCGGCGTAGACCGCAACCTGCCCGACTCCCCGCACTGCTGGCGGCAATATTCCTCGAACACTGATTGTGTTGCCGCTTACTGTAACCTTGCGCGAGACTCCAGGTCCGAATGCGATGTACCTCGAGGGCCGATGTTGCCAGGCAACTCCTCGCACTGTCCAGGCAAACGTTGGGTGGGCAGCATCGGCGGTTGTGGGAAGTGGCTGATGTGCATCAACCATGAAACGGTAGGAGTTTCCGTCTAAGCCAGGATCGCCTGCCGCAAGGACGGGCCCACGGGTTTCCAACGTGACTTTCAACACGATGCCGTCTTCGACCGACAGCTTGAGATTTTTGATATCCAGATGCGCGGGAACGTCTGATTGGGGCTCGTTGCTGATGGTGGCCAGAGGCTTTTCTTCGCCGGATAATTCCGGGTAGATACCAATGATGGCATCCTTCGCCGCTAGCTCCTTGTAAGACATTTCAATCGCGCCATCGCGGTGCAAGACTGCTTGAAAGCGATTCACCGTTTTGAACCAAGTGAAATCCTGAATATTTCCGAATGGCTCTGTCAGATCCCAGGTGATGACTACGCGATCCGCCAGTTCTTTCCCATAGTGAGGCCCGGATGTCCGAGGCTTGAAGAACACGCAGATGGCGGGGGCACTATCGATAAGGGCACCGGCCGCCTCTGCCAATGGATCGAAGCGACCGATGGACACTCCGCCGTCGGGTGGGCCGGGCGGGGGCCCGTTACCTTCCTTCTCTCGCAGACCAAAGCTGATCGATCCGGTCTTGCCCACACCCACTATGTCCCAGTGCTTTCCGGAGAAAGGAAACTTAAATTGATGGAGCGTTAGTTCAGTGGCGGTTAGTTGGGGGCCGAAGTCCGAATCCCATTGCAGCGGCCCGTTCTCAACACGGTAACGCTCACCGTCGGGGTTGAAATGCAGGGTATGATTGGCGAGGTCGAAAAGGTTCGCCGTCCCGAGTGCGCCGTCGGCCAGTTCAAAGACGATCAGGTCTCCGTTGACCGAGACCTTGCCAAGGGAATGGCCCGGTTCGAGCTCGTCGTCCTGAGCGCACGCCTGGGCGCTGACGGCGAAGAGTGCGCAGGCAAGCAGAACTCTCCAACACGAAAAGCTGCCAACGCTTCGCACGTCGCCTCCGCTTCCGGCACTGATCACTGCCACAGCACGACCGGCAATTTGTCGAGATCGAAGTACATCCGGTAGTAGTAATCGCCAATGACGGAGTAGAACGGCCGAAACTTGGCCATTACGTTGCTGCCATCCGGCGGAGCGAAGCGAAAAACGCCAGGGCCTTCTTCGTCGGCAACCAGATATTTGTTCAGGTCGTCGTCGTTTTCCGGCAGCTTGAACATGGGTTCGTGGATCATGCCATCCTGCACCAATACGACCGGTCCACGAACTACAGCGGCGCGATGCGGATGTTGTGCGTCCACCGCCTGCCAGCGCATCCGCAACGGAATGGTGATCTCCACCTTATCGCCAGAGTTCCAGGCACGGTCTACCGTGGCCCAGGTGCCCGGCTGGCAAGCGGTTGGATACGGCTGGCCATTCACCTTCAGCGATGCACCCTCCGCCCACTCAGGAATCCGCATTTTCAAGGGGAACGTCCTGCCGCGATCCGTCTGCAGGGTCAGGGTGCTGGTTTCAGCTTCCGGATAGCGTGTCTCCTGCATCAGCTTCACAGTTCCGCCGCCGTGCTTCCATGTGACCTCCGACGGAACATACAGATTGACGTACAGGCTGGAATCATCGTGGTAGTAAATGAGATTGTGAAAATCGACGACATCCTGAATGTAGCTTCCCGAGCAGCAGGTGTAAGGATTCCGGCTGAAGATTTTGACGCCGCCTCCAACGCGATAGTCGGCGTAGTAAAAATGTCGTCCCTTCCCGTTAATCCGCAAGGCAGACCCGATCCCGTTATAGAGCAGCCGCTCGGCCCAGTCGCCATAGCGCGCTTTTCCCGTGAATTGCATGAGGTAGCGCGACATCTTGAATCCGGCCCACGATCCGCAGGGAGTTTCGAAGCTGTTGAGCTGATAGTCGAGCGCTCTACCCAGGCTTCCCGGGGGCATGATTCTTTCGACCGGTCCATAGCCTCCGGTGGCGTAGCACTGCGTGTTTTGGAGAAAGTCGTAGGCATTCTCGACCACGCGCAAGTGCGCGGGGTCGCCAGTGACCGCATATCGCATGGACGCGCTGCTGAACGAATTCACATGGCTGTAGGCATGAACGCCGCTGGCGTCAGTTGGCGAAGAAGTGTTGGCGAATTTATTCCAGTACGAGTGATAATGCCAAACCTCAGCGAATTTCCTGTACTGCTTATTGCCCGTGAGTTGATAAGCGCGATAAAGGTTTTCCGGCTGTGTATACCATTCGAGCGGCTTGCCCGAGTGCATCTCCCAAGGTTTCGGCGCAGCAGGTTGCCGGGTGCGGTCGAAGGTCTTGGCTGCATAGGCAGTCACGCGTTCAAGCAGAGGGATGGCGCCACTGTCGCCCGCGTACAGGTGCATGTCGACCAGGCCGCAAACCAGTTTCTCGTAGGGATAGACGTTCATGCTGCAATTGCCGTCGGGGCCGACCGTCTTGGAAAATTCAGCGAGAAGATACGCGGCCTTCTCGCACATTGCCTGGTCGCCAGTTGCGCGATACATGCGCGACATTCCACTTAACCACTGGCCGAAGACCGTGGAGCTGTCTTGTTCGCACCATCCTCCAAGCGGCTTGCCCGGTGCAGGCAAACCTGCCTGGGTGCGAAATCCTTGCAGAATGTCATCATTCGACACCTTGAAGTAGAACTCGCGCGCGTGTACATACTGATCATTCCAGCGACTGTCATGCAGGCGGACGCCCTCATAGTCAAAGGCGCTGATCTTCTTTACGCGTGGATCGATGTCGGAAGGTGAGGTCGTGGCTCGTGCGGGAAAGCTGGCAAGCACGCCCGCAGCTGCGAGTCCCTTGAGAAATTCGCGGCGTTCCATTTTTGCCTCCCGGTCTTCAGCGCTCGATCGAAATTTCTTCTTCCGTCCAGGTTGTATATTGTATCCCATTTGTAAACCAATCCCGGACAGATCTTGTTTGCCGCTCCGTAAGCTTGCCTGGGAAGGTAGCGCGAGACGCAATTTTGCCGAGCTCAGGAGCCGGTGTAGAGCTGGAATGGGGCCCAGTAAAACGGCTTGCTGTATGTGCTGGATTTGAGAAGACTCAGTTTGGCAGCGCGCAGAGCGGCTTCGGGAGTCTTGCCCTTTTCTAGCTCACTGTAGAGTTCGTCCATCAGTCCGGGAGTCGAGACATCGCTAACTTCCCAGAGGGCGCCGATTACGTTGTGAGCACCGGCGCGAAGGAAGGCCCAGGAGAGGCCTACCAGGCCTTCTCCGGAGTAGGCGCGTGAACCGGCTCCATAACAGGTGGAGATAGTGACCAATTGCGCGTGAACGGGATGATGGATGATGTCGCGGGCGTAGAGCTTGAAGGAGTCTTCCTGAGAGCTTGAGCGGGACAGCACGATGGCGGAATCCAGCGGGCTCATGCGGCTGGCGGTGCCGTGTGCGACGAAATGGATGTAGGAGTACTGTTCGGGCTTGCTCGCTAGATATGCGGCCGGAGTCGCCCGATCGTGTGCGAAGACCTGCTGCTGTTTCGGCTGGAAGTGCTTTTCAATGCTGTCCATCTCGGCCGCGGCTTTTCTAAGCTCGGGATAGTCGGCGGTCGGCGAGACCGCGTTTCCGAGAAGAAGTACGTTGTCTGTGTGTTTTGCGCTTGTGCGCGACGCTGCGAGAAGGCGCAAGGAACTGGCGTCGGTGATCGTGACGTCTTCGATCCAGTAATGTGGAGTGGAGCCCGGAACTAATAGGGTTTCGAAGTTCAGAGTGTTCAGGTTGCCGTCCGGGATGATGAACAGCTTCGTGTTCTTCGGGATGAGCGCGACCGCTGGCTCGATCAGCATGCGGTAGAGGGCCAGTCCGTCGTCGGTGGTGCGCTGAAGGAATTCCTGTTGCTCGGCGAGGGCTTTGCGATAGCGCTGGGCGACGGGTTCGATTTGCGATTTTGGGGGCAGGGTGAAGATTTCTGTTTTCTGCGGAGTGATCGCCCACAAGTAGGACTGCTTCTCGCCTAGCCAGTAGAAGAGGATCGTGCCGCCGACTTTCCGAGCGGTTGCCTGAGCCTTTGGATCGTCTGGCTTAAAGGAGGCTCCCTTCTGGAGGACTCCGAGACCTTCGGCCAGAGTGCGGCCGCGTTGGTATTCGGCGATTTGCAGGGCTTCACTCGTTCGGTTTTTGTTGGCGAGGAAGCGGATGTAGTCGTCGTAGATGCCGGAGGCGTTGGCTGGAAAGGGGAGAGATGTATCTTCGTGCAGTGCGGCGCGCGCGCCCTCGAATGTGTTAAGAGCGGCACGATATTCGCGCTCGGCGGCATCGGGGTGGTTTTCGTCTTGGTAGAGCTGCGCCAGCGAGTGCTCGGATTCCCATTTCAGATAAACATGACTCTTGGGGTCCTGTTCAATCTCACGGTAGATCTTTTCTGCCTGCTGGGTGTCGTGCTGGCGGGCGGCCACATGGCCTTTGACCAACATGGGATAGAGGACATTGAGGCGGTCGCTGTCCTTGGGAACTAGAGCAATGGTTTTGTCCGCGTAGTCGCGGGCTTGGTCCAGCCTTCCGGTACGTTCGCAGATTAGGGCAAGAGACACTAAAGCATCAATAACGTCTTGCTGGTTTGTGTGCTGAGCCATGGCATAGGCTTGCTGATAGGATTGCTCCGCCTTGCCGAAGTCGCCAGAGTCAAGATAGACATATCCAGCCGTCGTTATCCAAGCCACTTCATAGGTAATGGCGTCGATCTTGTGGGCACTGTCTCTTGCGTTCAGAAGCAAAGGCAGAGCCTTCTCGTGTTCACCGAGCTTGTAGTATGCCCAGCCTTCATTGCCCAACGCGGTTTGAGCTATGTGACCAGCACCAATCGCTGCAGCCAGCTTATACGCAGCATCTGACCATTCCATCGCCTGGTCAAAGTGCTCTTGCTCTATGCCGCACTTGCCAAGATCGAGCAGCGTGCTGGCCTCAACAAAAGTGTCTCCGCGTGCATGTGCCGAGGTCGAGGTCTGCTCGAACAACTTTTGTGCCCGATCAAATCTGCCACGAGCCATTTCGAGCCAGCCCTGAACCCGAAGATCCTCGCAAGGTGCCACTGCTGTATTCCTGCAAATGTCTTGCATCTCCTGAATCTTCTGTTCAGCCGGCTGGAGCCGATCCAGGAATATATAGGCTGAGGCTTCCAGCCATCGTCTCCGAATTGCTAGATCAACGGACTGCGCCGACGATGGCTCGGAAGTTAGGATATCCAATGCTTTATCACTGAGACCTTTCCACTCAAGTGCCTGTGCCTCCAAAAGGAGGAACGTCCATGCCCAGTCGCGGCTAACACCGTGAAACTTCGAGTAGGCTTTCGCCGCTTCGTCCGCCGCCGCTGAGAAATTGCCCTGCTGCAGCATTCGCGTAGCGTGGTCAGCCGCGGTTTGCGGCGATTCTCGGTGTTCGCATGACAAGAGGAATGATGCGAGGATCACCATGCCAATGGCTGACGATCGGCTCCACGATGAGGGTCGTATTGGCAAGTGCGCAGACATCCGCAAAACATGGATGACGCATGATTCTATCTTGAAAATTGGGATTGATTATGCGCTTGAACAGGGCAGTGCGATAGCTCCATTCGCCAGATGGCTGGAGGACCGAGCCCGGTAAGGCCATTTTCCAGCGGCTCCCGCCAGTTGCAAAATACTAAGGAGCACCTTCATTGCAAAGTGGCACGATTACGCCGTTCTGGCACGCGAGTTTAGTGTCCCACGCTACCTTTCCCGTTTACCGTGCACGTCACGACTGACGCCCTGCCGTCGGCTATGCAGCCTAGTTCCAGACGAATCATCGTCAAATGGAAAGTGTTGTGGTTCACTTTCAGTTCGGCCAAGAAGATTGTGCCGAAGTCAGGGACGTGGATCACGTGGCCGAAGGATCGCGCGGGCGGAGGAATGACAATCGGCTTCGCATCCCTCATAGGGATTTCGATGTCTTCGATCTCGACGTGTTCTACCAGCGAACATGTCAGGCCATCCCACCTGCCACCGTTCTCAGCGGCCGCTCGGGCACTTTTCTGAAGACTTTTGTAATCGAAATTTGAAAACCCCTGATAGTGCCTGGAGAGCCAGCTGTCCTCGACATCGAGGCGCATGGCCTCGCGGTGCGCCGGTTTTAGTCTTTTGACAGAATCGCGCATGCGGCCGTATTGGCGCTCGACGGATTCCATCAGATCGGTTCCGCGGGTTGGATAGTAGGCGTCTTTTCCTTTCGGGGCTCGCCCGGCCAAGGCCAGATTTACCAGAGCCTTGGTCTGATGGCGGGCGATCCTCAGATTCTCGAAGTGAGTGCCCAGGAACGTGACCTCGGGAGAATACTGATGCGGAAAATGCGTCGTGGAAATCTGGGCCACCACCCGGTCGGCGGTGACTACATTCAACACATTCAGATTCTCGACGTACGAAGTGGCCAGCGTCACGAACGCCTCCGGATTCTTTTTGCTTCTGTGACCGGAGACCTGGGTGTGGGCGGCGGAATAAGAAACGATTCCTTCGAGGCGGAAATTCCTGGCATGCTGGGAAAAATAGTTCTCCTGCGCCTTTCGTTCTCTCAGGCGGCGTGAGTCTTCTCCTTCAAGGAGGAGCTTCTTGCTTTCGCCCTCGAGTTTCACCAAGGCCTGTTTCTTGATCTGTTCTTCAAAGGGCAGGATCAGCTTGCCGCTAAGGGCGTGGGCTTCCGCGTGGAAGTAGTGAGAGGTGGTGCCATTTGCCATCTGCTTGCTCCGATTGTTTCGAGGCTTAGGAAATCTTGAAATCCGCGAGCAGCCGTCCTTTGCTCCGGGCAGTTTTCTCACAGGTAGGGATGCTTCGACTGCGCCGGAGTTCGCTCCACTCCGGCTCGGCTCTGCATGACAAACCTTCAGGAACCCTACTGAAGTTGTAAATCAATCGACTGCCGGCCGAGTTCTTTGCTCTCACCGGCTGGGTTGATGCCGCGCACCGCCAATATGTAGGTGCCGGGCTGACGATTGCGTCCTGGGATGTAAATCTGCCTTGCTTCTTCGGCCGGTACCGTCGAAATCGAGCCCGACCATTCCAACTTCCCGGCGGGATTATACAGGTCTGCGGCGTAGGAGGCGAATCCATCCTCAGGAGGAAGGTTCAACAGCACCCCGAATCCTTCACCGGGATGTGCTTTGACCTGTTTGGTTTCTGAGCCGCGCGTGCCGATGTTCACCGCTACCCAAGGACCGATCCGCGGCTCGTTGGCGGCCTCGGTCAACTTGGGGACCATGATGAAATTCTGATACCCGATGACCGCGAGCAGCAAGGCGAACACGGGCACAGCGAATGCGGGCCGGAGCCAGGCAAACCAGTTCGCCTTCGCTTTGGCCGGCGCCGGCTCTTTCGGCGCATGAGACACGGCGGGTTCGGCCAGGATTATCCTACTCTGTTCGACGAACATGGCTCCCGCTCGCACGTCGAGGGCGCATTCCTGACAATCGAAGAGGTGCTCTTCGAACTGGTCCCGGAGTACGGGGTCGAGTTCATCCAGCAGGTACCGTTCCGTCGCGTTTTGTTGAACCGCGTCATTGTGGTCCATGGTCGATCCCCCTCATAACTAATAGTGTGGCGGGCGGGTAAAACGTTTCATCGTTTTCCGGCCGCCAGCGCACCCGGAGGACGGGCGGCAACATTCTTTAAATACAAGGATTTAAAGGATTGTTTAGCCCGGTGCAGCAGGACCCGCAAATAGTCGCGGTCGACGCCAAAATCGCGGCAGACCTGATCTTTGTCACGCTCCTCGAGGAAAATTTCGCGGAGCAGCCGGCGATCGCGCTCAGGCATCTCGTCGAGGATCTCGCGGATTTTCTGCGCCATCTGCTGGTTTGCAATGGCGCCCAGCACATCCACGTTGGTGGCGGGGAAGTCGCGCTCTTCTTCGTCGTCGAGGGAATCGTCACGTGTAGAAGCACGATAGTGCTCGAGCAAAACGTTGTTGCACATGGAGTTGACAAAGGCACCGAGGCGATCGGGCTGGCGGATCTTACCGTCGCGCAAGGCAGTGAACACGCGGGTGAACGTTTCCTGGCGGACGTCTTCAATGGCTTGTGGGGAGTTTAGACGGGAACGGAGTTTGAGCTGGATCAGTTCGCTGAAATACGCGATGAAATGTTCTTGCGTCCGAAAGTCTCCTGCCTGAAGACGCTCAACGTAAGATTCATCAAAGGACTGGAGTTGCAAGGACCGCCCCTCGCAGATGTTGGAGTGCCAGCTAGTGTAGCACCTCACGACACAGCGGTAACTCAGACGTAGTGCGGATGTAACGAAAAATGCAGGAGCAACACTATTCTCCCGAGGCGATGAGACCGAATCATACAGTTCGAGGGAGATCGATGACTCATGCGCGTACGTTTCGCACGAGGAGGCCTGTAGCCGGATTGGAGCAGCCAGGAGCCTTTCAATGCACGATCCTTCGGGCTCTAGAGTTGCCCAAGGCCCATCGCGAGGTATTTCTGTTGAAAGACATCCAGGGACATACGTTGACGGAGATCGCGGCCATACTCGGAATCAGCATCGACACGGCACGGGTGCGATTACAGCGCGCCCGGCGTGAAATCGGGCACCTGGGAGATTCCGGCGCTATAGCGCGTGCGCAATGACCGTTCTGGCGAGTTCGCTGAAGCGAATGTGGTCCGCGAAAGGCCGCGTCCCCCATCTAACCGGGTGGGGGACGGGCGGCTCTTTCACAAACACCACAGTGTTTGGGTCGGCGTATGAGAGTGCGCTTGCCTTGGTTGAATTCGCACGGCATAGTGCGCCGAGCGTTGTTGTGATTGTGCTGAATATTTTTCGCTAGCGTGCACGTCGCTAGTCCCACCTCTCTTACCATCCCCTAAATTGGCTCATCGCGGAGTTCGGCGCTTTGCAGCAGGGCGAGGAATCTGCCGAGATGCATCTACCACCCTTCGCTCCGCAGGAAGAACGGCTTTGCTCAGCATGACCCACCCCGCCGCCGCAAATGGAATTTTCAGGAGAGCGAGATCAAGGAAGAAAATCGTATTGCGTTTTTCTTTGGTTAGAGAGTGAGTCGCAGCGGAGGCTTGGATAGCAGGATTTTGAGGGAGCACTGGCAGAGGAGGATGGTGAGCGAAAGGAAAAACCCCGAAGATCGCCGGAGCCGCTTCCCCGTTCGGTTCCGGCGATCTGAAGAGCCTGAGCTTTCCCCCCGGTGCCAAGGCCTTCCATGTCGGGATCTTTTAATGAGCGGTAGCCGTCACGCGCTGCGACTTCTTCCACTCATATCAGTAGTGCAGCGGTGGAAGATTTCGTTACAGAAACATCAAAGATTTTTGCGGGGAGGCTCTCGGGACGTCCATAGGGCATAACCGGGTCATCTATTCTGTTGGGGTACACGGAAGCCGAACATGAAGAAACCGACTTTGCGGGTTACGAAATGGCTTCGGGATATTCCGGTGGAGGCGCACTGCACCTGTTGCCCTGATGTTTGGTTCAAGGCGCAGGGGTCAAGCCATCGGCCGAGCCGGGAAGAGTATCAGCGATCGTTGCAGGCTCAGTTTGAGGCGCATTGCGCCACGGTGCACTCGGGGGAGTCGTAGAATTCGGTGGCAAACGTTGACTCTTTCCACTCCACGCTGCCACGATTCCCACGGGCCTTCCCCCCCGTGAAAGAGCCCCGTATTACGTGGCTTCGAATTCGGGACAGCCGAAGCGGCTGTCCCTACGTAGTCTTACGGGTTCGCGCGCATGTCGCTTGAGGTTCCACCGGCGGCTGGGACGTAGCACTTCAACGTGTAGTCCATCACCATGCGGTCGGCGTTGAAGCGCCAGCCCAGGGTGCGGATCGTGCGTTTCATGCGCTTGATCCATCCCCGGGGAAGGCCATCACGGTCGCGCTGATAGTAGAGGGGTATGACTTCGTCGCGGAGCGTGCGCAGGAGGTCCTCGCCGTCACGACTGTCGTGGACCTGCATATTGGAGTGCGTCTTACCCGTGCCGATGGAAAATCCGTTCACTCCGTCATAGGCTTCGGCCCACCATCCGTCGAGAACGGACAGATTCAATCCGCCATTCAGGACGACTTTCTGACCGCTGGTTCCCGAGGCCTCGAGCGGGCGGCGCGGATTGTTGAGCCAGACGTCGACGCCCTGCACAAAATGGCGGCCGACGTTAATGTCGTAGTCCTCGACAAAAACGAAACGGTCGCGGAATTTCGGGTCACGCATAAGGTCAGCAATCTGCTGCAGCACGCGCTTTCCGGGTTCGTCGAGCGGATGCGCCTTGCCCGCGAATACGAATTGCACGGGGCGATTCGGGTCGTTGACCATGGAAGCAAGCCGTTCGATGTCGGTCAGGATCAGATTGGCCCGTTTATAGGTGGCGAAACGGCGGGCAAATCCGATGGTCAAGGCGTCGGGACTCAAAACTCGTTCCAAGCGCTGCAATTCTTCGCGGGACTCCACACGACGCTCGGCCTGTTCGACAGCCCGCTTGCGAACGAATTCGATCAGTTGGGACTTGAGATTGAGGTGCGTTTCCCAAAGTTCACCATCGTCCACATTCTCGATGCCTAGCCAGATTTTGGCTTCACTGCCGCGATGGTGCCAATCGGTGCCGAGGTGGCGATCGTAGAGGCGGAACATTTGCGGTGCGAGCCATGAGGGGACGTGGACTCCATTGGTGATGTGACCGATGGGGATCTCGTCTTCGGGCTTGCCTTTGTAGAGGCCGGTCCACATGGCGCGCGAGACTTCACCGTGCAGCGCGGAAACGGCATTGGCTCGTCGCGAAAGGCGCAGCGCCAACACCGTCATGCAGAAAAGTTCGTCGCCGTTGGTGGGGTTCTCCCGGCCGAGTCCCATCAGGCTGTCCGGGGAAAGCCCGAGGGCTTCGCGCAACGGACCGATATGTTCTTCCACCAGGCGGGCGTCAAAACGGTCGTGACCCGCGGGCACTGGCGTGTGGGTCGTGAACACAACTTCACGAGAGACTCGGGGAACGGCTGCCTCGAAAGTCAGGCCCTCATCTTCCATGCGCATACGAATGGCCTCCAGCACGGCAAATGCGCTGTGGCCTTCATTCAGGTGAAGGACGCCGGGCGAGATTCCGAGGGCCTTAAGGACGCGCAGGCCTCCGACGCCGAGCAACAATTCCTGGCGGATGCGGATGCGGAGATCGCCTCCGTAGAGGCGGGAGGTGAGTTCGCGATCTTCAGGAGCATTGCCTTCGACGTCGGAATCGAGTAGATAGAGATCGCGCCGGCCGACTTTTACGCGCCAGACCTTCGCCTGGATGCTGCCGCTTCTGGTATCGATGGAGATAAGCACGGGTCGGCCATCCTTTCCGATGGCGGCCTCCATGGGTAATTGGTTCACGTCCGTTTCGAGATACTCCTCGTGTTGCAATCCGCTGATATCCAGGTGTTGACGGAAGTATCCTTGGGGATAAAAAAGGCCGATGCCGACCAGGGGAATGTCCAAATCGGAGGAACTCTTGATGTGATCGCCGGCGAGTACGCCGAGGCCTCCGGAGTAAATGGGTAGAGACTCATGCAATCCAAACTCGGCGGAGAAGTATGCAACCGGGTGGGGCCGAAGGACGCCAGCATAACGCGTGCCCCAGGTGCGGTCGGCCTCGAGATATTCGAGCATGCGGCGATAAGCGTAGTTCACGCGGCTGTGCAGCATGAGTTCGGTGGCGCGAGTCTCGAGCTTAGCCAGGGGAATCGCGTTCAATAGGGTGATCGGGTTGTGGTTCAGAATGTTCCACCCTCCCGGATCAAGATCCAGAAAAACACCTGCGGAGTTGTGATCCCAGCTCCACCACATGTTGCGGGCGAGTGCCCACAAGCGCTCCTGTAACGGGGCGATGAAGCGGTCGAGGGTGCGAGCCTCGCTGACAATCGGAGCTACCTGGGAGGCGGCCTCAGAAAGCATGTGAATCTCATCGGAGCTGAAGATGCGAGCTTCGACCGTTTGAACGACAAGGACTCCCTGGAGAATGCCGCGATCAATCAGGGGGACACCGAGGAAGGACTGATAGGCATCTTCCCCCGAATCCCGGAAGTACTTAAATCGAGGGTGATTCTTGACTTGGCTTACGGCAACCGGTTGCACCTGTTCAGCGACAAGTCCAGTCAAGCCTTCGTTGACCGCCATGCGCAGGTTTCCGATACATTCTCGGCGAAGGCCGACTGTGGCGGCCAAAACGAGGTTGGCGCGGTCCGGCTCGAGCAGATAGGCGGAACAGACGTCGGTTCGAAACCTCCTGGCAATAAGGGCAACGACATTCATGAGGGTCTCAGCAGACTGGGCACCCTCCACGGCTAAATGTTGAATTTCCTCCCGGGTCAGTACATTCTTGACGTCGGCGGCGCGCACAACTTGATCCATAGTTTCTGTAGTTTCCGTCGTATCGTATCCGTCCAATGCTTGTCCTAAGCCTCCCCAAGGAACCCAATGGAATGGCGGTTCTTTGATGATGTCACAGTTGGAAGTGTTCCGACTATTGTAGGTTGTACCGATCAATCGCGAGCAGTGAATTAAAAGTTCGAAAACATCGCAAAACCCCGTTTGCCTGCAGGAGTTCGGAAGAGTAAAATTTCGCGCAAACCAGCCAATGGCGGAGACTTATGTCCATTTTCCGCGGGCTTCGGTGAGCGGTGCGAAGACTGAGTGGCTGACGAGTAGACCCGCGAGCCCTCGCGCAACTCTTACTAGCAATCCAGGACGGACACAGCTACGGGGGAGTTTGCAGTCCTGCCCGCAAAACCTTCGGATCTCGCGAGCGGTGACTGCGCGAGCCATGGAGTAGAGAATAATGAACAGGATTCCCGCGCCATCGCTCGGGTATAGTGCAGGATTACTGTGGTTGACGACTTTGGGATGGATTTTGACGGGGCACGCCGCCAAGCCGCTTAGGTCCCACATCCCTCTGCCCACCGATTGGAGTCATAATCACGTCATTTACACCCAGCCGGCAACAGAGGAGCAAGCGCGCATCATGGGTCAGGATCCGCGCTATTGGCAGGAGGTATATCGGCGGGGGCAGTCGAAGGTACTGAGGCCGGAAGTCTCGGCAATCATGGCGGAGACTAGTGCACCTGGGCCGGACTGGTCGCAGAACCTTGGGGGCACGGCCGCGCCCGGGCGCGGTAACTATCCCGCGAAGTTCTCGTTCAGCAGTGCCACTGCCAACTGCGGCAGCGCGGCCACTCCTGATTATGTGGTTCACACGACCGGCGTTATTGGTTCCGGGACGCAAGCCAGCGTGGTGGCTTTTGACAATCTCTACTCCGGTTGCGGAGGCACAGTGCCCTCGGTGTATTGGGCATACAACACCAGCGGGGTCATCCTGACCTCGGCAGTTCTTTCTCTGGATGGGTCTCAGGTTGCATTTGTGCAAACTTCTGGCAGCCCCGCGGGACAGGCGGGGTTGGTTGTTTTAAAGTGGAAGGCGTCGGCAACTCAGACCGTGGCTTCTCCCGGAGTACCAACGATAGTTTCTAATGCCCTGTATCGCACCTGCGTAGCCCCCTGCATGACGGAGGTTTTTCTTCACGATGGAAACAACCTCGCTGTGGATGACAGGACCTCTTCGGCGTTTTATGACTACAAGAACGATATCGCTTGGACCGGTGGTGCGAACGGCTGGCTGCATAAACTCACGGGCGTATTCCTGGGAGCTCCGGCGGAAGTCACAACGGGCGGATTCCCAGTGCAAGTCAATAATGGAAACGTTCTGTATAACCCGGTTTTCGACCTCGTTTCCAATAACGTGTTTGTGGGCGATGCCGGCGGGTTCCTCCATCGGGTGTCGGCGGCAGGGGGGCCGGTGACAAATTCCGCGCAACTGGATTTCGGCGCCGGACTGGTAGCCGGCCCAGTGGTGAATGGAACGACCGGCAGCATTTATGTATTCGCCTCGAGCGATGGCACGACCTCTGCGAATTGTGCGAACGTTGCGTGCGCGGCGGTTTACAAACTTCCGACTACTTTTGCCTCAGGCTCCTCAGGAAGCAAGGTTCAGGTTGGTACCAGCGTCGCATTGGGCAACACTCCCAAACCTATGTTCATCGGCGGATTTGACGCGAATTACTTCAACTCCGTAAGTGGCACGGGGAACCTGTACGTTTGTGGAGCGACCGGCACAAACCCGATTCTCTACCGCATACCCATTGCGTCCGCGACTCTTGGTACACCATTGGCGATAGGAACACTGACTACTGGCGGCGGGAATCCCGCCTGTTCTCCAGTAACGGACTTCCTGAACCCTTTTGCCACCGGGGGATCGGCAGAGCACCTTTACTTCAGCGCACAGAATCACGGCTTACCGACGGCCTGCGCCAACGCCGGTTGCGCGATGAATTTTCTCGATACGCCGTGGCAGGCTTCCACTCAGTTCAATGTGGGTCAGCAGATCCTAGTTGTCCAGGGCACGGCAGTCTTCATTGAAACAGCCATTGTAGCCGGCAAGACCGGAGCCACCATTCCAGTCTGGCCCACGAATCCTGCACTGCAGACTGTGGACGGCACGGTGACCTGGCTGAGCCAAGGACCCACGACCTTTACCGCCTTGTCGGGTTGGACACGCAACCATGGCTACGGACGTCTGGCCGCCATTTTCGACGGCACCAACGTGCAAGTTCTGCCCACGGCCGGGAGCTCGGGCGGCACAACGCCTGTTTGGAACACAACAGTCGGAGGCTCCACGGTGGATAACACCGCCACTTGGCTCAACGCCGGACCCTTACCCAATGCCGCCCTTCGAACGGCAGCCGGGACAGGGGGCATTATCATCGACAACACGGTGAACAGCGGCACTCTAGCGGGGGCCTCTCAGGTATACTTTTTCACTCTGGGTAATCAGGCGTGTGGAACATCTGGCAGTGGTAAATGCGCAATCCAGGCCTCGCAATCGAACTTACAATAGACAGGGCTCTTTTCATGGCAATGAACAATATCTCCCACGATGATGCTCCGCCCAGTTCGGGGACCAACAAAAAACCGTATGAAAAGCCCTCGTTCCGCTACGAGGAGGTCTTTGTAACGACGGCGCTCTCGTGCACCAAGAATCAAAACGAGAGCACGTGTATGCAGGGTACTCCCAAAGCATCATGAGGGTTTCGCTTCTGCCGGGTCGGGGCATGCAGCGTGCGACGGAGATCAGCGGCGCAGAAATGCTTCGAGGGGGGGCGGGGCGTGGGCCCTTCGCCAACGGTTCCCAGGGGCCGCGCGACTGCGCTCACTCTCTCAAGTGTGACTTAGCAGGTGAGGTCTTGCTTTCCTTCGGCCACTTGCGCCTGCGAGTACGCGGCTGGAGCATGCTTCCCGCCATCTGGCCAGGAGACATCTTGGAGTTAGAGCGAGCGCAAGCTGCCGATCTTTCCAAAGGAGAGATCGTTCTATTCCGTCGAGATCGCCGACTGTTTGCTCACCGCGTGTTGAGAAGCAGCGGGAGCGCGATTCTGACGCGCGGAGACACCTTATCAGGCGCGGATCCGGTTGTCACCGAGGATGAGCTGCTTGGCAGAGTGGCAGCGATCGTGCGGGATGGAAAATCTTTCAAACCAGGCGAGACGCTGTCGGCTTCGCAACGTGCTCTCGCCGGTCTGGTGCAGTCTTCAGATTTCGCAGCTCGCGTCATCTTTGGGATAGGCAGTTTGCTGCACCGCAAAACGGGTCGAGTCAATATTAGAATAGGTCGCGAGTCTCTTGTCTGAGCTGATCACCGAAGTCGAGCGCCTTGGTCTGATCATCGAAATCGGCGGCGTGGCCGTGCGCGTTCACACGACTTGTCCCGATTTTCTTCACATGCTTGAGGAACGTTACGCAGGATATATAAGTTCCGGGGCCGCTCCCGAGATTCAGTTCGACGTTGAACTGGGGCCGCCCGGCAATGCGGATCCGCATGCCGATGTGCATGTGTCGCAACGTAATGGGCGCTGGACTCTCACGCGCGGAGACTTTCGAGCAGAATGGGAGCCGATACAGCGACATGGCTTGATTCGATCGAGAGCGAACCCATATTCGATTGATTCCGTCCTGCGCATTGTTCACACTCTCGTGCTCGCGAAGCAGGGTGGATTTCTGCTGCACGCAGCCAGCGCGATCCGCAATGGCAGAGCGTTTTTGTTTGCCGGAGTCTCGGAAGCGGGCAAGACGACGATCTCACGGCTGGCGCCGTCAGATGTCACGCTTTTGACCGACGAGATCTCTTACGTACGTAGGCTGGGCGACGGATACGTTGCGTTTGGCACGCCTTTTACCGGTGAATTGGCCCAACTTGGTGAAAACGTTTCGGCCCCGGTTGCCGCGCTCTACTTGCTGGCTAAGGGATCAGAGAATCGTATGGAACCGCTGCCGGACGGAGAAGCGGCGCGTTCTTTGCTTGCCAATGTGCTGTTTTTCGCGAACGACGAAGAACTTGTGCAGGAAGTGTTTCATTCTGCATTTGAATTTGTCAGCCGCGTGCGCGTTTTTCGACTGACGTTCTTCCCCGATGCCCGAATTTGGGAGTTGATTCGATGACCAACCTTTATGTGGCGCGTAATCCGCGAGTGGCGGCGCGCAGCCTTGATGGTGAGATGATGATCATGTCGGGGCGGGACTCGACACTTTTTACGCTTAACAAGACTGCGACGCTCCTGTGGCAGGCTGCCGATGGAGCTACCCCACTCGATCAGATCATTGAGCAGCGGATTTGCACGGAGTACGAGGTTGATGCGGGCGAGGCGTTGCGAGACGCCGAGAGCCTGGCGCGGGATCTGGCGAGTCACGGGATACTGCAGATTTCTGAAGAACCGATCGTCCGCGGAGAATCGAAGTGAGCGGCTTGCTTCATCAGATGACCGAGAAAGCGCAGGCGATGAATATACCGCTTGGCGTGCAACTCGATCTGACTTACCGATGCAACGAACGCTGCGTTCACTGTTATCTCGACCACGAGAATCATGGCGAGATGACAACCGCGGAGATCAAGCATCTGCTCGACGAGATGGCGGATGCAGGTGTCTTCATTCTGAGCCTGAGTGGGGGCGAGATTTTTCTTCGCAAAGATTTCTTCGAGATTCTCGAATACGCACGGATCGAGCGGCAATTCTGCGTCAAGCTTAAGACTAACGCGATTATGATTCGAGAGAGTGAGGCGGCACGGCTCCGGGAGATCGGAGTGGAATCGATACAAATCAGCATCTACTCGCATCGAGCAGAGGTGCACGACGGAATCACTCTGGTAGCGGGATCGTTGAAGAGATCTTTGGACGCTGCGCGCTTTCTCAAGTCGCAGGGGCTGCGGGTGATCTTTGCGAATGTGCTGATGGCGCAAAATCTGGAAGATTATCAAGGCGTGCGGGCGCTGGCGGCAGAAATGGGAGTGGAATCCACGCTTGACCCCACTATCACCCCGATGATGGATGGGGATCGCTCAGTGTTGAGGCTGGGCGTGAATCAAGCGACGCTGCGGCAATTTTTCCGGGATGAGGCTTCGATCGGGAATGTCGATGAACCCTGCGCGATTGTCTCTCCGGCAGATGAAAGCACACTGTCGGCTCTCCCCTGCAGCGCGGGTCACACCTCGTGTTATGTGTCGCCGTATGGTGATGTGTTTCCCTGTGTGCAGTTCCCACTCGCTACTGGGAACGTAAGAAAACAGAGATTCCTTGATATTTGGCAGCATTCGGACCGCATGAACGAAGTGCGCTCCATACGACTGAAGGACCTGCCGACTTGTAGCTCGTGCACGCATGTCGGCAGTTGCACGCGTTGTCCGGGGCTGGCGTTCATGGAGGGCAATATGCGGGGCCCATCGTCCGAAGATTGCGCAAAATCCTTTGCGCGAACGGGAATTCCTTCCGCCAACATGTTGGCAAAGCAACGGTCGGTGGTAAATCTGGTGCAGATTCAGATTCCGCAGACGGCCTCGGCCGCTCGGCCGAGCCGCGCCCTTGCATGAGCGACGCTCAGAAGTAATACTCAAACCAATGTCGGGGCATGGTGCGCTGGTTGAGACCGAGTGGGAATTACTGCTGGCAGCGTGCTCTGATAATCCTGCAAAAGATAAATCGGACCGTATTCGTAGGTTGCTGCATTCTCCGCTTCGATGGACGACCCTTCATGGACTCGCGGACCATCACGGAGTGCTGCCGATTCTCAGCCAGACAGCCGGCGGTCTCGGCGATCAGGTTTCCGCCGAAGCACGCATCGCTCTAGAACAAAGTTATCAGGCCAATCTCCGTAAAGCGCTGCTTCTCGCTCGCGAGTTTGTCAGCATCGTCGACAGGTTGTCGCAGGCTGGCCTTGCGTTCATACCGTATAAGGGGTTGGCGCTGGCGGAGATGGTCTATGGCGATATTGCGTTGCGGCAGACCGGGGATATCGATCTGCTGATACATGCGACGGACCTGCAACGAGTGCGAAAAGTGGTCGCGGAACTCGGTTATCGTCCGCATCAAATGTTTTCCGCGGATGAGGAAGAAGCTTATTTGCGATCGGGCTATGAATGCGCCTTTGATGGCCCGGCGGGCAAGAATCTGCTTGAAGTACAGTGGGCGATTCAGCCGCGTTTCTATGCCGTAGATCTTGAGATGGAAGGATTGTTTCGGCGGGCGATCAAAACTACGGTCGTGGGGGTGGAGGTCAAGACACTCTGCGTCGAAGACTTGTTCGTTGTGCTGGCCCTGCATGCGGCGAAGCACGTTTGGGGAAAATTGATTTGGCTATGCGATCTGGCTCGGATCGCGGGAATGACCGCTCTGAACTGGAAACGCATTGGTCAGCAGGCGCGAGAACTGGGGATCGTCAGGATATTGTGGGTTACGCTCCGGCTCGCAGAGAAGTTGCTCGATACCCCCATACCTGCAGCCGCGCAGGAAAACCTGCCCGCGGATTTCGTAGCCGAATCCCTGGCGCAGGAGATCGAGAGCTACATCGCGAGCGACCGGGCGTTCGACGTTGAGTCGCGAGCGTACTTCCGTCTTATGCTGCGGTTGCGCGAACGGCGCGAAGACCGCATGCGATTCATGCGCCGCTTGGTTCTTACACCGGGCCCTAGCGAGTGGGCGGTCACGCGACTTCCCAAAATGTTATTTCCATTCTACCGACTGGTGCGAATCACTCGGCTGGGGGTCAGGATGGTAAGCGGGCGGATTTGAACGCGTCCATTCGAGCAGGTATAACGCGTACATCACGAGACACCCGAGCAGGGGCACATACAATCCCGCCTTTAGGGTGCCCCATCGATTGGAAGCGACCCCCACAGTCCAGGGAAGAAGACCGCCGCCGATGTTGGAAAGCACGAACATGAAGGATCCAATTTTTGGGGAGGTAAATTCTCGGGAGAGCAGCGAAATGGTAATCGGGTAAACCGACGAGAGCCCCAAACCGGCAGCAATCGCGCTTGCGGCAATGCCGGGCAATCCGCGAGAAAATGTAAGACCGGCCATGCCGGTACAGGCGAGCAGCAGGCCCCCCTGTGCCAGTCTGACGTCATCGACGATTCGAAGCATTGCTGGAGCCACCCACCTGCCAACCATGAGGGATGAATAAAACAGGGATGGAGTCGCGAGTGCGACGGTCAGAGTCAGCGTTCCGAGACTTTTCACATAAGAGGCCATCCACTGCCCGAAGGCGTTTTCCACTCCGACATAGAAGAGGAATAAGACTCCTAGGATCAGAAATGGGCGGAAGCGGCTGCGAATTTTCGGCAGAAGCGGAATTTCCTCGCGCGTGGCCACCGGCTCTGCGAGTTTGCCGCGCATGCCGCCAATCCCGATGGCCACTACGACAGCAAGGAGCGCGACCGAGAGCAGAAAAATTGGAATGTGGTGACTCTTTTCCGCTGCGGCGACCAGGAATGGACAAGCAACTGCACCCGCGCTCCAGAAGAAATTCAGCAGATTCAGCGTGGCACTTCGGCGCTCAGGGTTGGCAGCCGCTACCAGCAGGTTGGCAGCGGGAACCGCCAGGCCGAGGCCTGCGCCGTAAGCTCCGATGCAGAGGACCCCTAATATTTTTGATCCCGAGAGGAGGAATGCGACTCCCAGTGCCATCAGAGACAGACCGAAGTTGATGGCGAATCGGTATCCCCAGCGTGCCACCAATACTCCTGAGAGCGCGACTGCGCAGGTTGAGGCAAAGTACTGGGCATTAAATAATGCGCCAGCCTGTGCGTAGTTTAGAGACCAGCGTGCCGAAAGGGTCGGCAGCATCGGCCCGAGAAGCACAGTCGCAATTCCGATCGGAATGAAAGAAATATAGGCGGCGGAGGTGAGAGAGCGTCCTGAGGCAGACGGCGCGTGGGTTTTAGCCGTGGGCATGATGGAGGCGCGCTGCAATCCCCCCCGGGCCTGGAAGACGCATCGCTGGCTCTGATGCTAGCAGGAGGCAGGGGCGTTCGCGGTGGATTCGCGCACCACCAGTTCAGGCTCGATGGCGATCTCGGAGGGGTATTCCTTCTTGCCCTCAATACGATCAAGGAGTGTCTGCCCCGCTACCTCGCCCATGCGGTTTAAAGGCTGCCGCACCGTCGTCAAGCTGGGAGTATGGAAAGCTGCTCCGGGGATATCGTCGAATCCGAGCACAGATACATCCTGCGGCACGCGGAGTCCTTGTTCTTGCAAGGCCCGGATGGCCCCGATCGCTGAAATGTCGTTGTACGCGAAGATCGCGGTGAATGGCTTCTGGCGCGCGAGCAGTTGCTTGGTGAAAGGATAGCCCAATTTGGGCGTGGGATCGTCGGCGTCGATTTGTACGGTCAGGTCCGGATCGATTTGGATTCCGATGTCAGCGGCTACGTGGCAGATGGCCTCCCAGCGGTCGGCAGCATCGGAGCTGACCGGGTTCCCTTTCATGAATGCGATACGCTCATGGCGCAACTGTTTCAGATGATTGAGCGCCAGAACGGCGGCACGACAATGATCGAGGACGATGTTGGTAACACCCTTCAGTCGCTTGTGGCCTGCAATCGCGACGGTAGGCAGCATTGGCGCTTCCTGGACGGTGGTATCGACGGTGATGATGCCTTCGACGCCGCGTTCCGATAAGAGTTGCGAATAACGGCTCAGCAGCGCCGGATCGTGGCGGTGTACTACGGTCAGGAAAAAGTAGTCGCGCTGTCGCAGGTATTGCTCGATACCGCTAATAATCGGCGAGCTGTAGGAGTCGCCAATTTCTTCGGCGATTACGCCGATCGTATAGGTACGCTTGTTGCGCAGAGTGCGAGCAAAGAAGTTCGGCCGGTAGTTCAACTCCTTGGCGGCGGCACGGATGCGGTTCTTGGTCTCTTGCGGGATGGAGCGGGCGGAAGGGGAATCGTTCAATACCGCCGAAACCGTTCCCGGAGTGAGTCCTAAGTACTGAGCGACGGCCTTAAGGGTGACTACTTGCGGCTTCTGGGTGGCCTTTTTGAGTTGAACCATAGGCGTTATAAATCGTTTTCGTAACCGCTTTTTCTCTCGTTCATGGTAGCAAACCGCTGCATCCCGTCGGGCATTCTGCTCACCTTCATCCCTGCGTTTCCGATGTCTTGGCGTAACGTTTGCTGTTGGGCATCGAGCCGCTCAGGGCGAAGAACAAGATGTACAAATAGCAAATGACCGGCAGGAAGAAAGCATGATGGATGCCGATGCGGTCGGCAAACCAGCCTTGGGCGACCGGGATGATGGCTCCGCCAACAATAGCCATGATGAGAATTCCGGAGCCGTCGCCCGTCAATGGTCCAAGTTCGGCAACTCCGAGGGTGAAGATGCTCGGGAACATGATGGAGTTGAAGAAGCCGACCAGAATGATGCTGTACATCGCAAAGTGCCCGCTGGTGAGCATCGAAATCATAACCAGGGCAGCAGCGCAGATCGTGCAGATACCGAGAAGAGTTCCGGTCTTAACTTTCTGTAACAGTGCGGAACCGATGAAGCGCCCGACCATGGCGCCACCCCAGTAGAACGCGACGAAACTTGCTGCGACCTTTTCCGTCAATCCGCCGATTTCCGGCTGGCTGAAATAATTTACGAGAAAGCTGCCAATGGAGACCTCGGCGCCAACATAAACAAAGATTGCGATGGCACCGAACACGAGGTTTGGGTGCTTCCAGATGGAGTCGTTCACTCTTTCGCCGCGGTGATGCTCCGCGTGTTCAATCTTCGGAAGCTTGAAACTGCCAATCGCGATGGCAAGCAACACGAGCGTGATGCCCAGCCCCACGTAGGGCATCTTGACGGTTGCAGCTTCGTGCAACCGATATGCCTGCAGGTCAGCGGGCGACAATGCGCGGATTTCCTCAATCTTCCGAGCGGCTGTCAGAATAAAGAGGCCGCCGAAAAAAGGGGCAAGAAAAGTACCGAGCGAATTGAAAGCCTGTGTGAGATTCAAGCGACTGGAGGCGGTTTCGGGCCTGCCCAACACGGTGACGTACGGATTTGCGGCCACCTGCAAGCAGGTGATTCCGGCGGCAAGGACGATGAGAGCACCCAAGAATAATGGATAAGAAGGAACGCTTGCCGCGGGCACAAAAAGGAATGCACCGACGCCCATGGTGAGGAGGCCGACAACCATGGAACGCTGGTACCCGATCGAGTCGATGATCTTGGCGGACGGTATTGAGAAGATGAAATAGGCGCCAAAGAATGCGAACTGAATGAGCATGACTCTGGTGTAGTTCAGATCGAAGATCGATTTAAGGTGCGGAACGAGGATGTCATTCAGGCAAGTGAGAAATCCCCACATAAAGAAGAGCGTGGTGACTGTGGCCAGTGCAGCTCCATAGCTTTGGCCGGTGCCGGACGTCGACGTCGAGCTAGCGGTATTAGGGCTCACGATAGCCATGAGTTCTTTTCCACCCTCCGAGGGGTTCGGAATCAGGGAACGCCGCCATCATACATCGCCGCCACGGCGTTTTGCGGACTTTTTCTGGCTGGCAGACGGCTCCCATGCCCTACAAAATCGATTCTGTTGGTTGACCCCG
>Ga0126373_10000351_pt1 | contig 30441 bp, 25 predicted proteins | sample PanSoiMetPlot_11_FD_92545 | JGI IMG/M metagenome (GOLD analysis project Ga0126373, IMG submission 92545) | Tropical forest soil microbial communities from Panama - MetaG Plot_11 | ecosystem: Environmental > Terrestrial > Soil > Tropical forest > Bulk soil | place: Panama | collected 2016-02-17 | reverse complement strand
TCGGAGAGACCAGCGAGCAGGAACTGGAGAGCATCATTCGCCAAGGCGGCCGGCGTGGTGAAATTTATTCCGGACTCAAGAAGTTGAGAGACAAATATGCGCAGCTAATTCGCGACCGTTATCCCGACATTCCGCGTCGCGTCTCTGGATTTAATCTTAACGAACTTTTGCCTGAAAACAATTTCAATGTGGCCCGCGCGCTGGTGGGTACCGAAGGCACGTGCGTGATGGTACTCGACGCTAAACTGCGTCTGGTGTATTCCCCGCCTTCGCGGACGCTTGTCGTTCTCGGATATCGAGATGTTTACAGCGCCGGCGATCACGTGCCAGAAATTCTCGAGTTCAAGCCCATTGGACTCGAAGGCATTGACGATCGTCTCGTCGGCTACATGAAGCGAAGAAATCTGAACGTGAACGATCTCCCTTTGCTTCCGGAAGGCAACGGGTTTCTATTGGTGGAATTCGGCGGGGAGAACAAGGTCGAAGCCGACGCGAAAGCGGTAAGGATGATGGCCCGATTGAAGAACAAGCCGGGTGCTCCTTCCATGAAGCTCTACGACGACCAGCACGAAGAGAAATTGGTTTGGGAGATTCGGGAGTCCGGCCTTGGCGCAACGGCCTTTGTCCCAGGAGAGCCGATTGCATGGGAAGGCTGGGAGGACTCTGCCGTCCCGCCCGACAAGGTCGGTCCCTACTTGCGCGACCTGCGCCGATTGTTCGAGAAGCATGGCTACGATTGTTCTCTCTATGGACACTTCGGGCAAGGCTGCATTCACACACGCATCAACTTCGACTTTCGCACTGTAGAGGGCATTCGCAACTATCGCGCATTCATCGAGGATGCTACCGATCTGGTCATGAGCTATGGAGGATCGATCTCCGGCGAGCATGGGGACGGCCAATCGAAAGCTGAAATGCTGCCTAAAATGTTTGGTCCCGAACTGGTTCAGGCGTTCCGCGACTTTAAGTCCATCTGGGATCCGCAGAACAAGATGAATCCGGGAAAGGTCGTTGACCCTTTCCCGATTGATGAAAATCTGCGCCTGGGAATCGATTTTCACCCTTGGGAAGCGAAGACTCATTTCAGGTTTCCTGAAGACCAAGGTCATCTTTGGCACGGCACGATGCGGTGCGTGGGTGTTGGCAAGTGCAGACGGCATGACGAAGGCGTGATGTGTCCGAGCTACATGGTCACGCTGGAGGAGAAGCATTCGACCCGTGGACGGGCCCATCTGCTCTTTGAGATGTTGCAACGCGAGGAACTCAAAGATGGTTGGCAGGACGAAAACGTCAAGGAAGCTCTCGATCTTTGTTTGAGCTGCAAGGGATGCAAGAGTGATTGTCCAGTCAACGTGGACATGGCTACGTACAAAGCTGAGTTCATGTCGCACTACTACGAGAAGCACGCACGGCCGCTGAGTGCGGAGGCTTTCGGTCGTATCGACCGCTGGGCCGGATTGGCATCATTGGCTCCTGAAACCGCTAACTTCTTCTGTCAGACTCCCGGACTCAGTGACTTGATGAAGCTGGCATTGGATATTCCGAAGCAACGAGAGATTCCAAGATTTGCACCGCAAACATTTCGCAGCTGGTTTGCGAATCGCAAGGCCAACTGGTTTCCCGGTCCGCAAGTAATCCTGTGGAGTGACACCTTCAACAACTACTTCCACGCGCACACTGCGCGCGCTGCGGTTGAAATCCTCGAGCACCTCGGATGGCGAGTGCGTATTCCCCCCGAGAACCTCTGCTGCGGGCGCCCGTTGTATGACTTTGGGATGCTCGACGAGGCGAAGTTCTATCTCAAGCGAATTCTGCGCAGCCTTGAGCGTGACGTTCAGGCCGGTTATCCAATCGTGGTGTTAGAGCCTAGTTGCGCATCGGTCTTCAAGGAAGAACTGAGAAATCTTTTGCCGGACGAGCCTCTGACTGAAAAACTCGCAGGACAAACCATGTTGCTGAGCGAGTTCATCCAGAAAAAAGCCTTGGAATTCCATTTTCCTCAATTGAAGCGCAAGGCGATCGTGCAGGCTCACTGCCATCACAAGTCAATCTTTAAGACCTCGGCGGAAGAACAAGTGCTCAAACGCATGGGTATCGAGGTTGAGGTCTTGGATTCAGGCTGCTGCGGCATGGCTGGTCCCTTCGGCTTTGAAGCTTCCAAATACGAAGTCTCGCAAGCATGTGCGGAAAGAGTGTTACTGCCAGCAGTTCGCAAAGCCCCAGTCGATGAAATCGTGATCGCTGATGGTTTCAGTTGTCGTGAGCAAATTCGCCAGAATACCGATCGCTATCCTCTCCATTTAGCCGATGTGTTGAAGATGGCGCTGAAAGGCGACTTGCCGAAGGATGGCAAGCCCGAGGCTCGGGTCGTGAAGACGCTCCAATCGGAAACGGTGGTGGGCAAGCTTAAGATGGCTGCTGCGTTGGGTGCGCTGGCTGGAGTAGCTTGGTGGCTCTTGGCAGGAAGACGTCGCTGTTGAAGTAACCAGTATCCGGACCAGTTGAGCCAAGCCTAACGGCATGCCACGTAGCCATTTATTGGTCATGCAAATTCCTAGCGACGATATTCAGCTCTATTACGAAAAAGTTGGCGAAGGTTTTCCGGTCGCTCTGCTCCACCCATTCCCTGTACATCGCGACTTCTGGACTCCGATTGCTGCGAAATTGGCCTCGCGCTACCAATTGATTCTGCCTGACCTGCGCGGACACGGACGTTCCGAAGTGGGAAATGGAACCGCGACGATGGTCAAGCACTCGGAGGACCTCGCGCGCCTGCTCGACGTGGAGCAGGTTTTGAAGGCTGTCTTTGTGGGTGTTTCGATCGGTGGCTACATTCTCTTTGAGTTTTGGCGGAGACATCGCGAGCGGGTGCAAGCACTGGTGCTCTCGAACACGCGGGCAGAACCTGATACCGAACAGGGAAGAGCGAACCGGATGAAATCGATCGAAGATGCACGGTTGCGGGGAACGGCGCCCTTCCTTGACGCCCAAACTCAAATTCTGATCGGTGAGACTACACGGCGCAATCGCCCCGATGTTGCTGCTCGAGCCCGCAGCATGATGGAAAAACTGACAGTCAATGGCCTTGTGGCCCTGCAGCAAGGAATGGCTGAGAGGCCGGACTCCGTTCCGACACTTCGGGATATCGATGTGGCGACACTTGTGATTGCGGGTGAGGAGGACACTGTTACCCCGCTGGCTAACGCAAAGGTGATGCAGTGCTATATTCGTAGCGCAAAGTTATCCGTGATCCCAAAAGTAGGACACTACGCAGGCTTTGAAAATCCCGACGAGTTTGCGCGCGTCTTACGGCAATTTCTTGATGAGCAGCGCCTCGGTTAAGTCATCGTGCAGCGCTTGACGCCTGCTGATTGCCGGCTGAGGCTACAAAAGCCTTTACCTTCTCCAAGGCGTTCCGTGCTGCCGCTGAGTTCGGGTCTCGAGGGGCTAGCGTCAGAAAGGCCTGAAGCTCGTTCATGGCGGTGCCGTACTCCTTAAGAGCCAGCATCACATGGGCGCGCAAGAGGTGGATTGGAGCGTAGTCAACCGGGTTTAAACTCTGAGCCCTGCTTAATTGCCGGAGAGCATGCTGATAGTCCGCCTTCCCAACGTAGGCCTTCGCCATCTCGAAGTACGCTTGCCAGGACCGCGGCGCCAGAGTAATGGCACGATCTGCTGAACGCAAAGCATCGTCGAACCTGTTCAGTTGGTTCAGAGCGGCGGTCATCGCCGTATATGCGAGCGCGAAGCTTGGATCGCTATGAATTGCTTTGTCAAAGTCACTAATGGCGGAATTTACGTCGGAGCGGTCAAGGGACAGGACCCCACGAAGGGTTAGTGCGGGAGCATAGTCTGGATAGATGTCCAACGCTTTGGCCAGACACTTGCCGGTTTCCTCGGACCGATTCTTTGAAAGGGCGACTTCGGCTTTGTGGAAGGCTTCACGTGCTTTCTGGGGAACCCTGTACTCTGCTACTGAGACCGTTGTCTTTCCAGCGGCCTGAGCTGCATTTTCGTCGGCATTTCTAACCCGGATCTTTAACCCCATCATTCCGTCGAGACCGACTCGTTCACGCGCCTCTGCAAGTCCGGCCGTGGCGACAACTTCATACTGCGCTGAGGGTAGATTGGCAAACTCGAAGGTGCCGCTTGCGTTCGTGTAACCTGAAGCAATGGTGTTTCCGGTGTTGTCGTTGTGCACTTCGACGCGGGCGTCGGGGATTGGAGCGCCGTCGCTCCCAACCACTACACCCGAGATGATGCTCAACTGAGGGATCCTGGGCGAGGTGCCCGAGGGAATGGTCATATTCGGATTGAAGACTTGGGAAAAGCAAGTACCTGCGAAGAAGAGAACTAGCAGAGTCGTTAGGGATCGGCCTTTCATGGCCTAAGTACCTCGAGTCGTTCACGAGCATCGGGAGGTACCTTGTCACCCGTGGGGAACCTCGTACTGCGCTCGGCAACAGCGTAATCGCTGTGCTGGTCAATGAGAGTGAGAGTCACTCTGATTTAGTTGGCTAGCTGAATTGAATGCACTCACAAATAAAAAAGTTGCGCACCGGGCAACTACAAGGGCAGCTACTCTGGAGTTAACGAAGCAATGACCGATGTTGTGATCAAGCCAGCGAGGAATCTCGTGGGATCGATACGTCTTCCAGGCGACAAAAGCATTTCTCACCGCTATGCGATGCTGGCCGGACTGGCAGAGGGAACTACTCGACTGCGCAACTTCTCAACAGGAGCGGATTGCGCCAGCACGCTTGCATGTCTGCGTTGTCTTGGGGTGGACGTGACGAGGTCCAATGGGGAGATCACGATGGCAGGACGCGGTGGTGTACTGAATGCTCCATCGGTTCCTCTTGATTGCGGAAATTCAGGTTCCACAATGCGCATGCTGTCAGGAATTGTTGCAGGCCAGCCATTCGCGAGCGAAATGATCGGCGATGCGTCCCTTTCGCGCCGCCCAATGCGTCGTGTCATTGAACCCCTCACGCGGATGGGGGCGAGCATCTCCTCCGAGGACGGTCATGCACCTCTGCGCATCAAGGGGGGGAAATTGCGAAGCATCGACTACAAACCTCAAGTCGCGAGCGCTCAAGTTAAGAGCTCACTACTCTTCGCCGGCCTCGGTGCCGACGGTGAGACCAGTGTGGAGGAACCAGTTCGCACGCGCGATCACGGAGAAGTCGCATTGCGGGCATTCGGCGCTCAGATTTCCCGCGACAGGAACCGTGTAAGCATCAAAGGTGGTCAGCGGCTAAAGGCAGTCGAAGCTTCGATTCCCGGTGACATTTCCTCCGCTGCATTCTTTCTCTGCGCAGCGTCATTGTTTCCGGAAAGCAATCTAGTCGTCGATTCATTGTTATTGAATCCCACCCGCGCTGTGCTCCTCGATGTGCTGACCGCCCTGGGAGCGCGTGTACGTATGGTGCAGGTAGAGGAGCAGCACGGAGAGCTTGTAGGCACCGTAGCCTTAGAGGCCGGGCCTCTTGGAGGCGTGAGTTTGGCCGGTGCACAGTCTGCAGCGCTGATCGATGAGATTCCCGTGCTGGCGGCGATTGCTCCCTACACGCGTGATGGGTTAGTCGTGCATGACGCACGAGAACTCCGAGTAAAGGAGTCAGATCGCATCGCAGCGGTAGCGAAGAATCTGCGGGCGATGGGTGCGAAGGTGACAGAGCATGAAGATGGCCTCACGGTTCCCGGCCGGCAGCAATTGCACGGTACTGAGATTGATTCTGAACACGATCATCGCATTGCGATGGCGTTCGCGGTCGCTGCGCTTAAGGCGGAGGGAGACACAGTAATTCACGGCGCCGATGCTGCGCAGATTTCATTTCCGGAATTCTTTCAGATGCTGGAAGGCATGCTTGAACGCTAGCTAGGAGGGCACGGATTTCAACCGTGCCTCCCTGCGTCAAACGACCGTTACTGTGTGCCCGTCCTCCGCCGCAAGGTTGGATGAGGTTTTCGCCCTCCACTGAGCGCTCGTCCACGTGTCAGTTGTGAGAGGCGATCGTGCACTTGGTCGAATTCGCTTGTGTCAGTGATGTAATCGTCGCGATCTGGAAGGTTCTCAAGCATGAGCTCCGCTCGACGCACGCGGTCGTCGGTCATCGGATGTGTCATGAAAGCGCGAGCTATGAAGTTGTGCGGGTCTTTCTCGTCGGTCTCGAGTTTCTCGAAGAAATCCACGAACGCCGTGGGATCGTAGCCTGCAGCATATTGGTATTGCATGCCTAGCAAATCGGCCTCTCGCTCCGCGTCGCGGCTGAACTTGAGGAACGACAGAGGCATTGCGAAGCTCGAAATCTGCCGCAATGCAAAGCCTACCGGCCCTCCGAGAAATATCAGTGGCAACGAAGCATATTGAGTGATTTCGCCGCGGGTCAGATTTTTCGTCGCATGGCGCGCGCAAACATGCGCAATCTCGTGCGCCATAACGCCTGCAAGCTCGGCCTCATCGTCAGCAGCCAGAATCAGGCCAGTGTTGACATAAAAGAACCCACCGGGGAGAGCGAAGGCGTTCACTTCGTCGTCATCGACGATCTTCACGACGAACGGCACCTTGCAGTCAGAGTGCTGCACGAGAAGTTGAGCCTTACGATTCACATATTCATTGATCGCAGGATCTGTGAGTAGCCGAGCACTCTGCTCCACTTGCAGCGACAACTCTTTGCCCAGTGCAATCTCCTTCTCGATAGAGAAGAAATTTATGCCTTGACCAATGTCGCGATTCCCAATTCGGGCAGTATCGTACTTGGCCGGCACGCCCGTCGGAACACGGTGTGGGGGTTCAGCCGCCATTCGTTGTGCAGTATTCGGATGATTGGGATGCGGCAATTCGGGAAGATACGCGAAGTTGTCCCCGTCAGGAGAGTCAGAAACTCGTGACCAGTTGAAAGGATCAGGAGTGAGCTTGTACGACCTCGGCTGCTGAAGCGTGCGAGTACTCTTGAGATCTTCGCCTAAATCGAGCAGCCTGCCGCTAAGCAGCCAGGGACGCATGAACGCAGCAATCAGGCGCGGGTCGGCCTGCAGTGGATTACGAGATATCGGCAGCGTCCACCCTGAAAAATCGGCGTTCCTGTCGACTACGATTTCAGGCACCGCACGAGAAGCCGTTTGCGCCGGCACAGTTTGTCCGCAAGTGGGTAAGGAAATCAGACAAGACCATAGGACGAAAACGATCCCGACAGCAGTTGCAGCAGAGGAACGATCAGGGACAAACATAGGCGCCAACTTCCCACAGAGAGCTTTATACCCAACCATTGTAGGCCCGCGAATCAAGTGGTACGCGCTCGTGCCTGAGCTCTAGCCGAAGCAGGTGCCGGATCGCGGCGAGTATGATGATCATCGCTGTCCCTCACAATCCACTTCAGATACAGAAGGTCAGCCCGCTCACAGCAAGGAACAGGGAAAACAACAGGCAATAGTGCCGATTCGACCCTGAAATCATCGGAATCCTGTCCCAAAAATCCTTAAAACCGTTTCGAAACAGGGAATAACAGCGAATTTCGCGGTCTTTTTTTCCAAGCCATTCAGCAATACCGTTGAGTCCTTTTTGCACGAGAATTCAAGAAAGATTAGTGAAACTATCAGAGACCTTCCGCTGTTTTCGGCCTCAAAATTCAGAAAATACCCATTCATACGCATCGATACGCCGGCATACCTTGCATGTGCACTCGATGCCCCAGGGCACAGGTGCGTATACGCATCCAAGCTGGGTGACGGGTATCGTACTTCCTACGAACTGCCTGAGGGCAGCGACGGCATTAGCCGGCAGCGAGCAGCTCACTTCCCGAATTGGCATTAAGCCTAAACACGATTATTTGCCCAGTACCACGAATTCATTCAGAACGGAAGTGGCCAAACGGCCACAGAATGATCAAAAACCGTCGGTCTACTATGCCGCACACGTGTATGCCGAACACGTGACCAAGACATGTGAACGAGTTGCCGCCAGAAATTTGGCTAGAAACCTTGTGGGTGCCGTCGAGTGCGGACAATCCAACGTCACGCACTCTTAAGCTTCTGCAGGAGCTTTCGCGCATTGATCGCGCCTTCCGGCGTGTCTTCATGTTTTAGGAATGCATATACTTCGCGCTCATGGGCCGCGGCACGCAAACGCTTCTCGACCTCATCAATTTCCGCGTCGTTGTAATCCGACTTGCGCAAGCGATAGTAAGTAAAACTCGCGGTGAACACCTCCGGCACAGCAAGATCGTCGCTTTCGGCGATGCAAAGTGCGACATTGTGCTCGCGCATCAGAGCGTAGGTCGAGTCATTGAACCAGCTCACGCAGCGATACTCGATCGCTGCAGGCGCGTCCTTCGGTAAGGCCTTCAGAAACTTTGCTAGTCGATCAGCGTCGGCCTTCAGATTCGGAGGCAACTGGAAGAGCACGGGACCCAGCTTCCGTGCGTGCAGGAGTGGCTGTAGGGCGGCGAAAAAGGCGTCCACATCCTGGTCGACGTCGGTCAATCGTTTGATGTGCGTAATGCGCTGATGCGCTTTAGCGACAAACGTAAACCCTTCTGGTGTAGCAGTCGTCCAGTTTTGCAGTGTCGTGATCGCCGGCCGAGCACGGAATGTGTAGTTCACCTCCACGCAATTCAGTTGCGTGGAGTAATAGTCGAGAAGTTTGTTGGAAGGCGTCTTCGCCGGATAAAAGTCGGGCTTCCACGACGGATACGCCCATCCTGAAGTTCCAATATGGACTTGATGCATAAGGAAGGCAATACGCAATCGGCGATAGGCAATAGGCTAAATCAAATCCAGAATCGATGTCTGACAGTGGCACCCAAACAAGGATACACATCACTGAGAATCAGGCAGTGCTCGCGCCAATGCCTCGTGACGGGCAAGCACGCAAACCAGGCAAACCCAACGTTCTTGCTAATCCCTTCTCAGACTGAGTCAGAGGTCAGTGGCTGGTCGGTACTGTGCAGTAAGGGGCAGGCAATTGGCACTGGCTTTGGTAAGCAAAAATGTCGATAGAAGTCGGGCACCGATTGTGGAAGAGGCCAAGGACACGTAGGGCCGAACGACGCATACTCCCAAGTCGAGTTTTTCAAGTTACTTAAGAGTGCAGGCGCTGCAAAAAGCCGTTTGAGCGAGTCCATAGGCAGTGCAGAATCAGGGTTTTACGGGCGAAATGGCTGTGCTGTCTCCCTCCGGGCACTCCCATTGATCGAGTCGCCCTTAACTCAACTATGCCCTTGGCGATCCGCAGATTCTTGAGTCAAAGTCTCGCGTTTGTTGGCGTGTTGTTGGTGGTTTCGACCGGTCTCTTTGGCCAGGACGGAAGCGGGCACCTTGGGCCTTTTCTGGGCAAATGGCTTACCTCGAGCAAACAGGGTGTAGTGGAGATTTATGACTGCGGAGGAGCCCTCTGCGGACGCGTTGTTGGCCTGAGGCAGAATCGCGACGCCAACGGTGTGCCGTGGCGTGATGGCTACAATCCCGATCCGGAGGCTCGCAACCGGCCCGTCTGCGGCAGCATGGTGTTTAGCAATCTCCTGTGGAACGACCAACGCTCCACCTGGGGAGGACGACTGTACGATGCCGAAAACGGCAAGGAATACGAAGGCAGGCTAACCGTAGAGCACCCCGGCGAAATGCGCCTGCGTGGCTCGCTAGTGCATTTTTCCTGGCTAAGTGAAACCGTTGTATGGACCTTGTATCAGGGCGAACTCGGCGCCGACTGCGAAATGAGAGATTCCATGGCGATGAGACACACTAACTCCGCCGTTAGTAGTCAGAGATAGCATACGTCAAGATTTCGAGCAATCCAATTCCTCTTCCAAGCGGTGCTTTAGAATCTAAATTATCCAAGTAGAAATACGCCGATCAAGCTTCACTTCGCTGAAGCGCCGATCTGGGTTCAGGATTTCCATGTGCAGAAATATCAAGGCTCTCTTCAATTTCGATCCTCCCGTTACAGAGGATGAAGTGCGAGCTGCTTCGCTGCAGTTCGTAAGAAAAATCAGCGGCTTCAACAAGCCGTCCAAAGCCAATGAGGATGCCTTTGAGGCTGCTGTTGATGAAGTTGCTGCAATCTCAGCCCGCTTTTTGCGTTCTCTGGAAACGACCGCTCCTCCGAAAAATCGCGAGGAAGAGGCCGCCAAAGCAAAGGCACGCGCCGTGGCAAGATTTGGGACTTAAACGATAGGTTGGCGATTGCTCGAGCGAGCCTTCCGGCCGATGTTTAGCTATCCAGCCTGCTCGGCTTCTTCTGCTGTGGTCGACGAACTCACACTTTTGCGTGACGGCTTCTTGGCTTGTCCCGTTTTAGGCTTGGCTTCGCCTGATACCGTCGCGCTCCGGCGAGACCGAGGCCTCGCTGCTGATTCTGCGCCGAGTTCGGTGACACTCGGCAAGCGTTGTTTGAGTGTAAGCACCGGAGCGAAGACATCGCCCATCTTCTTCACGCGAGCCAGCACCTGCTTAGAATCAAAGACGAGCAGATTGGCGTCCTTTTTCTTCAGGCACTTTTCAACTTCGTCCCAATTAACCGGAGCCGAGACCGTCGGGCGTTCCTTTGCGCGCAGGGAATAGACGTTGATGGTGGTCTTGTGTTCGTCGTTCTGACTCCAGTCGACGAAGATCTTGCCAACCCGCAAAGCCTTTTTCATGTCGGAAACCACGACATCCGGGTGCTGCTGTTCAAGCAAGCGGGCGAGAGCACGAGAAAATCCCTTCGTCTCGTCGTATGTGACTGGTGTGTTTAAGGGAACATAAATTTGAAGTCCCTTGGAGCCCGAGGTCTTTGCGAAGGACTGCAGTTTGAGGTGGTCGAAGATATCCTTGAGCCAAAACGCAACCTGGCAACAGAGAACGATGTCCGCAGGCGGTCCGGGATCGAGATCGAAGACCATCATCGTGGGCTGCTCGATCTTGTTGCCGAAGGAAAGGGAAGTGTGCAACTCGAGGTCAGCGAGATTTGCCGCCCAGACCAAGGTGGGAAGGTCTTGCGCGAGGCAGTACTGAATAACGTCCTTGCGCCCATGACTATAAATTGGCGCCGTCTGAACCCATTCTGGACGATGCTTGGGGCAGTTTTTCTCGTAGAAGTACATGCCGTTGACGCCCTCGGGGTAGCGCTTGAGCGTGAGCGGGCGGTCACTGAGGTGGGGAAGCAGAACCGGCGCGATGCGGACGAAGTAGTCGATCACCTGTCCTTTGGTGAATCCCACAGCCGGGTAGAGAACTTTGTCGAGATTGGAGAGTTTGAGGGTTTTACCTTCAATCTCGATCAGCGTTTCTTTTTTCGCCACGCCTTTCCTCGTTGTTCCGTAATGGGTGAATGGATGCAATGTAGCAGGTATGGGTGAAGTTGACGAATCCTGTGTCGATCGGGGGAGAGACTACGGGGCTCGGCTCCCTAACATTCGAAGCTGCTGCTTGGCGATTTTCCCTTGCTGGACCGCAACATAGGGCGATAGGAACACCATCTAAGCCTAGACTGTGACAGAGCGCGCCAATCCACTACCGGTAAGTTCATCGCGGCCGCCACGGTTCGCGGCCGAGCAGGAGCAGCTCTTTCGCGAGGTGCTCCAGGTCCTGAACGCCCGCATGGTGCCGTATACGGTATCGGGTGCGTTTGCTCTCCACGAGCATACTGGCATTTGGCGTAACACCAAGGATCTGGACATTTTCCTCGCCGCCGACCACGTAGCACTGACTTTGAAAGCGCTGAACGAACATGGATTCGAGACTGAAATTTGCGATCCGGTATGGCTGTGCAAGGCCCGGCGAGGGGAGTTTTTTGTCGATTTTATTTCGGGAATGAGCAATGCGGTTGTCCGCGTCGACCAGTCCTGGATCGACCGGGGTGTCGACTCGGAAGTGTTTGGGATTCCAGTGAAGGTCCTTTCTCCCGAGGAACTGATCGCATCCAAGTTATTCGTTGCTTTTCGTGAACGCTTCGACGGCGCCGATATTGCCCATGTTGTCTATGCTGCTGGAAAACGCTTGCACTGGAGCCGCTTGCTGTCATTGGTGGGAGATCACTGGGGGGTGCTGCTGTGGTCACTGACTCTGTTTCACTACGTTTATCCCAGCTCGGACGCTGTCCCGAACTGGGTTTGGGACGAACTGCTCGGAAAATTTCGCGCTGAACTCAATAATCCTGACAATGAAGCTCCATTTCGCGGCAGCCTGATCGACGAAAGAATGTTCGCCATTGATGTGCACGAATGGAATCTTGAAAACCTAATTGAGAGATACCGGACAGATGCACGGCCAGAGACCGAGGAGCCGAAACTGGTGGGGGAGCGCGCGGCATGAAGCGCCTTTGACCATTAGGGCGATGCCGATGGAAGAACAACCACATCGAAGGTAAGAACCCGATGCGAATCGCCGCCATAGCCGATCTTCATTTCTCCCCGCAGAGCTACGACCGCATCCGCGATGCCATGGGACGTTTGCGAGATGAGGCAGACCTCCTGATTCTGGCTGGCGATCTTACGAACCTGGGAAAGCCTGAGGAGATGGAGTCGATGCTGGCATCGTTCCTGCGGCTTCGCGTACCAATCGTAGCTGTGCTCGGCAATCATGACTTCGAGTGCGGCAAACAGGAAGAGCTCGCAAAGATGATGTCATCTGAGGGCGTGAAGGTCCTTGATGGCAGCGGGTACGAACGCGATGGAGTAGGTTTTGCCGGAACCAAGGGTTTTATCGGCGGGTTTGGACGGGGCGTACTCACCGCCTTCGGCGAGCCCGAAGTGAAAGCCTTCGTGCAAACTGCGATCAATGAAACCCTCAAGCTCGAGCGGGCACTGTCGATGCTGCGCACAGAAAAGCGCATCGTTGTCACGCACTACGCTCCGGTTGTTGACACAGTGAAAGGCGAGCCCGAGCAGATATTTCCTTACCTGGGCAGTGGGCGGCTAGCGGAAGTAATTGACCGTCACCAGGCCGTTCTTGCCGTACATGGTCACGCTCACCACGGTTCCCTCGAAGGGAAGACGATGGGAGGCGTTCCGGTCTACAACGTGGCCCTGCCTCTGCTGATGGCTCGGACACCGCCGGCACCGTATCGGTTGTTTGATGTGTAGAGTCGGAAGAAAACAAGTTTCAGGTTTCGAGTTTCAAGTTTCGGCCAAGCCAGTCCCAGGCAGCAATGGCAATCCGCAAACGCTGCTTCAGCCGGGCGTTTGCCGAAACTCGAAACCTGAAAACTCGAAATCCCTTTTCTTATCCCCGCCTCGCCAATGACGGCAGCGATTGCAGAACGGCAAGCAAATCCTCGTTTGCTTCGAGCCGCTCATACACCCGTCCAAAAGCGGACGTAATTCCCGAACAGATCTGGTCGTTTCTTTTTAGTGCATCGAACAAGTTGGGACAGTTCGGATCGCGTTCTGCGATGGCCTTATACACTAGGCGTTCTGTATATACGCGCTCGAACAGTGCGGCTACGCCCTTTGGTCCTGCGTTCTGTCGGAGGTCTCTGTCTCTGGTCTCAATCTTCTTGGGCGACTCAATGAGCCTGGCGCCTTCAACGAACTTGGCACTATCTACTAACCTTGCACCCTCGGCTACGCTGGCTGGTTCGACTAATTTGGCCCCTTCTACCAACCTGGCACCCTCAATCACTCTTGCAGATTCTGTGAAGTGCCCATTAGCTGGCTTGCTGGCTAAGTTGTTTTCCGGTTTTGGGGATTCTTGCGGACGAAACGTCACTCTGCCGCATCCGTCACCACGGCAGAGCAGTGCAAACAGCGATAGCGTTTTCCCATCTTCGCCGGTCAGCTGCAAGCGCACGCCGATCTTTTCCAGATCGGTGTTTCCGCACGTGCAGGTAATCATTCTGTTCTTCTGGGACATCGGGGAGTTCTCCACTTCAAGTACTGATCGAGGCCAGTTCCCACTCCGTGGTGAAACGGGCCTCTGCTATTCCTCGTCGAGCCTACTTTCTGCCGAGACGACATCCTTGGCGAGTTCGAGCTCTGCCGGTTGCTCATGACTGTGGGAAACCTTTATGCGGCGCGCAGGTAATGTGATCGCATCGGCGCGCATGAAGTGTCCGTTATGAATGAAAACATTGAACCGAAACCAGTCCGTCCGAAACATCCGTCCCGCAGCGAAGAAAGTGATGGAGATGTCTACCACACCTTCGAAGTCCTTACCGGTCATCGCTGTGAGTCGGTCGCCGATGCTCTCGGCCCAGGTCAAGCCTCCGATCAGAGGATCGTTCAGGATGACTTTCTCAAATGGCCTGGCCCCTGTGAGGTTGCGGAACTGCAAGACCTCAAGCAGGACTGAAGCTTTCGCAAGGTTCGTCACAACGATTTCTAATTCTGTAGCGGACAAGCGGCGCAGTTTGATGTGCAGCTCAGGCGCCCATTCACGCTCGAATTCTTCGCGGGCCAGAGCGAGTCCTTTGTCGGTCGCTTCTACCTGGCGCAACGTCGCGCGCGCGAGCACTAAGCTAAAGACGCACGTGACGACCGTGGTAACTACGGGAACGTAGTTGATAAGAGTGCTTACTAACCCGGTGTGATCGCTGAGCCAGAACATAGCTGCGCGCAAGAGTACCTAAATCTATTGCGCGCTCCCTAGATGCGTCTGGGATAGGACCTTTGGTAACGCAGCCGAGGCTGTTGGAAGTAAGGGGATTACGCGGATTACTCGAAAGGTTCAATGCACTGTCGTCCAACCGCGAAACGGAACGCCGGACACGATCGCCCGGGCGATAGGTGCGCCGTTAGCTAACAGAAATTTGGGAGCTCCTGGAATCTTCGTACGGCGACAATGGTGCCCGGCGCTTCGTTCTCGAAATCAACCGACCTGTCTCGGCTGGACTGTAACTCCGCTGCGGGTGAAGGTGAATTGCAGGAGCCATGTCTTTGGACTCAGCGTGGGAGTGAACTTCCACTCCTGCGCCGACTGCATGGTGAGATTGGCAAAGTACCGGCTTGGACCAGCGGATGCGAACTCCGCTCTCGCAACGTTGCCACGTTCATCGACGTGCGCTCGCACAGTTACTTTGAATCTTCCTGAAATGGTTCTGAGCGCCTTCTCGGGAACGTCTGGGACAACTTGACGTACTACTTGATTGGGCGCGAGGGTTCCTAATGTCGCCTTCGGAGCTTCGGCCAGTGCGGTGCTGCGTGGGACAGATTGAGTGGAAATCGCGGCGTTCTCTCCCGCACTGGGCTTCGGGTTAGGGCTGCGGTGTAACAGAGTAGACAGAAGTAGGATGATCCCAACCATCGCCGCGAGCGGAATTGCGTAAAGCCAATTATTCGTTCGCTTTTGCGAGCTCTTCGCTGCAACCACTACGGGCTGAGGCTTTGGCTGCTCTTTCGGTGCGAGCGAAGGTGCGCTTAATCGATTGTTGATTTCTGCGATCTTCCATCGGCTCCGCGGATCGCGCACGAGGCAATGTCGGGCGATGTCGGCGAATGGCTCGGGCATTTTGTCGGGGAGGGTAGGCTCGGATCCCAGCCGGTTCGTCCAAGTCGGTAGGCGTTGGGTAAGAGTCTCGGCCACAGTGACCCCCAATGACCACAAGTCTCCTGCGGCAGTGAGTCCCTCACTGGACACCTCTGGCGGATCGTAGGGGAAGGGCTGGCCCGAACTATGAGCACCCGGCCTGCAGAGTCCGTCGCTCGAGAGCTTTATCTGCTCGCCAGCAACTAGAATGTTCGCGGGCTTCAGATGTCCGTGAGCGAATCCGTTGTTGTGGATGTAGGAGAGCGTATCCAGCGTCGGTTTGAGTAAGTCGCGGGTCTCTTCAGGCGTTAACGCACGCTGCGGAAGAATTTGTGAAAGTGTCTCATCAGCGTACTCCATCGCTACAAATAGGAGTTGATGATCGTCGATCTGGCACCTTCCTATTTCGACGATTTGGAGCAAATGGGGATGGGAGAGCTTGGCTGCAAGCTTTAAGCGCCCGAGCTGGATGTCCGCGTTCCGTTCGTCAGCTGCGATCAGCTTCATCGCGACCTTTTTGGGGTTCTCGTTAAGAATCTCTGAGAGGAAGACGGCGCTGTGATCGGAGCCGCCGATGTACTGGCGCAGGGGGTACTTTCCGTTTACGGCTCGCCCTTCCCACTGCTTGCTTTGTTCAAACACGATCTCGCCGCTCGCTGTCTGCGTTGCTTCGAGCATGGAATCTGCTCCTTGGGGTTGTTTTCGTTCAGAACGGCAGCGCTCGGGCCATTATGCCCTTTCCGGGAGTCGAGTTGCCAGCACGAAAGACCAGCCCCGGCGGAACACGAAGGACACGAAGGCAATACCAAGGTCACGAGGCAGCTAATTCTGAAGCCGGCGCTTCTGCTTTCATAGCTGTTGTCAGACCAGCATAGGCTAGAGTGCGCTCAAATTATTATTGTCCTCGTCTTCTTCGTGTGCTTCGGTTTTCCTTCGTGACCTTCGTGTTGACCCCCGGTGCACTTTGCATTTAAGTTCCCAAACAGTTCGGAAGGAGACGCGATGTTTCGAGCTGTTCGCTTTTCTCTGTCTCTGCTTCTTGTTCTTCTGCCTGCCATCCTTGCCGCGCAGGATGTCGCTTCTTTCGAAAAGAAAACCCAGGTCAAGACATTGACAAATGGCCTGACCATCGTCGTTTGTGAGCGGCACGAGGCGCCGGTGTTCTCGTTCTACACGCACGTCGACGCCGGGCCAGCGCAGGATCCAAAGGGCGCGACCGGCATGGCACACATGTTTGAACACATGGCGTTCAAAGGCACGCCGACCATCGGGACTACGGATTACGCAGCAGAAAAAGTAGCAATGCAGAAGGAGGAGGACGCGTATCTCGCGTTGCAGGGCGAGCGTTTCAAGCGTGTTGGGGGCGATCCCAAGAAGCTTGAAGAGCTAGAGAAAGCTTTTCTTCAGGCGCAGGAGGAGGCGGACAAGTACGTAAAGAAAAATGAATTTGGCGAGATCGTCGAGAGCCAGGGTGGACAGGATCTGAATGCGGCCACGGGCGAGGACGAAACCTCGTATTTCTACTCCATGCCTTCGAACCGGTTGGAGCTATGGGCGTACCTCGAGTCTGAGCGGTTTCTCCATCCTGTGTTGCGGGAGTTTTATCAGGAGCGGGACGTCGTTTTTGAGGAACGGCGCATGCGCACGGATTCGAGCCCGATTGGTCGGATGATTGAACAGTTTTTGGCGACCGCCTATGCGGCGCATCCGTATCGCAATCCCAATGTGGGATGGCCGTCAGATCTAGGCAGCCTGACGCGAACCGACGCGCAGAAGTTCTTCGATACTTACTATGTCGCCTCCAACATGACGATTGCTGTAGTAGGAGACGTAAAGCCTGACGAGGTGTTTGCGCTCGCCGAGAAGTATTTTGGACGCTTGCCGGCCAAACCGAAACCGGAAGACCTGCACACCGTCGAACCTGAGCAGGTAGACGAGCGCAGCATCACGATTCCTGAACCATCGCAGCCGATTTACCTTGAGGGTTATCACCGACCTGACTATCGCGATCCTGATGACGCTGTGTATGACGCAATCTCCGATTTGCTCTCGGAAGGGAGAACCTCGCGCTTGTATCGCTCGCTTGTGCGCGACAAGAAAATCGCGGCGGCAGCGGTGGGATTTACGGATTTCCCCGGCGTGAAATATCCGAGCCTGTTCGGTTTCTACGCGGTTCCCATTCAGGGGCACAAACCGCCAGAGCTGCAAGCGGCATTTCGCGAAGAGATTGAGCGCATGAAGACACAGGATGTAGGCGATGGCGAGCTGCAGACGGTAAAGACTCGCGCCAAAGCCAACCTGATTCGGGGACTCGGCGAGAACAGCGGCCTGGCCGCTCAGCTTGCCTTAGCGCAGGCGCGTTACGGCGACTGGCGAGAGCTGTTCTACAACATCGACCGGCTGCAGAAGGTCACAAAAGAGGATATTCGTCGCGTGGCCAACAAGACGTTTACGGCTACGAATCGGACGGTGGCGGTGGTGGAAACAGTAGCACCACCCAATCCACCTGGTCCGAACGGAGCGGGAGGTGGACTATGAAGCGGGCAACGAAATGCCTGCTGGCCGTCTGTACGGTCATCTGCGCCGGCATCGCCCTGGCTCAGCAGCCCTGGCAGCAAGTTCCGATTCCTCCGCTAGCGAAGTTCACTCCTCAGCAACCGACGCGGATTCAATTGCCGAACGGCATGGTCATCTTTCTTCAAGAAGACCACGAGCTGCCGCTGATTAGCGGGACGGCGCTGATTAAAGGTGGATCTAGTTCGGAGCCAGCCGCCAAGACGGGGATGATGTCGATCTACTCTGGCAGTTGGCGCACGAGCGGGACACAGAAGAAGTCCGGAGATCAGCTCGACGACGAGCTGGAGGCGATCGGCGCGAAGGTTGAAACCAGCGGAGGCGTCGACACGACCTCAGCGAGCTTCAATTGTCTGAAAGAGAATTTCGATCAGGTGTTCGCTGATTTTCTCGACGTCCTCGAACATCCGGTGTTTCGCGACGACAAGATCGCGCTGGTGAAACGTCGTCTCAACACCGCGATCTCGCGCCGCAATGATGAAATCGACAGCATCGCGGGCCGCGAGGCGGGAAAACTCGGCTACGGGAAAGATAGTCCTTACGGCCGGCAGGCCGAGTACTGGACCGTAGCGGCGGTGACACGCCAAGATCTGCTCGACTGGCACAAGCGTCATTTCGCTCCCAACAACATCATCTTCGGCATGGTTGGCGATTTCGACTCCAAGCAGATGGAGAGCCGCCTGCGCGACGCTTTCGGCTCGCTCCCAAAAGGAACGCCATACAATCCGCCTCAGATTCCCGTTCCGGGACCAAAGCCAGGTGTATATCTTGCCGAGAAGACAGACGTGAACCAGAGTGAGATCGCTATGCTTGGCGTTGGCATTCGCCGCGACAATCCCGATTACTTTGCCGTCCGCGTGATGAACGAGATCTTCGGTGGCGGATTTTCTTCGCGCCTGTTCAAGAATCTCCGCTCAAAGCAAGCGCTCGCGTACTCCGTGGGTGGAGGAATTGGTGCGGGCTACAACCATCCGGGGCTAATCGATATCAGCATGGGGACAAAGAGCGCCTCGACTGCGAAGGCGGTTGCGGCGTTGTATCAGCAGATCGACGATCTGCTGAACACTCCCCCTACCGATGAGGAACTCAAGCAGGCGCGGGATTCGATTCTCAATGGCTTTATCTTCGCGTACGACTCGCCCGACAAGGTTCTTGGCGAGCAGCTTACGTATGAGTTGTATGGATATCCGAAAGACTTCCTCGAACGCTTCCGTGATGCGGTCGATAAGGTGACGAGCGCCGACGTTCACCGCGTCGCCCGGAAATATATCGACAAGCGCAAGTTGGCTGTGCTTGTAGTCGGTAATCCCAAGGAGTTCGACAAATCCCTGGCAGAGTTCGGTCAGGTGACTAAGCTCGACATCAGCATTCCTGGCGCGCCGCCGGGAGCGAAGCCGGCTGCTGCGGGACAGGACTGAACGATTACCCGTCGGTCCCAAAGAGTAGAATCTCGTTCGCAAACAGGAGAGGCCAATGAAAGCTCGTTTGTGGTTAGCTGCTTGTCTTTGGGTAGTGTTCGCTCTTGCAATTTCGGCACAGGCTAAGAGTGATGGCACAACTGTCCAACTGAAGAATGGCCAGGGCGAGGATGTGGGTACCGCGACCGTTTCGTCGGCAGGAAAGGGCGTAAACATTAAGCTTGATGCGAAGAATCTGCCCCCGGGCGAACACGCAATTCACATCCACCAGAACGCGAAGTGTGACGGGCCCGACTTCAAATCTGCGGGTTCACATTTCAATCCCGATAACAAAAAGCATGGGCTCGAGAATCCCGATGGCCATCATGCCGGTGACATGAAGAATTTCACGGTTGCCAGCGATGGCACTGCAAAAACTACGGTTAATGATCCTGACGTCACCCTCGGCGACGACCCTCACTCACTGTTCAGTAACGGAGGCACTGCGTTGGTGATCCATGCCAAAGCTGACGACATGAAGACGGATCCATCCGGGAGTGCCGGTGATCGGATCGTTTGCGGTGTGATTACAAAATAGACGACGACTCGCTCACGCACTTGCGTGGTTCCGGCCGCCCTCGGTCGGAACTACGTAACCTGAAGATGGCTTCGTCCCTCCTCCCTTGACCTCACGCCATCCGCACATGTTCAATACCTCCTTCGCCCATGAACCTATCTCACGTTGTCCGCACCCTCGCGTTGGGTGCTCCGATGTTTGGAGTCCTTGCGCTTACATCCACACTTGCGACGCAGAACGCGCCACTCTATTCGAACTTTCCTAGCGAAACTCCCACAAAGTTCGAGCCCGCCACTGCGAGGTGGGATTACAGCCGTCGTGAAGTGATGATTCCCATGCGCGACGGAGTCCGGTTGCACACGGTGATCCTTGTCCCAAAAGGGGTTAAGAATGCTCCAATCTTGCTGACGCGCACACCCTACGAGGCAAATTCGCTCACAAACCATGCCTACAGCGCGCACCTCGGCTCGATCCTGAATGGCTATGACAATGCCGTGGACGTGATTGTGGAAGGCGGCTATATCCGCGTGGTGCAGGACATCCGCGGCAAATACGATTCCGAGGGCGACTACGTAATGACGCGTCCCCTGCATGGCCCGCTCAATCCGACCTCCGTGGATCACTCAACCGACACTTACGACACCATCGACTGGCTGGTGAAGAACATTCCCGGGACCAACGGCAAGGTCGGAATACTTGGAATCTCCTACGACGGATTTCTTCCGCTGATGGCGTTGGTGAATCCTCATCCAGCGCTCAAGGTGAGTGTGCCGATGAATCCGATGGTCGATGGTTGGATGGGGGACGACTGGTTCCATAATGGGGCTTTCCGCCAGCAGAACATGCCATACATTTACGAACAGGAATCCTCGCGAAAGAACGATTACAAGTGGTGGAGAAGCCATTACGACGATTACGACGAATTCATACAGGCAGGATCGGCGGGCGAACTGGGGCGGGAGCACGCCTTAGAACAAACCGGTTTTTGGCGCAAGATCGTGGAGCATCCCAGTTACGACAGCTTCTGGCGCGAGCAGGCGATGGATAAGATTCTCTCCGCACAGCCGCTCAAGGTGCCGATGATGCTCGTGGATAGCCTGTGGGATCAGGAAGATATCTACGGTGCGCCTGCGGTTTACAAGGCTCTTAAGCCCAAGGACACCAATAATGACAAAGTGTTCCTCGTGATGGGCCCGTGGAGCCACGGGCAGGAGATTCACGATGGCAGCGCGTTGGGAACGATCAAATTTGGGAGTGATACGGCGCAATATTTCCGCCAACACATACTCGGTCCCTTTCTCGCCCAGTATCTGAAAGACGATGCTCCGAAAGCTGATGTTCCCACCGTGTCTGCGTTTGAAACGGGAACGAATGTCTGGAGACGCTTGCCCGCGTGGCCGGCAGGCTGCGAAAGTGGCTGCAGGGTTGAACCCAGGCCGCTTTACTTCAACGCCGATCGCAAGCTGAGCTTCAGCGCTCCGAAGACCGGAGATGCTGCGTTCGAGGAATATGTCTCCGATCCTGCAAAGCCGGTGCCGTACCGCTCTCGGCCGAATGTTCCGGTGTACTTTCCTGGCTCAACATGGTCGCAGTGGTTGGTTGACGACCAGCGCGAGCCTTCGGGGCGGCAGGATGTCGTGTCGTTTGTGACTGACGTGTTGAAAGAGCCGGTGAAGATCAGTGGGCAGCCGGTAGTAAATCTTGTTGCATCCACCAGCGGTACCGATTCGGACTGGGTAGTGAAAGTGATCGATCTCTATCCCGATGAAGTAGCGGAGCAGCCCGCGATGGGAGGCTATCAGTTGATGATTTCTGCAGACATTTTTCGAGGGCGGTATCGCGAGAGCTTGGAGAATGCAAAGGCCATCACTCCAGACAAGCCTCTGCTTTACAAGTTTTCGTTGCCCACTGCGAATCATGTTTTCCGGCCGGGACACCGCATCATGGTGCAAGTGCAGTCAAGCTGGTTCCCGTTGTACGACCGCAATCCCCAGACATTTGTGCCGAACATCTTTTGGGCAAAGCCGGGAGATTACCGCAAAACAACTCAGCGGGTGTATCACGCCTCGGGACAAGCAAGTTTCGTGGAGTTACCAGTGGTGAGTGGCGAGTAATAAGAGCCTAACCACACAAGCTGACAGATCAAGGTCCGCTGCGCCAGTCTTTTTCGTTTGGTCTTCGGTTGTCTATTTGTCTATGGCGAAGTCGAACCGCGGTCTTTGGAGGCTGGCGCCGACGCGCGTCGTGAATCGAGCCATGAGGCTGCACGGCGCCGACCTTCTGCAACTTCCCTCGGCTTCATCACCTGTTCCAAATTCAGTAGGGCGGTAGTTGCTCTCGGGTCCGCTGTGGCCTGCGCCGCGGTGAACCAGGAATATGCGGCAATCAAGTCGCGAGACGTGCCGATTCCGTCTCTGAACATGGTTCCCAGGTTGAAATGGACTTGATCGATCTCGAATGGCTCCAGGTTCTGCATAATGCGAACCGCCAATCGGCTAGCCTCCTTGTTCCCGCGTGTTCCCGCAATTACATACCAGACGGCTGCCTTTACTTGATCGCGCTGAACCCCGTTACCCGAGGCATAGTGTTCAGCAAGAGAAGACTGCGCAGTACTGTTTCCTGCGATCGCCTTTGCCATCAAGATGCGAACCTGTGGCGCGGCGTCGCTGACTAATGAAGTCATCGTCGGCAGTTCCAGCACTGCTGAGCCGCCTTTAGTCAGAATGCCATCCGCTGGCTTCTTCGGAACGATAGTTCCGGAAGCGTTCAAGTGGCGAATTAGAACAACCCCCAAAATCGTGGTTGCGAGAGCAGCCGCGGCGAATGCGATCCAGCGTCGAGAATGCTCCCGCGCCGGTGATGTAGCGAGAAAACTGGGGAGTACAAGGCGGGTGGCCTCATCGTTCTCCTCGACAGCTTCTTGCCCAGCAAGGTCTCGCTTCGATCGTCCCCCATACTTGTCGACCAGAAATAGGGTTGAGGGTTCGTTCCATCTTCGGGAGTCGGACAGTGGACACTTGGCAGGCGGCTCTTCAACTTTGATGAACGAGGCGATACGAACTGCTTCCTCCTCGATCCTGGTCAAAGCAGCATCGTCGAAGGCATCAGCCTTTCCTGAGAAAACATCAATAATGCCGATGCAGGTTGACTCACGAAGGATTGGCGAGACCACCACCGATCGAAGTCCAAGTCGGTCGCAGGCTTCCTGGTCAACGCGCAAGTCTGTCGCCGTGTCACGACTGTGCAGAGTCTGCCTATCGCGAACGCATTGCCCCGAAATTCCGGAATTGAGATCGAGCAGAGCGCCAACCGGAGGCGCCATTCTCCCACAGCTCACTATACAAATCATGTTTGCGGTGTTCGCAGAGATCGCAATAGCGATCGCAACTCCATCAACCCTCAATGCGGACTTCAACGCCTCAGCTAATTCTTTGAGTTCAGTTTGTGGCAGGGAACGGACGTCGATGGACACAGGAGGAGTGGGTTCCTCGAAGTTGTAGCGGAGCTCGTTCGACTCTGGCATTAGCGCAAAGATTGGGACAGAGAGGATCGAGGTGTGCACATGGAAATTTGACGCCTGTCAATGCTGGAAGGATGTCGCTTATGCTAATAGCTCCGATCCAGCGTACGATACTGAATTGCTTCGGCGATGTCTTTGGACTGGATTTCGCCTGTGCCGTCCAAGTCGGCAATCGTGCGTGACACCTTCAAGATCCGATCATGAGCGCGTGCGCTGAGCCCCTGTTGCTGCATAGCGCGCTCGAGCACAGCTTCGCGAGCGTTGGTCTCAGGCACGACTAGGTTTGGAATCTTGCGCGCACCGGCGGCGATCGCAATCGGCAAGGCCCCGCGAATGCCACGAACACTGCCGTCGAGCATGAGCTCTCCGACAAAGACGTAGTCGGGCAATTCTGTTCTCAGCAATCCGCTGTAGGCCCCCAGAATACCCATCGCCATCGGCAGGTCGAATCCCGAACCCTCTTGCTTGAGATCGGCAGGAGCGAGGTTGATCGTATCCTTCGTCTGCGGTATTTCTCGTCCGCAATTCTTCAGGGCCGCCTGGATCCGTTGCTTGCTTTCGCGAACCGCCGCGTCCGGAAGTCCGACCGTCATGAAGTTCTCTTTCTCGCTGCGATGGTCGCCAACATCGACTTCCACGTCGATCAGGTTGGCATCGATGCCGTAGACGGCGGCGCTGAGAGTTCGAAAGAGCATCGGCGCAGGGAGTATAAACCAGAGCCCAATTCGGCGCGATTCTTTACAATGACAAACTCACGATGAAGACCTGCATCACCGCCGCTCAACTCTTGAGTCCGACCGAAGTGATTGAAAGCCCGATAGTTGTGATCGAGGACGGGACTATTCAAGGTCTTGGGTCCCGCGAGAGCCTGGAGATCCCGGCAGGCGCGGAGCACCTCGATTTTCCCAATTTGGTTGTTGCCCCCGGATTCGTTGACATCCATGTGCATGGTGGGGCTGGTCACGATGTGATGCAGGACGATCCATCGGGTAGAGTCGCCTTCGAGAAGGCGATGGCCAGATATGGCGTGACCAGCTACTTACCCACAACGGTAACTGCTTCGATGGATCGAATCCTGGGAGCTGTCGACCGTCTGGGAAACATCATCTTCGCTGAAGAGGTGGAGCATGCGCATATAGGCGCGCGTCCATTAGGTATTCATCTCGAAGGACCGTTCATCAGCCCGGCAAAGCGCGGCGTTCATCCTCCCGAGTTCCTAGTCGCACCTACCGTAGATCTCTTCGAGAGGATTTTCGACGCGAGCGGCGGGACTCTGAAGATGATGACAATCGCTCCTGAGCTTCCCGGAGCTCCAGAGGTCATTCGTCACGCACGTGAACGCGATGTCTACACGAGCATCGGTCACTCCGACGCAACGTTTGAGGAGGCAGTGAAGGGAATCGCCGCGGGTGCAGTAAACGCCACGCACACGTTTAACGCCATGCGAGCCCTTGATCATCGCGAGCCTGGAATTCTTGGTGCGGTGTTGAGCGATAACAGCGTCATGGCAGACATCATTGCAGATGGTGTTCACGTAGCGCCTGCAATCGTCGAAGTCTTTCTCAAGGCGAAGGGAACAGAACGCGCCATTCTCATCACCGATGCCATCAGCGCAACTGGCATGCCTGATGGAACCTATCAGCTTGGTCCCTTTCAGGTGCAGGTGCGCGGGGATAGGGCTGAATTCCAGGGAAGGTTGGCGGGGAGTGTGCTTACTCTTGATCGTGCCGTCCGAAACGTGATGAAGTTCGCTAATTGGAGCTTGCAGCGGACTGTGATTCTCGCCACGCGGAATCCGGCTCAATTGGTAGGAGCAGATGGCAAGGGAGAACTCGCGATTGGAAACGACGCTGATCTTGTTCTGCTCACGGAGAAAGGTGAGATAGCGCACACAATGGTAGGTGGGAGGATGACCAAGCACTGACGTTATCCACTTTGTCCTCTTTACAAGTGAGGGCCTCAGAATGACGGTGTTAGAAGTTGACGACATCACGGGGAACGCCAAGTGTGCTTGGTTAAAATCGAAAATTCATGAGCAGCCAGAGATCAACACCAGACAAGAACGGTTTTCCGCACTACATGCTCAAGGAAATCTATGAGCAGCCCGAAGCGGTGCGCGAAACCATTGAGGCATGTGTAAACAGCGCGGGTCACATTGCTCTTCCCGGATCGGGCATTACCGATGCTGAAGTGAAGGAGCTCCGCAAAATCGACATCGCGGCGAGCGGTACCAGCCGGCACGCAGGTCTCGCGGGCGAATTCATGATCGAGCGCATGACTGGCATACCCGTGGAAGTCGATTTCGCTAGTCAATACTGCTATCGCGACCCTATTGTGGAACCGCACGAGCTGGCGGTGTTCATCTCACAGTCGGGAACCACCGTCGATACCGTCGCGGCGCTCCAGGTTGCGCGCAAAAAGGGCGCGAAGACTCTCGCCATTTGCAACGTAGCCGACACACCGCTAACTCGCGATGCCGATGCCATGCTACTCACCTACGCGGGTATCGAAACTTCGATTGCAGCAACGAAGAGCTTCACGACACAACTCACGGCACTGTTCTTATTAGCAGCCCACCTTGCCCGCGTGCGTGGAAGTTCCGATTCCGCGGTAGATGCTGCGTTACGTAAGGCAAGAAAGCTGCCAGATGAAATTGAGCGTGTATTGAAGCAGGATCAGCAATGCCTTAAGCTCGCGCGTGCTTTTGCTAAATACGAGTCGTTCCTGTTCCTGGGGCGCGACATAGATTACCCGATCGCGCTTGAAGGAGCCCTCAAGTTGAAGGAAGTTTCGTACATTCATGCCGAGGGGTATCCGACGGGCGAGATCAAGCATGGTCCTAGCGCGATGATCGATGACAGTCTTCCGTTAGTAGTACTTGCGACGCAGGACCGATCCGATCCGGCTTCACGCCTGCGCTATGAGAAGACGATCTCAAATATCCGTGAGGTCGGAGAGCGTGGCACGCCGGTGCTTGCCATTATCAGCGAGGGCGATACCGAGACTCCGAAGACGACTCCGCACGTGATTGAAGTTCCCGATGTACCGGTGCTGCTGCAGCCAATTCTGGAAGTGCTGCCCCTACAGCTGTTTGCTTATCACGTTGCTGTGCTGAAGGGCAGGAATGTAGATCAGCCGCGGCATTTGTCGAAGTCGGTGGTTGTCGAATAAGAACCGGGCATGAAACCACGAAGGACACGAAGGCTCATGAAGTAAAACCTGATCCTTCAGTGACCTTCGTGGTTTGTTTTGGGTTAACGCTCGATTGCCATCGCAACCGAATTCCCGCCGCCAAGGCAGAGCGCGGCGATTCCTTTGTGGGCGTTGCGACGAATCAATTCGTAAAGCAGAGTCACCAGCACGCGAGCGCCGCTTGCGCCAATGGGATGACCAAGAGCGACGGCTCCGCCGTTGACGTTCACTTTGTTCATATCGATGCCCAGCTCGCGGACTACTGCGACCGACTGCACAGAGAAAGCCTCATTGAGCTCGTAGAGGTCAGCTTCTTCCGGCTTCCATCCGGTTTTTTGCCAGAGTTTGCGCACGCCGTCGACTGGCGCCATCATTACCCATTTTGGATCGACTCCGCTTGCTGCCTGCGCCACAATGCGCGCCATCGGCTGCAGTCCGAGATCTTTCGCTTTTCGGGCTGACATCACGACTACAGCGGCCGCTCCGTCGTTGATAGTGGAGGCATTGCCGGCGGTAACAGTACCATCTTTTTTGAAGGCAGGTTTCAAGGATCGAAGAGCCTCTGCTGTGGTGTCCTCACGCGGACCTTCGTCCTTGTCGAAGATCACTGCCGGATCGCCCTTCTTGCGGGCCGGAAGCTCCACAGGCATCACCTGCGACTTGAAGCGGCATTCCTTCCACGCCTGAACAGCCTTGTGGTGCGAGTTCACGGCGAATTCATCTTGCTGCTCGCGCGAGATGCCGTACTTCTCTGCGACATTCTCGCCAGTCATACCCATGTGGTAGTTGTTGTAAACATCCCACAGGCCATCGTTCACCATGGAATCGACGATCTGAGAGTTGCCCAGGCGATATCCTTTGCGCGCCTGTGGCAGCAGATAGGGAGCATTCGTCATCGATTCCATGCCACCAGCTACCACGATCTCGGCATTCCCGGTTTGAATGCCCTGCGTTGCCAGCCCGACGGCCTTCAATCCCGAACCGCATACTTTGTTGATGGTGAGTGCAGCCACCTCTGGCGGCAGACCACCATTGAGCGCTGCCTGTCGCGCTGGGTTCTGCCCGAGTCCTGCTGAGATAACGTTGCCCATAATGCACTCGTCTACCTGTTGGGGATCGAGCCGAGCGCGGCTAACAGCCTCCTTCACTACCACCGCGCCAAGCTGCGGTGCGGTGAGTTCAGAAAGGGAGCCTTGAAACTTGCCGATGGGAGTTCGTACTGCAGAAACGATGACGACGTCGTCCATGATTGCCTCGAAACGGATCTAGAGAATTACCGATACGCGATCGATGTACGGATAGCTAACTGCGTTGGTTAAATGCCAAACTTCTCATTATAAGATGGCCTGCATACGAAACTCGATTCACGAGGGATCAGATTGAACGACTCCATTACCTCAGCTTCAGCACTTGCCGGAACTCTTGGAGAGCCGGTCGCCCCTGGGCTTCGACGTCCTCCGCTATGGCAATACGGCTATACGTTTGCGCTCGCCGGTGCAATGTTGTTTTTGTCCTACAGCGGCGCTGATAAGCAAGGTGAGTTCGCAAAGCGATTTGGCCACATTGTTTTTTACGGAGTCACGATGGCTACGGAGCTGGTGCTTCTTGGGTTGACGTATTTGGGAATCCGTTTCGCGCGCCTGAAACTGCGTGAGGTGGTCGGTGGAAGATGGAACACTTTTGAGGACTTTCTGCTTGATGTCGCCATTGCTTTCGGGTTCTGGATCGTGGCGTACGCGGTTCTTATTGGGCTGGGTGCGGCGATGCACATGGCTAGTCCTGGCGCAGTCGATGAGGGGAAGAAGACGATTCAACTGCTGGCTCCGCATGGAGCCCTAGAACTATTGCTATGGATCTGCATGAGCACTACAGCGGGATTCGTTGAAGAGATCGTCTTCCGCGGATATTTCCAGCGACAGTTCACGACACTGCTGCGGAACGTGTGGGTGGGTATGTTGGCGTCTGCCGCCATCTTCGGTCTTTCGCACGGATATGAGGGCAAACAACGAATGCTGTTAATTTTTGTTTATGGCGCAATGTTCGGCACATTGGCCATCCTGCGGAAGAGTTTGCGTCCGGGAATGATGGCGCACGCATGGCACGACAGCTTTCAAGGAATTCTTCTGATGATCGCGCAAAGGCTCATAAAGAGCGGGGTAATCAAGTAATCGGAAAAGCAATTTCTCATGCGATTTCTCATTCGAACGCATCGCGAATCGCTCGCGATCACCTTGATCACGCAGTTTTTCAGACGACGTAGAACTCAAAGAGCAACTTGCGTCAACCATTTTTTGCTTGACATCGTTTTTCAATGACTCTATACATTCAACAATTGCAACAAAAGATCGTTGCGAACTCGATTGAACAATCGAAAGGGAGAATAGAAATGGCAACCAAGAAGAAAGCCGCGAAGAAGACAGCAAAGAAGAAAAAGTAAGAGCTGTCACGGCAAAGTAAAAAAGGGGACGCGAACAGCGTCCCCTAAAGTTTTTTATGCGCAAGTTTTCAGCCGCAGATTTCCGCTGAGCTTACCTCCAATAGTTTTTAAGCGCACGAATGAGGTGATCCGCTATGTTGCGATGTGGTTCAGATGCGCGACAAAGCGCATAATCAGTGCTCGTGACAGTGCCTCAAATTCCGCTCTGGCGCTGTCGGGCGTCATCCCCGACAAATTGCATTGCATCCCACAGCGCCGAACTGGCGCTGAATCTACGGTTCCTGCAAGCCGAGTTGCGCGAATTTGAGAGTTGTCAAGACGCACACAGTTCAAAGATCACTGCATACAACGGAGAAGTCGCATGAAGAAATTGTTGTATTTGTCTGTCATAGCAATCCTGGCAGTGGGCCTCGGATGCTCAAAGCAGAAAGCAAACCAGCCCGCGAACGGAGATCAGGGTGCCGCTGCCACATCGGGCGGCAGCTCTGATCAAAACGCAACCACTCCGGGTCAAGCTGGCGCTTCCGGGCAAGCCCCTACCGGGGCTTCGGGATCAGCAGAGACGAGCGGCGCGGCGAGTCAGCCGGGTTCGTCGAGCTCCGGATCCCCTGAGATGTCGAACAATCCATCCGGGGCAAGTCCTAATTCTTCGGCAAGTACTCAGGCTCAGCAAAGGTCCAAGAAGCACAGCCGGGCATCGTCGGGAGCAACAGGAAGCAGCACTCCACAATAGGACAGAGTCCTCGAGAAAAACAAAAAGGGGTTGCTGCATTGCAGCCCTTTTTCGTTAGGCGATCCTTGTTAAGCCGCCGCTCTCTTGGGTTTACTGGCGGAAGACCTCTGAGGTTTCGGGCGGGAACATATCATCGGGTACGCGCATTCGACGGCGCATTGTTGACAGAGCCAGAACCGCTCTTGTCGTCGGATAACGGGAGTGTTTTGCTAGCAATTCTCCGGTTCCGAAGTAGGTGAATCGTCGATTGTAGGCAGGGGCGCATCTCGCGACCATTTTGATTCACTCCGAGTTCCTAATTCGTAATCGAACAGCCGCTTTCCTCAATGGTGCTGAAGGTAAGCTGTCTAACTGACGATATTCAAAGCGTCAACCTCTGCCGACGACAGTGGGTTGATCAGCGTTCCGGAGAGACAGTTGCTGGTTGAACTGTTCGGTTCGCCAGAAAACGATCGAGAACTCGAAAGCCGAGCAATATTGTGAGAATGGCCGCCATGATCTCCGGCCGCGTTAGATCTCGCTTCACAAGCCACCAAAAGTGGACGCAACCAGCAATCGCGCTGGCGTATA
>Ga0126373_10000350_pt1 | contig 30474 bp, 26 predicted proteins | sample PanSoiMetPlot_11_FD_92545 | JGI IMG/M metagenome (GOLD analysis project Ga0126373, IMG submission 92545) | Tropical forest soil microbial communities from Panama - MetaG Plot_11 | ecosystem: Environmental > Terrestrial > Soil > Tropical forest > Bulk soil | place: Panama | collected 2016-02-17 | reverse complement strand
TGACGCGTCCGACGCGATTCGGGCCGTCGAGAAGTTTGCGCGCAATTTCGCACATTTTGTACAGCTCGGCGATTGGAATCGTTTCTTCGTGCGCGGCGATTTGGAAAACGCTGTCACCGGACGTGTAAACGATAGGAAAGCCGGTGCGCTGATGCTCTTCGCCGAGTTCCTTGATGATTTCCGTACCAGACGCGGGCTTGTTGCCGAGGGTCTTGCGGCCGATGGCGCGTTCGAATTCTTCGATGAGGTCGCGCGGGAAGCCGTTTTTGTAAACAGGAAAAGCTTGATCGAGCCAGACGCCGGCCATTTCCCAGTGGCCGGTTGTGGTGTCCTTGCCGGGCGAAACGGTGATTCCCTTCCCGAACGCGCCGGCTGGATGAGCGGGCGGAGTCAGATGCGCGAGCGGTTTGATGTTGGCGAGGCCGAGGCGAACGAGATTTGGAAGATGTAACGGGCGCGAGCGGGCGATGTGTCCGAGCGTGTCGCGGCCAACGTCGCCGTAGTCGGCAGCGTCGGGAAGCTCGCCAATGCCGACGCTATCGAGGACGATCCAGATGATGCGGGAGAATGGGGTGCCGACCGAAATTGTTCGATTCCTCGCGCCGATTATAGCGAAACGCACGCACAAAAAAGAAAGGCCGGAGCGATGCAGCCCCGGCCTTAGCCTTCGTTCGATTGGATGCAGCGTTTGTCTTAGTGCTGGCTGTCTTGGTTGCCCTGCGCCCCTTGGTCTTGGGGGGCGAAAGCCACGCCGCGAAGGACTTCGCCGAAGCCCGCGGCGCGAATCGTGACGAAGCGCTCCATCGGATTCGGCAGAGTGCTCGCGCTCAAAACGTCAGTGATCTTCACGAGCTTGTTGGGATCCGCACCCTGGTCTCCGCTGGCGCTGACCGTTGACGTTACCGCGTAGATCGTCACCGTGCCGTCCTGATTGACCCGGCCAGTGAGATTGCGGCAACCGTCCGTTGCGGGATCAAGCGATGTGGAAAGATTGGCGACGCTGTACGGGACGCCAATATCTAGGCCATCCTGCAGCACATAGTCCATCGTCCAAGTCCCGTCCATGCCCTTGCTCCACTTCTGCAAGCCAGCGGTGGCCTGAGCTGAAGCGTCAGCGACGTTTCCGTTCACTGGCGGGGAGACGAGATTGCCGTCGCCCTCGTCACAAACGTAGAGCGTGTTAGCGTTGGCGAACCAAATGCCGAACGGAAAAGCGACTGGGTTGTTCATGCTGCCATCAGCGCCGTTGCCGTTCGCCTCAGTCATCGGAAAACCGGGAAGGATTGTGATGGGTACGCTTCGGAGGTTGCCGCCCGGAGCATTCGCCAGAGTCGGCAAAGTGCCGGCGTCTCCCACCTGATAGACGGTGTTGATGCCGTTGCCGCCGCTGCCCTTTGTGACGTAGAGCGTGTTGTTAAAAATAGTCAGGCCGCGGAAATTATTATCCTTTCCGGGCTTGTCGGCCTTGGTGAAGCCGACCTGGGTCACTTCAAAGTCGCCAATCTCGTTCGTAGTCGCAGGGTTCGTCTGGCCCAGGGTGAAGAGTTCGACGCCCGTCGCATTGATGAGGTTGAGGCCGTCCTGTGTATCGGTGAGTTGCGTCTTCGAAAGGCCGCCGTTATTGTCGTTTCCGGTTGTGTAATACATGCCATTGGCCTTGATTGCGGCGCGCCCGTTATTGCCGCTGTAGGCGTTGCCTTCGGTGATCTGAAGATGGCCATGAGCGTCGACTTCCGCGACCGACCGGAAGTACTGGGAAACGACCGGATTGCTCGGATCGACCACGCCGGGCGTGTTGGAATTGGAAACGTCCAGCTGGTTTGGAGATGTAACAAAACCCGTGCCACCACGGTAGCCCATAAATGTTATCGATCGTCCATCCGTTGAGAGATTAAGCGCTAGTTCCGATTTGGAGCTGAAACTCGTGTCGATCTGATCGCTCGGAACGGAAAGTGTGCCCAGCAAGCGGCCATCGGTGGTGATGTTGTCTAGAAAAATGGGCGAAGTGAGGCCGAAACTACCGTCCACGGCGTTGCCGTTGAAATTAGAGTTGTTAAAAACCGTGGGATAGGTGCCATCGGCAATTGCGTTTGTGCAGCCGGAGGAGCTGTTGGCGGGAACGGTCACCGTCGTCGTTCCTCCTCCTATCACTGGCAGGGTGATGGTGATTGGTATGCAGCCCGGCGGAAGGACTTGATTTACTGTCACGGTTCCACTGTTGCCGGCGTAAACGCTGCGGCTCAATACGAGCGTGTCAGGGACGAATTGAAAATTGCCCTGGTCATCTGCGGACGCCAATTTCGATTGGAATGCGCTCACGGTCAATGCAAGTGCAATTGCCAAAACAAGTCCTGCCGAAACGAGGATTTTCCTCATGTAGTTGTTCTCCTTGAGGGCGGAAGAAATCTCACATCGCAGGAGAGCGGAGGTTAACCGACGGTGAAAATTCCGTAAATCGAGTGTCACTCAGGGACCGGATTGCGGCGGGATTGCGCAAAGAAGTATAATTTTTAGTTTAGGCTTATGGCGACGAAACCCACAGAGCAAGCTGGCTCGGACTTGTCTACCAAGAAGAACAACAAGCAAGAACTCCCGGCCAAGGAGGCGGCCACTCAGACGGAATTGCGCGCGGAAAGGCCAGCGCCAGCCGGGGCGACGAACGGCGGCGCGCCGGCCAGCGATTTGGGGCAGGATGCGATTCGTGTGCGCGGCGCGCGCGTACACAATCTGAAGAACATCGACTTCGAAATTCCGCACAATGCAATCACGGTGGTAACGGGCGTATCGGGTTCAGGCAAATCGAGCCTCGCGTTCGACACAATTTATGCCGAGGGGCAGCGGCGCTACATCGAGTCGCTCTCGGCGTACGCGCGGCAGTTTCTGGAACGCATCGAAAAGCCGGACGTGGACGAAATGACCGGCATCGCGCCGGCGATTGCGATACGGCAAAAAAATTCGACGCGGAACCCGCGCTCGACGGTGGCCACGTCGACGGAGATTTACGATTACATGCGGTTGCTGTTTGCGCGCGTGGGACACACATTCTGCGTGGTGTGCGGAGAAGAGGTCAAGAAGGACACGGTCGACGAAATTGCGGAGCGCGTGTTGAAACTGCCCGAAGGGCGCAGGTTTTACGTGCTGTATCAGCTCGTGCTGCAGGCAGAACTCGCTCCGCCGTTGAAGGCCCGAGCAAGAAAGCCGGCCCCCGCAGCGGACGCGGTCAAGCAAACCCTCACGAGTTTGCAAAAGCGCGGATTCAACCGGCTGTATCAGTTGGGGCGAATGTACGAATTCTCTTCTCCCGAAACGCTGCTCGATATGGATTTCAGCAAACCTGTCTATGTGATCGTAGACCGGCTGGCAGTGGGGCCGGAAATTCGTTCAAGGTTGATGGATTCGATTGAGATTTGCTATCGCGAAGGACACAGCGAGGCGATTCTGGAATTCGTGCCGGAACGCGCGCCGGATGGGGCCGAGGCAGCGCCGGAGCGGATGGTTTTCACCGAGCGCTTCGAATGCAAGAAGTGCCGGATCACGTATCAGGAGCCGGAGCCGCGGCTGTTTTCGTTCAACAATCCTTATGGCGCGTGCCCGCGATGCCAGGGCTTCGGCAACACGATTGACTTCGACATCGACCGCGTGATTCCCGATAAGAGCTTGAGCCTCGCAGGCGGCGCGATCGAGCCTTGGACGAAACCGCGCTACCGCGAAGAGTTTCAGGAAATGAAGCAGTACGCAAAGAAAAAAGGAATTTCGCTTGATGTTCCATTCCGCAATTTGACCGAAGCGCAGCGCGAAAAAATCATCGAGGGAGATTCCAAGGAAAAGTTCGCCGGAGTGAAGGGATTTTTCGCATGGTTGGAGCGCAAGAAATACAAGCTGCATGTACGGGTGTTCCTGAGCCGGTATCGCGGATATGCAACGTGCCCGGATTGCCGGGGCACGCGGCTGCGGCAGGAAGCGCGCGCGGTGCGCGTGGCCGGAAAATCGATCACAGAGGCGTGCGAGATGACCGTGGCTGAAGCGCGGAAGTTCTTCTCGTCGCTGGAATTGAGCCCAGGCGAAGCAGTGATTGCCGGAAAAGTGCTGGAAGAAATTCAGCAGCGCCTGAGATTTTTGGACGAAGTGGGACTCGATTACCTGACGCTTGACCGGCTGACTTCGACATTATCCGGCGGCGAATCGCAGAGAATTCAGCTGGCTACTTCGCTCGGTTCACACTTAGCCGGAGCGCTTTACGTGCTGGATGAACCGTCGATTGGGCTCCATCCGCGAGACACACACCGATTGATTGCGATCCTCAAAAGTTTGCGCGAACTCGGGAACACACTGCTCGTGGTGGAGCACGACGCGGAGACGATTCGCGCAGCGGACTACGTGATGGACTTGGGTCCGGGCGCGGGCGAGCACGGCGGCAAAATGATGTTCGCGGGCACGCAAAAGGAACTTGAGGCGGACACGCATTCGCTGACCGCGCGTTATTTGAGCGGCGAGCTGCGCATTCCGGTCCCTTCGGCGCGGCGAAAGCCACACGGAAAGTTTCTTCGGGTTTTAAAGGCGCGAAGTCACAATCTGAAAGAAATCGACTTGATGATTCCGTTGAGCATGATTGTGGCCATTACCGGCGTCTCCGGCTCGGGAAAGTCGACGCTGGTTTACGAAGTGCTGTACAAAACGCTGCAAGCGAAACGAAATGGCGGCAACTGGCGCGATGCGTGCGACAACATCGAAGGCGACACAGCGCTGACGGCGGTGGAGCTTGTTGACCAGTCGCCGATTGGGCGCACGCCGAGGTCAAATCCGGCGACGTATTTGAAGGCGTTTGATGCGATTCGTGAAATCTTCGCGGCGACGCCCGACGCAAAAAAGCGCGGCTACACCGCGGGGCATTTTTCGTTCAACATTCCCGGCGGGCGCTGCGAGGCGTGCCAGGGCGACGGAACGGTCACCGTGGAAATGCGTTTTCTCGCGGACGTGGAACTGATTTGCGAGGAATGCAAAGGGACGCGGTACAAGAGCGGCATTCTGGACGTGCGTTATCACGGGAAAAACGTGCATGACGTGCTGCAAATGACGGTGCACGAGTCGCTCGCGTTTTTCGCCGGAGCGCCAAAAGTCACTTCGAAGCTGAAAGTCCTGGACGAAGTCGGGCTCGGATATTTGCGGCTGGGCCAGTCGGCATCGACGCTTTCGGGAGGCGAGGCGCAACGCTTGAAACTCGCCGCGCATCTCACGCGGCAAGAGAATACCGGCGTGCTGTACATTTTCGATGAGCCGACAACCGGGTTGCATTTTGACGATATTGCCAAGCTGCTGGCGGCATTTCGCAAATTACTGGAAGGTGGCGCGTCCGTGCTGATTATCGAGCACAATTTGGACGTGATCAAATCGGCGGATTGGGTGATTGATTTGGGTCCTGAAGGCGGAGAGCGCGGCGGGCAACTGGTGGGATGCGGAACTCCGGAACAAATCGCGCGAAACAACCAGTCATACACCGGCAAATTCCTGGCGCACGTGCTGAATCACAACGGGCGCGGCAACAATTCGGCGAATCACTCGAATCATCGCAATCACACCCCATGAAATGGACAACGCGAGCTGGCGCGCTGTGCGCTTTAGCGGTTTTTGCGCTGGCGCCGCGTGCCGCCCTATCCCAATCCGAATCGCGAACGCATATGCGCTACGTGTCGGCGGAAGATCAGGCGCTCCACGACTTGTTGGTCAAAGCGAAAGCCGAAACCGACGCCAACAACTACGCAGACGCACAAACTGACTACGAAAAGTATTTGGCGCAACGCCCCAGTGACGCTGCGGCGCATTTCGATCTGGGCTACGTTTTCACCGCGCAAAAAGAAAAAGACAAAGCTATCGCCGAATACCGCAAGGCTGTACAGCTCGATCCCAAAATGATGGACGCACAGTTGAATCTGGGCCTCAGCTTGCTTTCCGATGACCCGAAAGATGCAATTGAGCCGCTGCAGAATGTCATTATGCTGAATGATTCGTTCGAGCGCGGGCATTTTCTGCTGGGAGTTGCAGAGGAGCGCGCTGGGAACGCCGCCGATGCTGACAAAGAATTCAGCGCTGCAATCAAGCTAGATCCCAATGACACAGATGCTCACGAGGCGCTCGGCAGAATCTATCTCGCCGCAGGAAAAGCCGCCGATGCCGAGGACGAATTTCGCCAAGTGCTGCGATTGAAGCCCAACGACCAGAAAGACGACCAGCAAGCTGAGCTTGGCTTGGCGGAAAGTTTGCTTCGTCAGAAAAAGAATGCCGCTGCCGCGGATGCGCTGACGACTTACCTGAACGCCGATCCGAATGACGGCAAGGCGCGATTCATGCAAGCATCGGTGCTGGCCGATCTTGGCAAAAATGACGAGGCGCTGGCAGCGCTGGACCGCGCCGCGAAGGACGCACCTGAAACTATAGACGCCCTCAAACTGCGTTCCGCAATCGACTACCGAAAGAAGAAGTTCGCAGACGCGGTCACTGCCTTGCAGAAGGCAGAGCCGATGGCGCCGAGCGACGCGTCAATTCACGCCAGCCTCGGACACGCGCTGCTCGAGACCAAAAACTATCCCAATGCCGCGCGGGAATTAAGCGAGGCGCTTCGCTTGGATCCGAGTTCAACGGGCACGCTTCGCGATCTGGTTAGCGCCGAATATCTGCAAAACAATTTTTCGGCCACGCTCGCGGCTTTGGACGCTCTTGCCCAGCACCAGCCGCCAACCGCCGGAGACTGGTTTGTGCGCGCGTTGTGTTACGATCACGGTAATCAGCCCGAACAGGCGCTCGCCGCCTATCAGAAATTTTTGGCGATGAACACGAACAAGAACAGCGACCAGTATTTCCAGGCGACCGAACGCGTGAGGTTTCTGCAACTCCTGATCAAGAAGAAGGGGCACTGACGTGGGCGGGCCCCGCTTTGCGCATGCATGCGTTCTTGGCTTGTTGCTCGTCTCTCCGGCGCAAAAGGCTCGTGTGCAAGATGACCTTGCGAAGGACAAATTGAATTACGATCATGCAACCGATCCCATCGCCCGCGCCAAAGCAATCGAAAAACTGGGCCATGAGGAATACGTAGCCGCGCGACAAGCATTCAGCGAAGGCAAAATCGACGAAGCGCTGCAATTCCTGAACGACTATAACCATCAAGTGACCGAGACTCACGACGCGCTCGTCAAAACAGGCGCTGATCCGGTGAAGCACTCGAACGGCTTCCGGCAGCTGCAAATTTCCGTGCGCGAACGCGAGCGCGACTTGAGGGAACTGATCAACCGCGTCGGATTTGGGCAGCGTCAGCCGTTCGATGAACTGGGAAACGCTTTGGACGAACTCAATCAGAAATTGATTCTGGAACTGTTTCCGCGGCGCGCGCCAAACAAGCAAAGCGGCCGGCAGAACAACCCCTAGGAGCGATCTGTGAGTAGAGTCAGATGTCTATCGGCAGCCTTGGTAATGGCGTTCGCGGGAGCAATCCTGTTGCTTCCGGCGGCTGCGAGGGCGCAAGACCAACCCGATTTTCTGAGTCCCGCCGAAGCGGATAAGGTTCGCGACGCGGTCAACGCTGGCGATCGCATCAAACTGTTCCTGGATTTTGCGCAGGACCGGCTGAAGAAAGTTCAATACGAGCTGCAGCTAACAAACCCTCAGGTCGACAAGCCTCAATTGCTCAAGGGATTGCTTCAGGGATATTCCAGCTGCATGGACGAAGCCGCCGACCGCATTCAGGAAGGCCAGCACGCCGCCGCGAAAATTCGTCCTGCCATCAAAGACATGGAAAAGCGCGCCAAAGGGTATCTCGAAACCCTGAAAGCCATTGAAGGAGCGAACGGGCCTGAGCTTGCCTCTTATAAAGACTCTCTCGATGATGCTATCTCGTCGACGCAGGACGCACTGGCCGACGCGGAGAAAGCTTCCAAGGAATATGGCTCCGGGCCAATCCGGAGAAAGCAGTGAAAACGCGCCCCTCTGCATCGCGAAGCGTTCCCGGCGGCGCGATGCTCTTCCAGCGAATCTATACCCGGCTCAATTGCGAGGGGCGCCCGCCAAATTTCAGCGTCGAGTTCTACCCATACGCCAATTTGACGCATTCGATTCGCTTGCGGCACGAGACGGCGTATGTGCGCTTGTCAGATTTGCTGCGAGACGCGCCCCTGGAAGTCATCGAAGCGGTGGCAGCAATTTTGCTGACACGCTTGTATCGGCGGCGATTGCCGCGCGAGTTTGCGGAGGCATACAGGGAGTACTCACAGGCACGCGCTACGCGCACAAAACTGCATGCGGTGCGAAGGAGACGGGCTCGGCGCAAGATTCGCGAGGCGCAAGGCCAGCGTTTTGATTTAACGAGAATGTTTGACGAATTGAATGGGGCGTATTTTCGCGGTGAGCTGCCGAAGCCGAAAATCGGCTGGAGCACGCGGCGATGGCGCAGTCAACTGGGAATTTTCGATCCCGCGCTCGACCAGATCGCCATCAATGTCGCGCTGGATCGTCCGAACGTGCCCGAATACGTCGTCGCATATGTTCTCTACCACGAGATGCTGCATCGCAAGCATCCAATCAAGGTCGCACGGTGCCGTCTGGAAGCGCATTCGCGTGAATTTCGAGTGGAAGAGAAAAAGTTCCGGGATTACCGCCGTGCGATGAAATTTCTCAAACGGTTTTCCTGAAGACGTCTATCGGCTTGACTGGCTCGAACCGCCCGGATTTTTCTTCACCTTTTCCTGCAGCTCGTCGATGCGCTTGCGCACCTTCTTCGATTCCGAAGTGTCCGGCAGGATTTTCAGATACTGCTGGTAATAATTGATTGCCGTGGCTGCGTCGTTTTTCTGCTCATAGGCTTGGCCGAGCAGCAAACACGGCTCGGCGTAATTTGGCTTGTGGAGCAATGCGTCCTTGTAACGAGCGATTGCGCCATCCAAATCGCCACGCTTCGCGTAGAACTTGCCGACTTGCACATCGTGAGCCGCGAGCATTGGGCTGTAATTCGACGATGAAGTCTGGGCTTCCGTTTGAGGCGCGGCGGGCTTGGTTTGCGCGAAAGAAACACACGCACAGGCCAAAACAACAGCGACGAGCAACGGACTTTGTAGCGACAAACGCATCTCTATTCCAGCCTCCGGCAGCGGCAAACGCCGCGTTTTGCTAATATAAAACGTCCCGCATCAATGCGCGAAGTTCGCGCTATTGACAGCATAACTCTTTCCTATGGATCCGCGCGAAAAGGTTGCTGAATTCCCGCTCGAGCCCGGCGTCTATCTCTTCAAGGACGCGGCGGAGAAGATCATTTACGTCGGCAAGGCGAAGTCGCTACGGCATCGCGTGAAGTCCTATTTTCTCGCGGTGCGCCAATCCGATGCGAAAACCGGCTCGCTGGTCCGCGAAATAGCGGATGCCGAATACATCGTCGTAGACAACGAGCGCGAGGCGCTGGCGCTCGAAAACAATCTGATCAAGCAGAACAAGCCAAAATTCAATGTTCTGCTGCGCGACGACAAAACGTATCCTTACATTTGCTTCACGGCCGCGGAAGAGTTTCCGCGCGTATTTGTCACGCGGCGGCTCGAAAAGAACGGCTCGCTCTTCTTCGGCCCTTACTTTCCGGCAAGCCTGGCACATCGCATCGTTCACTTTATCAACCGCTATTTTGGCATCCCTTCCGAAAAAATGGAGATGAACCGGCCGCACTCTCGCGCATGGATTGAATTCTATCTGAGCCGCAGCTTGGGTCCGGCCGAAACTAACCAGACGCTCGAAGAACGTTACGCCGAGGCCGCGCATGACACGCGGACGTTTCTCGAAGGGCGCCGCAAAGACCTGGTGAAGAGCCTCGAAGGGCGCATGCACCGCGCCTCTGACGACGAACGATTTGAGGCCGCCACTGGCTACCGGAACCTGATTCGCACGCTCGATGACATGGACGAGCGTCAAAAGATCGCCGCCGCCGCCGGAGAAGATATCGACGTGCTGGCGTGGTACGCCGAGCCTCCGCAGGTCGCGGCGAATCTATTTCACGTTCGCAGTGGGAGAGTCGTCGACCGGCGAGAGTTTTATTGGGAAGACCTGGATGAATTCGAGCCTGTGGAGTTTCTCACTTCTCTGCTCAAACAGATTTACCTCGGCTCGAAATACATTCCGCGCTTCATTCACGTGCCAGTGAACTTCGAGGAATGCGAACTGCTGCAGGAAGTATTTTCCGAAGACAGCGGCCATCGCGTGGAAATCATCGCACCGCAACGGGGAGCAAAGCGCGCGCTCGTCGATTTGGTCGAGACGAACGCAAAGCATTCTTTCAATCAGCGTTTTCGCGTGATGAAACCCGCGTCGGAAGTGATAGCAGAAGCGCTGGCAGCGGCGCTCGGACTGCCCGAGCCTCCCAAGCGCATCGAAAGCTTCGACATTTCGCACATTCAGGGATCGGATGCCGTCGCATCCATGGTCGTTTGGGAAAACGGAAAGATGAAGAAGTCCGACTATCGCAAGTTCATCATTCGCGGCCGTGCCACGGACCAGCCTGCACATGCCGCCATGGCGGGCGAGCTTCGCGAAACCGAAGACTCACTTTTGCGCGACGATTTCGCCAGCATGCGCGAGGCCGTAACGCGGCGCTACCGAAGACTGATCGAAGAAAAAACCTCGCTTCCCTCGCTGGTTCTGATTGACGGCGGAATTGGCCAACTGCACGCCGCGGCCGAAGCGCTGAACACCCTGGGATTGCCTGAACAACCGCTCGCCAGCATCGCCAAAAAGGAAGAGATTCTCTACGTTGCGGGCCGCGAGAACGATCCCATTCGCCTGGACCACCATTCGCCCATCTTGCATGTGATCCAGCAGATTCGCGACGAAACGCACCGCTTCGCGGTGACGTTTCACCGCCAGCGCCGGAGCAAAAGCCGCGTAGCCACCTCGCTCACCAGCGTTCCCGGCATCGGCCAGCATACCGCCCGTAAATTATTGAAGAAATTTGGCAGCGTCGCGCGCCTCAGGCAAATGAGCGTGGACGAACTCGCCGCCGCACTGCCGCGTTCGAAGGCTGAAAGGCTCCACAGTTTTTTCCACGAGAACATCACGGCGGGCAACTCAGCGTCCTGAGCAATTCGGGCTTGCAGCGCGTGCATCCATGCGGCAGCGTATGGATACAGCGAAATTCTTTGGGCATGTACAGTTTAGCCTTCTTGCCTGCCTCGGGTGTGTGTGCTACGTTGGCTGGCTAGGAGGTGCGAGATGGCAGAGAACGTTGGGGCGAAAATCAGCTACTTCATCGTGGGCCTGGGAATTGGAACTCTGGTGGGCATACTGTTCGCACCGAAGTCCGGCGAAGAGACGCGCGAATTTTTGACCCAAAAGGCCGACGAAGGCCGGGAGTACGCTCAAAAGAAAGCGCGCGAACTGCGCGAACGCGCCGAGGATCTGATCGAGCGTAGCAAGGAAATCGTGAACCGCGAAAAGGGTTCGATTGCCGCCGCGGTGGAAGCCGGCAAGGAGACCTACCAGCGCGAGAGGTCCAAAGCGCAGTAACGCTGCGAGAATCGAGAAAAGCTCATGCTCGTTAACGGCTGGTTGATCGCGATTTTCATCGTCATCACCATCGCGGTCATAATGCAGATGCTCATTCTGGGCGGTCTGTTTTTGCAATTTCGGCAAACCAGCAAGGAAGTCCATGAAGCGATCCACGAAATGCAGAGAAAGATGGATCCTCTTCTTTTCCGGTTTGGACGAATCCTCGAAACTTCCGAAGAGAAAATCGGCGGCATTGTCAGCGATGCCGCGGAGATGACCCGTCTCGCGCGTGACCAGGCGCAGAAAATCGACCGCGTCGTTACGGACTCGCTCGATCGCATGCGCAGCCAAATCATTCGCGCGGACACTATAATTACGGGCACCTTGGAGGCCGTCGAGGATGCCGGCTTGCGCCTCCGTCGGACGGTCTTTGGCCCGCTGCAGCAAGCCTCGGCAGTCCTCAAGGGCATCCGTACAGGCATCGATTTCATACGCGGAGAGCGCGGCGCACGAAATGCGGCCGTGACGCAACCCGACGAAGAACTGTTTATCTGACTTGCATCTCCATTCTTGAAAAGCACCTCCCAGGCCACCCGGCCGGAGGTGTCGCTTGTCTTACATCCCTGACACAGCTAAGATGCCGCAACGGTGCGGAACTTTTCGGCCACTTTTCTCGTTTCATAGATTGAGGCCGAACGCCATGTTCCCTGTGAGGAAAATGACGATTGGAAGCGGACGCCCAACTGGTCCAGCGATGCCTCCGGGGCGATGGGCCGGCCTGGGAGGAGCTTGTGCGGCGCCACGCGCGGCGCGTCTACAGTTTATGCTATCGCTTCACCAACAATTCGTCCGAAGCGGAAGACCTCAGCCAGGAAGTTTTCCTGCGCATTTACAAGACGCTCGCAAGCTACCGCACAGCCTACGGTGGCTTTCCGACGTGGCTGACCAGCGTTACGCGCAATCTTCTGGTGGATCATTACCGTCGCTCACGCCGCGACCGCATGACCGACGCGCTGGAGGACGTTTTACCGGTGGTCGAGGAGAAGCATTCACCGGTGCGCACGCCGGACAAAGCAGCCATGGCGCGGGAACTGAGCGCGCAAGTTCAATCAGCGCTTTCGCGCCTTTCGCCGGAGTTGCGCGAAGCGGTCATTCTTCGCGACTTGCAGGGCTTGGAATACGTCGAGATTCAGCAGGTTCTTTCCGTGCCCGAAGGTACGGTAAAATCGCGAATCAATCGCGGGCGCATCGAATTAGCACGTATTTTGCAGGACATGGGAGTCGGACCATCGTAACCAACAAGGCTGGCAAATGAGCTGGAGCTGCGTCCAAGTCGAAGAGCGGCTGAGCGACTATCTCGATAACGCGCTCACCGAAGCGGAGCGCCTCGAGTTTCGCGCCCACGTCGACTCCTGTGCGCATTGCGCTCCCTTGCTCGCGCAGGTCAGCCACATCACCGAGAGCCTTCGCGGACTGGAGCTTGAGCCAGCTCCGCCGATGCTTGTGTCGAGAATCCTCAACCAGACGATCGCCCCGCGCAAAGCCAAGCGGCAATGGTTCAGATGGATTCCGATTATATGGAACCCTCGCTTTGCAACCGGTGCAGTCACCGTGCTGGCGACTCTGCTGATCATCTTTCACGCAGCTGGCGTGAAGCCGTCGCAACTCACTGCGGCAGACTTCAATCCCGTGAACATCATCCATTCCGCGGACCGCCATGCGCACCTTGCCTTTGCGCGCAGCGTAAAGTTTGTGAACGACCTGCGCGTCGTCTACGAGATTCAATCCCGTTTGCAGCCGGGCGCCAATCCGCCGAACCAGCAGGCGCCTTCCGAAACGCCATCTCAACAGCAACCCAAGCCCCCGCGCCAATCGCAGCGTAGCTTTGGCACCGACCGCTATTCCGTCGCTGCTTCGTTTTTTGCGACCGCGCTGGACAGGAGCAATCCATGAAATGCGCTGTTCACACCGATGTTGACGCCACCGGCTATTGTCGCAACTGCGGTAAGCCCCTTTGCCCGCAATGCGCTCGCGAAGTCCGTGGCGCCCTGTATTGCGAACAGTGCCTCGCCAGCATGATGGCGCCGCCGCAGGGAACCGCAGCTCAGTTTGCCACCACGCCCGTGACGCCGATCGCGCCTCCCGGATACGTTTACGCGCCGGCCATTGCGCAGCACGGCCCGAATCCTGGCACAGCCTGCGCGCTGGGTTTCATTCCTGGGCTTGGAGCAGTCTACAACGGCGAGTACATCAAGGGACTGATTCACGTCATCATTTTCGGCGGGATCATCGCCATCCTGAGCAGTAACTCGACCCCGGAAGGTCTTCAAGCCCTGCTCGGCGTCTTTTTGGGCGTCTTTTGTTGTTACATGCCCATTGAGGCATACCGCACCGCGCGCGCAAAACGCCTTGGCGTTCCCGTCACAGGTTTCTTTGGCGAAACCGCGCCTCCGGTGACGGCAGAGGGAGTTCCAGCGGGGGGCGCTCCAACGGCGACGCGCAATTACACTGGGGCACTCATTTTGATCGTCGTGGGCATCCTTTGCCTGCTCGCGACGACGGGCGTGCTCGATTCGCGTTGGATCGGGAATCTCTGGCCGCTGATTCTCGTCGCAGTCGGCGTAGCCCTGCTTGTCAAGCGCCGGGCCACTTCTTAGGAGGAATGAAATGGGACGTTGGCGAAATTGCGGCTGTGCCTACTGCCGGACGCGCGGCCTGATGGGGCCGGCGATACTCATCACGGTTGGTGTGCTGTTTTTCATCGGGCAATACAGCTGGCGGTATTCGTTCGGCGAAACTTGGCCGGTAATTCTCATCGTCATCGGCGTGGTGAAGCTCGTCGGAGACACCGCTTCGACCGAAGGCCACATTGATGCAAGAACCGCATGGCAAACAACGCCGCCAGGCCAGCCACCGCCACCGCCGCCTCCCGTAGCTCCGCCGCCACCGGTAGCTTAATGGCCTACTACTACCACCATCGGCGCTCGATCTTCGGTGGGTTGATCTTAATCCTGATCGGCATTCTTCTCTTGCTGCATCAGTTCCACCCGGAAATCGGCATCGGGCCGATATTCGAAAGGTATTGGCCGCTGCTGCTTGTCCTCTGGGGCGTTGCCCTGCTGATTGATTACCTTTTTACGCCACGGTTGGGAGGCACGCACGCGCCCGTCGTCGCGGGAAGCGAAGTCGCGCTGATTGTCGTCCTGCTCGTTGTCGTGGCCGGCCTTGCCGGGCTCGACTGGGCGCATCGGCACAACTCCGACTTCAATTTCGACATGGGTGACATGTTCAACCATCCCTATTCATGGAAGACCGATTTGCCCGCCGTCTCTGCAAAACCAAACGCGCCAATATCGATCACGACCAATCGCGGCGACATCACCATCAACCCCACGAACGACTCTCAGCTTCACGTCAGCATCGACAAAACCGCCCATGCAGATTCCGAAGATGATGCTCGAAAGAGCGCGGACAACATTCAGGTGAAAATCACGCCCACAGGCGGCGGCTTCGACATCGAGCCCGAGACGGGCGGTGCGCATGTCGAAGATTCGGACGTTCAGACCGATCTCGACATTCGCTTGCCGGCCAAATCGAATATCACGGCGCAGACCACGCACGGTGACATCAAGCTCGCCGGCATGAGCGGGCCGGTCACGATAACCTCGCAAAGCGGTGACTTGGATTTGCACGACGTCACTGGCGACGTTACCGCCACGATGAATCACGGCGACACGCACATGGATGCGGTAAAAGGAAACGTGCGCCTCGACGGCCACGGCGGCGAAGTCGACTTGTCCAATGTGAGTGGCGACGCAACGATTGAAGGCGATTTTTACGGGCCCATTCGCGCGCGCGGCGTTCAAAAAACCACTCGCTACACTTCTTCGCGCAGCAATCTGACGATCAGCGGTCTGTCCGGTCAAATGGAAATGGACCCTGGCGACTTGAGCGTCTCTGATGTCAACGGCAGCTTGACGCTTACTACCGCGAACAAAGATGTCACCCTCGACAACATTGGCGGCCGGATCGATTTGACCGACAAACGCGGTGAAATCAGCCTGCACTTTGCTCAGGCGCCGCGCGACGACGTTCGCATCGCGGACGATTCCGGCAACATCGACATCACTCTGCCGGCCCACTCCAATTTCACGATCTCCGCAATCTCGCGCAACGGCGACATCCAGAATGGCTTTGAAGCTTCCGGCTTGAAATCTTCCACTTCGGGCGAGACGACAATTCTGAACGGCACCTACGGAAATCAGGGCCCACACATCACTCTGAGCACCAGCTACGGAACCATCTCCATCCACCGCGCGGAATAAGAACCCGCAGCCGAGCGAGCGGGCCACTTGGACATCGGAATCCGATGCCATGCTCGGCGCATCACTTGCGACGTGCACAGTTGGCTCAATATTCGATGTTTTCTGAGCCACACACGGAGGTCAAATGATCGCCAGAATCTGGCGCGGTAAAACAAAAGCGAGCAATGCAGACGCATATCTTGAGTATCTGTTCGAGTCCGGGATTCCCGCCTACCGAACAACGCCGGGCAATAAAGGAGCGTGGGTTCTGCGTAAGATCGACGGCGACACAGCACACTTCCTCACGCTCAGTTTTTGGGAATCACGCAACGCAATTACGGCCTTTGCCGGTGCGGACGTCGAAACCGCCAAGTACTACCCGGAGGACAAGAAGTATCTGCTGGAATTCGAGCCTACGGTGACGCACTACGAACTCTTCGAGTGAAGGAACGGAGTCGAAGCCCAGTCACCCAAGCTGGCTTACTCTTCCCTCTACGGTTTCAGCAGGCTTTCCAGAAGCTCGAAGAAATTCGGGAACGAAATCGCTACGCAGTGCGGATCGCGGATGATCGTCTCTCCTTCCGCCCCCAGCGCGGCGATCGCGAACGCCATGGCGATGCGATGATCTTCGTGCGGATCAATCGTGGCGCCGTGAAGCCGCCCTGCACTGCGCCCGCCGACGCGCAACCCGTCAGGAAACTCTTCAACTTCAGCTCCCATCTTGCGAAGATTCTCCGCCATCGTCGCGATGCGGTCGCTCTCTTTCACGCGCAATTCCTTGGCGTCCCGAATCTCAATCCCCTCTTCTGTATACGGTCCGAGTGCGGCCAGCATAGGCAGCTCGTCGATCAGCCGCGCCGTCAGTGAGCCTGAAATTTTCCCGCCTTTGATCGCAGCATGGTGCACGTTAATGTCGCCCGCCAGTTCGCCATCGCGCGTCCCTAGCGCAACCACAGACACCGGAGCCCCCATCGACGCCAGAAAATCAAGCACCGCCGTGCGTGTTGGGTTGAGCCCCACGCCTTGGAGAATCAGCTCTGAGTCCGGCACGATAAGCGTCGCCGCCATAAAGAACGTTGCCGCAGAAAGATCGCCCGGTACAATCACTTGCCGCGCCTTGAGTTTTGGTCTGCCTTCGAGCCGCACTGCGCCGTCTTTTCGCGTGATTGCCGCGCCCATTTCGCGTAGCGCCAGTTCCGTGTGGTCCCGCGTGTGCACAGGCTCACGCACAACTGTTTCGCCCTCCGCGAACAGTCCTGCCAGCAACACTGCCGACTTCACCTGCGCGCTCGCGACCTTCGGCGCGTATTCAATGCCCCGGAGCACGCCGCCTTCGAGTTTCAGCGGCGCGAACTCGTCCTCGCGCGCTTCGATCTTCGCGCCCATTTGCCTCAGCGGCTCCATGACGCGCCGCATCGGCCGCCGTCGCAGCGAACTATCTCCCGTCAGCTCCGACGCGAATTTCTGCCCTGCAAGTGCGCCCGCTAGCAGCCGCATCGTCGTCCCGCTATTCCCTGCATCGAGCACCTTGCGCGGCTTCGCCCAGCCCGCCAGGCCCTTGCCTTCGACGATGACGCTGCTCCCCTTCTCCTCGATGCTTACTCCAAGCCCTCGCAGACATCGCAGCGTGCTTTCGCAGTCCGCAGCAGGCGAATAATTGAAAATCTCGCTCTTTCCTTCGGCCAACGCAGCCAAAATGGCGCTCCGGTGCGAGATTGACTTGTCGCCCGGCAACGTCAAAACGCCCCGAAAAGCCTGTGCCGGTTGGATGCGCTTTTTTGCCATGACTAAAATCTTAGCACGCCCGCCGGAAACAACCTTGCACCCCGCTTCGGTGTCAAATAGATACGCCCCCGCCAGGCGTTATCGTGCAAGCCAGTCGTTGCCTTGGAATCAAGGCGGCGTAACGGGCATTGCGCCGCGCAATTGTGCAGGTTAATATGAAAAGTCTTATGCGTCTTCGATCCAGCCTTCTGTTCATAGCGGCTCTGACTCTGTTCTTCGCCTTGCCCGTCAAAGCCGCCGACAATCCCGAAATTTTCCCGCTCAGCGACGTCCGTCCCGGCATGAAAGGCGTCGCCTACACGATTTTCAGCGGCGACCAGATCCAGCAGATGCAGGTCACCGTCCTCGGAGTCCTCGACAACGCGATGGGCCCGAAGCAAGACATCATCCTCGTTGAACTCTCCGGTGCCGATGTTGCTAAAACCGGTGTCGTTGCCGGCATGAGCGGCAGCCCGGTCTATTTCGATGGCAAACTTGCCGGGGCAATCTCCCTCAAGATCGGCACTTTTACAAAAGACGCCATCGCAGGCGTCACTCCGATCCAGAGCATGCTCGACATTCAAAAAGCGATGGAGCCCGTCGTCGAGGCCAGTAATTCCCTCCCCGGCGCCATGCCAACAGCCGCCGGAAACGCGTCGTTCAACTTGCCACAGAAGGTCGCGCTCGGCGGCAATCAATTCCTCGTTCCGATCGAGACTCCTCTCGTTTTGTCGGGCGTTTTTCCGCAAACGCTGTCGCGTTTTTCTTCAGACTTGCAAGCCTATGGCCTCTCCGCGATGGCAGGCGGAACCGTGCCGCCCAGCTCTGAAGACGCGCAACTCAAACCCGGCGACATGGTCGGCATGCAGCTTGTCTCCGGAGATATGTCGGCATACGCCGGCTGCACCGTAACGGCCATCATTAAGGGGCGCGTGTTTGTATGCGGCCATCCATTCAACGGTTTTGGCTCCGTCTCGATACCCATGACTCGCGCATACGTTGTCACCACGCTGGCCTCCGATCTGGAATCCACAAAAATCATGAACACCGGCGGCGTGATTGGAACCTTCACGCAAGACACCGTCACCGGTGTTGTGGGACAGCTAGGCTCCGGCCCGAAAATGCTGCCTGTAACTGTGAACGTCACCACGGCAACCGAGCAGCGCCATTTTCATTTCAATGTTGTCGAGGACCCGAAGCTCACACCTTTGCTCGTGGCCGTTGCAGCCTACAACGGTCTTGTCACCAACACTGCGTTCACTGACGGCACGACACTTCAACTCGACGGCAAAATTGACATCGCCGGACATCCTTCTGTGGACCTGCGCGGCATGTTCGTCCCGTCGAACACTCCGGTTCCCGACGGCTATGCGCCCGCTGTCGCCATCGAGTCCGCTTTCGCGCGCATCTACACGAACCCCTACGAAATTCCCAAGGTCCAGAACGTGACCGTCAACATAAACAGCTTGCCCCAAAGCCGCTGGTCCGCCATCGATGGCGCATGGGCCGATAGCAGCGAAGTCCATCCAGGACAAACCATCAACATCAAAGTCCTGCTTCATCCGTATCGCGGCTCTCCGTTCATTCAGGAAGTGCCTGTCACCATTCCCGCCCAGGCCGTGCGCGGCAACCTGCAAGTACTTGTGAGCGACGCCGAGGCGCTCAATCGCATGCGCGAGCTTTTCCCCGGCCAGAACGAAGGGAAGCTGCAAGGGCTGGACGAACTGATTCGCATCATCAATCGCGAACGCCAGAACGACAGGCTTTACGTGACCCTATGGGAAAACGCTCCCACGCTTCTCGTCGAAGACAAGGAGCTTCCAAATGTTCCCGCGTCGGAAATCAACGTCCTGGATCAGCATCGCATGCCCGGTGGCGCGCAGTTGATGTACCAATCCGAAATTGGCGAGCACTCCGTTCCGATGAGTCAGGTCATTGCAGGCCAACAATATTTGTCTATCACGGTCAAGTGATCCCAACTTTCAAAAAGATTGCGAGACACTCCATGCGGCGATTTACATTTCTGTGCATTCTCTCAACCCTGCTGCTCTGCGCCGTCGCGGCCCGCGCCGAGCACACTCGCTTCTGGCAGCAGTCAACCTTCGACGAATTCGACAAGGGCACGCACAAAGGCGTCGCACTTCGCAGCGACGGAACGCTCATGCCCGCTCCCGAATTCAAGGCCTTCGCCGATCCCGCCCTCGCCTACGTCTGGACTATGGCCATCGACTCTCACGGACGCCTGTACGCCGCTGGCGGCTCCGATGCAAAAGTCGTGCGCGTCAATTCCAGCGAGAAGCCCGTCACAGTCTTTGAATCGAGCGAACTCGAAGCTCAAGCCCTCGCCATCGACAAGCAAGATAATTTGTATGTGGGAACTTCTCCCGACGGCAAAGTCTACAAAGTCACTTCGGACGGCAAGCACACTGTTTTCTTCGATCCCAAAGCAAAATACATTTGGGCCCTCGTTTTTGATTCCGAAGGCACTCTATTCGTAGCCACCGGCGACACCGGACAGGTCTTCGCCGTCGCGCCAGACGGCACCGGAAAGCTTTTTTATAAGAGCGACGAAACCCATGCCCGCTCTCTCGCATTCGATTCGCACGGCAATTTGCTCATTGGCACGGATCCCAGCGGCCTGATCATTCGCGTCCCTGTAAATTCGCGCCGCGCCGGCATTCCCGAAGCTGGCAAAGCCTTTGTCATTTACGAAACTGACAAAAAAGAAGTCACTGCCATTTCCACGGACCCTGACGGCAGCATCTACGCCGCCTCCGTTGGGAACAAAACACCACGCGCACCGCGCCCTGGCGGGCAACAGAACGTCAACGCGAACGAATTAGCCGCCGTGCTGGCCGCCCGCGCCTCAACTCGCGGAGGAAACGAGCAGCCGACACCCAACGCGGCAATTGCTGCCGCCGCAGCATCAGCGAACACCATCTCCTTCCCCACATTCTTGAACCCAACAGGAGGCAGCGAGGTTTATCGCATCGCTCCCGACGGCTCGCCTGAATCTCTTTGGTCCTCTTCGCAGGATGTAGTTTACGCGCTCGGTTTTTCGCCGCAGCATCACCTGCTGCTCGGCACCGGAAATCACGGCGATATCATCCAGCTCGACGACCAGCGCCTGTTTTCTTCTCTCGCTGGATCAGATGCCGCGCAAGTCACCGCTCTGATTCCAGGGCCTGACCGCACCGTCTACGCGGCAACCGCAAATCCCGGCAAAATCTTCGCCCTCGGCCCGGCTTACGCCTCGGAAGGCACATTCGAATCCGATCCATTCGACGCCAAGATTTACTCCCGCTGGGGCAACCTCACTTGGTGGGGCGAAAGCGGCGGCGCGGGCAAAATCGAATTTTACGTTCGCTCCGGCAACACTTCAGAGCCCGACGATTACTGGAGCCCATGGTCCGGCCCGTACACTGCAAGCGGAGCAAAGAGCGTCGATTGCCCTCCCGCGCGGTTCGCGCAATGGAAGGCTGTCTTCCATGTCTCCGGCAGCCAGAATCAGCCCACTCTTTCCTGGGTAAAACTCGCATACTTGCGCAAGAACGTCGCTCCCGTCATTGACGGCATCGCCGTGCAGGACCCCGGCATTCGCGCCCAAAGTTTTGGCGGAAACAACGGCGGCCAACCGCAAACGCCATCGGTCGTTCCGCTGCATGAACCGCGCAGCCCGCGCGAAGAGGCAGAACCGTTCGCCGTTTTCGCGCAGGCACAGCAGCGCGGTCAGCACTTCTCCGCCCCGCCCCAAGGTTTTCTTGCCAAGGGTTACCAAACCGTTGTTTGGACCGCGCACGACGACAACGACGACGAACTCGTCTATTCGCTCTACTATCGCGGCGAAGGCGAAAAGGACTGGAAGCTGCTCAAGGACAAGATTGACGAAACCTTCTACTCCTGGGATACCACGTCAATGCCCGACGGCGCGTATTATCTGAAGCTCGTCGCCTCAGACGCGCCTTCCAATCCCGCGGCGCAGGATCAGCTCACCGCGCAGCTGCAACGCGTCCAATCTATGGTGAACCACACTTCTCCGAACACGCCGGACGACGAGGCGCTCACCACAGAGATGGTAAGCGACCGCTTCCTGGTGGATAACACGCCGCCCACTGTCGAAAACATCCGCGCCGAGAATGTGGGCGAATGGCACGTCCGCTTCACCGCCCGCGATGCAGGTAGTGCGATCGCGCGCGTTTCTTACAGCCTCGACGCGGGCCCATGGCAAGCGGTATTTCCCGTCGGTGAACTCACCGACTCGCCTTCGGAGAATTATGACGTCGCGCTCCACGACGTGAAGCCGGGCGAGCACACCGTTACTGTGCGCGTCTTCGACCAATTCGAAAACACCGCCGCCGGCAAAGTCACCTTCAACTTTGTAACCGCGCACTAGTTTTCGGAAGAATTGCTACGGTTGCGGAGGCGCCAAATAGTAGCCTAGCCGCGCGCGGACTGTGACATGCGCACGGTCAACCCTCACTTCAATTTCATGAATTCCTGGCTTCGGTACTCCTTGGAGTTGATAGCTCAAGACATATTGCGAATGTAGCTCGTTGCCGATCGCGTTGAGCGCGTACTGAATATTGTTGTCCTTAAACGGATGATAGTACGCGCCCCCGGTGGACTGCACTGCAGCCGCCATCGCATGATTTTTCTTCTGGTGCGTCACGCGCTGAACAAGAAACACCGCCACGCACAAAAAGCACGCATCGCCGCCCACTCCCAGTGGTGTCGTCGTCGAGGCCTGCGGCACTGGATTGCCTCCCGAACTGACACCCAGATCATCATCCGGACTGTGCGGCACCGGATCGGCCCGCAAGTCAGCCGCTGTAGTGCTCAGGCCGATGGTGTAGATCGTGATGTTCGCTTTTTGCGCCTGCGCCAGGATGTCGTTGAGCCTGTGCTTGCTTCCGCCATCCTGCGCCTCCCCAATCACCAGCAGCACGCGATGGGAATCGTCCGGCTGCTTTTCGAGCATTTGTGTTCCCTGCAACATCCCGTCATACAAGCGCATCCCGTCGTCTTTGAACTTCAATCCTTCCACCGCCTTTTCGACAGCGTCATGGTCGTTCGTGAATGGCTGCCGCACGTCCACCGTATCGCCATAGCTGATCACTGCGGCTTGCCCGCTCAGCGCCATCACCATGTCCGTGAACACAATCCCCGCGCCGTGAATCTGTTTCGCCATCATGCCGACGTGCGAATTGGTCTCGATAACAAGCGCCAGCGCCAGTTGATGATCGTCCATCCCCCAGCGGTTGATGTGCTGCTCCACTCCGTTGTCGAACACGTGAAAATCGCTTTGTTCCAGGCCAAGGAGAAAATTCCCTTTCTTGTCCTCCACCGTCACCGGCGTCGTGATTTCGTTCACTTGCGTGTGAATCGTCCCTGGAGGCAATGACGGTTTGCTGTTCTGCTGCTGTGGATTCTGCTTGGGAGCTGTACCCTGCGAGGATGGCGAAGTCAGCGGTTGCGCTTTCTCTTTTGTAGCATGCGCTCGCTTGAGCGCTGGTTGTCCAGCTCGCGCGCTCAGCGCTGCCGCGCTACTAATCGCAAGCAACATCCCGCAGCCGAAGACCTGCGCTAAACGCGGCATCCTGTATTTACTCGCCGACTAGGATGCGCAACTTGTCCGGGTGGCTGCATTGACCGCCTCTCGCGCCTGGGCTATCGTGGTCACCCTTATGTCAGCACGCAGCATTGACGTGTTCTTCTACGGTTTATTCATGGACGCAGATCTGCTGCGCTCGAAAAAAGCAGAGCCGGCCAACATTCGCCGGGCCTGTTTGCCAGGATTCGCACTTCGCATTGGCCAACGCGCAACTCTTCTTCGCAGCGGCAGTGACTGTGCGTATGGCGTCGTGATGCAGCTTACACATGCGGAGATTGAGCAACTGTATTCCGAACCAAGCGTCCAGGCCTATCGCCCCGAAGCCGTCTTGGTCCAGTTGGAGGATGGTTCCTATCTGCCCGCACTGTGTTTTGATCTCGTCGTCCCGCCCGCGCCCGGCGAAAGCAACCCTGAATACGCCGCGAAGCTGCGCGCGCTTGCCCTCCGGTTGAAGTTGCCTGCACACTACATCGAAACAATCCGCTAGCCGATCCCGTTGTGCAATCTGCTCGTTTCCGACATTTCAAGCCGATTCGCCGCCGCCTCGCAATCGTGCAATAATTCTTCTCATGACCACGACACAAACAGAACAGACAGCCGCAACGCCCGCGCCCGATTTACAAACCATTCGCGCAGCGCACGAACGCATCCGCCCGCAGATTCATCGCACGCCGGTGTTCACTTCCGAGTCGCTCGACGCCATGACCGGCGCGCATCTTTTCTTCAAGTGCGAAAATCTGCAGAAGACCGGCTCATTCAAATTTCGTGGCGCGACCAACGCCGTTTTTTCCCTCACCGACGAAGAAGCCAAGCGCGGCGTCGTCACCGTCTCTTCCGGCAATCATGGAGCCGCGCTTTCACTAGCAGCGCGCCGCCGCGGGATTCCTGCGTGGATCGTCATGCCCGGCGCAGCGCCGCGCGCCAAGCGCCAGGCCGTCGAAGCCTACGGCGGCCGCGTCACCGAATGCGAATACGATATGGCTTCGCGCGACGCCACCTGCAAAATGCTGCAGGAAAAAACCGGCGCGATTCTCATTCATCCATATAACAACCCGCGCGTCATCGCCGGACAAGGCACCGCCGCGCTCGAACTCATCGAAGACATCCTCGATCTCGACATCGTCATCAGTCCTGTCAGTGGCGGCGGCCTTCTAAGCGGCACGGCCATCGCTTCGAAGTCTTTGCGTCCGCAGCTTCGCGTCATCGGCGCCGAACCAAAAAACGCCGACGACGCTTATCGCTCGCTCGCCGCCGGGCAAATTGAACCCGCCGCGAAAACGCAGACCATCGCCGACGGCCTTCGCGCTGTTCTCTGCCCGCTCACTTTTTCGATACTCCGCCAGCACGTCGACGAAATCGCGCTGGTCACCGAGGAAGAAATTCTCGCCACCATGCGCCTGCTGTGGGAACGTCTGAAGCTCATCGTCGAGCCCTCCGGTGCGGTCTCCGCGGGCATCATTCTTCACAACACAATTTCCGCGCGCGGCAAACGCATCGGCATAATTCTTTCCGGTGGAAATCTCGACCTCGATCAGATTCCTTTCGCGCGCGCCGCAAAATAAATCGGCGTCTCTAGTTTTCTTCCACTTTCCAATCGATGGGCGGAAATGTGATGTGCCAGAATCCCGGCGCAGCCTGATCGAACTCCACTGGCACCTGAAATCCCCCGGTGCCACTCTGCGGTTTTCGAGTCACGCGGCATCCGATTCGCTCGCGCGACATTCCATGCTCCAGAATGAACCGCTGGCCCGGAAGAAAATTTTCGGGACATAGCAGCAGCGCCCCGTGAACGTTCACATTCGCCGTAAACGCCGCGATCAGATCCGGCTTCCCTTCAATCGCGAGATGCAGTTTCACAGAAACGCGCAGCACCACGCGCTGGCTGCGCCTTCGCTCGTCATGCGGAATCGCTTGCGCGCCCGTCGCCATGTTATCAGCGCCCATTTCCACGCTCTTTTTCAAAACGGAATCGAATTGAGGATGATCGAAAATTTCGTTCTGCGGAACTTCCTACGATGGAAGGTGAACGTGCAGTCGCCCGTGCAGTCGCTAATGCTCTTACAATTCCACTCCCCAAAAATCCGTTTCCGGACTTGTCAGCTCCACGCCCATCTCCCAACCTTCCGGCCCTTTGTTGCCCCGGAACACTACCGTTCCCCCGATTTTTTGCCGCGTCGTCAGATTGGTCAGCACGAGCTTCTGCTCCTTCACCATCGGCCGCTCTGCCACCAACAGGCATCCATAGAAATTCACAACGCGCGTTCGCGCTTCCGCTTGGCACTCTCGGTTCATCAGACCGTCTCGCCATTCAATCGCCACCGGCACGCGCGAGTTCAGCCGCGGCGCGCGTCGTCTTGTATGCATTCTGTTGTCCAACGGGATAACGGCGGGATCCTGATTGTCGATGGTCATGGGGAGTCCCTCATAATTCTCTAACCAACACATAACGTGAATCTTAGATGCAGCTCCCCCGCTAACACCTACGATTCGCCACTCAATACTAGTACCCACCATCGCCCGCGTCAATGGTACTCAGTCTGAAATTGGCACAACCTCCGAGTCCCTTTTTGGAACGCTTTTCAAGCAGGCAGGACAATTCGAATCGTCTTCAACAACAAGGAGAGATCCCTAACTCTCGCTCACGCGCTTCGCATGCGGCACCAGCAAACCCTCTTGCGCCAACCGCCGCCGCTCGCCCTCGGTGAGTTCGTGCTCGTGCCCCTTCCGTCCCAGCCAACTCTGGAACGAATCCATGTACGTATAGAACACCGGCGTCAGGTACAGCGTCACAATCTGCGCGAAAACCAAGCCGCCGACCACGCACATACCCAGCGGCCGCCTCGAATCCGCGCCCGCGCCAGTGCCCAGCGCGATCGGCGCCGTCCCCATGATCGCCGCCATCGTGGTCATCATAATCGGCCGGAACCTGATCAGGCAGCCTTGCACCGCCGCTTCCGCCGGCAAAATGTGTCCCGCCTTTTCCAACTCAATCGCGAAGTCCACCATCATGATCGCGTTTTTCTTCACGATGCCAATCAGCATGATGATTCCTACGAACCCGAACAGATCCAGTTGCATGTGAAACAGCATCAGCGTACCCAGCGCGCCAAACGCCGCCGCTGGCAATCCCGAGAGAATCGTAATCGGATGAATGAAGCTCTCGTACAAAACACCGAGCACGATGTAAATCACCAGAATCGCCATCACCAGCAACAATCCGAGCCCAGTCAGCGACTGTTGGAAAGCCTGCGCTGTTCCCTCAAAACTTCCGACGATCGTCGGTGGCAGGATATTCGAAGCTAAATTCTGAATCTCCGACACCGCCTGCCCCAACGCAACTCCCGAAGCCAAATCAAACGAAACCGTCACCGAGGGCATTTGCCCCAAATGATTCACGGTCAGCGGACCCAGGCTCGTGCTCACGCTCGAAACCGCGTTCAGCGGAACCAGTTGCCCGCCCGACGAACGAACGTACAAATACGAAAGCATCTGCGGGTCTTCCTGATACTGCGGCTCAAGCTCCATGATCACCCAGTATTCGTTCGTAGGAGCGTAGATCGTCGAAATCCACCTCTGCCCGTAAGCCGTGTTCAGCGCATTTTCGATTTGCTGCGGAGTCACGCCGAGCGCCAGAGCCTTGTCGCGATCAATGTGAATGTCCACCTGCGGGCTCTTGATTTGCAGATCCGTCGTCACGTCCGTCACGCTGGGCAGCGTTTTCATCTTGTCGCTCATGATCTGCGCATACTTATAAAGCGAGTCTGTATCCGGACTCACCAGTGTGTACTGATACAAACTCTTCGTTAATTGTCCGCCGATGCGTATGGATGGCGGGTTCTGCAAGTAAACTTTCAGGCCAGGAATGTTGTTCAGTTTCGGCTCCATCTCCTGAATCACGTCGGCAATCGTCATGTGGTGCTCGAAAATCGGGCGAATCTTATGCACCAGAGCGCCGAGGACCGTTACATTGCCGTATTTCTCGTTGAGATGGTCGTACGTCGGACTATCTGTCCACGGCCGGTCAGGCCGATCATACAAATGATCGTAGAACCTTCCGATATTCAATCCGGAAGTGCCGGACGCTTGAATGCTTGAGAAGAACTGCTTGCTGTTCGGATCCGCCTTCACGATCTCGTTCAGCTTTTCTTGATGCGCTTTCATGGCGTCGAACGAAATGCCCTGAATCGCTTCGGCAAACCCAGCCACTTCGTCCTGATCTTCATCCGGCAAAAATCCCTTGGGAATCACTATGAATTGCCATGCCGTTGCAACCAGCAGCAATCCGCCGATTACCATCACCGTCACGCGGTGCCTCATCGACCAGCGCAGCGTCACTTCGTATCCGCGCAACGAGGCGTCAAACATTCGCTCCAGCGCGTTGTACATCCTTCCATGCTTTACTTCGCCGGCGTGCGGCCGCAGGAAGCGGCTGCAAAGCATCGGCGTCAGCGTGAGCGACACGAATCCCGAAACCAGAATCGCCGAGATGATCACCACCGCAAATTCATGCAGCAGCCGTCCCAGAATTCCCGCCATGAAGAACACCGGCAAAAACACCGCCGCCAGCGACAGCGTCATGGAAACAATCGTGAATCCAATTTCGCGCGAGCCGCGGAGCGACGCTTCCAGCACTCCTTCGCCGTTTTCGATGTGCCGGACAATGTTTTCCAGCATCACAATGGCATCGTCCACCACGAAGCCCACCGAGAGCGTCAACGCAAGCAGCGATAAGTTGTCAACCGTGTAATCCAGCAGATACATCACCGCAAACGTGCCGACGATCGACATCGGCAGAGCTAGGCTGGGAATAATGGTCGCCCACGCGTTCCGCAGAAAAAGAAAAATCACCAAAATGACCAGGAAAATTGCGAGCAGCAAGGTGAACTTAACGTCGTTCACTGACTCGTTAATGGAAATCGACCGGTCATGCTCGATCGTCAGAATCATCGATGGCGGCATGATCGCCTTAAAACCTGGGAGCAGTTTCTTGATTGCGTTGTCGATTTCGATCGTGTTTGTTCCCGGTTGCTTCTGGATTGCCAGGATCACCCCGGGAACGCTGTTGATCCAATTCGCCAGCTTTGTGTCCTGAATGCTGTCGTACACGTGCCCGATCTCATCCAGCCTCACCGGCGCTCCGTTGCGATACGCTACGATGAGCTGGCGATACGGTGCCGCGCTCATCATTTGGCCGTTGGCGTGAACCGTAAACGCTTTATGCGCCCCATAGAGCGTGCCCGTAGGCATATTCACGTTCGCGCTCTGCACCGCCGCCGCTGCTTCGTCGATGCCAATCTGCCGGCTCGCCAGTTCCTTCGGGTCGAGTTGGATTCGCACCGCATACGGCGTGGAGCCGTAAACCGATACTTGCGCGACGCCGCTCACCATCGAGATCTGATTGCCCAGCAGCGTCTCCGCATACTGATCCACTTCCGAAAGCGGAAGGGTCGGCGAAGTTGCGCCCAGAAACAGAACCGGCTGATCGGCGGGATTCACTTTGCGAAAAGTCGGCGGCGTCGGCATGTTCGGCGGCAGTTGGTTCGCTGCTGCCGTGATTGCCGCTTGCACATCTTGCGCTGCGCCATCGATGTTGCGGCTCAAATCGAATTGCAGTGTAATTTGCGTGCTGCCGAGCGCGCTGGTCGAGTTCATCGAATCCAGGCCGGGAATCGTGGTGAATTGCTTCTCGAGGGGCGTTGCGATCGATGACGCCATTGTTTCCGGACTGGCGCCGGCCAGATTGGCGGAAACCGTGATCGACGGGAAATCCACGTTCGGCAAATCGCTCACCGCCAAATTACGATAAGCGACCACGCCAAAAATCAGCACCGCCGCCATGACCAGGCACGTCATCACCGGCCGCTTGATGAAGTTTTCTGCGATCTGCATTTCTGTCTTGTTCTTTCCTAGAGCGCAGTCCTGATTGAGATTTTGGAGCCGTCAATCAATCGCACTTGCCCATCCGTCACTACGGTTTCTCCCGGTTTCACTCCCGCGGCAATCACCGACTGTCCCTCGTCTGTTCGCGTCACTTTCACATCCCGCAGATTGACAGTCATTTGTGGAGTCACGACAAACAGATAATCTCCCTGCTGTCCGGTCATCACCGCTTGTGACGGCACCACTGTCGCGTTCTGTTGCTCGGACAAACGCAGGCTCACCGTGACGAATTCTCCCGGCCACAATCGCATATCGGTGTTCTGAAACGTCCCGATCAATTGAATTGTTCCCGTGTTCGCATCCACAGTATTGTTCACAAAACTAAGAAAACCGCTTTCCGGCGCTGAGTTGTCCGAGGGGACCGCTTGCACTGCCAGCTTTTCCCTCGCCATTCGATTTTTGATCTCCGCGAGGTATTGTTGCGCCACCGAAAAATTCACGAATATCGGTGAAATCTCATTAATCACCACCAGCACAGGAACATCATCCGCTTTCACCACAGTTCCGGGATAAACCAGCTGCGCTCCCGTTCGTCCGTTGATCGGCGCATAGATTGAACAAAACGAAACGTTCAATCTCGCCGTCTCCACCGCAGCTTCGTCCGCCTGCACCGCCGCTTTGTCCGCCGCAGCGGTCGCAGTCTGCTGGTCCAATTGCTCCTTGGGCACTACGCCAGACGCATACAGCTTCTGATACCTCTCCGCCTGCACATCGGCGAGCGCCGCGTTGGCCTTGTCCTTGGTCAAATTCGCCTGTGCGAGTTGCAACGCCGCCTGATACGGCCGGTCGTCGAGGCTGACTAGCAAATCGCCCTTCTTCACGAACTGCCCTTGGGTGTAATGCACACCGCTCACAATTCCTGCCACTTGCGACTCAATCGAAACAGTGGAATGCGCCTGGCCGCTGCCAATCGCATGCAGTTCCACCGGCATCGTCTTTTCTACCGCCTTCGCCACCATCACAGGAACCACCGGAACAGCAGGAGGAGGCGCGGCATGCTCTGTGCAGCCCGCCAAACTCAACAGCGCTAATGAACAAACAACGGTTATCAGCTTCGAGGATAGGTTCATTTTCCCTTGGACGTAGACTCCGCTCCTTCTTCGCTCTATCGCGCGATAGTCCCGCAATCTCAACTGTCATATGTCGCAGCCAACACCCCTGACTTAATCACGGGGAATACTGCGAGATGCCTGCTGAGGCTCCTCCACCGGCCCATTCTGAAGAATCGGCCGGCACTGCTTCTCTCTAATATACATCTGACGTTTAACGCGGTCATCCCGTTGCAGAACGACCTCGAATTTTTCTTCGAAGCTCGCCGCGTTCACCTGTCTATGTTACGATTCGATGTCA
>Ga0126373_10000349_pt1 | contig 30501 bp, 33 predicted proteins | sample PanSoiMetPlot_11_FD_92545 | JGI IMG/M metagenome (GOLD analysis project Ga0126373, IMG submission 92545) | Tropical forest soil microbial communities from Panama - MetaG Plot_11 | ecosystem: Environmental > Terrestrial > Soil > Tropical forest > Bulk soil | place: Panama | collected 2016-02-17 | reverse complement strand
TCGCCTCGCAGGCGTCCTTGGCGATGTAGGGGTCATCGGCAATGACGCACGCGACCTCCTGGCCCTGGAACCGCACCTTGTCGGTCGCGAGCACCGCCTGGGTGTCGTACGACAACGTCGGCATCCATGCGAGGTTGCGGGTCGCCATCATCTCGCCAGTCAGCACCAAGTGAACGCCGGGAATGTCCCACGCCTTGCTGGCGTCGATCGATTTGATTCGGGCGTGCGCTAGCGGACTGCGCAGGATCTCCATGTGCAGCATGCCGGGCAGCACGATGTCGTCGGTGTAGTTGCCCTTGCCGCGAATGAACCTGTTGTCCTCTACGCGCTTGCGGCTTGCGCCGACTCCGCCGATCTTGATCTCGTCTACTGCCTGGGACATGTCGACTTCCCGCCTATTCGGCAGCCTGTGAGCGCAGCTTCTGCGCGGCCCACAGCACTGACTTGACGATGTTCTGGTAACCCGTGCAGCGGCACAGGTTGCCTGACAGCGCCCACCGCACCTCTTCCTCGGTCGGGTCGGGGTTGGCATCGAGCAGAGCCTTGGCCGCCATCATCATGCCGGGCGTGCAGAAGCCGCACTGCAGGCCGTGCTCCTCCCTGAAGCCTTCCTGGAGCGGGTGGAGCTCGCTCGCCGTCGCGAGCCCTTCCACGGTCTCGATGTCGTGCCCGTCGGCCTGGACGGCGAGCATCGTGCACGACTTCACAGCGCTACCGTCGACGAGCACGGTGCAGGCGCCGCAGTTGGTCGTGTCGCATCCGGTGTGCGTGCCCGTCAGCCGCAAGCCGTGCCGGATGAGATGAGCGAGCAGCAGCCGGGGCTCCACCTCGGCGACCTTCTTCGCACCATTGATCGTGAACTTGATCCGCCGCAGCGGCACGTCGCGGGTGGCCTCGTCGCCGAGGTCGTCATAGACCATCGTCATCTCAGGCCGCCCTCTCCGCCTCGTTGTCGTAGCTCCGGTTGCTGCCGGCCAGGATGCGCTCGACGAATGTCTTCACCATGTGTCGCTTGTACTCGGCGCTCCCGCGGTGATCGGTCCTGGGCCGCGCCGCGGCGGCTGCCAGGTCGGCGGCCCGGCCAATCGACTCGGGTGTCAACGGCTTTCCGGTGAGCACGGCGGCCGCTTCGGTAGCCACGATCGTCGATCCGCCGACACCGGTGAGTCCGATGCCTGCCCGTGTCACCACCGAGCCGTCCGAGATCTCAACCGCAACGGCCACGCCGACGGTTGCGAAGTCTCCGACGCGCCGCTCGAGCTTCAGGTATCCACCGGCCCGCTGGCCGCGGGCCGGCGGGATGACTGCCTCGACGGCAATCTCGTCCGGGTCAAGCACGTTCTCGAAAGGTCCGGTGACAAAGCCGGACATCGGGATCGTCCGCTTTCCACGCGGGCTCTGCGCGACGACCGAACCGCCTAGGGACAGCACCACGGACGCCCAGTCACCTTGCGGGTCGGCGTGACACAACGAGCCAACCAGGGTGCCGCGGTTGCGAACGATCGGGTCGGCGATCAGTGGCGCGGCCGCCGCCATGGTCGGCTGCGTGGTTCGCAGCAGTTCCGATCGTTCCAGATCGGCGTGGCGTGTCAACGCTCCGATACGCAGCGTGCCGTCCGGATCGGCGCGGTGATAGGCCAGTCCGGGGACGTTATTGATGTCGACCACGAGTTCGGGAGCAGCGAAGCGCAGCTTCATCAGCGGGACTAGGCTCTGACCGCCAGCCAGCACCTTGGCGTAGTCGCCGCCATCGCGCAGCATTCCTATCGCCTCGTCCAGCGAGTGCGGCGCCTCATAGCGGAACCGCGATGGGTACATGAGATCCTCCGGTCTGCGGAAGGAGGGCGAGCAGGCGCAGACAGATCGCGCCGGCGCCACCGCCAGTTGGTGTCTTAACCCTCGGTGTCAGCTGCCGGGCTCGGCGGCTCGTCGGCCGCCGCAGCCGAATGGGGGTCAGCTACGGCGACGGGACCAGACTCGTAATCCGGGTCGGGCCGTGGCTGCTGGTGCGGCGGCCACGGCCCGGATACGGGCTGCCCGGCTATCTTGAGGTAATCAATCAGCTCGGGCCACGCCCATACGGTCGGGCTCTTGCCTGTCTTGGGGGCGTGCTCGACGAGCTCATAGAGCCGCGGATTGCCCTTGCTCTTGCCGTCGGACTCGATCCGCATGGTGCACTCCCATGTCCTGGACGGCAAGGTCGACTGGCGACCCGCCGTCGCTAGATCTCAAGGCGGATACTCCACCGCTGCGGGTCAGTTCCGCAACGGGCCAATAAGTTGTCGCTTAAGGGCCCAGCTAGGTTGGTTCTAACCCTATCCAACACTGATATTCAACTCCATATGGTGACGTACACCGGAGGCCGGAACCGCGATGGTGGCACGCCAGTTGCCGGCGACCGCATCAATTGCATCGCCTCAGGCGTGCCGACGAAGCGGCGAAGTGCGCTGGCCGCGATGCTCCGGTGCTGCCGCTCGAGCAGCGTCGCGTGCCAGACCGCCTCGACCGGCAGGCCGGGCACGTCGACCAGTGACAGTTCTCGCCGTCGTAGCTGCTGAGACACCAGGTGCTCGATCGCGGGTGCGACGCCTACCCCATCCGCGGCTGCCGCCCACGCTGCGGTCTGGCTCGGGAACACCCCGATGTTGCTCTCGGGTACGCCCATCTGCGCGAGCAACTTGCCGGTCTCGCTATCCGGGTCAGCGCCAGCCGGATCGACGAGCCAGCGCCAATGGCGCGCGGGTCCGCGCGGTCTGGACTGGCCGGCCGTGACGACGACAACCCGGTACTTGAAGATCGGCTCGGAGACCACCGGCATCGCCTGCTCCGCGACGGAACTGTCGCCGAAGGCCACGTCGGCGAGCCGGTTAGCGACCAGCACTGCCTGCTCGCCGGACGCGGCGACGCCGGTCGACACCTCGACCGACCCAGGAAATCGGCGGGTGAACGCCTCAACGAGCGGACCCGCCACGAATTCGGCGAACGTCGACGTGGCGACGATGCGCAGTTGCTCGGGTGCACCTTGCGCTGCGCGAACGGCGGCATGGGCTTCAGCGCCCAGCACCACGATCTGCGATGCCGTCGCCAGCAGACGGGAGCCGCCGGGCGTTAGGGTCATTCCCGCCGGGCCGCGCGTGATGAGCTGATCGCCTAGATGCTGGCGCAAGGCGGTGAGCGCCTGGGACACAGCCGGCTCGCTGACCCCGAGCGCACTAGCGGCGGCAGTCACCGATCCGAGCCGGGCAACCAGGACGAACGCGTTGAGTTGCGTGAGAGTCATGGCAACGTCCAGTGTGTCCGATCTGCGCGGCCAGCACGACGGGTACGCCTCCGTACACTCAGGACGGACGGCGGCTTGAGGTATTGGCGGGGAGAGGAGGACGCCACCGTGCAGGTCCCGGCGCATGTCGAGTACGACAAGGCAGCCAGCGTCGAGCACGCACTCACGCTGCTGACCAGGTATGCGCCCGAGGCGCGGATCCTCGCGGGCGGGCACAGCCTGATCCCCATGATGAAGCTGCGGCTGGCCCAGCCGGAGGTGCTGATCGATATCAACGGGCTGACCGACCTCTGCTACATCAACCTAACTGGTGATCAGATACGCATAGGCACGCTCACGAGGCATGCAGACCTTCTGAAGTCACCGCTTATCGGCGTGCACTTCGCGATCTTGCACGACGCTGAGCGGGTAATCGCCGATCCCATCGTGCGCAATTGGGGGTCGGTTGGCGGATCCCTATGCCAGGCCGACCCGTCCGAGGATCTGTCGGCCGCCTTCGCCGCGGTGAAGGGCACTCTGGTCATTCGGGGTTTGGAGGGCACCCGCGAGGTATCGGCGCGCGAATTCCACACAGGTCCGTACGAGACCGTGGTGGGAGCGGCCGAGATGCTGACTGAGATCAGGCTGCCGGTTCGGGCCGGCGGCGGCAGCGCATACCTGAAGGTGGCCCGCCGGGCTGGGGACTGGCCTGTGGGAGCTGCCGGAGCAACGGTCTGGCTGGCCGGCGGCGTGATTGCTGACGTCGGTATTGGCCTCGCGGCGGTGGGTGCGACCCACTTTGTAGCCGCCGATGCGGAGGAGTATCTGCGCGGTCGGGCGCCCACCGAGGACAACCTGCAGCAAGCCGGGGAGATTGCGGCCGCGAGTTGCCGCCCGGTGTCCGACCAGCGCGGCCCGGCGGACTACAAGCGACACCTGGCCCGCGAGCTGACCGCACGGGTACTGCGGATCGCAGTGGCGCGTACGCGCGGCGGGGGCGGGCGTGGGCCAGCATGATGCGACTGACCGTGACCGTCAATGGCACCGAGTACAGCCGCGAGGTCGAACCGCGGCTGCTGCTGATCCACTTCCTCAGGGACGACCTGGGCCTGACCGGCTCGCACTGGGGCTGCGACACCTCCAACTGCGGCGCGTGCGTCGTCTGGCTCGACGAGACACCGGTGAAGTCGTGCACCGTCCTGGCTGTGATGGCCGCGGGCCGTCGGATCAGAACCGTCGAAGCACTGGCCACCGGTGGGAATCTCGACCCGGTTCAGCGTGCATTCGCGCGGTGCCACGGGCTTCAGTGCGGCTTCTGTACCCCGGGCATGATGCTGACCGCCCGCTGGCTGCTTGACCACAACCCGAACCCGACCGAGGCCGAGGTGCGGGAGGCCATATCCGGCCAGATCTGCCGCTGTACCGGCTACGAGAACATCGTCCGCTCAGTGCTCTGGGCCGCGCGGAACTCTGGTGATCAGTGACCGGGCATCAGCACGCGCCAGAATCGGCCGGGCCTTACGGATCAGTTGGCCGCAGGGAGGACGCGCGCTTCGTCCGCGGCCAGGGGACGTTTGTCGACGACATCACGTTGCCCGGCATGCTGCATGGTGCGGTCTTGCGCAGCCCGCTGGCGCACGCCAGGATCCGTTCGGTTGACGTGACGGCTGCGCGCGCTCATCCGCAGGTCGAGGCTGTTCTGACTGGCGCTGATCTGGCCGAGCGCGGGCTCGCCTGGATGCCGACGCTAGCCGCCGACGTGCAAGCGGTCCTGGCGACCGACAAGGTCCGGTTCCAGGGCCAGGAGGTCGCGTTCGTCGTGGCCAGGGATCGCTATGCGGCCAGAGATGCGCTCGAGCTGATCGCCGTGGAGTACGAGCCCGTGCCGGCGATGATCGATGCCCGGGCGGCGCTCGATCCGGCCGCGCCGGTTGTGCGTGATGATGTGCCGGGCCGCACCGGCAACCACATCTTCGACTGGACGGCCGGGAATAAGACGGCGACTGATGAGGTGTTCGCGGCCGCCGAGGTCTGCGTAGGCGGCGACATGATCTATCCCCGTTCCCATCCTGCGCCGCTGGAGACGTGCGGAATCGTTGCCGACTACGATGCGGTTGCGGAACGCCTGACCCTGTGGGCAACCTCGCAGGCACCGCATGCGCACCGGACCCTGTACGCCATGGTGACGGGGCTGCCCGAGCACAAGATCCGGATCGTGTCGCCGGACCTGGGCGGCGGATTCGGCAACAAGGTGCCTATCTATCCGGCCTACCTCTGCGCGATCGTGGCGTCGATGGTGACTGGCCGGCCGGTGAAGTGGATGGAAGACAGGTCGGAAAACCTGATGTCCACCTCGTTCGCGCGTGATTACCACATGCACGGTGAGATCGCGGCGACCAGGGACGGCCGGATTCTTGGCTTGCGGGCGCGGGTGCTGGCCGATCATGGCGCGTTCAACGCGACGGCGCAGCCGACGAAGTACCCGGCCGGGTTCTTCCACATCTTCACCGGCTCGTACGACCTGCAAGCCGCGTTCTGTGAGGTAACCGGCGTCTACACGAACAAAGCGCCGGGCGGCGTTGCGTACTCGTGCTCGTTCCGTATCACTGAGGCCGTGTACCTGGTCGAGCGGCTCGTGGACATGCTGGCCCGAGAACTTGGCATGGACCCAGCCGAGCTGCGGATGCGCAACCTGCTGAGGCCCGAGCAGTTCCCGTACACCGGACCGACTGGCTGGCAGTACGACTCCGGTGACTATCCGCGGGCGCTGAGCCTGGCCATGGACATCGCCGGCTACGACGACCTGCGACGTGAGCAGGCCGAGCGCCGGACGCGCGGCGAGTACATGGGCATCGGGCTTTCGTTCTTCACCGAAGGCGTCGGCGCGGGACCGCGCGAGCACATGGACATCCTGGGACTCGGCATGGCCGACGGAGCCGACCTGCGGGTGCACCCGACCGGCAAGGCGGTGCTCGGCATCTCGGTGCAAACTCAGGGCCAGGGCCACGAGACGACGTTCGCTCAGATCGTCGCCCACGAACTGGGGCTGTCGCCGGACGACGTCGAGGTTGTGCACGGCGACACCGACCGCACGCCGTTTGGCCTGGGCACGTACGGGTCGCGCTCGACGCCGGTATCGGGCGCCGCCGCGGTGCTGGCGGCGCGCAAGGTCCGCGACCGGGCGCGGCTGGTAGCTGCGGCAATGCTGGAAGTCGCCGCGGATGACCTGGAGTGGACCGAGGGCAAGTGGCGGGTGCGCGGAGATCCGGAGCAGGCGCTCGGGCTGGCTGAGATCGCGATGGCTGCGCACTCCTCTCTCGCGCTGCCCGACGGGGTCGAGGGTCATCTCGACGCATCCGCCGTGTACAACCCGCCGAACCTGACGTTCCCCTTCGGTGCCTACATCTGCGTCACCGACGTCGATCCGGCGACAGGAGAGGTGAAGGTCCGGCGGTTCATTGCTGTCGACGACTGCGGGGTGCGCATCAACCCGATGATCGTCGAGGGTCAGGTGCACCGCGGCCTGGCCGACGGGATCGGGATGGCGTTGATGCAGGCGATCGTGTTCGACGCGGCCGGCAACTGCCTCGGCGGCTCCTTCATGGATTACCTGCTGCCGACCGCCATGGAGTGCCCGTCGTTTGAGCTCGGGGCGACCGTTACGCCGTCACCGCACCACCCGATCGGCGCCAAGGGCATCGGCGAGTCCGCCACGGTCGGCTCCCCGGCCGCCGTCGTCAACTCAGTCATCGACGCGCTCGCCCCGTTCGGCCTGACACACGCGGACATGCCACTGACGCCAGCCAATGTCTGGTGCGCGATCCACGGTCGGCAGGGCCGGTCGGATCTGGCAGTCCCCTGACCTGCCGCCGTGCTTTGCCGCTGCCCGGCCTCCGGCCTCCGCGGCCAGCACGACGTGGTTGGGGTTCTGCTGTGGATAGAGGCACACCAGGACCCCAACGACGTCGGTCGGCCGGAAAATTGGCGCGCCTGGATACGCTGGCGAACACCGGCTTTGCTAGACCTTGCAAGCAGGAAGTCTCATTAGTAACGATGATGGAGATATGAGCGATCTCGCCGAGCAGTTGCCGGACGTGCCGACCCTGCTAGCTGAGCTGGATGACGTCAGCTACCTGGCCGATGAGGCGCTCGGCACCGCGTTGTTCCTCGCGGCGCGCATGGGTCAGCCGATCTTGCTCGAGGGCGAACCGGGCGTGGGTAAGACCGAAGCGGCTAAGGCGCTGGCGACGGCCCTGGACACTCCGCTTATCCGGCTTCAGTGTTATGAGGGCCTGACCTCGGCCGAGGCGCTTTACGAGTGGAATTACCCGCGCCAGCTGCTCGCCATCAGGCTGGCCGAGGCGCGGGGCGAGACGCCGCGGGAGGCCGACCTTTTCAGCGACGACTACCTGCTCGAGCGCCCGCTCCTGGCGGCGCTCGATCATCCGGGGCCACGGCCGGCGGTGCTGTTGATCGACGAGGTCGACCGGGGTGACGACGAGTTCGAAGCGTTTCTGTTCGAGTTGCTGGCCGAGTCCGCCGTGACCATCCCTGAGCTCGGGACCAGGCGGGCGGCCTACCCGCCCGTCGTGGTGCTCACCTCGAACCGCACCCGTGACCTGCACGACGCGCTGAAGCGCCGCTGCCTGTACCACTGGATCGACTACCCCGATTCGGCGAGGGTCGCGGCCATCATCCGCCGGCGGGTGCCAGCGGCCAGTGAGCTGCTAGCTGCGCAGGTGGCGAACGGCGTGCACAGGCTCCGCGGTCTCGACCTGGCGAAGCCGCCAGGGATCGCCGAGGCGATCAGCTGGGCCAGCGCGCTCGAGGTGCTCGGCGCCACTGAGCTCAACGCCGCCGCAGCGCGCAAGACCATGGGCGCAGTGCTGAAATACGCCGAAGACCTGCAGAGCGTGCGGGCCGCTGATATCGCAGCGGTCGTCGGCCACGGCACCAGCGATGCCTGACGCGCTTGATCTACGTGAGTGGAGCCCGGTCGGATCCGAGCTGCCGAGCGCAGATGTGGCCGAGGTAGCCGCTCTGTTCGGCGCGGCGCTTCGCCGCGTAGGGTTGCCGGTCGGGCCTGGCCGTAGCCAGCGATTCGCGGCGGCCATGTTGCTCGTGCAACCCAGGACCCGGCGTGAGCTCTATGACTGCGCACTCGCGACGCTGGTGTCCAGCAAAGACCATGTGGAGATGCTGCTCGCGGTGTTCACCACGGTGTTCGGCGCTCCGGACGAGAATGCTCCTGGGCCGGGCTCGAGCGTAGCCGCGGCCGGTCCACGCCAGCCGCAGCCTGCCGAGATCGCCGACGCCGCTACGGCCGCCCGCTTGCACGCCGAAACCGTCGCGTCCATCCAGGATCAGGCCGCAGCTGAATTGCCGGAGGCAGAGCGCGAAATCGAGCAGCCGTATCTGGGCAGCCCGGTTGAGCGGCTAGCCGGCGCGGACTTCGCCGAGCTGACTCCGGCCGAGCTCGCCGAGCTGGCCTACGCCATGCGGCAGATCACGCTCGCGGTGCCGAACCGCCGGTCGAGGCGCCGGAAGTCACGTCCCGGCGGCAGGCGAACCGACATGCGGTCGACCTTGCGGCAGGCGCGCCGGACCGGCGGCCATGCCTTCCGCCTCATCGGCGAGATCCCAGCCAAGCGGCCGCGTCGACTAGTGGTTTTGTGCGATATCTCCGGTTCCATGGAGTCTTATGCGCGCGCCATGATTCAGCTGCTCTACTGCGCGGCTGGCGGGGCCGGCGCGGAGGTCTTCAGCTTCGCCACGCGACTAACCAGGCTGACCACCGCGCTCCGGCGCTCTACGCCGGCGGCGGCGCTCGCCAGGGCAGCGGAAACCGCGCCAGACTGGCACGGCGGAACCAAGCTAGGCACGGCGCTCAAGGAATTCAACGATCGATATGGTCGCCGTGGCATGGCCCGCGGCGCCGTCGTCTTGATCATTTCAGACGGCTGGGACACCGGCGCTCCGGAACTCGTTCGGCGTGAAATGCAGCGCCTGTCCCTCGTGGCGTTCCGGATCGTGTGGATGAACCCGCGAACGAAGAGCTCGTCCTATCAGCCGCTCGCGGCCGGGATGGCGGCCGCCTGGCCCTACTGTGACGCGGTGGTCAGCGGCCACTCGCTGCAGGCGATCGATCAGCTCGCTGCTGCGCTTGCCGATCCTGTTCGGCGGCGGGCCGAGGTCCGGGCCGTGCTCGCGCCCGCCTCTGCCGTTACGGCCGGCGCCTAGTTCTCGTCGTCGTTCCGCTGGCTGCCGACGCCCGGCGGGGACCCGGCTTCGAGGCTCCCGTATGTGCCCCGACGGCCGCGGAGTGCCTTCGGCTGCTTGTGCGCCTTGCGCTCGACACCGATTCCACCCAGGATGCAGACGCCTTCGATCCGCAGCACTGGCGAATCCGGACCCGACTCGTCCTCGATCTTCCCGGAGACGTCGCTGCCGCCAAGGATGTTGGACGTGTTGTCTATCACTCGCATCTCGGGCGGCACGATAATGCCGAGCCCGCCAAGGACCGTCGTCAAGCGAAGCACGATCTCCTTGCTGGGCAGCACGGCTTCTCTGAAATCGAGTTCGCCGCCGCCGAGCACGGTGAAGACCTTCATCACCGGATCCGGACGCCAGGCACCTTTGCGACTGAATCCGCTGAGAATTGCGACGAGGTGCCTGCGTCGGGGCGGCGCCAGGTCAGCCTCGCCGTACGCCGGGCGGGCCAGCTCGTGCTTGACACCGCGCGGCGCTGGTAGATCGTCAAGCAGGGGAACGAGCTCGGCGTGGGTCTTCGCCCCGAAGATGGCATCGAGCCGCACTGAGTGCTCCTCCGGAGTCAGCCGGCCCTCCGCCAGGGCGTTGTTAACGACTGCGGCAGCCGAATCACGATCTGCGTCGGAAGCCCGCAGCCTGGAATTGGCGTTGAAGTCCTGGGGGTCCACCCAGTTATTGTCAGCCATACCTTCGCTTGGATGAAACAGGAGTCCTGATGGGGCACGTCGAGGCTGCGCACGTCAGCCATACACTGCCGGACGGCAGAGCGCTGCTTGACGACGTCTCCTTCCGGGTCGGCGACGGTGCTGTCGCGGCGCTCGTCGGCCCAAACGGTGCTGGCAAGACGACACTTATGCGGTTGATCACCGGCGATCTAACTCCTCAGTCCGGGGCTGTTTCGTCGAGTGGTGGCCTCGGCGTCATGCGGCAGTTCATCGGGGGGATCCGGGACGACACCACGGTCAGGGATCTGTTGCTATCGATCGCTCCGCTTCGGGTCCGGGCCGCAGCCAGCCGCCTGGATGCTGCGGAGCTGGCGATGATGGAGCGCGACGACGAGCCAACCCAGATGCGGTACGCAACCGCGCTGGCCGAGTGGGGCGACGCCGGAGGCTACGAGCAGGAGGTTCATTTCGACGCCTGCTGCATGGCTGCGCTAGGCCTGAGCTACGACCGCTGCCGGTGGAGAGGAGTCGCGACGCTGTCCGGCGGCGAGCAGAAGCGACTCGTGCTCGAATCCTTGCTACGCGGCAAGGACGAGGTTCTCCTGCTTGACGAGCCGGACAATTACCTCGACGTACCGGGCAAGATCTGGCTGGAGCAGCAGCTCGCGGCAACGCCCAAGACCGTCTTGCTCGTTAGCCACGATCGCGAACTGCTGGCCGCTTGCGCCGAACGGATCATCACGGTTGAGGACCGGCACGTCTGGGTGCACGGCGGGGGGTTCGGCACGTACGCCCAGGCCAGGCGGGAGCGGAACGAGCGGCTGGACGAACTGCGACGCCGCTGGGACGAGGAGCACGAGAAGCTGCGCCAGCTAATGCTCATGTACAAGCAGAAGGCGTCCTACAACGACGGCATGGCCTCGAGGTACCAGGCCGCAGTGACGAGGTTGCGCAAATTCGAGGAAGCCGGGCCGCCAGAACTCGCGCCGAAGGAGCAGAACGTCAGGATGCGGCTGCGCGGAGGCCGGACCGGCAAACGCGCGGTCATCTGCGAGCAGCTTGAGCTCACCGGCCTGATGCGGCCGTTTGATCTAGAGGTCTGGTACGGGGAACGGATAGCCGTACTCGGGTCGAACGGCTCGGGCAAGTCCCACTTCCTTCGGCTCCTTGCAGGCGACGAGGTGGCGCACTCGGGCGTGGCCCGGCTCGGCGCCAGGGTGGTGCCGGGCATGTTCGCCCAGACGCACGCGCGGCCAGACCTCGCCGGGCGGACACCGCTGGAGATCTTGATGACCGAGCACGCCCTGCTCATCAACGAGGCGATGTCTGCGCAGTCTCGCTATGAACTAACCGGCTGCGCCCGCCAGCCGTTCGCCACCCTGTCCGGTGGCCAGCAGGCGAGATTGCAGATCCTGCTCCTTGAGCTTGGCGGGTCGACGCTGCTGTTGCTCGATGAGCCGACCGACAACCTGGACCTCGCAAGTGCCGAGGCACTGCAGGAAGGGCTTGAGTACTACTCCGGCACTGTCCTAGCGGTCACGCACGACCGGTGGTTCGCCAAATCGTTCGACCGTTTCCTGGTGTTTGGGGCGGACGGCGAGGTATACGAGCCTTCGGCGCCGGTCTGGGATGAGACTCGCGTGCAGAGACCGCGCTAGCGCGTGACTTGCTAGGCTGCAGTGGTCTGCCGGGGCGACGACGACCGAATACGGGCCGCCCTGGCAGCGGAAACCGGAAGGATCAGGCACCGTGAAGAAGCTGCTCTTGGTCGCCTTGCTCGTGCTCAGTGCGTTTGCCGTGTGGCGCAAGGTGCAGGCCGACCGCGCTGAGCTTGACCTGTGGACCGAGGCGACGACCGCCGACGACTGACTTGGCGCGCCGCGGGATGGACGGCGTGGCCGACCGCCGAGGCATCACGCTGGCGTGCTGCGGCCTGCTCGGAACTCTCGTCGCCGAGACGGGCATTATCGAACGCTCGTACGCCGAGGCAATCGCGACCCAGGGCGTCGTGACCGGCACGAGCGCCTTCGCGCGACGCATGGCTCAGGTACACCAGGCGCGCGGACAGGCGCCCGCCGATGTCATGCAGCTGCTCTTCCCTGACAACGAAGCGCGAGCGCAGGCAGCTCAGCTAGCGTTCAACCTGGCGCTCCCGGACGCGATTGGACGAGCGGATATCAAGCCGCTGCCAGGTGCCCTTCAGGTGCTCGAACGGCTTCGGGCAGCGCGCTGTCGGATATGCGTGATCACTAGCTTGCCGCGCCGCGTGCTAGATCTGGCGCTGGACGCTGCCGGGATTAAATGGCGCGTAGACGTAACAGTCGCAGTGGAGGATGTGCCGCGCGGATTCCCGGCGCCAGACCTAGTGCTCACCGCGATGCTGCGCTCGGAGGTCGCCACTGTTCAGGATGTGGCCGTCATCCATGGCACCAGCGCCGGTGTCGAGGCCGGACGCCGCTCTGGCGCGGGTGTTGTGGTGGGAGTGCTGAGTGGCCCGCATCCGGCAGCCCGCCTGCGAGCGGCCGGAGCGACAAGCATCATTCCCAGCATCGCGGACTTGCCGGCATTGCTCGGTGACGGAGTCACGGCTCCCGGTGCGGTGCCCGCAGCGGCCAACGGATCAAAGAACGAGACGGCTAACACGAACTAGCGGACGGCATCAGCCGACCGTTAGTCGCTCGAGCGGCTGACCCGTAATGCTGGCGATGATTTGATAACGTCAGGATCCGTCTGCAGGCTTGGCCGCCTGAAGGCTGGGCCCTGTCTGGGCCGGGGCTTAAGCCGCCCGCAAATGCTAAGATCACCTACTGGCCGTGTGACCTGCGGTTTCCCGGGGCTATAGCTCAGCTGGTAGAGCACCTGCTTTGCAAGCAGGGGGTCAGGGGTTCGAGTCCCCTTAGCTCCACTGCATCTAACAGCACAAACAAGCATCCGATCTATCTAGCTATTATCTTGTGGTTGCTAAATGGGTGCCTATGATCCTTTCCGGAGCGGCGGCATGAGGCCCGCTCCCGACTGGCGGGACCGGGCAGAGGCTATCCATAAGCGGCGTCTGGCGAGAGGGGCTAGCGTCGGTCAGCCCGATGCAGATGATCCGAGGGCAAAGTGTGACGCCGACCTGCCAGAGCCGAACAGTGCGTTCGACTACGGGGCTGACCTAGCAGCCTTCCCGTTCCGATGGTCACCTGGCGACGACTGGTCCCTGTATAGGGAACAGTTGTCACACTCTGATCTTGGAGCGTGCATCGCACTGGGGTGTGACCGGCTGGTCAGGAATCTTAAGCCGTCCTCCATCGCCCGCCCGTTGTACTGCTCAGCCTGTCTGGAGCCCAACGATGCAGTCCGGAAGCTGGAGCTTGAATGGGTCAAGGTCAACGGTCGCCACGTCCACGTGGAGATGGGTTCCGGTGAGGTGTGGCAGGTAGGCAGCCAGCCTGCCGACCGGGACAGGCTCGGCGTGTCGTGGCTCTATACCTGCCTGAGGGGGAAACCGACACTGAACCTGCCCGCAACTCATCCCGTCGCGCGAGGGGACATGACTACTCGATCAATGACAAGCGGCAAGTCGTCTTCCTGTACCGCAACATGGGCCACCTGTCGATGGCAGAGATAGCTGCGCGGACAGGCATTGCTGCTGCCACGGTTCGCCAATGGGTCCAGAGGTACGCCGCTGATGAGTATTTTCAGCGCTCACCTACCCGTAGCGGCGGGGAGTCGCTGGGAGAGGTGGCGCAAGCGGCGAGGGGGCTCTCCGCGCAGATACGTACCCGACAGCAGAGGTCAGTTTGCTGTGCCCGTTGCGGACGTCGTGGCTTCGCCATCGCGCTCTATGCCAAGGGCTGCGCTCGTGTAATCGCGCCAGGTCGCGAGTTGCCGTTCGACGCCACCTGGGCCGTCGGTGCGAAGAAGTCCGCGTATGAGATTCGCGCGGTCAATAATGTCTTGGACCCATGGGACAGTGACCTCACTCGCGGCGGCGACCTCCAAGTCAGCCGACGCTGAGTCCAGGTCTCCCAGCAGAATCCGAGCGTATGCGCGTTCCTCAAACAGGCGCGCGTTCTTCGTCGCGGACTTGGATGCGATGACCCGCAATGGCTCCGACTCTGCCGTCGCTGCCAGGCCCGCCGAGATAGCTTGCTGCAGAGCGGCTAGCTCGTCCACGTCGTAGAACCGGGTTCCGCCCCCAATACGGGATGAGAACGACAGGGTGACGTAGTCGGAAGGCACGAACAGCGGCATCGAGACCTGCCAGACGTATACGCCAGCGTGGAATCCCGAGCCCTCGCCCAATACGCCAGTAAGCACCCACTCGACAGGCTGGCGATAACACAGGCGGCCGCGGAACGCCCAACGCTGTCCTGGCGGCAGCAGTGGTCGGACGGTGTTCTTCCACTCAGCGACTTTCAGGGATGACCTCCAGCACGGTATGTCCTGCTAGCCCAAAGGTAACTGGCTGACAATCATCGCAATTCGACTCGCACCTTCGTCGCGGTGGTGGCTGGGCGACAGGCAACCCATACGCATGGTCGATCCTCTGTTCTAGCCCGTCCACCGTTTTCCAAGATCAACTGCCTTATGCCCCCGGAAAATAAAAACTTTGCGCTAGACCACCGCAGCCGAATGGCGCGAGGCCCCGACGAATCTCGACAACTCCTTGGCTGGGTGCCTAACTGGGTGCCTACACCGCCGGTCAGCAATGGTCCCATGGAGACGCGGAGGGAGCCTAACCGCAGGCCAGGAGACAGGTGTGGACAGGGCGAAACAGGCCGTAGTTATTTTGCAAGCAGGGGGTCAGGGGATCGAGTCCCCTTAGCTCCACCATGGCCGCTGCAGCGCACCACCTAATCGCGCTGCGGCAAATCGTCGGGACGAGCGCTCCCACGAACGGGAAGCACGCGAGGAGTGGCGTACTACGAGAAGTGCGCTGACAGCTTGCTCTGGCCCGCACTGGTTGCCCTTGCGCGAGCAGTCTTATCTACAGGCGCAGCCGAGGACAGGGCTATCTCGTAGTTGCCGTTGCTTGCGGGGCGCAGACAGCCGAAACCGCTCGCGGAAAAGGCCGTTCCGAAAAATCGGCCCTGAAGTGAGAACGTATGCGTGTGACGAGCCATGGGTCCTCGTGCCCCGGCGCGCTCAGTTTGACGCTGGCAGTGTGGGCAATCCACGCGAACGGCGCGACGAGCGCCGCGCTTACGGCGGGTGATGCCCAGCCATGCCGCGGAGCTTAGCTAGAACTAAGTTCGCGTCTTCTCCGCAGAGCCCGACAGTTCGCGTTGCCCTGCCACACGATGTAGAGGATCGCGCCGCCGGTACCCCCTGGTTCAATCAGCGGCCAGGTCCGAAATATGAGTCGCAAACAGAGTCCAACGATCAGGACTCCTACAGGCAGCGCCGCGGCCGACAACCACGCCTGCCAGTAGCTTCGGGGCCGCCACTTACGGGCAACCTTGGCTACCCGGGCAACGTGTCCCCATGCCGTCATGAGCGGAGTGTACTAGTTCGCAAACGGCCGGCCCAGAGTCACTGCGAGCGCTTTGCGCAGCCTCAGCGCGGAAGTCATCGAAGGCAGCGCTCACGTGTTGCCTCCTTCGGCGTGCCAATCGAGGAGATCGCGGCGCTTGCCGGGCACTCGACCACGCGCACTACCGAACTCGTCTACCGGAAAAGAACTGAAGCCAGTGCTGCGCACGGGCCCGACCGTCATGGGCGAGCTACACGCGGCTGGCCAGTAGCCCTCGGATGCCGGATCCGCCGAGAATCGCGAGTTCAGTCGTGGTCAGGCTCGATGGTCGGCAAGAACCCTGCTGACTATGGCAACGTAGTTGTCATTAGCTAGGGACAGTTCTCCAAGCGCATCTTCGGTGAACCACCCGACCGCATCGTGTTCGTCTGGCGCGACGTTGATCGGAGACCCCGCCCACGCTTCGATCAGCCAGATCTGCATATCGAACGTGTCGGCACGAACTTCTTGCACGGGCGGACCCGATGGCACCGTGATGTCGATGCCCAGTTCCTCTCGCAGCTCTCGAGCAAGCGCCGCGCCAGGCAGTTCCCCGGGTTCCACGTGCCCACCGGGCAGGTCCCAGACGTCGGGATACCAACGGCGCCGGGGAGATCGGTGACATAGCAGTACCCGGTTGCGGTCGCGCAGCAACGCCGTGACGATGCGAGCCTTGGGAGAACCTTTCGCGGAGTTCGACACAGGCGCATTTTGCCACCGGTCGAAGCCGACACTGACCAAGGCGGACGCCACCTGTCGGGGCCGCCGGTCACTCAGAGACCGTTCCAGTCAGGTCGAGTAGCGACCTGAGGATGTCTTCCATCGCGTCGAGGCTGTCTAGGAACCCACCGGAGCTGCTCATTTCGCCCGTATCCCGTGGTCTGGTGGGATAGTGATCACGGCCAGCCTTGTCGCGGAACGCCAGCCTCATCGTTACCGTCGTCACTCCGTCAGTTTCGTGCAGCTGCCAGGTCTCGACCGCCTCGGCATCCGGCCAGCCGCCGAACAGCCACGTCTCCGCGGTTCGGAAGGGCGGCTCGACCTCCAGGTAGGTTCCGCTGAACGAGCACACGGTTCCGTCCTCCGTCACAAAGGAATAGTGGTACTTCCCTCCGACGCGCAGGTCTATCGAGCACTCCGTCATCTGGTCCGGGGGTGTAGCACCCCACTTGCTTACATGCTCGGGCTTGGTCAATACGTCGAAGACGAGAGCGATCGGAGCATCGAACTCTCGAGTGATGAGGACCTCGAGCTCGCTCGGGAACTCGATGCGTGCCGATCCGTGCCGGTTATCCGTCACTGCTGCTCTCCCTTTTCTGTAGCTCTTTGAGGTAGTCGTCGATCCGGTCCAGGCGCTCATTCCACATCTGCTCGTACTGGGCCAGCCAATCGTGCAACGGCCGGAGGCGCGCGGGCTCCAGGCTGTACAGCCGGTGACGCCCCTGCGCCCGGCACTTCACCAGCCCCACCTCGCTGAGCACCCGCAGGTGTTTGGACACCTGAGGCTGGGACATCGACAGGTCGTCCACGATCGCCCCGACCGCCTTCTCGCCTGCCATCAGCGCGTCGAGGATCTCGCGCCGGCTCACTTCGGCGATCGCGTTGAAGACGTCCGACGTCGTGGAAGCGCGGGCCACTTAGCAAGCATATTCTGATATCGACATATGTTAAGAGTCGTCTGTGGCAACTGTCTGCCCGGCAGCGCTCGGCCTCGCGTCGGCTCGGTCAGATCTGGGATCGGCACACGCCAAGGTGCAACGCTGATTTGAAGCGCTCACGCACAGCACTGCCTGCGTGGGCCGACCAGATGCAGATCCGCGGTTATCTCAAGCCCGGATCTGGATGCGCCAGCACACGATCGCGGCGTTGAACGCCGGACGGCCCGTGAGATTTTTCTGGCAGAGTGTCGTTCCGGAGCGAGGCGTTCGTTGCAGAGCTGAGAGGCGGCCGAAAGGGCCGGCGGAACAAGGAAGGCACAGGATGACGCAGTACCTGATCTCCTTCGATGCCCACGCGATGGACCACTTGACCGACGAGGACATGCCCGCCGTGGCCAAGGCCGCGCATGCGGTGTGCCAGGACGGCATCAACGCCGGCGTGTTTGTATTCGCCGGCGGACTGGTCGACCAGCCGGCGAGCGTCGTTGCCACCGACGGGACGATCACCGAGGGGCCTGTACCGGGGGCCATCGGCGGAGTCACGGTCGTCGATGTGGCCACACGCGAGGAGGCGCTGGAATGGGCTGCCAAGATCGCCGTCGCCTGCCGCTGCGCGCAAGAAGTCTGGGAGTTCGGGTCCGACCCTGAGCTCGCCGCGATGCTGCGCCAGGCGGATAGCCGACGGTAACGTCTCGCCGACTTCTGATCGAAAGCTAACAACCGAGAGCTGCCTCGGCCGCGGGCCGCGGGCTTACGACCAACACGACGGCCAAGCGTTCAGCATGAGCAAGCTCGAGAACTACCTGATATCGCTGCGGGATATAGGGGAAACGTCATGAACCTTTTGCTGACATCTTCTGGCATCGCGAACACGAGTATCCACGACGCGCTTCTCGGCCTGTTGGGCAAGCCGATTGAGGAGTCCAGTGCCCTGATCATTCCGACCGCGATATACCCGTTCCCCGGCGGCGCCGGCCACGCCTGGGAGGCAATCTGCGGAAGGAGCAAGAGTCCGTTCGCCGGATTGGGCTGGAAGTCTTTGGGAGTGCTGGAGCTCTCCGTGCTGCCCAGCATCGACGAAGAATGCTGGGTTCCGGCGGTCCAGGAGACCGACGCGTTGCTGGTTTGGGGCGGCGATCCAGTGTTCTTGTCCTACTGGATGCGACGCTCCGGGCTCGCAGACGTCTTGCCGTCGCTGCCTAGCCAGACGGTCTACTTGGGTGTGAGCGCCGGGAGCATCGCGGCAACCTCCACCTTTGCCGAGACTTACCGTGAACCGCGTCGCGGCAGCGGCGACGAGCTGTCGACGGAAGACATCGTGTTCGATACTCCCGACGGCGAACTCCCCGTGATCCTGGTCAAGGCTCACGGAGTCGGACTAGTTGATTTTGCGATCATTCCGCACGTAGACAACGCGGATCACCAGGACATGGCCATCGCAGAACAGTGGGCCGCGAGGATCCCGGCGCCGACGTACGCGATTGACGACCAGACCGGCATCAAGGTGACCGACGGCAACGTCGAAATCGTCTCCGAAGGGCACTGGAGATTGTTTACCCCTAGCACGGCGAGCTCAGTGGCGGGGTAACGACTACCACGCGACTGCCCGGCTCGAATAGCTACGGATAGCAATGTCCCCCGGGTTGGCGACCTGACGGGCTTGCGGCCATTCTTGTGGCACGCCAGCTACGAGGCCGTTTGCCGCCGGTTCGGCGCGCCCATTTTCGACGAGGACAGCCGCTGGATCACCTCGTCGAGCCAGCTTCCGGCAGAGCCTGAGAGCACAACTCCGCCCCTCCGCGTTGTCGACGTCGGCACCATGTAAGCGATTAGGGTCGGCAAAGCGTAGGAGGGTCATGAGCCGACACCGGACGGAGTTTGCCGCTTTCTATGAGGCGGCCAAAGACGACTGCCTCCGCACCGTTCTGGCCAGTGTCGGTGACGCTGTTGCCGCCGAGGACCTAGTCGCGGAGGCGTTCGCGCGGGCGTGGGCACGATGGAGTCAAGTCAGGCAGCATCCGGCTCCGCGAGCCTGGGTCATCTCTACGGCCCTTAACGCCAACGTCTCCGCCTGGCGCCGACGCCGGCGGGAACTGCCGCTGCTGGGTCATGACTGGCCTGGTTGGCCCGGCGTTGCCGACGGTTCAGTGGACAGGGATCTGATGGCCGCCTTGCAGTGCCTGCCAGAACGTCAGCGGCAGGTCGTCGCGTTGCGGATCTTCTTGGACCTCAACACCGCACGTACGGCGGACATGCTGGGCATTGCTCCTGGCACCGTTAGTGCGCATCTGGCGAGGGCCATGGCGGTGCTTCGCACCGAATTCGCTATCCAGCAGCAAGTGGAGAGCTGACCATGAACGACCAGTACCTGATGACGGGCGTGAAGGACGCATTCGCCGATGTGGAAATGCGCACGCCGGCCGTTCGCGTGATGGCTCGGGGAAATGTGCTGCGGAGGCGCCGAAGGCTTTCGCTGGCCGCCGGAGCGGCCGCCGTGACGAGCGGCGCGGCGGTAGCGGTTGCCATGCTTGCCCCGGCAGGCCATCCCGCGTCGCGCAGGGAGACCGCCAGTGATGCGCAGCACGGAGCGGCCCCGGCGCCGGTCAGCCCGGCCATACTTGCCGCATGGACTGTTACCGAAACGCCTAACGGTACGGTGAAGGTAACAATCCGTGAAATGCGCAACCTTGCGGGCCTGCAGGCGAAATTGCGTGCCGACGGAGTCCATGTCGTAGTGACCGCATCCCTGGCCTGGCCCGCAGCCTGCCGCGAGTGGCGGGCGGGCAACTACCGCATGGGTAACCAGGTGCTCCGCAATGCGAACGAGACGGGGCTGCCGTCTCCTAACGGCACTGAAATTTTCATTCGGCCGTCGGCAATACCTAGCGGAGCCTTTCTGTGGCTTGGTATCAGCCAGACCGGGAAGCCGAACGGTGTCGTTGGCCCGCCAGGACCTATGGGCTCGGGCTATCTCAGCGCCAGCCGGGCGTGTATTGATTCCTGAGTTGATCTCCGAGCCCGTGACCACGCCAGCAGCCGCCAAGCGGTAGTCCGATCAGAGCTCGGATAATCTGATCTCCGCCGATTCGGCCCCGTTTGGTTCACATCGCGGCTGAGGGGTGCCGCCACAACAGTTCCCGCGCTGAGAGTAGGTTTCGTCAATGGCATGTCGTATCGGTGAACTCGTCCTCGGTTGCCGCGACCCCGAGTTGCTGGCGCGGTTCTGGTGCGAGGTCCTGGACTTCGTAGTGCTCGATCGGGAAGAGGATGGCAGCCTTGAGATCGGGCCGCGCGAAGGGTTCGGCGGTCCGCAGCCGACGATCATCCTCAGCCGCCGGGACGAGCCGGAGCAGGGGAAATCCCGACTGCACATCGACGTCAACGCCACTGACCGCGATCAGGACGCTGAGCTCGAACGCCTCCTGAGGATCGGGGCGCGCACTGCGGACATCGGCCAGACCGGCGAGGAGTCATGGCACGTTCTTGCCGACCCTGAGGGCAATGCGTTCTGCCTGCTAAAGGCCCGTCTCAACCCACTCTGACGATATACACGCTCACCTATGACTGGTCGGCGGTGCCTCAATTCATCCGGGAGTAGCTTCAGTCGCCGCCGTTCGGCGCCGGTCGATGGCACAGTTAGTGAGCCGTGCTGCGCGATGGGCACATCACGTGTGCCTCACTACGCGGTTAAACCCGCGTGAGCACTCCTTCGAGTGGATGTGGCAGCCGGTCCAGATCCAGCGCCGACGCGAGCACACGCGCGTACCGGAGCTTGCGGCTCGCGCCGCTGCCCAGGAAGCGTCGTAGTTGGGCCGCGGCGGGCTGACCGCGCCACTCGGGCTGCCGCTGCAGGCTGCGAAAGGAGCCAAGATCTCCCTGCGAGTCAATGAGCGCTTCAAGCTTGTCGGTGCCGATCGCGCGAATCAACTCGTCTTCCAGATCCTCTATGCAGACGTAGAAGCCGTACAGTTCCATGTCGGCCCGCGTTTTCGGCACGCCGATACCGGCGCTCGCAAGACCGCGCCGGACCACGTTCTCCTCGCCGAGGTCGCACAACCCCGCCAACCTCAGTCCGGTTCCGGCGGGACCGAGGCGCGTGAGATAGCTTGTCATCGCGTGTGCCCCGCCCGTCGGGAGGACCGCCACTCCCTCGGTATCCAGGTCTCTGCCGGTACGGGCGGCAACGGTTTCGATCGCGATCTGGTCACTGATGCCCTCGACAAGCACGACGGCCTCCGCAGCCGCGACTTTGACGAGCGCCCGGGCCGTGGCCTCGGTCGCGGCAGCCGGACCATGGACATAGCCGTCCAGCAGCCGACGTGCAATCTCACGTCGCCTGGTGAAGTCCATCGAATTCGTTCTGTCCGCGTCGCAACAATACCGTCCGTCCCGTCCCTTAGCTTTTCGGCGCGATGGCGCCGGATCGCCGAGGCCCGAGTTCAGGACCGAGCGCTGGCGTCATGCCGGGCGGCTAGGCTCGATGCCGGGAGCCCGATGACAGGAGTGCAGAAAGTGGCCGAGGTCGTACTGTTCCACCATGTGCAGGGACTCACCGACGGGGTGCGCGCGTTCGCCGCGGAACTGCGCTCCGGTGGGCACACTGTGCACACGCCGGACCTCTTCGAGGGCCAGCGACCAGCGACGGTCGACGAAGGTATCGCGTACGTCCAAAGCACTGGGGAAGAGGCGCTCGGCGGTCGTGCCGACAGATTCGTCGCCAGCCTGCCGGAGGATCTCGTGTATGCCGGCTTCTCGTGGGGCGCCGCCCAGGCGCAGCGGTTCGCGCAAACGCGGCCCGGCGCGCGTGGTGCGCTGCTCTACGAGTCCTGCATCCCCATCACCGGCGAATGGGCGTTCGGGCCGTGGCCCGAGGGAGTACCGGTGCAGATTCATGGCATGGACAAGGACCCGTTCTTCGCTCTCGAGGGCGACATCGACGCCGCCCGTGAGCTGGTAGAAACCGTCGGAGGCGAGTTGGGCGAACTGTTCGTCTACCCAGGCGACCGGCATTTGTTCGCAGACAGCTCGCTGCCGTCGTATGACGCCGATGCAGCTGGGCTTGTCGTGCATCGCTCGCGAGAATTCCTCGACCGGCTGGGCTGAACCACGCGACTCACGCCGCGGTTAAGATTTCGCATGTGAAGCTCGGCACACCCAGTGCGACGGGGGATTCGTCGTGACTGAGCTCGCCGACCGCGACTACCGCGCCTATGCGGCAGCCGGCGCGGCCGCGCTGCATCGGTGGTACCGGCCGTGGACTGGCCGATGGCGAACGACCGGCTGGTGGAATGCGGCCAATGCCCTCACGGCCATCCTCGATTACACGCAACGGAGCGGGGACCAGACTTACGAGCGGGTGACCCACAGGACGTTCCGCGCCGCCGGTTGTCGGCACCGACATTTCCTCGTCCGTTACTTCGACGATAACGGCTGGTGGACGCTGGCCTGGATCAAGGCGTATGACCTGACCAGACAGGAGCGCTACCTGGCTGCTGCCCGCCGCATTTTCGACAACTTGATGAGCGGCTGGGACGACACCTGCCGCGGTGGCGTCTGGTGGAACGAGGACAGGCAGTACAAGAACGCTATAACCAATGAGCTCTTCCTGACGGCGGCCGTAAGGCTGCACCAGCGCGGCTCAGGCCACGCCACCAACTATCTCGACTGGGCGTTGCGGGAGTGGGACTGGTTCCACGCCAGTGGGATGATCGGCGATCTAGGCCTCGTTAACGACGGCCTGACTCCCGACTGCAGGAACAACGGCAGGCCCACCTACACCTACAACCAGGGTGTGATCCTCGGCGGTCTTGCCGGTCTCTACGAGGTAACCGGCGACGAGGACTACCTGCGTCAGGGCGAGTCAATTGCGAATGCAGCGCTGCGTGATCTGACCACTCCGCCAACTGCCAACCAGCCCGGAATCCTGGTCGAGCCAGGAGAGGCAGACATGATTGGCCGCGCCGGCGACGGCAGTCAGTTCAAGGGCATATTCGTGAGGCACCTCTACGACTTCTACCTGCACAGCCGACGGCCGGAATACCGGGATTTCATTCTCAGGAACGCAGAGTGCATCTGGGACCACAGCCGGAATGCGCAGAACCAGTTCGGGCTCTGCTGGACCGGGCCTTTCGACGTTGCCGATGCGAGCAGGCAGAGCTCAGCGCTCGAGGCGATCACCGCCGCTCTTGCGCTAAGCACTTAGCCCGCCCTCGCCGGGCTTGCTGCCGGAGGCATTCAGGTACATTGCGGCTGTGCCCGACCCCGCGCCGACAGTGTTCGCGGTTATCGGCGAGGCTCTCCTCGACCTTGCCGCCCCCGCTGACGATGACGCGAGCACCGCGCGCCCGGGCGGCAGCCCGATGAACGTCGCGATCGGGTTGGCCCGCCTCGGCCAGCCGACGGCATTCGTTGGCCGGATGTCGGACGATCCGATCGGCACTCTGCTGCGACATCACCTGGAGCGCTCGGCGGTCGACCTGCGGCACGTCGTGCACGCGACCGACCCGAGCACGATCGCGCTCGTCCAGCTGTCTGGAGGCCAGGCGCGCTATCAGTTTTCGACGCGCGGAGCCGACTTTCAGTGGACGCCGAGCGAGCTCGCGTTCTTGCCGGACGGCGCATCGGCCCTGCACTTTGGCTCGCTTGCCTCATGGCTCCCGCCCGGTGACGCAGCGATCGCCGAGGCGGTCTCGAAGCTGAGGCGTGACGGCTCCGTCCTGATCAGCTATGACCCGAACGTGCGGCCAGTCCTGCTTACCAATGTCACCAGCGCCCGCCGCAAAGTCGAGCAGTCCGTGAGTTTGGCGCACGTGGTGAAGACCAGCGCCGAGGACCTGGACTGGCTCTACGGGTCCGAAGAGATAGACGCCGTCGCGCGCCGCTGGCTCGGCCTTGGCGCGGAGCTGGTGATCGTCACGTCAGGTCCCGATGGCGCGACTGCGTGGACGAAGCGGGAGCAGGTCAGCCGTCCGGCCTTTCCGTCGCCGATTGTCGACACTGTTGGCGCTGGAGATGCCTTCATGAGCGGTCTCCTTGACGCGCTCGCCCGCCGCGACCTGCTCGCGCCCGCAACTCTAGCCGGTTTCATCGGCCCCGAAATGCTGGCGTCGATCCTGAACGACGCGGCCCTGATCGCCGGCATCACCGTTGGCCGGCCAGGTGCGGATCCGCCGTGGCGCGCCGAGGCCGACGCCCTGCGGTGAGGCTGCTTTGCGATGTAGGCGCTCAAGCAGCGCGCGATGTCTGTGCGCGCGAGCATGGCGAAACTCCTCGGCTTGAACTGCGCCTGCCTCGCGAGCAGGAGCTGACGGAACTGGCTGACCTTCCGGGCGCGGGCGTGCACCATCCCGTGAGCGTCCGTGCCTGACGCCATGGACAGACGGGCGGGCGGGACCCGGCGCGATTCATACTGCAGGAACACTGGAGCCAGCTCGCGGGTGGAGCGTGGCTGAGTGGCAACTCGGGTTAGGAGTCTTCCGGGAGGATGAGCCCCGACTTGGCGACATGAAGGCCAGGCAGTGCCGGCCATTTAGGTCTAGGACGCCGCCCACAGCTAACGAAGCACTCCCAGGCGCCTGATCGCGTCTATCGGAGCCTCAGTCGGCCTGGCCAGCGGGACGAGCACCGTGGCGATGCCAGTGAACACCCCTGCCACCCCGGCCAGGACCAGCGCCAGCGCAGTGAAGGCGAAGGCTTCCGAATTCGCCGTGACGGCGACCGCGATCGCGGCCACGCTGAGCACGAGCAGCCCGATGGCGGTCCACATAGTCACGATCGCAATGCGGAGGTTTCGGGCGCGCTTGAACCCCACCGGCATCAGGCATTTGATGTGCCTGAGCCGCTCGCGGTCTATGGGCGTCAGGCTGTCCTCGTCAAGCACCTCGCCATGCTGTCCGGCCAGGATGTCCAGGCGTTCCTGGTCCAGCGCCATCAGGCGGTCGCCGAGCGCGGTGAGGGTCGCTAGCAGCCCGTTGGCGAAGATCGCGGTCAAGGTGATGAGCACCACGGGAGCGACCATGTCTCCGATGGCCGACACTGGCGACAGGCTCACCTGCTGGTCATGCCCAGGGCCGAAACGAGCCACACGGTCTTGTAGGTCCAGGAGAATCGACCGGGTCGACTGCTGAAGCAGCTCCTCGGCAGGTGGTGGGCTGCGCTGATCGCCGGAAAGTGTCAGTATCCTCGGCGGCACGACCACTAGGGCGGCGGCTGGCCGCTCGACAGGAGTGATTCATGAGACTGCTCGTGACTGGCGGCGCGGGGTACATCGGCAGCGTCGTCGCGGCGCAGCTGCTGGCGGCCGGCCATGAGGTCACCGTCCTCGACGACCTGTCGACGGGACACGCCGACGCGGTTCCGGCGGGGGCGAAGTTCGTCGTCGGCGACCTCCGCGACGGCGCAGTCAATGTGCTTGCTGGCGGGATCGACGCGGTGCTGCACTTCGCGGCCAAGTCTCTCGTCGGCGAGTCGGTGGCCAATCCGAGCCTGTACTGGAGCAATAACCTCGGCGGCTCGCTGGCGTTGCTCGAGGCGATGCGTGCAACTGACGTCGGAACTATCGTCTTCTCGTCAACTGCGGCGACCTACGGCGAGCCGAAGAGCGTGCCGATCGAGGAGACGGCGCCGACCCGGCCGACGAGCCCGTACGGGGCATCGAAGCTTGCGGTCGATACCGCGCTCGGCGAGTACGCTCGCATGTACGGATTCGGCGCAGTGAGCTTGCGCTACTTCAACGTGGCCGGTGCGTTCCATACCGAGAGCGGCGCCTGGCTCGGTGAGCGGCACACCGTCGAGACGCACCTCATTCCGAACATCCTGCGTATCGCCAGCGACGATTCGGGGCAAGTGAGCATCTTCGGCGACGACTACCCGACGGCCGACGGAAGCTGCGTACGCGACTACATCCACGTCACCGACCTGGCTGGCGCACATCTACTCGCGCTGGACGGGTGCAAGCCCGGACAGCACGCGACATACAACCTGGGCAGCGGCACTGGCTACTCGAACTTTGAGGTCCTGGCAGCGTGCCGGGACGTGACCGGCCGAAGCATTCCGGCGACGGTCGCAGATCGGCGGCCGGGTGACCCCGCCGTGCTCGTAGCGTCGTCGGAGCGAATCGGGCGGGAGGTCGGCTGGCGGCCGGCGCGCGGCTTGCACGACATGGTCACCGACGCGTGGGCGTGCGCCTACCGCTGACGTCCACCGCCAGCAGGCTTATCGCTTGGGCCAGGCCCAGGCCGGGCCGTCGAACGGCTCGCTGCCACGAACCGTGGTCTCGCCGAACTCCTTCACGAGTTCGATCGCCGTCAGCTCCATCGCTTCCTTGGCGGCAGCAGAAGCGACCGCGTCGATGAGCGAGGCGGCATGGGACACCGCGATGACCTGCGTCTTGGCAGCGGCCTGGCTGATCAGCTGCCCCAGCGGCGGGAGCAGATCCGGATGCAGGCTTGTCTCGGGCTCGTTCAGCACCAGCAGACTGGCTGGCCGCGGGCTTAGGAGCGCGGCGATCCACAGCAGGTAGCGCAGAGTGCCATCGGACAGTTCGGCCGCCTCTAGCGGGCGGAGCAGGCCGTGCTGATGCAGCTGGACCGACATCCGCCCGTCGCCCGCGCCCGCGACAGTGAGCGTGCTGCCGGGGAACGCTGCGTCCACGGCAGCGTCGACCGCCGCGGCGTTACCGATCTCGCGGATCGTCTGAAGAGCCGCAGCCAGGTCGCCACCATCGTGGCTCAGCACGGGCGTGCGCGTACCGATCTGGCTGCCCCGGGCCGGCGCAGCCAGGTCAGTCCGAAACTGGTCGTAAAACCGCCACGATCGGATGCGATCGCGCAGGCTGACAAGCTCCGGCGCACGCTGCGGGTCGGCGAATTCGCTGAGCATGCTGTCGTACTCGCGGATAGGGAACGGGGCCGACCAGTCTCCGTCGTCCGCACGTACGCGGACGAATCCGCCGAGCCGATCACAGAGCACGGCCGACGGCCTCAGGATCGGCCCGCTCCAGATGCTCTCGCGCTTGATCACCGGGTCGCGCGAGAACGCCGTCGCCGTCTCTGTGTCGGTGGGCAGGCCAAGATCGATAGCGTAGCCGAAGTCGTCCTCGCCGAAGCCAAGCCGAAGCGCCACGGACTGGCGTCGGCTGGCCGTGCCCTGTACCGGGTACCGGCCTTCCCTGACCGCCCGGCCGATGACTTCCGGGCCCGCCCACAGCGTCGACGCCAGCCCGCCCTCGCGGGCCAGGGCGGCGACCATCCCGTTCCTCGCGCCGTCGGCGAGCAGGCGCAGCGACCGGTACAAGCTTGACTTCCCCGTGCCGTTCGCGCCTGTCACCACGTTAAGACTGGTCAGCGGCAGGACAAGCCGCCGCAATGACCGGTAATTCTCGATCGCCAGCGTGCGCAGCACGGGCTTGACACTACTCGCCGGGCGCGGCCGAAAAGTTCCGGCAAAGGTCGGCGGAAGCACTCTCCGGCGTGTGGCATTCTGACCGCCATGACTGTGGGTGATGTGGCAGGATGCCTTCGCGCCCCGGCCCGGGTGGCGGCCACCAAGGTGCCGGAGATTACAGCCTGGTTCTGGGTCGCCAAGGTTGCCTCGACCGGCATGGGCGAGGCGCTGGCTGACTGGATGTACTTCAAATATGGCAAGGTCCCGACCGCGGCGTTCGGCGCGACCCTGCTGATCGTCGCGCTTGCGCTGCAGTTCGGCTCGCGTCGCTATAACACGTGGATCTACTGGCTGGCTGTGGTGGCTGTCAGCGTCACCGGGACAATGGCCGCCGATGGCCTGCACGTCGTGGTCCACCTGCCGTACACGGAGACGACGAGCCTCTACGCCATCATCCTGGCTGCGATCTTCCTCGCCTGGTACGTCACTGAACGAACGCTGTCCATCCACAGCATCACCAGCGTCCGGCGGGAGGCCTTCTACTGGGCAGCCGTGATGGCTACCTTTGCGCTCGGCACGGCTCTCGGCGACCTGACCGCATACACGATGAAGATCGGGTTTTTCTCCTCCGCCCTCATATTCCTCGTGCTGATCGCCATCCCGGCGGCGTCTTACCGCTGGTTCGGGCTGAACTCCGTACTCGCCTTCTGGTTTGCCTACACCGTGACCAGGCCCCTGGGCGCCTCGATCGCCGACTGGCTCGGCGTGCCAGCGAGCGTGGGTGGCCTGGCCTGGGGAAGGGGCGTCGCCGCGCTGATCTTGACGGTGCCGATCCTGATCGCCGTCGGATATATGGCCGTCACCCACGTCGACGTAGCGCGGGATCCCCAGACGGTGCAGGACCGGCCGGCCAGGGCGCGGTACCGGGCCGTCTGACGTCGCCGCGCAGCGGAGCTAAGCGGCCGATCACCATTACTGACGCGGGCTGATCAAATCCATTATTTAACGCGCACTGCGATCAATATCGTACCGCGGGAGCCCTAATACTGGCGGCTAGACAAGCCGCTTTAAGTAGCTGGAAGCGCTGCTCAGCCGAGTGGGAGAACGCCCAGGTCAGCCCTAAAATCGTAGCTCGCGTTGATTTCCAATTTCTGATAATGTCAGCACGTCAACGGGCGCGAGATAAAACGGGGAATCAAAGCTGCTCGGGACGGTTTATTGCTGTAGCTATGAAATAGCGCCGAAATTCATCGGATCAGCACAACCCGCCCCGAAAGCTGAAAAGGGCAGAGCAGGGGGCAAGGCTGTGCTCCGGAGTGCGGCATGAGCCGGGCAGGTGCGCACGCAGGGCGGCTTCATCCAGAGGAACAGTTCGTCTTCGCGATGGTGTTCGCCCTCATGGCCGGGTTCGTAGTGGTTGTCACCATGGCCGCAGTCAGGTCGCCAGTGAATTCACTCCTCGCCGGTGGCGCCGCGGCCGCGAGCTCACCGACGGTGACGGCTGGGTCCGGCGGTGCTCTACATCAGGCTCGCGGCACGATCGCCAGCAGCCCGGTGGTCCAAGCGGCGTCGCCCCGGCTCAACGCGCGGCTGGCGGCCGGCATTGGTCCAGTGCTCGGCGCGCATCGCGGGCCGGTTGCCGTGGGCGTGATCGACGAGGCTACCGGCCAGGAGGCGCTCTATGCCCCGACCCAGCGCTTTAGTTCCGGCAGCATCATCACGACTGACCTGCTGGCGGCCCTGCTGATCAGGCAGGAGCACGCCGGGACGCCGGTAACGAGCGCGCAGGCCGTGCTAGCTACGGCCATGATGAAACATGGCAGCGCTGCGGCCGCGACGATCCTGTGGCGAGATATCGGGGGACGGAACGGGCTCGCAGCAGCCAACCGGTTGCTCCAGCTGAGCCAGACCACTCCGGGCACGGGCGACCAGTGGGACCAGGCGAAGACGACGGTAGCCGACCAGCTCCAGTTGCTCATCGATCTGACGTCGAGCCGCTCACCGCTGACGGCCGCGGGCCGCGCCTACGTGCTGCGTGTGATCGGGGATCTGGCCCCTACGCCGCGCTGGGGCGTGTCCGCGGCCGGTGCGGGAACTGTTGTGCAAGACACCTGGCTGCCAGCCGGAACGTTGTGGGTCGCCAACAGCGTCGGCGTCGTTCGGCGTGTGGGCCACACACTGCTCGTTGTCGTCCTGTCGAGTGGCAACCCAAGCCGGGCGGCAGGAGCCGAAGCCACTTCCGCCGTAGCCGTCGCCGCCGCAGACGTGATGACCAGCGCCTGGCGCTGACGGACCTCAGGCCGGTCGAACTGGCCGGTAGACGGGCTGCCACACCAGTGCTTGGACGTGGCCTGGCAGGTCATCTGGGACATTGCTGGTCGCGACGCGATCCGCGACAGCCGCTTCGGCCACCGCGACGGCGACCGTCAGCGAGGTGTCGCGCAGCGCCTCGACTTCGGGCAGCAGCGGCGCCCCTTCCGCGCTGGTATCTACGAGGCTGGCGACCGCATGCGCCGCTGCGCTGAGCATGCCATCGGTGATCTTGGCAGCACGGACGGCGATTGCGCCAAGGCCGAGGCCAGGGAATATTAGCGCGTTGTTAGCCTGGCCGATCATGTACGTCGTGCCGCGATAATCGACCGGCGGGAACGGGCTGCCGGTAGCCACGAGCGCCCGGCCGCCGGTCCACTCGATCAGGTCGGCCGGACGGGCCTCGGCCAGCTCGGTGGGATTGGACATCGGCATGATGACCGGCCGGTCGGCGTG
>Ga0126373_10000348_pt1 | contig 30510 bp, 29 predicted proteins | sample PanSoiMetPlot_11_FD_92545 | JGI IMG/M metagenome (GOLD analysis project Ga0126373, IMG submission 92545) | Tropical forest soil microbial communities from Panama - MetaG Plot_11 | ecosystem: Environmental > Terrestrial > Soil > Tropical forest > Bulk soil | place: Panama | collected 2016-02-17 | reverse complement strand
TTAACCAATTCGTGCCCCGCTTGCCGCAGCTCATGCTGAAGACTTCACCTCCGATCAATTCCCGGCGTTGATCGGAAGACTCGGGCAGCGCGAGGCACTCCTCGACAGTGAGCGGCGCCGTAGTCGTGCTCATGGTTTGATTCTACTAATTCAGCCGATGTTCAAAAGGCAGAAAAATCGTATTGTGGCTTTTCAGACGTCTTCGAAAATGGCCGAAACCTGAACGCGGAATCCGGTCACAGCCGGATCTTCCAGTGTCTCGTTCTTCTCGAACTTCCTCGATCCGCCTGCTGCGTCGAATATGCGTACCACTCGTGTTTTGGGAAACACGGCCCAGACGGACTTGCTTCCGTTGGCGAGATACAGCTCGATTTTTTCTTCGAGCCGTTCAGCCTCTTCCGAAAAAATCACTTCGATGGCTAACTCCGGTGCGCCTTGGCAGATGCCACGCGTTCCCGGGACGATGCGGCTCGACGAGACGACGCTCAAATCTGGAATCAGACTATTCTCCTGGTCGACTTGAAAGCCCGTCTCGCTGAACACCTTGCCGAATGGGTTCTGAGCCAGCCAAACGGCATGAAATTCGCTTTCGTGACCTCGTGCGGATACCGGGTGAGCGGCATGCTGACGACTTCACCGCCAATCAGTTCACGGCGTTCCCCCTCGACCTGGGGTAGCGCAAGGAACTCCTGGACGGTCATCAGCGTCGTGGACGTGCCCATGAACTAATTGTACGCTCGATGCTATCGCTGCCGGCTTTTCGCGGCGACCAGCTCTTCGATGTGAACCAGATCGGTTGGATATTTGCCGGTGTAGCAGGCGTAGCAATATTGCCCGCGCTCGTCGGCGACGGCGCGGCGTAATGCGTCGAGCGACAGGTAGGCCAGCGAATCGGCCTCGACGAATTGGCGGATCTCTTCGAGCGAGTGATTCGCCGCGATCAGCTCGCTCTGGCGAGGCGTATCCACGCCATAAAAGCATGGCGAAATCGTCGGCGGGCAAGAAATGCGCAGATGTACTTCTCGTGCGCCGGCGCTTCGGACCATTCGAACAATCTTGCGGCTAGTGGTTCCTCGAACGATGGAGTCATCCACCAAGATGACCCGTTTGCCTTCCAGCAGACTGCGCACGGGGTTGAGCTTCAGCTTGACGCCGAAATCACGGATCGCCTGCGACGGCTCAATGAACGTGCGTCCCACGTAGTGATTCCTAATGAGCGCCTGCCGGAACGGGATCCTGGACTCTGCAGCATATCCGATAGCAGCCGCCGTGCCCGAATCGGGAACCGGCACCACGACGTCGGCGTCGACCCCTGACTCCTGCGCGAGCAACCGGCCAAGGTTCTCGCGCGATTCCTGCACCGGGCGTCCGAACACCACCGAATCGGGACGCGAAAAGTAAACGTGCTCAAACACGCACTGCGCGCGCGGCATTTCCGGCGCCCAGCGCTCGCGTGTGACTCCTTCGGGTCCGATGCAGACCATCTCACCCGGCTCTACATCGTTCATGTACTGTGCGTTGATCAGGTCGAATGCGCAAGTCTCTGACGCAAAGACGTACGCCGACCGCCCATAAGCCGATTCCAAACGACCGAACGCCAGCGGCCGGAATCCGCGCGGATCGCGTGCCACGATCACACGGTCACGAGCCAGAAAAACCAGCGAGAATGCGCCTTCCAATTGCAGCATGGCCTCGCGCAGCGCGCCCGCGAGCGACCGCTCGCGCGACCGCGCCACCAAATGCAGAACAACTTCGGTGTCGCTCGATGCCTGAAAGATCGATCCTTGCCGTTCGAGTTCACGCCTCAGTTCTCCGGCGTTGGTGATGTTGCCGTTGTGCGCGATGGCAATCTGCCCCTTGTTGCAGTCCACTGAGAACGGCTGCGCGTTCATCAGGACCGTATCGCCGGCCGTGGAGTAGCGCGTGTGGCCGATGGCAAGCTCGCCCGGAAGGGACGCAATTTGCTCCGGGGTGAAGATGTCCGCTACGTGGCCCATATCCTTGTGGCAGCGGACCTCGCGCCCGTCGCTGGTCGCAATACCGGCGCTCTCCTGCCCACGATGCTGCAATGCGTACAGACCCAAGTAGGTCAGATTGGCCGCTTCGGGGTGGCCGTAGATTGCGAACACACCACACTCCTCATGAAGTTTGTCGAGGGGGAGGAGATCCTTGCTCATGACTGGTGCATCATGCGTTCGAGTGCTGTTGCCCAACGGTTTTTCAACTCAGCGAGATCGCAATCCACCAGCGTGTCCGAACCGCATCGAATCCGGAACCACTCTTCCATTGTAGCGCCGATGCGCGCGGCTTCAATACCGTTTTGCGCGGCGATTTTCAAAACTTCGTCGGGGCGCGACGTGGAAACCAGGATGCGTGATGGGGCTTCATGAAACAGGAGAAACTCCGGGCGATCGTCCGCCGGCATGTGGATGTCCGCGCCGACGCCGGCGAGACCGAAGCTCGACTCGACGAGCGCGACCGCCAGCCCTCCGTCGCTCAAATCGTGCGCCGATTCCGCGAGTCCGGAGGCGATCGCGTCGCGAACGGTCTGCTGCACGCGCTTCTCGTAATCCATATCCAGAGCAGGCGGCAGGCCCCACATCGATTTCAGAATCACCTTGACGTACTGAGTTCCGCCGAAATGTTGCGCGTTGGTCGCACCGAAGCCGCCAAGGAGAATCACCGCACGATCGGGACGGGAGAAATGCATCGGCGTCGGCCGCGCAGTTTCCATCAGCCCGACGATCCCGATCACCGGGGTCGGCCAGATCGCTTCCCCGAGCGTCTCGTTGTACAAGCTGACGTTGCCGCCTGTGATAGGCGTCTCGAAGAATCGGCAAGCCTCCGCCAAGCCTTCGATCGATTCCACCAACTGCGCCATGATCTCGGGCCGCTCGGGATTCCCGAAGTTCAGGTTGTTCGTCGCCGCCACCGGCAACGCTCCCGCGCAGGAAAGATTGCGGCAACATTCGGCCACGATGAGCTTCGCCCCCTCACGCGGATCGAGCGCGCAGTAGCGGCCGTTTCCGTCGAGCGCCATTGCAAGCGACGTCCCGGTTTCCTTGACGCGGACGATGGCCGCGTCCGAGCCGGGACCGGCGAGCGTGTTGGTCCGCACCGAGTAGTCGTATTGCTCCCAGATCCAGCGCTTTGAGCAGATGTCACCCGAGGAGAGCAGCGCGATCAGGTCCGATTGGATCGCCGCCTTGCGGTTGAGAATCCCCTCAGGCGGATCGAGCGGCGCGGGCCTATACGGTTTTGTGTGCAGGCGATCATAGACTGGCGCTTCATCGGCTAAATCGCGGTTGGGAATTTCCGCGACCACCTCGCCGTGATCCTTCACGCAGAGGACGCCATCGGAGGTGACGCGTCCTATAGTGACCGCATCCAATCCCCACTTTCGAAACACGCGGAACACTTCCTCCTCGCGTCCTGCTTCGGCCACCAGGAGCATGCGCTCTTGCGATTCCGAAAGCATGATCTCGTACGGTGTCATCCCGGTTTCCCGCTGCGGGACGTACTTCAGATCAATCTCGACGCCGGTGCCAGCGCGGCTGCCCATCTCGCAGGTGGAACATGTTAGGCCGGCCGCACCCATGTCCTGAATGCCGACAATTGCTCCGGTCTGCATCGCTTCGAGACAGGCTTCGAGCAGCAGCTTTTCGAGGAACGGGTCGCCAACCTGAACATTCGGCCGTTTCTGCTTGGCTTCCTCGGTGAACTCGGCCGATGCCATCGACGCTCCGTGAATCCCGTCGCGGCCGGTCTTCGCGCCGACATAGATCACCGGATTGCCGACACCCTTCGCTTTGCCGTAGAAAATCTGATTGTGGCGGAAGACGCCCAGCGCGAACGCGTTCACCAGCGGGTTGCCGTTGTAACACTCTTCAAAGACGCATTCGCCACCGACAGTCGGGACGCCGAAGCAATTCCCGTAATGCGCGATCCCCGAAACCACGCCCTCTAAGATTCGCCGATTCCGCGGGTGATCGAGCGGGCCGAAGCGCAGCGCGTCCAAAACCGCGATGGGCCGCGCGCCCATGGTGAAAATATCGCGCAAGATGCCGCCGACGCCCGTGGCCGCGCCCTGAAACGGCTCGATGAAGCTGGGGTGGTTGTGTGATTCGATTTTGAACGCGATCGCATATCCCGAACCGATGTCGATGATGCCGGCGTTCTCGCCCGGCCCTTGGAGCACCAGGTTGCTGCGCGTCGGCAGCTTCTTCAGGTGAATGCGCGAGCTTTTGTAGGAGCAGTGCTCGCTCCACATCACGCTGAAGATTCCTAGCTCGGTGTACGAGGGCTCGCGGCCGAGCAGAGTGACGATCTTTTCGTACTCGGCCGGCTTCAGTCCGTGGGTCTCGATGACCTCGGGTGTCATTCTCTAATGTGCCGCCACCAGCGCTGCGGCCATGGATCGAAAGAGTACCAATCCGTCGGTCGAGCCCATCAGAGTATCGGACGACCGGTCGGGGTGCGGCATCAGTCCCATAACATTGCGGCCTTCATTGAGGATTCCGGCGATGTCGCGCAGCGAGCCATTGGGATTGTCGAGATAGCGTACCACCACGCGGTCTTCGGCTTCGAGCTGGTCCAGCGTGCGTTCGTCGGCAATGTAGCAGCCTTCGCCGTGCGCTACGGGCATGATCAGCCGCTGGCCTTTTGTGGCTTCCGAAGTAAACGGCGAATTCACGGTCTCGACATGTAGAGGCGTCGGCTTGCAGACAAATTTCAGCCCGCGATTGCGTACCAGCGCGCCGGGGAGCAGCCCGCTCTCCACCAGAATCTGAAACCCATTACAGATGCCGAGAACAAGCCCGCCCTCAGCGGCAAATTTGCGCACGCTCTGCATCACCGGAGAAAACTTCGCGATCGCTCCGCAGCGCAGATAGTCACCGTAGGAGAAGCCGCCGGGAAGTATCACCGCATCGACATCGCCAAGGCTATTCGCGTCGTGCCAGATGAATTCCGCTGGTTGACCGAGATTGTGGGATACGGCGTACCACGCGTCGTGATCGCAATTGCTGCCGGGGAAGACGACGACGCCGAACTTCATCGGTTGAAAACTTATTTTAGCAGATATGCGGCGGCTCACCGCGCGCGAAAATACAAGTTCGTCCTCTCTGGCGGCGCTGCTCCCTACGATTTTCGCAGAGTACCAAAGGTACTGAGCACAAAGAAAATATTTTTTAATTCGCGCGAAACGGTTGTCTCGCTGATGGCGTCATCGTAAAAACAACAAAGGGAGTAAGCCCGCGTGGACACCGGGTCAGGGATGTGAGTTTGTGTGTTTGCGCGGGGCTGTGCTTCGCTAGCCTCGCTGGCCCTCTCGGCAGGAATCGATGGGTGACCGATTCGGCCGGCAAAGAGGGGTCTATGTTTGCGGTGGCAACATCCGAGCCCGCTGGGTGCGTGCTGCCGTTCTCGGGTTCGTGCCGACTAGGTATGTCATGAATTGGGAAATCAAGCAGTGAACTTAGAAATTGTTCAACTCAAAACACCAAGCGAGCCAATCCAATCCCCCATCGAAAACAGCAGAATTCACCGAGCCGCGGTCCTGTCAGCGCTGCCTGTCCGCTGGCTCATGGCCCTTCGCCGTTTGGCGACAGGGCGGGACGGACCGCCGGAACCTAAAGCCTTCGCCCTAGATGCCGATAGAACACCTAGGGTGCAGCTCAGCGAAATAGCGCCGGAACTGGCGGACGCCGCCGATGTTCTCAGCGACCAGCTTAGGGTTCATCTCCAGCGCCTCGCCGTGTTCCTGCTCCCGCACGCCGAGTCCCTCGATCGCCGGTTCCTCGCCAAGCTGAAAGAACGCCGCTTTGAGCCGCGCGAATATGAGCCCAAGATGCTGTCGGCTCTAGCCTCGCTGACGCCTGTAGCCGCTGCGCGTATTCTGGCTCGCGGGGAACCGCCGTTGAAGTTCATCGAACAGGTGGAGTACAACGGGCGCCGCCTTGCCAAGCTGAACCTGCCGCCTAGCCTGGTGGTCGAAGCTTTGCAGGAATACGACTCGTTACTCACACCTCTGCTGCGTAAGCTGCGCCCGAACGAATACGCCAATCTGCAGTGGGTGCGGGAACAGTTGCATTTCTGTATCACGCTCACGCTCAATAATGCGTATTACCAGGTCCGTGAGGCCGAGACGCAGGCTTTTTATGAACTGTTCCGGATTGAGCTGGAATCCCGGAATCTCGACGAGCTGCTCCGCCGCTTCCTCGATGCGCTGGTGCAGGTCTGCCATGCCGACGTCGGGCATCTCTACCTGTTGAATGACCGGCGTAGTGCCTGGGATTTGCGCGCCAAGGCAGGGCCGGAGGACGAGTTTCGTCCGACGCTCGAAGAAGTCCCTAGCAGTCCGGCGAAACTGAAAGCGCTCTCGCAATCCCGCCAGTTCGATCTGGCCGATGGTTCCGCCAATCTCCTCCTGGAACCGAGTTGGAAACACAAGCGCAAGGTTTGCTGGTCGATTCCTTTGACCACGGATGGCCGCACGGCGGGCGTCATGCAATTCGGCTTTTCGAAACCTTACGAATGGCTGCCGCGCGAGCAGGAGCTTCTGGCGGCGGCCGCCGAGCGCTGCTTGATGGCGGCGGAAAAGGCGCGCCTCATGGAAAACCTCGCGGCCAGCGAGGAGCAGATCCGTCAGCTGGCCGAGCACATGCTGCATGTCGAGGAAGTGGAACGGCGGCGCATCAGCCGCGAGTTGCACGATGAAGCCGGCCAATCTCTGTTGTGCATCCGACTGCAGATGGAGCTGCTCGAGCAGGCCCTCCCGGCCGAACACACTGAGTGGATCGGAAAACTTCGCGAGGCTCGTGACCTCACCGAACGCACCATCCTCGAGATGCGCCGCCTAATCGCCGCGTTAAGTCCTGCGGTCCTGGAACAACTCGGCCTGGGCGCTGCCTTGCGCCAACTGGTGAATCGGTTCCGAAGGCTGCAGCCGATCCGCGTGCGGCTTCTGTTGAGCAGATTGGGGAGGCTGCCACAACACACTGAAATCATTGTGTATCGGCTGGTCCAGGAGTGCTGCAACAATATCGCCAAGCACGCTGCGGCTTCTAGCGTAAACATTTCCGTCGGCTCCGCCGATGGATGGGTGAGACTGGCCGTTGAGGACAACGGAGTCGGATTTAAGGTGGATGAAGCGCTGGCCCGGAAGGACTCGTTTGGGCTCTCCGGCATGAGGGAGCGCGTTGCCCTGCTCGGTGGCAGGTTCGAAATAAAAAGCTATCCACAGAACGGGAATGTATCGCTGGATCGAAGAAACAAGGGCCGCGGTACCAAGATCATGGTCAGTCTTCCCGTTGCGAAGGAGCCACCGGGACTAGATTTAATCGAACCGATCGCCGATAAGCCGATTAATGGGAGGGCGCGGCGAATGAAAGCGGTTCCGGCATAGCGTCGCACGTGCTGAGGGTGGGCGGAGAAGCGAAAACTCTTTAAAGGATTGGAAGTAACGGGCAAACGTTATGGCAAAGATTCGAATCATGTTAGCGGATGACCACACGCTCTTTCGCCAAGGCATCAGAACGCTGATTTCTGCCGAAGCCGACATGGAAGTGGTCGCTGAAGCCTCCAACGGCGGCGATGCGGTGGAAAAAGCCGGCGAGGTCCGGCCCGATGTGGTGCTGATGGATATCGGCATGCCCGGTTTGAGCAGCTTTGAAGCAACGCGTCAGATCAAGAAAAACCGCCCGGAAACTAAAGTCCTGTTCCTTACGATGTACGACGACGAAGATTACCTCGTCGAAGGCATGGAAGTCGGCGCGAGCGGCTACGTCCTGAAAGACAGTCCCTCGGCCCAGTTGGTTGCCGCGGTTCGCGACATCTGCCGTGGTGGAAGCTATCTGAGCCCCCGCATGCTGTCGCAGTTAGTGGACGATTTCCGTTCGCGAATCAAGTCCGCCAACCGCCTGCCTCGCTTCGCCACGCTCACCACACGCGAGCGCGAAGTTCTCAAGATGCTCGCCGAAGGCAATTCCGTCAAGGAAATCGCCTGCGACCTGAACCTGAGTGTGAAAACCGTCGAAGCGCACAAGTTCAATCTGATGCGCAAGCTCGACATTCACAACAAGGCGCAGCTGGTCCAATACGCCATCCAAAAGAAGATCATCAAGATTCCGAATTTGGCGTAACTCGGGCCGCCAGCCGGCCCACAAAACTCGCTATCCTTGCGGTGTGAGCCGTAACATCCTCACTGTTCCGATCCTCAAAGTCGAGGACCACTCCTCAGCTCCCGTTGAGGATCTCCTGGCCGTTGAAGAGCCGCTCGAAATCCGGCTCTGCGACAAGACCGTTTCCATCACCATGCGGACGCCGGGACAAGACGCGGAGCTTGCGGCGGGTTTTCTGCTCGCGGAAGGCATTCTTTCGACGTGCGAGCAGATCCGGTCCATCGACTGGCGCAAAAATTCCATCACGGTGCGGCTGGCGGCGGGAGTCGAGGTTGATTTCGAGCGGCTCGAGCGCCACTTCTACACCACGTCAAGTTGCGGCGTCTGCGGAAGAGCGTCGATCGAGGCGCTTCGCATCCAAGGCTGTCCGATAGTGCCGAAAGATTCCCTGCCTGTCCCATCGGAAGTAATTCACAGGCTGCCGCAAGCCCTTCGCGAAGACCAGCGTGTCTTCGATCGCACGGGTGGCCTGCACGCCGCGGCACTATTCGATGCCTCCGGCGCGCTTCTGCTCTCGCGCGAGGACATCGGACGTCACAACGCCGTCGACAAGGTGATCGGCGCGGAATTTCTTGGCGGACGCGTGCCGCTCTCGGATAAATTGCTGCTCGTGAGCGGACGCGCCAGCTTCGAGCTCACTCAGAAGGCTCTCATGGCCGGCATCCCGATCCTGGCGGCCGTCGGCGCGCCTTCCAGCCTCGCAGTCGAAACCGCCCGGCGCTTCAACATGACGCTTCTCGGCTTTGTGCGCGACGGCCGCTTCAATATCTACTCCGGAGCATCCCGAATCCAATGAAACTCCGCATTCATAAGAATTCCCTGCGCCTACGTTTGAATCAGGCCGAAGTCTGCCAATTCAGTAAGACCGGCTGGCTCGAAGAAGCCGTAGAGTTCGCGCCCGGATCGGCGCTGACGTATGCGCTGGAGTCGCTATCGAGCTTGCACTCGCCGTGCGCCAAGTATGAGAATGGAGCACTCAAAATCCAGGTCCCGGCCGTGATCGCCACAACGTGGGCCACCAGCGACGAAGTTGGCATTGAAAGCGAGCAGCCGCTCGCCAACGGCCAACGCCTCGCAATCCTGATCGAAAAGGATTTTCAGTGCGTGCATCACCACGAGCAGGACCCCGACGCGTATCCGAATCCACTGCAAACGCAAAGGCCGTGAGCCCGCGGCGCCAGACAGAACAGGAACTCGCCCTGAGGCAAAGCGGGTCGTGGTCCGTTTTGCGCGGCTTCCTGAAAAAAACTGCCTCAAAAATGGAATAGGGCGCAAAGTGCGCCCTACGCCGCGTCGTTCAGATTCGACCCTGGAGTTGTGATTTCTTGGTCCCCTTCGCATCGGGGCTCCAAAGTCTCTTCAGGACGATCTTATCAAATGATCTTCTCGCCGATCGACTTGGCCTGCGTGAACTGAAGCAGGTAGTCGGGTCCGCCCGCCTTCGAATCTGTTCCCGACATATTGAATCCACCGAATGGATGCGCGCCCACCATCGCACCTGTGCACTTGCGATTGATGTAGAGATTGCCCACAAAGAACTGCTCGCGCGCTTTGCGGATCTTCTCCGGATTCGTGGTAAACACGGCGCCTGTAAGCCCGTACTCAGAATCATTGGCGAGCGCAAGCGCGTGGTCGAAATCGCGAGCCTTCGCGACCGCGAGCACCGGACCGAAAATCTCTTCCTGGAAAACGCGCGACTTCGAATCGACGTCGGCGATCACGGTCGGCTGGATGAAGTAGCCATCCCCGGGCGCAGCCGCACCGCCCGCAATCAGCCGCCCTTCCTTCTTGCCGACCTCAACATAATCGAGAACCGATTTTTTCGCGCCTTGGTTGATCACTGGCCCCATGTAGTTGCCCGGCTGATCGGACGGCCCCACGGTCAGCGCCGACACCTCAGCGCGAAGCTGGTCCAGGAACTGATCGTACACGGCCGCATCCACGATCGCGCGCGAACACGCCGAACATTTCTGCCCCTGGTATCCGAACGCCGACCACAGCACGCCCTTCACAGCGCTCGCCAGATCCGCCTCGCGATCCACAATGATCGCGTCCTTGCCGCCCATCTCGGCGATCACGCGCTTAATCCAGATCTGGCCCTTCTGAGGCTTCGCGGCCAGCTCGTTGATGTGTAAGCCCACGTCACGCGATCCGGTGAACGCCACGAAGCGTGTCTTGGGATGCTCCACGATCACATCGCCCACGACCGCGCCGCTTCCCACCAGCATCGAGAACGACTGCGGCGGAAACCCCGCTTCTAGGAGCACCTCGGCAAATTTTTGCGCGATGGTCGGCGTATCGCTCGACGGCTTAATCACAACTGTATTGCCTGCAACCAAAGCCGCCGTCGTCATGCCCACCATGATCGCGAGTGGGAAATTCCACGGCGGAATAATCACGCCCACGCCCAGCGGAAGATAGAACAGTTCGTCTTTCTCTCCCGGAAGCTGATGCAGCGGATCGGGCTTGGCGAGTCGCAGCATCTGGCGCGCGTAGTAGTCGCAAAAGTCGATCGCCTCGCAAACATCGGCCTCGGCCTCCGGCCAGGTCTTGCCCGCTTCGTAGACCAGCCACGCATCGAACTCGAACTTGCGCTTTCGGATCAGATCGGCCGCGCGGAACAAAATCTCGGCGCGCTTTTCGGCAGGTACCGCGGCCCAGGTCAGGAAGTAGTCATAAGCCGAGTCCACCGCTTCCTTCGCCAGCGCCGCAGTGGCCTTGCTGTGAACGCCGACCACTTCGCTCGGTCTTGACGGATTCAGCGATCTCAATTTGTCGGGAGTCTTCTCGCGCCGCCCGGCGATCAGAAGATCGTACTCGCGTCCCAACTGGCCTCGAACCTCAGCCAGCGCCTTCTCCATCGCCTCGCGATTCGGGCCGCGAGAAAAATCGGCCACCGGCTCGTTTGAAAACGAGGCCAGCGACCGTACCGGTTCCATAGTGATCGTGCTCATGCGCTATAGGCTATCCCTTCAAATTGGCTGCTGTACCTTCCACAATCTTGCGGCCACGTTCAAACATCTCCGCGGCGTCGTCGGCAAGCTTGCGCCCGCGCTCATACATTTCCTTGCCGCGTTCGAGCATGTCCTTGCCCGACTCCATCAGCGCATCCCGGCCTTCCTGCGTTCTGCGCGCGATCTTCCGCCGCGTCACTTCCCCCGAAGCCGGTGCGTACAGCAGAGCGATCGTCGACCCGATCGCGATCCCCGCCAAGAACCAAATCGCCTTCCCGCCATAGTCTTCGTCTGCCATATTACCTCCAGTGTTCATTTTAGCCCCGGAAGCGGACGCCTTCATTTGGGACGGAGTAACCTGTCCGCGCGGCCCGTTTCGCGCGATCTCATCATGGCTCCGAGTCGCTGTATGCTCTGATTATGAGTTCGCAGCCCGATTTTGTCACGGTGTTCCGCTCTATGGACACCGATGCGGAAGGCTATAGCGGTGCCATTCAAGATCTGCTGGCCGCCCAAGGAATTTGTGTCGTGCTGCTCGACGATTCTGCGCCAGGCGTCCCCGAGGGAACCTACGAAGTGCAGGTTCCCGCCGCCGATTCCGCCCGCGCTGAGCAGTTGGTGGCAGAATATTTCCGTAAAGGCGAACCTGCGGCCGGCGATGCTTCCGAGAATCTCGATCTCGAGACTGTCTTCCGAGCCGATGCGGGAACCAGTGCCGAGTTCGAAGCGATGAATGTGAAGAATCTTCTGGAATCCAACGGGATCGAGGCCCTATTAGTGGGCGATTCCGTTCTCCCGAACCTCGGCTTCGAAGTTCGGGTTGCTCGCGACCAGGCTGAAAGCGCGCGTCAAGTGATCTCGGACGCAGAGCAAGACTCAAATGAGTGAATCATCGTGGCGGCCATTCTTCAGATTGCTTGCGCTTCTCCTCGCGGCGGTGCCGGTGCGGGCTGAGGAACCTCGGGACGCCCGGATTACAAACGCCGGCCTGGAAATCCACTACCGCGTGTTCGGCACGGGCGCGCCTATCCTGATTCTGTCCGGCGGCCCGGGATTTGATTGCGACTACCTGATCCCGCTCGCCGGCGACCTGGGAAAAACGCACCGCGCGATTCTGGTCGACCTCCGGGGAACCGGCCGGTCTGTTCCCGTCGCCATCAGCCACGACACCGTCAACCTGAAGCTAACGCTGTCGGACCTCGAAGCCGTCCGCGAACAGCTCGGGCTGCGCCGCTGGACTGTGCTCGGCCACTCGGCCGGAGCGGTTCTCGCGATGGCGTACGCCACTAACTATCCCGCCAGTATCCAATCGATGCTGCTGGTAAATTCAGGGCCGATCCGGCGCGCTTCCGGCGCCGCCGAGATGGACAATCTCGCGATGCACCTGACGCCGCAGGAGCGCGAAGAAATGGCGCGGAGCGGCGCGAAGGATTTTGGATCGCTGTTCAAATTTCTCGTCCCGGGATATTTCTACGACCGCGCCCACATCGCCGAGTTGCCGCCCGTTTTCAGTCCCGCGAATTTTCATGAAGCCACCGCAAATCTGATGGCGGCCGACCTGTTCGCCGGTAGCGGTGACTTACGCTCTGGCTTGAAAGATTTCTCCCAGCCCGTGCTGGTGATCGCAGGCCGCCAGGACCCTTGTGATCCCGCCATGCAATATGAAATCCACCTCGCGCTGAAAAATTCTACTCTGCGCCTGCTTGATAAGTGCGGACATTTCTCCTGGATCGAGCAGCGCGATGAATTCTACAGCGTGGTCAGCGAATTTTTGAAAGCTCATGCAAACCGTTAAGTCAACTCGCGCGCTTGCCGTACTGTGCGCCGGCCTCCTCGCGCTCGGGTTGCGCGCTCAGGAGCTGCCGCCGGCCAACTTCAGCGGAGTTGTGCGCGGCATCTCGAAGAAGCACATCACCATCGAAACCGCCGAAGGAAACCTGGTGGATTTCGACATCACCGGCAAGACGCGCGTGATGCGCGGTAAGACCAAAATCGAGCCAGAGTCCCTGAAAGAGGGCGAGACGGTAAAAATCGAAGCGAAGCAAGAGCCGTCCCGCCACCAGCAATTCCTCGAAGCTCTGACGATCACCGCCGGGACTTAGCATGTGGCGTACGCACTCGTGCGTGCCGTGTTCACACTCGTATGAACACTCTCCAACAAACTACCGATCTCGCCCCTCGCGACACCCCACTCACTCGACCGTGCGTGTGCCCAACGCTACTCCACTATCGATTGGTACACCAGACTCCGCGAAAGCGCGTGGATCGGCCGCGTTGTGCCGAGATTCTGATGCTGCACCATGCCGACGAACGCGAGATCGCGAACCGGATCGATCCAAAACCACGTCCCCGCGATTCCGAACCAACTGAAAGTGCCGTCGGAAACAACCTCGCCGGCCGCCGCAGCGTCCGTCACCACCTGGAAATCCATGCCCCAGCCTGTACCCTGCGGCATGGTCTTCAACGGCTCAGGATTGACGTAGTTTGTACGCATCATCTCCACCGTGCGCGGTGAGAGCAGGCGAACGCCATTGAATTGGCCGCCTTGCAGCAGCATCTCGCAGAAGCGAGCGTAATCCATAGCCGTCGAGAACAGCCCGCCACCGCCGGATGCGCCGAGTGGAACCACCACGGGATCAGGCCGGTTTGTATCCACTGCAAGATTGGCACCCGCGCCGGTATGAACCTGCGCGAAGCGCACCAGCTTCTCTTTCGGCACATAGAACCCGGTGTCCTTCATACCGAGCGGCTCGAAAATGCGCGTGCGCAGAAAATCGGCGAACGACTGGCCCGAAAATTTCTCCACCAGATACCCCTGCACATCGACCGCGATGCTATAGGACCAGCGAGTGCCAGGCTGCGCGAGCAACGGCGTCTTCCCCAGGCCGTCGATCATGGTTTGCAGCGGCGCCGCCGAGTTCAGGATATTTCCATCGATGATCATCTTGTCCACCGGATTGTTCGGGCTGAGAACGTAGCCGAGACCAGCTGTGTGCGTCATCAGCTCACGCATCGTCATCGAGCGCTGCGCGTCCACCAGCTTCGGCATCCCGTCATCGTTTTTGCCCATGTAGACTTTCATGTGCGCGAATTCCGGGATGTAGCGCGACACCGGGTCGTTGATCTGCCACTTGCCTTCTTCGTACAGCATCATCATGGCGACGCCGGTGACAGGCTTGCTCATCGAGTAAATGCGGAAGATGGAATCCTTCTGCACCGGATCGGGCTTGCGGACGTCCAGCACGCCGTAGGCGTTGTAGTCGACCACTTTTCCGTGCCGCTCGACCAGTGTGACCAGGTCAGCGACGCTCTTGTCGTCCACCAGACGCTTCATGGCAGCGTCCAGCCTGCGCAGGCGCTCGGACGACATTCCCACTGATTCTGGCTGTGCAGGCGCCAGATCACGCGTGCGTGTCTCAGTTACTTTCGCTGCCGATGCGATGGAGCGCGGCTTTTGCGCCAGCGCAGTAAACGTAAGCGGCGCGGCTGCCAAAATTGCGATCAGGCCCAGCTTGACGCGGCTCAATCGAGAGGTCCCGGGCATCGAGGTCATAGATCTCCTTGTTTTTCGAAGTGTAGCCGGGCGGCGCAGGTGTGAGCAAGTCGAGCCGTCTGCTATTCTGTGTCCTACCAGATGAGACGGCGTGATTTTCTTCTGAGCGCCGCGGCTGCGGGACTGAGCGGCTGCGCGACCAAAAATAAAACTGTCAGCGCGCCGCCGAGCCTGCCGCCGTACGCGGTTCTACCCGAAATCATGCCGATCCGGGCCGAGCTCGACCGGATCTTCCGCGTCACGGTGTGCCTGCGCCCATTTCGTGGCGCCGGCCCGCGCCTGGACGTCGAACGGGTCGGAGATAAAACTGTTGTGCACAACTACGGACACGGTGGCAGCGGCTGGTCACTGTCGTGGGGATCAAGTAGTGTTGCGGTAGAGAAAGCGCTAGCAGGCGGAGAGCGCGACGTGGCGGTGATCGGATGCGGGGCCCTCGGTCTCACATCCGCGACTCTCTTGCAGCGGGCCGGCGCTAAAGTCACGATTTACGCCAAGGACCGCCCGCCGGATGTACGATCTTCCCGGGCGACCGGAAGCTTCACGCCCGATTCGCGCATCGCGCTCGCGAGCGCCGTGTCACCCGATTTTCCCGCGCTGTGGGAGAAGATGTGCCGATATTCATTCCACATGTACGAGAGCTTCCTGGGAGTGTCGGGGAATCCGGTTGAATGGCTGGATCGCTACACGCTGTCGGACCAAACGGCCGAGCCAGGACGCGCCAGCCGGCCGCGCGAGGAAGGCTTGGACTTTGCTTCGTTCAACAGGCGCGTCGCCGATCTGTTTCCCCATTCGCAGGAACTGCCGTCCGGGAGTCATCCGTTCCCGACTAAATACGCACAAAGGTCGTCCACCCTCACGTTCAACATCGCGGATTATTCGCGGCAGCTCGTGACAGATTTCCTGCTCGAAGGCGGGAAGATCCAGTACGCTGAGTTTCACTCGCCATCCGAACTGGCGCAATTGCCACAGAAAACGATCATCAATGCGACCGGATACGGCGCGCGAGCCTTATGGAACGACGAGTCGATTGTGCCGGTGCGGGGCCAAATTGCCTGGCTACTGCCGCAGCCTGAAGTCAACTACAGCGTCTTCTATAACGGCCTCGCGATCATCTCACGGCGCGACGGCATCGTGGTGCAGGACCGCGGCAAGGGGGATATGGAAGGCTACAACGATTCGAACGAGACACCCGATCGCGCGGCCGCCGAAGCGTCGGTAAAGGTCGTGGCGGACCTGTACAACCGCATGAAATGGACCCACCGGCGTTCTTAGCGGGCCGCGCGCGTTAGCGTACGGGGACCCCCAAATCAGTACTACCGCGATAGCGCAACAAAAGACAATAAGCGCATTCATCCTTGGATCCCAATGCGAGCCCTCGTTGGGAACATCTGCCAGCTCAGATTAATCGTCGAATGGAACAAAGCCGCTCCGAAAACAGTGTGCCCAGTGTTCGCAAAAAGCCAGGTCATTACAACGCGCGTAGCCACGCTGCCGAGCGCCCGCCATGCCATCCAGGATCGCGACCGATCGGCCTGAATCAGCGGGATCGCGTGCGACACCGCCCAGACAAGTCTTAATAGAAGCCGGATGCGAGCGCAGTCCAACGCGCTTCCAGGCGTTCGATCGCGTAGCCGGACCGGCCCAATTCCTCCGCCAGCGCGGCGGCGAATAATGGCACTAAGAGCAGAAGAGCCCTCTGCAGGGATACCCGCGGCTCCGGTAAAGGAAAGTCCAGGGCGCGCATCACTGCGTATTCAAGGACAGTCGCGCACGGCATGAAGAGAAGCATTGGAAGGAGCCAGCTCTTCGGCTTGATGCGGTGGAAGTCGAATGATCTTTTCAGAAGCGCGATCAGCCCCGCCAGTCGCTTCTCACGCCAAGTCATGATCGACGCCGCCAATGCCGGCGAGACCAGTGCGAGCGCGCTCACGGGCAGCCCAGGCAAAAGCTGGATCTTCACGAGCGACCCAGCGACGTAAAACGGGATCGATAGAACGAATACCAAAAAGAAAAATGCCGCCAGCGAACCGCCTGCCGACGCCGCGGCCCGGTGCAAGGAAGATCTAGATCACACTGGTTTCCGTGTAGGTGCCGAAAACACCGCGGAAAGCGTCGCAGATTTCGCCGAGCGTCGCATAGGCGCGGACTGCGTCCAGGATGCGCGGCATGGTGTTCTCGTTCGATTCCGCAGCATGGCGCAGCGCATCCAGCGATTGCTGAACCTTCGCGCCATCCCGGCGCGCCTTAAGGTTGTTCAGCTTCTCAAGCTGATGCCCCGCAGCGGTCTCATCGATCTGCAGCAGCTCGATCGGTTCCTCGTTCTGCTCGACGAACGCGTTTACGCCTACGATTTTCTGCTCGCCGCTTTCGATGGAATGCTGATAGTCGAAACTCGCGTTGGCAATCTCCGTCTGCGGATACCCGCGCTCGATGGCCGCGATCATCCCACCCATGTCATCTATGCGGCGGATGTACTCGTTGGCCCGCTTCTCCATCTCGTTCGTCAGGTTCTCGACGAAATAGCTCCCGCCCAACGGATCGGCCACCGCCGGCACGCCGCTCTCGTGCGCGATCACCTGCTGCGTCCGCAGCGCGATGGTTACCGCATGCTCACTCGGCAGAGCATAAGCCTCGTCGAGCGAATTAGTATGCAGCGATTGCGTCCCGCCCAACACCGCCGCCAGCGCCTGAATCGTCGTTCGGACAATGTTGTTGTACGGCTGCTGCCAGGTCAGCGAGCAGCCGGCGGTTTGGGCGTGCGTGCGCAGCTTCCAGCTTTTCTCATCGCGCGCGCCGTAGCGATCGCGCACCACCTCGGCCCAAATCTTCCGCGCCGCGCGATACTTCGCGATTTCCTCGAAGAAATCGTTGTGCGAATTGAAAAAGAAACTCAGGCGCGGCGCGAAGCTGTCCACCGGAAGCCCGCGCTCCATCGCCCAGTCCACATATTCGATCCCGTCACGCAAGGTGAACGCCAGTTCCTGTACTGCGGTCGACCCGGCTTCGCGGATGTGATACCCGCTGATCGAAATCGGATTGAACCGAGGAACATACTGCGTCGAGTACTCGATCACATCCGTCACCAGCCGCATCGAGGGCCGGGGCGGATAAATGTACTCCTTCTGCGCAATGTACTCCTTCAAGATGTCGTTCTGCAGCGTGCCCGAAACGCGCGACCAATCGACACCCTGCTTTTCGGCCACCACCAAGTACATCGCCCAGATCACCGGCGCCGGCGAATTGATGGTCATCGAAACCGTCACGTCGCCGAGCGGAATCTCGCGGAACAAAATCTCCATGTCCTCGAGCGAGCAAATCGAAACGCCGCACTTGCCCACTTCCCCTTCCGACGTAGCATGATCGGCGTCGTATCCCATCAGCGTCGGAAGATCGAACGCGACCGAAAGCCCAGTCTGACCCTGGCTCAACAAATAGCGGTAGCGGCGGTTGGTTTCCTCGGGCGTCGCAAAGCCCGAGAACTGGCGCATGGTCCAGAGCTTGCCGCCATACATACTTTCGTGAATGCCACGCGTGTAAGGAAACCTTCCCGGCGGTGGCAGTTCCAGGCCGCGAACATCCTCCGGACCGTAGACCGATTCCACGGGAATCCCGCTCAGAGTCTTGCGGCCGGACACCGGCGGCGCGGCTGTAACTTGTGCCATCGCTTCATTGTAGGCGCAATCGGTCCGCCGGCGAAATGACATTCGCTCGCACGGTTCGGCAATTTGCACCTAGGCGGGTTTAATCTCCGTGACAGACGCGGGCATACCAGCAAAAACACGCGGGTAGGCATAAGGCGTTTACCCGAAGTACGCTTAGTGGGGCAAACACAGTGAAAATCAGTACCCAAGGACCATTCTCCTCAGCGACTGAACCTAGTACGGTTGATCTGTGCGCTTGGCTCTATGTATATCCAATCGACGTGTGTTTCTACTCGAACGCTTGCACGATCGCGAAGTCAGTGGGCGCCGCCGGCCGCAAGAGATCGAATCAGGAGCGAAATGCTAGAGATTTTAGTAGTGGACGAGGATCGGCGCTATACCCGCGTGGCAGTAGAGTGTCTCACACGCGACTACAACGCGCTCGTCAACGTTGTGGAAGACGGGGACGACGCGATGTGTGCTTTGGCGAGCGAGGACTATCGCCCCCATTTAGTCTTGCTGGAGTTAAGAAATCGCAGCATTCCAGGACTCCATGTCTTGAGGAGAATCCGTAGAAGAAGACCGAAGCTCCCGGTCGTAGTCTGGAGCGCATCGAGGAACACCGAAGAGATCTTGCAAACCTACGCGGAGGGCGCGAACATGTACGCCGAAAAGCCGCCGGACCTGGCTCACTTCCGCACCACGATCCACAACATCGCCCAATTGTGGATCGCCCCGTTCAGCTCCGTAAAGGCTGCAGGTGCACGCTGAATCCGTTTCGCGGCGATAATTCTTACTAAATGCATCGCCGCCAGCTTCTGAAACACGCGCTGCTTGCGCTTCCCGCCGCTCGAGCGCTCGGTCAATCGTTTGATCGTGAAGAAGCCACGCTCGACGACCTCGAACGCGGCTTTCGAGCTGGGCAATTCACCTCGCGCGCTGTCACCGAGTGGTATCTGGCGCGCATCGACGCGCTCGACAAGAACGGCCCTCGCGTCAATGCCGTGATCGAAGTGAATCCGGAGGCCGCCGCAATTGCCGAGGCCCTCGATCGCGAGCGCGCCGCCAAGGGACCACGCGGTCCGCAGCACGGAGTCCCGGTCTTGATCAAGGACAACATCGAGACGGCCGACCGCATGATGACCAGCGCCGGGTCGCTCGCCCTGATTGGCTCCATCGCCGCTCGAGATTCCTTTGTCGCGGAACGGCTCCGCGCGGCTGGTGCGGTGCTGCTCGGCAAAACGAACCTCAGCGAGTGGGCCAATATGCGGTCTACGCATTCCGTTAGCGGTTGGAGCGGACGGGGCGGATTGACGCACAATCCCTACGCGCTCGATCGCAATCCCTCAGGCTCCAGCTCCGGCTCGGGCGCGGCCGCCGCAGCGAGCTTTTGTGCCGTCGCAGTCGGCAGCGAGACCGACGGATCCGTTACCGCGCCATCTTCGGTGAACTCACTCGTCGGAATCAAGCCCACGGTTGGGCTGATCGGACGCTCTGGCATTATTCCCATCTCGCATAGCCAGGACACCGCCGGCCCGATGGCTCGAACGGTGCGCGACGCGGCCATCCTGCTCAGCGCGCTCGCTGGAGTCGATCCGCGCGATCCGGCAACGAACGCGAGTGCCGAAAAAGCGCAGACCGATTACACCAAGTTTCTCGATCCGCGCGGCCTCAAAGGCGCGCGCCTCGGAGTCGAGCGGAAATTCTTCGGAGGCAACGCCGGCTCGGACCACGTAATCGAGGAATGCCTGAAGATCCTGAGAAGAGAAGGCGCGGAATTAATCGATCCCGCCATTCTCCCCTCACACGGCAAATATGACGAGGACGAACAGCAGGTGCTGCTCTATGAGTTCAAGGCCGATCTCAACGCCTACCTCGCCACACTCGGCCCAAACATTCGCGTCCGGTCGCTGGCCGATCTGATCGCCTTCAATCGCGAGCATCGCGCCCAGGAGATGCCTTATTTCGAGCAGGAGCTTTTCGAGCAATCGCAGGCCAAGGGACCGCTAACCGACAAGCAATATCGCGACGCGCGCGACCGTTGCGTGAAGCTCTCACGCAAGGAAGGCATCGACGCACTCATCAAGCAGCATCAACTCGACGCCATCGTTGCGCCCACGATAACGCCCGCGCCGCTCAACGATTTCGTGCTGGGCGACGGCAATTGGCCGGCTTGCACTACTCCTGCTGCCGTGGCCGGGTATCCGCACATCACGGTACCCGCCGGCTTCGTTCGAGGATTACCGGTCGGCCTCTCCTTCTTCGGCCGGGCCTGGAGCGAACCGGTCCTGCTCAAACTCGCCTACGCGTTCGAACAAGCCAGCAAGGCCCGCAAGCGGCCGAGATTCCTAGCCACAGCGGACCTCGCCGGATAAACAGCGCCCGATGCTATTTGTTCAGAACGAAACCGGAAAACGGAATCTCGTTCAGGATACTGCCCAGCAGGAAAACGTGCGTTGCGCCCGTTGTGGAATCGAAAGTCTCGAGCGAATCCACCAGCGAACAGGGCGTGCCATGTACAACGTTCAAAGTTACGACCGCCCGTACCTCCGCGCGTGAACCAGTCGTCGTGCCGGTATTCGCCTTCGATCCAAGAATACTGATTGATTGCGTTTGGCCGGATGCTACGGTGAAATTTCCACCGGTGCCGGCGATGGCCTTTCCCGTCGCGTCGACAAACGAGACAGAGCCGGTGCAGGATGGCGCGGTACTGTTGTTACTCGCCGCCGTCGCCTGGTTGAATAAGTTCACCTGCATCGTCTCAGTCAGCGCGACGCCGACCGGCGGAAAGCTCACCTCGCGCGTGGTCGCCGTCGGTGGATCTGCCAAAATAGCCGACACCCCGCTGACGGCCAGAACAATTATCGAAAAGATGTTGCGGACAGACATAAATCGAACTTCTCCTTTTTTTCTCGAAGGAATTTGTATTCTTACTCTCGATGGCGCACAGGCACGCGGGAACCCGCAAACGCCGATAGACTGGTTGTATTCTAGACGACCGTCCCCGCCTCCATGTTTCCTAAGGTTTTTCGCTCAGTAAGTTGATAAGCTAGTCGTTTCCCGGCATGCCCAAGGACGTCCGCAACGCCCTGCTATTGGCGATCATCATCATCTTGATCGGGCTGGCAGTTTTCACCCTGCTGCCTTTTTCCACATCCAAAGCCAACGATCTCGGCTACGTGTCCACCTGCCCGTTCGCTCCCTGGAGCACGCTCGCGCTGCTGGTCGCGGCTGGCGCGGTCTGGGCTGTCCGCCAGTACCTGATGACGCGTGGGGATTAGCGCCGCTTTCTAACCTAACGTTTACTGTCCTGTAATCGACGCGAGAACGGAGGTTTCTATACTGCATCGGAGGTTTTCCATGTCCAAAGAAGCCGCTGAGCATCATCGCAAAGCTGCGGAACACCACGATCACGCCGCTCGTCATCATCGAGCTGCAGCCGACCATCACGAAGCTGGGGATCATCAACAGGCTGGGCACCATGCGCATATTGCGCAAGGGCACCACGTCCATGCCGTCCACCACTCCGAAGAAGCCAGTAAGCACCACGCCAACGAGCACGTCCAGATGTAAGATCCGCCGAGAGGAGCCGGGCTAAGGCTTGGCTCCTCGACGCAACCGTTCACCAGCTTGTCACAATCCAAGAGATAGACTGATCCGTTAGAAGCGCTTATCAAGCCCTTCCAGCGAGCGAGACGAGCCAGAAGGAATAATTACTCAATGGACGAAGCGACAGCCGTAAGCAGTCTCCCCCAAAAAGTTTCAATTGGCGATGATGGCGTACTAAATCGCGAGATTTCGCAGCCGCTGTATGATGTGTGGATCGACCGCGATCTGAGCTGGCTCGATTTCAACGATCGAGTCTTGGCTGCGGCCCTCGATCCCCGCACCCCGTCGCTCGAACGCGTCAAGTTCCTGGCCATCTTCACCTCCAATCTCGACGAGTTCTTCATGAAGCGCATGGCCGTGGTACGCAAGGGCTCCACGCGCGAGCGCGCTGGATTGCATGCCAGGATTCGCGAACGGTTGGTTTCGAGCCTCGCTCGACAGGCCGACTGCTATCGCAACATTATCCTTCCCGAGCTGGCGCAGAACGGCGTGTATCTCCGCGGTTGGGACCAGTTGACCGAGTCTCAGCAAGAGGAGGGCGCGCGCTATTTCGATTCGCAGATCTCTCCGGCGCTGACGCCACTGGTATTCGACCCAGCTCATGTGTTCCCATTTCTCTCCAATCTGTCCACTTCTCTGGCCTTCCTGCTCCACGATCACGATCGCGATGTGCCGGCCTATGCGCGCGTCAAGGTTCCATCCGTCTTGAAGCAGTGGGTTTCAGTCGAAGCCGATGTCCCACCGGGTTCCTACGTGCTCGTACCGCTGCACGAGGTGATTCGCGGCAACGTTCACAAGCTGTATGCCGGCATGAGGCTCTCCGGAACCACGCTTTTCCGGCTCACGCGTGACGCCGAGGTGGCCATCGACGACGATTCCGACGAAGCTCTAAGTGACTTGGTGCGGGAGCAAATCCGCAAACGGCGTTACGAACCGGTGATCCGGCTCGAATTCGCGCGCGGAGCCGATCCCTCCATTCGCGAATTGCTGCGCGAGCGTTTTCATTTGGCGGCCACAGACATTTACGACCTGCCCGAAGAGCTCGACTACACAACCTTGTTTCAGATTGCGTCGCTGCCGATCCCCGCGCTGAAAGATCCGCCCTGGGCTCCGCTCCCTTCGCACGCGATCGAAAGCAGTAAAGATATTTTCGCCGCAATGCGCGCGGGCGATGTTCTGGTTCATCATCCTTACGAGAGTTTCGACGATAGCGTCGAACACTTCATCGCTACTGCCGCCGAAGATCCCGAAACCGTCACGGTGAAAATGACCGCTTACCGGATTGGCGACGACACTCCTTTCGTGAAATCCCTGATCAAGGCGGCCGAAGGTGGCAAGCAAGTGGCATGCGTGATCGAGATCAAGGCGCGCTTCGACGAAGAACGCAATTTACACTGGGCCAGCGAGCTCGAACGCGTCGGCGCGCACGTAACGTTCGGCGTCCCGAATCTGAAGACCCACACCAAGCTGGCGTTGGTGGTCCGCAAGGAGGCATCGGGCCTTCGGAGCTACGTTCACATAGGCACCGGCAACTATCACGTGCGCACGGCCAAGCTCTATGCCGACTTCGGTCTTTTCACCTGCAGTCCTGCGATCGCGAGCGACGTGATCAGTCTATTCCACTATCTGACCGGGCACTCGCAAGCTCCGGTTTGTTCCGAGCTACTGGCTGCACCCACCACGATGCGGCCCGGCTTTTTGGAACTGATCCAACGCGAGATCTCCAACCAACGCGCCGGTCGTCACGCGCGCATCGTCGCCAAGATGAATCAGCTCGAAGATCCGGAGTTGATCGAAATGCTTTGTGACGCATCCGCCGCCGGTGTGTCCGTGGACCTTATCATCCGCGGTTTTTGCTGTTTGCGTCCTGGTGTTCGCGGACGCACCGAGGGCATCCGGGTGCGTTCGATCATCGGGCGTTTTCTCGAGCACTCCCGCGTGTTTTACTTCGCGAACGGCCACGATGACCCAGTGCTGGGCGACTTCTACATCGGCTCGGCCGACTGGATGTACCGCAATCTTTCGAAGCGCGTCGAGGTCGCTGCTCCCATTCACGCCAAAGAGGCGAAGGAAAAGCTGTGGGAGGTTCTCGAAATCTGCCTCCGCGACTGCCGTCAAGCCTGGGTTCTCCGTGAAGACGGAACGTACTCGCAGTTGACGCCGGCGCCAGGCGCGGAAGGTGCCGCGCTGCACGGGACCCACAAAGAGCTCATGGATCTTGCGCGCCGCCGCTACGAAGCGAGCTAAATGAGACCTAGCTTTCCCACTCGCGTCGCGCCTGGATGACAATAGCGATGGAGGCCTGTCTATGCCCTATCGACCGTTAGCCGCCCTGGCCTTAATTGGAGCCATCTCCGCAATCGCTCAAACTCCGGCGCCTTTGGCGAAAACCGCCAGCTCCGCAAAATCCTGGACACCGCCGAAAACCGCCGACGGCCATCCAGATCTCCAAGGGATCTGGACCAACTCCACCATCACTCCCCTTGAGCGGCCGCGCGCGCTCGGAGATAAGGCATTCTTCACAGAGCAGGAAGCCGCGGAGCGCTACAAAACCATCCTTGCCGATGTCAGCACCGATCGCCGAGATGGCCCCGCAGAAGTGGACGTGAACCGCTCCTACAACGAACTCTGGCGCGAACGCGGTCATCTGTTGTTACGCACTTCGCTGATCGTCGATCCGCCCGACGGCCGCCTTCCCCCTTTGACGCCCGACGGTCAAAAGCGCGAAAAGGCGCGGGCGGAAGATCGGCGCCGGCGCGGACCCGATCCCGCAGACTCCTGGACCGATCGCAACCTTGCCGAGCGCTGCATCACACGCGGCGCGCCCAAGCTCCCTGGCGGCTATAACAATAATTTTCAGATCTATCAAACGCGCAATTCAGTCCTGATCATGCAAGAAATGATTCACGAAGCGCGCGTAATCCGCATGGACGGCCCGCACATTGACCCCAAGATCCGGCTCTGGATGGGCGACTCCATCGGCCACTGGGAAGGCGACACGCTGGTTGTCGACACCACCAACTACAACGACAAGATCGTGAGCAACTCATTCAACTGCTGCCCAGGCGCGGGATCCGGTCTGCATGTCGTGGAGCGCTTCCGGCGCATTTCCGCCGACCAGATCGACTATCGCTACACGGTCGAAGATCCGAACACATATATCCGGCCTTGGACTGCCGAGGTCCCGATGACCAGGATCGACGGGCCGATCTTTGAGTACGCCTGCCACGAAGGCAACTATGCGCTGCAGGACATTCTCGCCGGCGCGCGCGCCAAGGAAGCCGAAGCGGGGAGAAAGTAAGCCGCCACTTACCAACGTTTCAAGCCTTTTTGCCCGATGTCTTTGCGATAGTGCATGCCGTCGAAATGGATTCCCGCGACAGCGGCGTACGTGTTTCCAATCGCAGCTTGAAGCGTCGGCCCGCGCGAGGTAACTCCAAGCACGCGCCCGCCTGAAGTCGTGAGAACATTATTTATCATTTTTGTCCCAGCGTGAAAGACAGTCGCACCAGCCACGCGATCGAGCCCGGTGATCGCATGTCCCGTTCGCACTGATCCCGGATACCCAGCGGCGGCGAGAACGACGCAAGCGGAAGGGTCGGCTTTCCACTGAACCTGCGCGCCTTTCAACTCCCCGTGCGCGGATGCGAGCAGGGGCTCCAGAAAGTCCGAATCCATGCGGTGCATCAACACCTGCGTCTCTGGATCGCCCAGTCGCGCGTTGAACTCGAGCACGCGTGGCCCGCGAGCCGTCATCATCAAACCGGCATAGAGAAAGCCCGCGAACGGACAGCCTTCGGCACGCATTTGCTCGATCGCCCGCCGGATCACCTGAGTCATGATTTGCGCCTTTGCCGAGTCGTCTAGGATCCGTCCGTCGCAGTAAGCGCCCATGCCGCCCGTATTCGGTCCCGTGTCGCCGTCATGAACCGTCTTGTGATCCTGCGTGGGCTCGAACGGCAGCACGTTCTCTCCGTCGCTGAGGACAATAAAGCTGACTTCTTCGCCGGTGAGAAACTCCTCGAGGACCAATTGCGACCTAGGCGTCATGAGTTGTGTGATCGCCGATTCGGCCTCTGCGAGGGTGTTCGCGATGATCACGCCTTTTCCAGCGGCGAGTCCGTCGGCTTTGAGCACCACTGGAAAATCAAATTCGTGCAGCGCATCACGCGCTTCTTGCGGCGCGTGGGCGCTAAAGAAACGCGCAGTAGGAATGCCGGCGCGGGTCATGAACTCTTTCGCGAAAACTTTGCTCGACTCCAATCGCGCAGCGACCGCAATCGGCCCGACGATGAGCCGGTTCTTCGCCCGGAATTGATCCACGATGCCGGCGGCAAGCGGCGCTTCCGGCCCGACGACGGTGAGGTCGGCGCCAATCGACTCGGCTGCCGCCAAATAGTCCGAGGTCTCCAGACAATTTGCAACCTGCGCGATACCCGGGTTTCCGGGTGCGGCGTACAGAGCCGTTATGCGTTCGCTCTGCGCAAGCTTCCAACACAGCGCGTGTTCGCGTCCGCCGGAACCGATGACAAGGACTCTCATAATCGAACAAAAAAGCTAACACACCCACATTAAACTCGCGCACAACGTAGTGGCCGCGATTGTTTGAACCGCTCGGCGAACGCGTCCCGCGCCTGTGCGCTTATGCCACACTAAGAACTGAAACGCGATGAAATCGAAGTACGACGTGATTGTTGTCGGTGCCGGACACGCTGGCTGCGAAGCCGCTCGTGCCTGCGCGCGCATGGGTCTGCGCACGGCAATGATCACCATGAATCTCGATTTGATCGCGCAGATGTCATGCAATCCCGCGGTCGGCGGCATCGCGAAGGGCCATCTGGTGCGGGAGATCGATGCTCTCGGTGGAGTGATGGGCGAGGTGACGGATGCTGTCGGCATTCAATTCCGGCTGCTCAATACAAGCCGAGGGCCTGCGGTTTGGTCGCCACGTGCGCAATGCGACAAGAAACAATATCGCCTCCGGATGCGTGACGTGCTTGAGCGCGAGCCGAACCTGCGAATCCTTCAGGCCGAAGTCGCGCAGCTCGAGATTCATGACGGACCGCGTCGTCGCGTAACTGGAGTATTGCTGCGAGACGGGCGTTCCGTGTCTGCCGATGCTGTCATCGTAACCACGGGGACCTTTCTCAATGGCTTAGCGCACGTCGGCGAAATGAAGTATAGCTGCGGCCGCAACGGTGAGGCGCCATCGAACTTGCTCGGCGATCAGCTTCGCGCTTTGGGCCTCGCCTGGACCCGATTGAAGACCGGAACACCGCCGCGTCTCGATGGGCGGACCATCGAGTGGGATCGTTTTGAGCCGCAATCGGGCGATCCGGAGCCAACGCCGTTCTCCTTTCTGACCGATAAGATCGACCGTGAGCAAATTAAGTGTTATGTGACATACACTTCAGACCTAACACTTTCGATCCTGCGAGATAGCATCGCCCGATCGCCTCTGTACAGCGGCCAGATCGAAGGAATCGGCCCCCGTTATTGCCCTTCAATCGAGGACAAAGTCGTGAAGTTCCCGGACAAGGAACGTCACCAGCTTTTCCTAGAGCCGGAAGGCCTTGATACATATGAGGTTTATGTCAACGGTATGTCCACCAGCATGCCGATCGACGTACAGACGGCAATGGTCGCCTCGATTCCGGGCCTCGAGAATGCCGAGATGATCCGCCCGGGCTATGCGATCGAATACGACGCAGTCGATCCCCGGGAGTTGACTCACAGTTTGGAATTGAAGGCGATTGAAGGCCTCTTTCTTGCCGGCCAGATTAATGGAACGTCAGGTTACGAGGAGGCCGCCTGCCAAGGCCTAATTGCCGGGCTAAACGCCGCCAGCCGCTTGAAGGGCGAACCGGCCGTTACAGTTGGGCGAACCGAAGGCTACACAGGGATCTTAATCGACGATCTTATAAGCAAAGGCGCCGACGAACCGTATCGCATGTTCACTTCACGCGCCGAGTTTCGTCTGCACTTGCGCATCGATAACGCAGACGAGCGGTTGACCCCACTAGGCCGGCGCGCTGGGTTGGTTAGCGATGAGCGCTGGAGCCGGTTCGCCCGTAAGCGGGACCAGAAGCGGCGGATCGCTCACATGTTGGAAACGACACGTCTGGAAAGTTCGACCCCAGATCGGCCCACACTTTCCGTCTGGCTGCGGCGGCCTGAGTCGAAAATTGAAACGCTCGCCAGCCTGATCGAACGAGAACTGGGCGAGAGCCCGGCTCGCGGCGTCCTAACAACGATTGAAACGGAAACAAAGTATGCCGGTTATATCGCGCAACAAGAACGGCAGATCGGCCGACTGCGGGACTCCGAATCACGGCGGATTCCAGCGGAGTTCGAGTTTTCGCAAATCCCAGGTCTTTCGACGGAAGTGAAGCAGAAGCTGGAGCGCGTGCGTCCGGAAACGCTCGGTCAAGCGGGACGCATTCCTGGTGTTACCCCTGCAGCTATCGCGGTTTTGGACGTTTATTTGAGCATTGGCGCCCCGGCGTAACGCATGTTGCCGGTTCCGGCTTGGTTCGCCGATGTCCTCACTCAGGAGCTCTTCCGGTGGCTAACCCTTTCTGCCGATCAAATTTCTAAGCTGTACACCCACTATAGCTATCTGGAGCGCTGGAACAAGAAAATCAGCCTTACTTCGGTAGAGCCCGGCCGGGAAATGATTACTCGGCACTACTGCGAGTCGCTGTTTCTGGCCGCTCACCTTCCAAGTCGAGACGTGCCGAAGATCGCGGATCTGGGTTCGGGGGCAGGCTTTCCTGGTGTTCCGGTCGCAGTCTTTCTGCCGGAAAGCCAAGTGAGTCTGATAGAGTCGGTGCAGCGCAAAGCGGTTTTCTTGCGGGAAGCCACACGACCTTTGAGTAATGTCAGGGTGATCGGAAAGCGAGCTGAAGAGATCGAGGGTGGGTTCGATTTGTTAATTTCACGCGCCGTGAATCCGAAAGATGTTCTGGCGAACGTGCCCCGTCTAGCAAGGAGCGTCGCGTTGCTGATCGGCGAAAACGGACTGGAAGCTATCCGAAGCACTCCTGGAATTGCATGCTCGGAGCCGATTCGGTTACCTTGGGGAGACCGAAGATTCCTGGTTATGGGAAGTGTTCCACGTGGAACAACTCAGTGAAGTTTCACGTGGAACGTTGGAGTATTGTTGGCCAAAGTAATCGCAATCGCGAACCAAAAAGGCGGCGTCGGCAAGACTACGACCGCGATAAATCTGAGCGCATCCCTTGCGGCAAATGACTTGAAGGTCCTCCTGATCGACTCCGACCCGCAAGGTAATGCGACCACCGGGGTCGGTATCTCCAAAGCAGAGGAGCGACCAACTTTGTACCAGGTGTTGCTCGGTGACTCTGATCCTGCTGCTTCTACCCTACGCACTGAGTTTGAGGGTCTGGACGTCTTACCATCCGACAAGAACCTCGTTGCCGCAAACCTTGAGTTGATCGAGCTTGAGAATCGGGAATCACGTCTCCAGGCGGCTCTCAGAACCCTTCGGGAGCGCTACGATTTCATCCTCATTGATTGTCCCCCAGCGCTCGACCTCCTCACTGTAAACGCTCTCGTAGCGGCCGACTCCCTGCTGATCCCCATCCAGTGCGAATTCTTCGCCCTGGAAGGCATATCTCAGCTCATCGACACCATCGATCGTATCCGCGACTCATTCCATTCGACGCTTAGAATTGAGGGTGTTCTCCTCACCATGTACGACGAGCGCATGAATCTCACGCGCCAGGTTGAGCAGGACCTCCGAGGGTTCTTTGAAAACGATGTCTTCAAGACGGTGATTCCCCGCAGCATTCGCCTTGCGGAAGCGCCCAGCTTTGGCAAGCCGATCCTGGCGTATGACGTCCGCTCCCGCGGCGCCGAAAGCTATATTCAACTCGCAAAGGAGATCCTGGCTCGTGCCCAAACCACCGGAAAAGCTACAACGCAGAGTCTTGGGTAAAGGCCTCTCGGCGCTCCTTTCGAATAAGCCGATCTCCAGGCCGGCCGTCGCGGAGCCACCGCAAGAGTCAGCAGGGCCTCGAGTTCTCATGATCCGGATCTCTGAGGTCGCTCCCAATCCTCTTCAGCCTCGAACAGTTTTCGATGCCGAACGCCTCCAGGAGCTTGCCAACTCTATACAAACACACGGCATTATTCAGCCGATTCTGGTTCGCAAGCAAGCCGGGCAATACGAGCTGATCGCCGGAGAACGCCGTTTACGAGCGGCCAAACTGGCGGAGCTGGAAGAAATACCGGCCATCGTTCAGGATTATGCCGATGATCGCCTGCTCGAGGTCGCCCTCATCGAGAATATTCAGCGCGAGGACCTCAACCCGCTGGAGACTGCGCAAGCACTCGATCGGCTTTCGCGAGAGATGGGCTTAAGCCACGACGACATCGCCACCCGCACTGGCAAGGATCGCAGCACCATCACGAATCTCATCCGCCTGCTTCGCCTCCCCGGGGCGGTCCAGCTCTTGGTTGCCGAGCGCCGCCTTTCCATGGGCCATGCTCGCGCGATTCTGGGGATTACGTCTCCTGAGCTTCAGACGCAGGTAAGTGAGAAGTGCGCT